>LUMS01000128.1_pt1 | contig 15878 bp, 8 predicted proteins | sample 729711 | NCBI WGS metagenome assembly LUMS01 (sample SAMN03860298, study PRJNA289734) | marine metagenome | biome: seawater column; feature: ocean; material: water; isolation source: Red Sea water column Station 192 - depth 25m | place: Saudi Arabia: Red Sea | collected 2011-10-15 | depth 25 m | reverse complement strand
GATCCTCCTGGTCTTTCGTGCCCAAAGACATCGTACTTCCTCCTTTCTTCTGGATTGGAAAGTATTGCATATGCCTCTTGGATCTCCTTGAACATAGATTCTGCCTCGGGGTTATCGGGGTTCTTGTCTGGATGGTATTTTCTAGCCAATGAACGAAATGACTGTTTTATTTGGTCCTCAGAAGCATCCTTGGAAATGCCAAGAATATCGTAATAGTCTCGCTTACCAGACATAGGCCCGACTTGGGCCCCGAAAGGAGTCATATCAACCGTTCCCCATCAATTCATGAAAGAACCACATGATGTGCAGTAATCTGAAACTGCGTCGTTATATGTAGAGCATGAGTTGCAGAATCTTGTTTTCTTTTGTGTACCATCTGGAATCACCCACTGAGAGCCTCCAGGAGAGCTAAACGATTGAAAATCATCGATTCTCTCTTTCGTAATGGATTGTTTTTTCTTTTCTTCTTGCTTATGCTTTTCCGCTCTCTTGTTTGCTGATTTATCGACCAATGAAGAGAAGAAATTTACTACTAACTCCCAAATTTTTCTCTCGGGCAATTTTTGTTCGTCCTTTCTTTTCTTGATGATTTCAATTCCGTCCACAGAAACAGAATATTCAGAGTCATCTTCATTGTGCTCTAATTCTTCCAATTCTCTATTGAGTTGTCCTATACTGCCTTGCATCCTCATCCTCGAGCGTGAGGCCTTTCTCCCTTTGAAGTCAGAATGCGCCCTAGCCTCCAGCCTCTGAATAGCCACTTCCCCCTTTTCCCAGAGGCCCTTATCTTCCATTTTATAGGTTCTAGAAAGGGCATCTATGGCCTTAGAGCGACGGAATTCGTGATCATGCACTCGGGAGTACCGAAAGGCCAGAATTATCCCAATTGCCGTAGCAGAAAAATGAGTTAGGATTTGCCCTAAATCGTCATTTGCAAGAGCTTCATCTAGTTCAGGAGATAGGGTCCTGAATGCAATAACTATGATATTTGGAATCATAATTAGTGCAAGTGAGACTAGGCCAGAACGTTGGACCATGGACAATCGTGAGTTGAAATTGGTTTGAATTTTCGTGAAAAATGGACAAGTCTGGTTATCACTATTAATGCCCAGTAATTCGGAAGAGTGTGGATCCCAAGGTGCGTGTTTCTACAATAATCCGAAGTCATGACGATCCGGACAAGGTCAAAGACTCTGTTACATCCATCTTTCCTGACTGGGAACCTAGTAATTTCCCAGAGAAATCCTCATTTCCTGTGACAAGAAGTTCTGAGGTTATTTCTGCAGAAATTCAGTCTATTGATGGTCTTCTATCGATCCTAAGGGAAAATAGAGTCCTAGACACCGCGTTGGATGCTATGGCAATGAAGGCCCACAAGGGAGGGACGGTGTTCTATCTCTCTAGACAATCTGCCTCTATTGGAAAGGTTTCCTTCGTACTGGAGGGAAATGCACTTGGAGGATTGATTGAAGTCTCATTGGATGGAAAGGACATAGAGATATGGCTGGAGCAACAGACTTGGCACATTGGAAGAGAGAGAGTCCCTAGGGAAGTAGGTGACGAGTATTCTATGGACTCCGATGGGGATGCCTCGGAATGGTTCCAATCATCATGAAAGCCATCTAGTCTAAGTGCGAAGTCACCGATATTATTGTCCCACACTGGCATCGTCCCAGTTGTCCATAGTTCTCATCTTCGGGTTTAGAGTAGTCGGCAAATTCATGCCCTCGTAATATTCGCAGGCATTGTGGCGGAAGAGTACGTGGTCCAGATTGAGACCTCGGAAAAACAGGTTTTCAGGCCTCTTGGGGTCGTATCTGCAATCTGGAGTGAGCTTAGCGGTGGAATCGGACCATGGGGGGCAGTACGACCTCTATTTGCAGTAGCTCTCTCACTAGTTCCTTTCCTATTCCTTGGACAGCATTTCAACAGACAGCACAGAAAGGCTGGAGAGTGGTTCTTAATCCAGTTTCCATTAATCCCTGCCTTTCTCTGGCCGTTCTTATTCGTATGGTCCATTGCTGATGCTTGGTGGGTCTCTAGTGGGATTGTAGCTTCATCTCAGAATAGCCTTGACTAGAAATCATCTCTCAGAGAAAGTGGACTGAAAAGGGCTCCTGGACTAGAGGCACTAGAGAGTTGTTTCCTTATTTCGAATTCCCAATCTCTAAGCTCCTGTAAGGCTGGAACAAATTCCATTTGGCTCTCATTCAGGATTGTCCTAACCATCGTATCTAGAATGTCCATTCTATCGTTATCTACCCTATCAATTAGCTTCTCTAGGGGAAATGTCTCGATTCCAGGGAGTTCGATGTTTTCTTTCTCAGAATCAACTGGTAAGGGATTCAAGATAGCCGGCGGAAGTTCCTCCCCAGCTACTTCTGCTGCATTCTCGAGAGATTCTAGCACAATTCTGATGTATTTTGAGACGACCAGTGCGACCTCGATTATTGGCATACTTAGCTGATTTGTTAGATGGACCATATTTTCTCTCAGGAAAAGCAACTTCTCGTTCACCTCCGAGTTCGGAGTAGGAACGGCCCTCCCTTCTTCCATGATATTGTGAGGAGGCAGTAGCAAATGAAATGTAGAGTTAAGAAGTTCTGTCATCATAGCGAATTGGCGATCCGCTATTCCCCCTTATCCCATCCAACAGGTCATCGTCTATCTCGAAGAAGTCGTTCAACCAATCCCCATCTGTATCCCAATTCGTAGGATCTGTACCATCTGCGACCAAATCTCCGTCAATGTCCAGAATCCACCAACCATAGGCATACTCACCTAGGCCAATGTTTGGAAGATGAAATCGATCTCCTGCAATCCTGTTGAACTCGTCGGTCCATGCCCCGTTAACCATGGTGACATCGTTACTAGAGTTCACATCTTGGTATGAAACATCATTGTCGTCGATAATTAATGCATAAAGCATATCTTCGTCATTTATCCTGTTAATCCTGAGGTAATTTGAGTCGGCTGAATTGGATCCTGAACAGGTTCCAAGTAGAGTCTCACGAAGTTGCCACCACTCTTCGACATCTTCACCTGAGCAGTCAAAGAGAGCCGATGCCCTAACTATGGAAGGGGAGGAAAGGGTAGCGTTTACAACTGCATAGTATTCCTGGAAGTTGTTGTATGGGACATAATCACAGACGCTCCCAGAGCACTCCCATTCTCCATCGTTATCCGCATCCTGAGTAGCATCGCTAGGGTCTGTAGCATCATGGGTGAACCATGTCCAATCTAACTGAGGTCTGGTAATCTGTCCATCGGAGAACTGGATGGGTTTCCAATTCTGAGGCGTCACTTCAATCCACTGAACCTGAATTTTCATGTAAGAAGACCAATTATCGTTAGTCTCATTCCAACCCCTGTGGAACTCATAGAAATCTGGCATCATGTCTCCATCTGTGTCATTATCCAATGGATTTGTTCCATACTTGAACATCTCTCTACCATCTGAAAGGCTCATGTCTTGGCGATATTCTACGACTACTCCATTGACAATGACGGGCGTCATCATTACAGAGTCTGAGTCGGAATCCGGATCCAGCGGCCCTGTCCCATTTCTGTATTCCATAATATTGGTGAAATATAGTGAGTTGGCACCGTTTCCAAACTGCTGATCATCTGAAAATGGGGAAAAGGACCTATCCTCCCAGACACCCTGAATTGCAGGAGTATCTAGAATATCTCTATCCAACCAACCGTCTGCATCTGGGTCATAATCGACATCTAGAGGATTCAATGGGTTTAGGGACCAACGTAGTGAATTTACAGGTAAAATCTCTGAATATACTGAATAGCAGTATTCCCATCCATCTGGCATTCCATCTCCGTCGGAGTCACTGTCTGTGGGATCACTGATACCAATCAGAGATCTGTTGAAGTTATCGGGATCTTCCTGGTTAATCAGCCCCATCTTCTCAGACGATTTCAAGCTCTTTGTAGAGAATATTGAGTAAAGCCGATCCCATGCTGCTGAATTGGACAGCCCCTCCTCCTCTATTAGCGCGTTTACGGTGTCTCTTCCGTATGATACCGCAGTAGTTCCATTTGGAACGTTCCCGGCCTCTAGCCTCTTTCCATACCACCTAGAGTCGAACTCGGCTAGATTGTCGTATGACTCCGAGTCAGAAATTTCTCCATCCCCGTTGCAATCGAACGAATCCTCATCGGAATCAAAATCTACATCAGTGTCGGTGAGGGGATTCATTGTCCATTTGTTCTCCTCGAGATTCCATTCAGAGAACCAGTATTCATACCCATCAACCATTCCATCCCGGTCAGTATCGGGATCCTTTGGGTCAGTCACTCCGAATATTGCTTGTAGCATCGGCTTTGCCGGCATCCCCGACTTCCATTCGAGGTACTGGTCCATTCCTAGGTCAGCCCTTCCCTCTTTACTGAATAAAATCCTAAAAACTCTATTTTCGAAGGCTAAGTTATCGATTTCCCGGGCTTCATCGCCAAAGGTTGGTACGCCCAGTGGATAGGTTTCCCCATTTATCGGCAAGTTGGATGTTAGATTCAATTCTACCAAGTCTCCGACCCCATCTCCATCCGAGTCATACCCGCCCTGATTTGGAACTAGGGGGTTTAGTGTCCATACTGAGTCAGTAGAGTTCCAAGTGGTGAAAATAACTTCTATCCCATCTAACAACCCGTCCCCGTCAGTATCAGGGTTGTTGGGGTCTGATGAAGTGCCTGTTAAGCCAGCCTGTTCTACCGTCAGAAAATGGCCAAATGATAGTGATGACTCTGCACCGATCCAAGGAGTCTCGACAAGAGCTCCGGCCGCGTCGGTCAGGTAGAACTGAGGAGATGAGATGGAGGAGTCTGTCTCACTTATTTCGCTATCAATTGAATTATACTCTTCCCAATTTGACATTCCATCTAAGTCTGGGTCTCCTAGCCCGTCACCTCCGTTAACTGGATTTAGGGTCCAGTCATCATCAAACAAACTCCACCTGGCATGGAAAATCTCCCAACCATCGGGCATCCCATCATTGTCCGAGTCTGAATTTAGAGGGTCTGCTGAACCGATATCGTCATTGGGCAGTCCAACCCACAGTGACAAGTAGTATTCACCGGTCCTCTCGCCGAATGCCTCATTTGCCAGACCTTGCCATGAGTGATGGGGCAAGGAGGAGGTGAAATTATCGGGATATTCCATTCCAGAGTGAGTTGAGTCCTGTAGAAGGATTTCTGATTTCATGTGATATTCTAACCAGTTAACAAAGGCCTCTTCTTGATCGATGAATCCGTTTTTGTTTACATCGAAACCATCGCCATCAGGATTCTTTAGTGCGTCGGAGCCATTCATTGGATTTATTCCTGAACTAGATGAGGGCCAGTTGCAGGAGTATCTTGCCTCCCAACCATCTGGTAGTGAGTCTCCGTCTGAGTCGACTTGGTTGGGGTTAGTAGGAGTCCAATTTAATACTGAATCGGGAGACTCCCCATGAGATTGTATTCCAGTAAGTATCGATCTTTCCCGCAGCCTTTCCCACTCGTACTCGCAAAGATTTGTCAGACCGTCGCCATCTGCGTCTTCGTTCGCATCATCTGGGTTATTCGGGTCCAAAGTCCAGTCGTTTCCCCCGGTATATACGTCCCCTATCCATCTCCTATGCTTTATTTCCCATCCGTCCGGCATCCCATCGCCATCTGAGTCGGGATTGGTCGGATCAGTGGGCAAATCACTCCCACCACTGGATCCGGTCCCAGTCCAACCCCCCATGTGGACGTCTGATGCAGATTGACCCAGCGTAGAATCGCAGAGATATTGTTGATTGAGATAATGACACTCAAAATTGGTGGGATCTAGGAACCATCCCCAGTATTCCTCGCCATCGGTTAGACCGTCTCCATCAGTGTCTGAAACTCTGGGATCTGTGCCATTGTGTCCGTATTCAGAGGGAGCTGTGAAGCGATATTCTTCCAAATTACTCCAGTATCTGTCAAATCCGAAACCGGTTCCGACGCCAATGGACACTCCATCTGCGTCATTATCCCTTGAGCCATCGAATGGATCTGTTGGATCCAGCCCGTAGGCAAACTCCCAACCATCGGGCATCCCATCTAGATCAGAGTCATGTGAGTGTGGGTCCATTGGCGCGATATTCATGAATCTCCCCGGGGATATTCCAGCGAAAATCCACATCTCCCCATCTCTCTGCAGTGATGTCAGTGTTGTGACAAGGCCAGGTATGTCAGTCTGATTCAGCATAGTTCCAAGTATTCCGTCCGAGTCACCTTCCAAGCACCAGGTTCCGTCCATTGATCCAAGAACTATCGTCCCATCTAGGGGTAATATTGCTCTGACGTCGTTTGAACCGGAAAGAAGGCCGTCCAGATTGAGCATCCTTTCATTGCTGATGGACTCTCTTGGTTGAGAGATAAATAGATCCATGGTAATCTGATGAAGTCCTCCACCCATACCTAGCCAAACATCATCTGAGCCACTGTTTGACTCTTCAACAACTATGCTGTTGACGACTGCGGTCTTTCTCGAGTCAAGTATATCGGGATTAACGAATTCATCAGCATTGTTGGACGTAAACACCCACCAGGGGCTACCGATATCCTCAGAGGCATCTGTTGAGTTCCATGCAATTAATCCGAAGTCTGTCCCCACTAGGAGAATCGGGGTTCTACCGAAAATCTTAGCCTGAGCGATTGATTTTACGGTTGCCTTTGCATCTTCAAGAAGCGAAAAGAGAGGTTCTATTGCTGAAATCTCAGATTGAATAAGCGTTGACTGTTCCGTGGAGAATGTAACCTTCCAGACTTCATCGCCAATTAGTAGAATCCCCAAGTCAATAGACTCTGATTCTATTGGGTAAATTACTGAGATTTCACCAATCTCATTAGTAGTCATTGACTCCATCATCGGTATTCCGTTTTCCATAATTATTGAGTGAAAACCGATGTTTGAACCTAGTAATAGGAAATCGAGACCTCCTACTGAATTTCTCTCCATGACATTGATCTCGAGTCCGGCCGGCATTCCAAATGATGAGGAGGTCCCTCTAAATGGATCAAGAACTGTAATTCCATATTTGCTCCCAATTACAAGCCTCTCTCTTGGTTGGTCGGCTATGATGCTGTGAACGGAAGAGTCTGTGAGCCTGATTGCAGTAGAGTGATCGAAACTAAGCGTGTTGCCATGATCGGCAAATATCTCGAAGCCCCTTACTCCTGGGACAACGCTAGCCCTATCATCGAAATCCACCATATACTCTTCGTAGTTACTGAATGCCTCGCCCCACTGAGAGGTATCAATTGTAACATCCTGTGTAACAAAACCATCTCCGTCAATGTCCCATCCATCAAAGTCCGAGTCTATCGTGGCATCACTAGCATTCAATGGGTCTAGCCCATATTGAGCCTCCCAGCCGTCAGGAATACCGTCTCCAATTATGTCCAATTGGGATGGAGCTAGTTCATCCCAGAAGAAATAGTCAGAGTCTGAGAATCTCGGATCGCTACCCATCCAACCAGATTCGCCCGTTGGCCTCTCAATCTGGTCCTGACAAGAGTCCTCTGTAAGGCCCTCAATCTGCCCCCAGCACCACAAGCCGTCTCTTTCAGTAACCCAGTCATCAGGAGTTCCAAACAAGTATTCCTCTACGTTGGTGAACATTTCTCCCACATCTATTTCCCCGTCACTATTGAAGTCGAATCCATCCCCACAACCCCAACTGAAGTCGGCCTCGCATCTATCGAAATCTATGTTCACGTCACTTGGGTCTAGAGGGTCGAAATACCGGCATTCCCAGAAATTATTCGGATTAAGTGGATCGTTTGGGTCCTTTTTGTAGAGTCCCCCTAATGTACACATGTGCACTTCATAACCGTCGGGAAGTCCGTCACCATCGGTATCAGACACCCGTGGATCCAAGTATTCCCTTAGTCCGGATTCGGTTTCTTCGGGTGATTTTCCTGTTAGCGTGCTTCGCTCCTCGAAGCAGTTATCCAAGGTGTAAGGCCAGCAGTATTCTTGTAACGCGGTCAGACCATCTCTATCGTGATCGGTTGAGTTGTCTGTAGAGTCTGAGGGATTCAGACCAGATATGGCTATCTTCATTCCAGACAGGTCAATCTCAACCGATTCGCCGAAGATAACCTCGTATAGATCGGGGACTAGGTCACCGTCCTGGTCCGTAACGGGCGATTCTGTACCCTCGGCCTCATTGGGATCCGTGGATGAAACCGGAGATTGTGGCCTTGTCTGTGAAACAAAAGCAAGGCTAGAAAAAATCAGCAGGGAAACCAGCAACGCAGTCTGCTTCCTACGCATTCGCACACCTCTATGTAAATCCCAACTTCAGAGATTTATCATGGTGATGGAGCGTCGTTCGGACATATCACGATGGGAGGCGTGGAGAAAAGTGCAGTAGGGGGAAATAGAGATTATTATCTGATGAGAACGGATTTGTTCAAAGAGCGCCTCGAGGCAGGCAGTCAATTATGGGGATTGGCATTACTCATCTCGGTTCAGGAAGTCGTGGAAATGCTACCTTGATTTCCTCTGGAGAGTATAATGTCCTGGTTGATTGTGGGTTCAGCCTAAGGCAGACTGAGAAAAGGCTCAGGATAGCTGGATTTGATCCGGAATCAATAGATTCGATTGTCGTAACTCATCATCACAAGGATCATTCAGGGTCTGCACTAAATGCATCTAAAAAATGGTCTTCTGTTCTGCACTGTAATGGCGGAACCGCCTCAAGGATGGGACTAGTAGAAGGTGAGTTCGCAGAATTCGGGAGTCTGGAAAGAATTCAGTTTTCGCCCAATTTGAGTATGCTAGCCATACCCGTACCTCACGATGATGCAGATAACGTAGCATTGGTTGCTAGCGATGGGAACGGAGATAGAGCAGCGATTGTAACCGATTTAGGGGAGGCTCCAGATGACTTAGTCAAGCATCTCTCGAGTTGTAACCATATTTCCATAGAGGCTAACTACGATCATGAGAGGCTCATGTCTGGCCCATATCCTGATTCCCTGAAGAGGAGAATCTCAGGAAGAGGGGGTCACCTTTCCAATAGCCAAGCTGGAGAAGTACTCCTTCGTTCAATGAATAAGGACCTGAGGAGCATTGTTCTTTGCCACCTCTCGGAGAGTAATAACGCACCCCACCTTGCTGAGAGTGAGGTCCTTCTAGCGATAGGGGACGAGTTCGAAGGAAATATCTCGATCTCAAAACAATTGGGCCCAGAGTTCAGCTACTGGACTGGTCAGGCAGAGCCCAGCAAAATTCTGGCTTCTTGACTATCTTCCCATTACAGCCCTGTGGACTGAGTTCTGGACTTCCTTCATCCTTCCAACGGCTCCGAGCTCCCTGAATAGAGACAGCGATCTCTGGAGATAGTTCATCCTCTGAGATCGATCGGATTCGACTTCGCCCAGTCTCGCTAGTAACTCTCCCTGCAGCATTCTAAAGTCATTTGACTCGGCTACGGCTAGACCGTTTAGGTAGTGCTCGGCTGCTTCCTCCCTTCTACCTGCATCGATCAAAACCTGACCGAGTAGCATCTCTACTTCCACTGTACTTTGTGGATCATTCTGATCGGATAGGGTGTCGAGTGCCCCTGAGTAGTGTAGAAGCGCTAGGTCATTATCTGAAATTTTTGCGTAGTATCTGCCAAGAACCGCTCTTGATCTAGCGTGTAGGAAATCCTGATTGGAATCCTTGGTATTCTCATAGGCAAAAAGAGCATGTTCCCTTGCCCTGTCTAGCTCGCCCATCTCAATAAATGCAGAGGCCAATCTAATTCTAGCCTCATTTAGTTCTGGATCTTTCTCTTTGTCCAGAAGATCCTCGACATTCCCATAGACCTCGAGTGCGCGACGAGAATCCCTCCTCCTACGGAAAATATGGCCCATGTTGTTGTAAGTCCTAGCAGCGCCTACTGCGTCTCTAATATCAATCTGAATCTTGAGTGCGTTCCTATGCAGCTCGAGAGCATCGTCCATTGCACCCCTCTTGACGGCTATGTCTGCTCTGGCTGATAGTAGACGGGCTAACTCGGAGCTTGGCATGTTTGCGCCAACGTGCTTTGTTGCAGCGTCGTATTGCTCCTCTGCTTCGTCCCACCTTCCCTGAATAGTCAGTATATCTCCCTTCAGTTCTCTGATTAGTCCCCGACTCTTTGAGTCAAAATCACTACTTTCCAGAGAGTTGAGAATTGAGAGAAGCTCTGTGTGTCCAGAACTTACTAGGCCGTGTCCTTCGGTAAGCAAAACCTCTGCTAGACCCTCTTCATCTCCAGTCTGACTCAAGTGGTGAATGAACTCTATTCTATCTGCAGCATCGTCCATTTTCCCTCGGTACCATTTCACTGCTGCAGCATGGAGATCTGTTTTCATTTCATGGTCCATGGATCTGAGTAAGAACTCCCTTACTAGATCGTGAACATCGAAATTTTCTGCATCTGACTGTCTGGCTAGTCCCTTTTCTACCAATTCATCTATTAGATCGACGCTTCCCTCTATTTGATGGATTGCTTGGATAGGAACTGGCTCTCTGAAAACCGCAATTGCTCCTAATAGCCGTTTCTCGGTTCCTGAAAGCCTACTGAAAATCTCCTTCTCCACAAATGCCTCTAGTGTGGCGTGAAAGGTCTCAGCAACATTACCCCTATTGATTAGTTCAAGAATTAATGGGTGCCCTCTGGACAACGAGTAAATGTGCATGAATTGATCAGAGTCCATCTTTGGCATGGCCGTGAGAATCTGCCTGCTGGATTCCTCATCTAGTCCCTGTAGAGGCATGACCAGGGTTACGATATTACCAGATTGGTCGGATTCGGGGACTACCATCCTGAATGATCTGGAGAACATCACGAGTCCCACTTCATTCAAGGAGTGAATTCTTAGAGTTAGTTCCCTCAAAATCGAGTATAGCGTCTCATCGCCAACTTTGTGCAGATCGTCTATTACAATCAGTGAGGGAGATTCGGATAAACCTGCAGAGATTAGGTTCACAGCCATACTAGTCTGAGGAACTGGGGTTGAAGCCAGATAGTCAGACAGATCGTTATGTCCGACTGCTGAGAGCCACTCGGCACATGCCTCAAGGAAGGCCCTAGATCCCTCCCAGTCCTGACATCTATGGTAAAGGAGGTTTCTCCGGTGTGTAAATCGGTCGAGAATCTTGGTAGAAAGTGAGGTCTTCCCAATTCCTGCAATCCCTGGGACCAGGATTGATGCCGACTTGGCTTCGAGGAGTTTGGCCATTACGTCCAATTCTTTCTCCCTACCATAGAATCTCCTCGTTCTAGGAAGGTCGTTTAGGTAGGAAACAAGTTGTTTCTCGATGTGTTTGGATAGGTCCCTCTCAACCAATTCGGATGAAAGTCCTGACAGGTCAATTGTCCCTGAATCGTCCATGTATCGAAGCATGTCCACATGTCTAAGTGGGAGTTCAGATGACTCGATTGCCTCTGCAAGAGTTGAAGATTCGGAGCGGCCATCTGAATGAATAACTCGTACCTTGTTCTCAGATATCCTAGACCAAATTTCATCTGCAACCTTGGCACCCTCGTCGGTTAGGAAGTAGGCTTTCCTCTTCCTTGAAACGCCGGTGACATGCGCCTGGCGTTCCACAAGATGGCCGGCCTCCTTCATCCCAGATATTGCCCTAGGAACATTAGATCTAGCAATGGAGACCGCGTTTGCAATGCCCATCTGTGACAGTGCGAATGGGACTTCGACTTTATCCGTATGATCTACATAGTCACTTAGATGCAGGAATATCCTCTCCTGTACCCCAGGTCGTGAAGAAGTGCCCGCTGTCATGGTACTCAACTCTTAGACTCACTCAATAATGTTAGGAGAACCTGTGACGACGATTATTCCTGAAAATCTGGATCCGGGACCCATTCCTCTGAATCGGGATCCCAAAGCCACCCGGGATGGTCGTCATACCTTTCTAGACCTCTTTCTTCATCGGTATTTTCATTCGATTCTCCAGACCACCATTCTTCTCCTTCTGGAATCTGAGCAGGTTGCTTTGGCTCCTCATCTTCTTCGACCTCTATGCCAATGAATCCGCTGAAGAATGCCAGCACCACCAGAGCTACAAGTATCAATCCAGCCATTCCTAAGATTAACGCCATGTTAGTAGAGTCTGCAGTAGGCTCACCCTTGGAGATAGGAGTCACTTCAGTATTCTGGCCAGCATATGAGAATTCGGGAATAGAGGATTCTCCTTTGATTCTCGAGGCGGGGACTCCGAGTTCCCAAGTTCCATCATCCTGAACAACTGTTGTGTTTACTGGATTTCCTCCTATTGATACTGAGACTTGCTTTCCTGGCAGTCCGATTCCTGAATAAATCGCAATTCCGTCCAAATCTACCCAAGTCTGGTTAGGCTCTTGAATAGTAAATTCTAGAGGAAGGACCCGGAATGTGACAGGTAGTGAGTTTGCCTTTGAGTCCCAAGCATCTGTAGCGATGAAAATAACATTATTCAGCGTCCATGCATCCATATTCTCCTCATAGAATAGCATATCAGCCGGATCATACCGGGCTATCCCATCAGTTCCGACTCCCACAACTAGCGGGAAAATGTCATCGGAGTCAATGGATGGGTCATTGTAAACTGACATGAACTGGATGTCATTATCAATATCCGAGAAATATTCTTTCAAATCTATCTCCACGGTTGTGCACTTGTCAACCGAAATCGATTCGGTATCGCAATAGAGGGTAATCTCGCTCTGCCAATCGGCTTGGGCGAACTCCGGTTGATTATTGCCTACGTTAGGAGGGTTGTCGGCGGTTATTATCACATCGACCCAACTGCTGTAGTCTATTCCGTCATATGAGCGGAACCTCAGTTGATACTCGGCGTCATGTCTAAGTTGGGTAGTATCCCAATTTATCTCCCACTCGCCTTCTTCAGAAAACTCGCCTGTGCTTGTTTCATGTACGGTGACGTAGTCATTTGAAACGTCCTTTACTTCCAGATCAACCCTGGTAACCCCTCCATCGAAGTCTCTAGCCACTCCACTAAGCAAAGTGTCCGCTGAAGAAGAAACACGTGTCCCTGACACGGGTTGGTTTACGCTAATCGTAGGCTGGCTGTTTCTGTTATCTATTGTTAGAGTAAGTGTTACGGGCTGGCACTCGTCAACTTCACCAATACAGAAGTCGGAGTCCGATGCCCAAATTGTGAAGGTGTAGGTTGTTAGTTCCCTAGGTCTAGTGCTGAAATCCCATTCCCAATCCCAAGTCCCGTCTTCATTTGTCTGGACTGGGCTTGTAACCTGGTAATTGGGTCCAGATATGTCCATGTACACCAGACCGATGTCACTATTGCAGTCATCTGGACACCCGTATGGGTCCTGGGCATATCCATCGAAAACTACTGAGCCTTCGTCATGTGACGAAAATGAGCTAGGCGATGAGACGAATACTGTGGGAGGTTGTGTGTTTAGTTTGACCGTCCTAGACACCACTGTGCTGTAGTCTATCCCATCGAAGGCTCGGAATTCGAAGGTATAGTCTCCCTCTCCTGCCAAACCCGTCATGTCAATGCTGTAGTACCATGAGCTGAAGGGTCTGTTGAATCGAGTTACTTTACCCTCGTCCACCCCGCTAGTGTCAATCGCATATTCTGCACTCTCCCATGATCCTGTAAACGGATTTCTGACCTGAACTTCGTGAACGTATCCGCCTTGATCCCATTGTGCCCTCTCATCAGTGGGGTAGCTGTTGGCCAGGGTCCCATCGTGTGCGCTACCTGTGATGTTGACTATTCTTCGGAAGGAGTGCCCCTCTTCTTGTGTTACAATTACCGTTGGTGCCTGATTCTCTAGATGAGCTATCTCTTGCAGAGAGTTCTCTTCAAGTGTAAATTCACCTGAATAGTAGCCATATCCGAATCTATAGGCGGTATATCTGTACAAAGATAGCTCCCTTGTTCCTGCGTTGTAGTCGCAACTGGGGTCATCTGTATCAATAATCAGGTCACCGTCATTGTCGATTCCATCCGAGCAGGAGTCCTCGTACTCGTCATCAGCGAAGCCATCCGGATTGTCTCCACCACCTAGTCCTCTGAAGTCTAAATGAAAGTTAGAAGGAAGTGCTATCCAAGGCGTGAATCCATCACCGCCGGAGTTGACTCTGTAGAGATCGTTGCCGACTGCATCCTCCACTATGACTAGAGCATCACTGACCTTCTCCCCCCCAATCAGAGTCTGGAATCTGACCAACTCTGCCCTACTTACCTGGACTGCGAAGTGTGTTGGCTGTGTTGCAATCTGCACTTTTGACAGGTCCAAGTTTGTTAGATCTGCAAAAGTGAAGACAGTGGAGTTGTTATCCATGCTAACTCCCAATGGGAAGTTCCTCGGAGTCATATTCTGACAATTATTGCAATCCTTGACAGGGGTTGGGATAATGGCGCCCTGGAATTGGTTGTCTGGCCAGGCCTCCTGATCTGGCCATGATAGTTTGACTGGATATTCCCCACTGGGTGGGGATGGAATATACTCAGACTGGGCAGTTACTGAGCTCTTAGTTACGTTGTATACCGATTCGGCTTGGTTCCAATCGTTCTCAGAGAAGTAGGCCAGGGATCCGTATTGCTGTGAGTCGGCATACCCGCTATCGTAGTTCTTGATCACTGCACCAGTCTTTTGGACATCGAAAGAGTTCCTCTGGATATCCAAGAGCGAGCCCACGGCCCTAATTCCATCTGCTGTACCGCTAGCAGTGATTATGTTGTCATACATTGTCACCCCTGTCAAGTATGCATGTAAAACTGGACAGGAGAACTGGCCCCCCCAATTAGTATCGCTACTACAGGTTCCGGCTCCGTCATATGAGATCGAATTGTTCGCCAGATAGAGTCTTGATGCAGCCTGGATAGAATATGAGTACATTCCTGCAACTACTGGAGTCAGAGAAGTTTCGAAAATTGAATTGTTCTCGGCAATTACGTCATAAGAACCGCCTAGCCATAATCCAAAGTATCCCCCTACTGGTCCAATCTCGTTCCTATGGATGTGGGCCTCGCTATTGTAAACGAGCACCCCTGATCCGGAAGCAGCGCCTCCGATATCATTGTCTGTGATATCTACAAGTGCGCCCGCGGCGGAAAAGATTCCTGCACCGTCAACTGTTGTAATTTCATTGTCCCCATAGTCCGATTCCGAAATCCCCAGATTGGATATCAGCATTGTCGATTTCGATGAATGAGTTCTCGGCCCAGATAGTGTGCCGGCCATTATCCCTGTTGCCGCAACCGTTGTTTGTTCCAGTCAATGAAATGTCGGACAACGAGAATGGGCTCACAGACGAGCCCGAGGAGTAAATCTGGAGAGCAGCTCCGACTATTCCGGTATTTGCATCTATACCAACTGCAAAGTCCCCCCCATTGAATGACGGTTGGGCTAGGTTGGTGGTTAGCACGCTGGATGTGTTGATTTGATTGAAAGACAGTTCAGTGAGAGTAGGGCTGGCACCATCAAGGACTAGGGCCCCATATCGAAACTCGCCCACTGCCGAGATATATTGTGGAATTCCCCAAGCACTATCGAAAGTGACGTATCTCAGACCCGTCTCAGCCAGATCTATAGAACTCCTCATCAGAACGCCTTCACTGCAGGAAGGATCGTCTATCCAGATCTCTTGGTTGCCGTAGCTCATCCCGTAGCACTCTCCGGTTGCGCTTGCGTTAACAGGTTCGCTCCACCTCAGGTTGATTCGCATAGCTGGACCTGCATTGGACGATGCTCCGCATGAAGCCACTCCAGCGCATAGACTACCCCTGACATCAAGATGGGTTCCGTTTGGAAACTCGATCGTGGCTCCTGGATTGATGATGAGTTTGGCACCGGGAGCTATCGTCACATCACCAGTGA
>LUMS01000293.1_pt1 | contig 16152 bp, 13 predicted proteins | sample 729711 | NCBI WGS metagenome assembly LUMS01 (sample SAMN03860298, study PRJNA289734) | marine metagenome | biome: seawater column; feature: ocean; material: water; isolation source: Red Sea water column Station 192 - depth 25m | place: Saudi Arabia: Red Sea | collected 2011-10-15 | depth 25 m | reverse complement strand
CCCTTACCCTGCGCGGGGAATAAGCACCCATCCGCCAAAAAACAGGCGCAAATCGCGCAATCTGCGACAGGCCTGTCATATTCGCGATATCCCCGTCACGCAGCGGTCACGCAATCGCGACACAAGGCTCCCGCAAAGGGGGCGTTGCGTCGGGGAATCATGGACATCGTTTCGATCTTTCTGACCGGGGAAGAGGCGGAGACCTTCGCGCCCTTCGATCATGACGACACCCATGTCGTGTTCGACCGGCTGACCGGGGACGGGCCGCGCCGCATCGCGGAAGGGCAGGTCTGGGCCTTCATCGACTGGGTGCTCGAGGATATGTCGGGCCTCGAACTGTGCCGCCGCCTGCGCCGCGATCCGCGCATGGCGGATGCGCATATCACCATGGTGCTGGATGGCGAGGACAAGGCTGCGCATGACGAGGATCGGCGCCGCGCGCTGAAGGCGGGCGCCACCATCGTGGTCGGCACGCCCGGCCGCCTGCGCGATCATATCGAACGCGGCGCGCTCGACCTGTCCGGCCTTGCAGTCGTGGTGCTCGACGAAGCGGACGAGATGCTCGACATGGGGTTCCGCGAAGAGCTAGAATACATCCTTGAAGCGACGCCCGATGGCCGCCGCGTGCTGATGTTCTCGGCCACCATGCCCCGCCCGATCGAAGCGCTCGCCCGCCGTTATCAGCGCGACGCGCTGCGCATCGCCACCGGCGGCAAGGATCGCGGACATGGCGATATTGCCTATCAGGCCGTCGCCATTCCCCCGTCCGCGACCGAGAACGCGGTGGTCAACCTGCTGCGCTTCCACGAGGCGGAAACGGCGATCCTGTTCTGCGCCACGCGCGAACGCGTGCGGCAATTGCACAGCGCGCTCCAGGATCGCGGCTTCGGTGTGGTCGCTCTGTCGGGCGAACATTCGCAGTCGGAACGCAATCAGGCGCTCCAGACGCTTCGTGACGGGCGCGCGCGGGTCTGCGTTGCCACCGATGTCGCGGCGCGCGGTATCGATTTGCCCACGCTCACGCTCGTCATCCATGTCGATCTGCCGCGCGATGCGGAAACCCTGCAGCACCGCTCGGGCCGCACCGGACGCGCGGGTCGCAAGGGGACGGCAGTGATGGTCGTGCCGTTCAACCAGCGCCGCCGCACCGAAAGCATGCTGCGCCATGCGGGTATCGAAACCGCGTGGATCGACGTGCCCGACCGCAAGGCCGTGCTCGCGCAGGATCGCTCGCGCATGCTCGAATCCCTGATGCAGCCGATCGATAACGACACGGTGGACGGGGCCGACCGCGAACTCGCCGATACGCTGCTGGCCGAACGCAGCCCGCAGGACATCGCGCTGATGCTGGTGCAGGCCCATCGCGCGAAGATGCCGCAGCCCGAAGAGTTTTCCGCGCAGACGATCGATGCCCATCGCGCCGCGCAGAAGGAAAAGCATCGCGCCGGGTTCGAGGATACGGTCTGGTTCCGGCTCGACGTGGGCCGCCGCCGCAATGCCGATCCGCGCTGGATCCTGCCGATCCTGTGCAAGCGCGGCGGTATCACTCGTAACGAGATCGGCGCGATCCGCATCGCGCAGAACGAAACGCATTTCCAGATCCCCCGCGCGGTCGCCGGCAGCTTCGCGAAGACTGCGGCACAGACGGCCGGGCAGGATGAAAAGGGCGGCGAATTTACGATCGAGCGCGCGCCGGAAGGACCGCGCGTCCAGGCGCGAGAGAACGGCCGCAAGAAGCGGCATAAGGATTTTCACGCCAAGCCGTCCAACCGGCACGACGCGAAGCGCAAGCGCAAAGCATAAGAGGGCGGTCAATCCTCCGGAACGGTGCTCGCCTGTGCCATCAAGTCCATAAGGTTGCGCGCGGCCTCCCGATCCTCTTCGTGCTCGAACGCAACGTCGAGATCGGGGGCCGCATCGAACATGTGCAGTAGCGTCCAAAGCGCGAAGCGCCGCCCGCGATCCTTTTCCAATCCGAAATCGACTCGCATTCGCTCGACTCCGGCGCGGGTGGCATCTGGTTCGATCGCGGCGAGGTCGCGCGTTCCGAAATAGTTCTGCATGAGGTCGGCTAGGTCCATCATCATGCGCTAGCCGACCGAGGCGACGATGCAAGCGCTTGCCCCAAGCCGTCGCGCCCCGCATGCAACCGCGATGCAGTCCCGTTCCAGTCCCATCGCATCCCGCATAGATAGCCGCGCCATCTGGGCGATCGCCCTGCCCGCAATGGTCACGAACGTCGCCACCGCGCTGATCGGCGTGGGCGATATGTGGATCGTGGGCCGATTGGGCGACGCGCCGACGCAAGGTGCGGTCGATATCGGCGCGCGGCTGTTTGCCACGCTGTTCGTCGTCATGAACTTCCTCAAGACCGGCACAACCGGCCTCGTCGCACAGGCCGGGACGCGCAGCGCGGGCGGTGCCGGCGGCGAGGCGCAGGCCGCCTTGTTACTGCGGGGGCTGGCGGTCGGGACTGCCATCGCGCTGGTTTTGCTGATTGCGAAACCGATCCTGCTTCCCTGGCTGCTCGATGTCCTGGGCGCAGAAGGTAGGGTGCTGGGAGCCGCGCGGATCTACGCCGATATCCGCTATTGGAGCGCGCCCGCCGTGATGGCGAATTTCGCCCTGGTCGGCTTTCTCGTCGGACAGCGGCGGATGCGTGCGGTGCTTTTTTTCGAGGTCGCCTATAACCTCCTCAACCTCGCCCTCGGCCTTTGGCTGGCGCTCGGCCTCGAATGGGGCATTGCGGGGATCGGCTGGTCGAGCTTCGTCGCGGAATACGCCAAGCTGCTGGCGATCGCGCTATTCGTGATGCGCGGGGATACGGGGCGCGCGATAAGGGCCGCCGCCCGGAACGCCGCGATCCTCTCGCCTGCGAAATTGCGCCCCTTCCTTTCGGTCAATCGCGACCTGTTCCTGCGCACGGTGGTGCTGATGATCGCGCTCGCCGCGCTCACCCGGCTCAGCGCCGAGCGCGGCCCGGTGGTGCTGGCGGCAAACGGGATTTTCCACCAGCTCTTCGTACTGATGGCGCTGCTGCTCGACGGGTTCGAGAATGCAGCGCAAGTGTTGAACGGAGAGCGGCGCGGGGCCGACGACCGGGCAGGCTTCACCGCCTATATGCGCGCGATCCTGTGGCGCGGGTTTGCGCTCGCTGCCGGAGTGTCGATCGCTCTGGCGCTGTTTGCCGGGCCGCTGATCGACACCTTCGCCGCAACGCCCGCCGTAGCCAAAACCGGGCGGTCCTACGCGATCTGGCTCGCGATCATGCCGTTCGCAGGCGTCGCGGCCTTCGTGTTCGACGGCGTGTTCGTCGGGGCAAGCTGGACGCGCGCCCTACTCGTTTCCATGATCGGCGCAGCGGCGGTCTATGCGGCGTCGCTATGGCTGACGTGGCCGCTAGGCAATGACGGGCTGTGGCTGTCCTTCGTCCTGTTCCTGGCGCTCAGAGCGGTGTTCCAGCTGATGCTGGTCCCCCGCCTATTGCGCCAGGAATTCGGAAGCGATTGAACCTCAGCGCGGCAGGATCGCGCCCGGCTCGTTCGCCAGAATGCCGACCACCTGCGTCCACACCGCCACATTCTGGCGCAGTTGGACCGGGTCGATCTTGTCGAGCGTGTCGTCGGGCGTGTGATGCAGGTCGAAATAGCGCGTGCCGTCCTGCTGCAGATCGATGATCGCGGTCTTCTGGTCGCGGGCGATGTCGATATCTGCGCCGCCGGTCGCCACCAGCGCGCCATTGGCAACGCCAAAGCGCGCAACCGCGCTGGCGATCCGGGCGTGCAGCGTGGGGTTGGCGTCGCGGAAATTGCTTTCGAACCGCCAGATGCGGTCCGCGCCGAAATCGCTTTCCAGCCCGACCGCGATCGGCTCGTCGATATGGGCTGCGCTATAGGCTTTCGAGCCGTACAGTCCCACCTCTTCGGCGCCTGCCATCAACACGCGGATCGTGCGCAGCGGCTGCGCGCCCGAAGCGGCATGCTTGGCCGCCGCCGCAACGATGCCGCACCCCGCCGCATCGTCGAAAGCGCCGGGGCTGTTCCACCAGCTATCGAGATGACAGGCGACGAGGACAGGCGGCAGCGACGGATCGCGTCCGACGATCTCGCCGACGACATTGCCGCTGGTCGTCATGCCCAGATTGCGCGGCGTCAATGTCAATTTCATGCGTATGGGCAAGCCCTGCGCCCGATCGAACATGCGCTCCAGATTGGCAGCGTCCGGCAGGCTTAGTGCGCCCGCTGGCGTCGGTGCGACTCCGTCGGGGAAGCTGGTGCCACCGGTATGCGGATTGCGGTGATAGTCGGTCCCCACCGCCTTGATGACTGTCGCGATCGCGCCCTTGCTCGCCGCGATCCCGGCGCCGACCCAGCGAGCGGGGCCTGCGAAGCCGTATTGCGAGCCGTCCTGCGTCGGCGTCATCGCGTGGCTGATATAGGCGATCTTGCCTTCAAGGCTGCCATCGGGCGCGGCGCGCAAAGCGTCTACATTCTCGAATTCGACCACTTCGGCCTCTATCCCCTCAGGCCCGGTCGATGCGCTGTTGCCGAGCGGCTGGATCACCAGCGGTTGGGGGTAGGGGCTGAGGATTTCGGCCTTGTGCGTATCGCCCGGGATCCAGGTTTCCATCTGGAACGGCTCGTCCGCGACATTCACGAACCCGTTGCGCGTCAGCCAGGCCCGGGCCCAGTCGCGTCCGCGTTTTTCGGCCTCGGTTCCGGCCTGACGCGGACCGACCTCGGTGGTAACGCCTTCCACGAAGTCCCAGGCATAGCGGTCCTGAGTCAGCGCGGCATCGGCAGCCGAGGCGACAGGATCGCTTTGCGCCATAACGGGCGCGGCGACGGTGGACAGGAGGGCGGCGGCGAGGATGGATGGTCTGATCATGTGCGCTGAGCTATCGTTCTCGCCCCGCCCTGCCAAGCGTCAAACTTGCCCCCTCCCCCGCCAGCCCCTATCTGGCGCGCATATTTTTCCCGAATCTCAAGATCTGAAGGAACGCCGCCCGTGTCCGCCCAATACGCCTATGTCATGAAGAACATGACCAAGACCTTCCCCGGTGCCCAGAAGCCGGTGCTGTCGAACATCAATCTGCAATTCTACCAGGGCGCCAAGATCGGCATCGTCGGCCCCAATGGCGCGGGTAAATCGACGCTGATCAAGATCATGGCCGGGATCGACAAGGATTACACCGGCGAAGCCTGGGCAGGCGAGAACATCACCGTCGGCTATCTGGAGCAGGAGCCGGAGCTCGACGAGAGCAAAACCGTGCTCGAAAACGTCAAGGACGGCGCGCGCGACACCGCCGACATGGTCGAACGCTTCAACCAGATCGGCATGGAAATGGGCGAGGAAGACGCCGATTTCGACGCGCTCAGCACCGAGATGTCGGACCTTCAGGACAAGATCGACGCGGTCGATGGCTGGACGCTCGACAACCAGCTCGAAGTTGCGATGGAAGCGCTGCGCTGCCCTCCGGGCGACTGGCCGGTCACCGATCTTTCGGGCGGTGAGAAGCGCCGCGTGGCGCTCACCCGCCTGCTGATCCAGAAGCCGTCGATCCTGCTGCTGGACGAGCCGACCAACCACCTCGATGCCGAAAGCGTCCAGTGGCTGGAAAACCACCTCAAGGAATATGCCGGCGCGGTGCTGATGATCACCCACGACCGCTACTTCCTCGACAATGTGGTGGGCTGGATCCTCGAACTCGATCGCGGATCGTACTACCCCTACGAAGGCAATTATTCGACCTATCTGGAAAAGAAGGCCAAGCGCCTCGAACAGGAAAGCCGCGAGGAATCGGGCCGTTCAAAGGCGCTCAGCCGCGAACTCGAATGGATCCGGCAGACGCCCAGCGCGCGCCAGACCAAGTCCAAGGCGCGTATCCGCAAGTTCGAAGAGCTTCAGGACAGCCAGAACGATCGCAAGCCCGGCAAGGCGCAGATCGTCATCCAGGTGCCCGAGCGCCTGGGCGGCAAGGTGATCGAGGCGAACAACATCTCCAAGGCCTATGGCGACAAACTGCTGTTCGAAAACCTCTCCTTCATGCTGCCGCCGGGCGGCATCGTCGGCGTGATCGGGCCGAACGGCGCAGGTAAATCGACGCTGTTCAAGATCTCAATCCGTCGAACAATGTCTGGGAGGAAATCTCGGACGGGCTCGATTACATGAAAGTCAACGGCCACGACACCAGCACCCGCGCCTATGTCGGGGCGTTCAACTTCAAGGGCCAGGACCAGCAGAAGAACGTCGGCAAGCTGTCCGGCGGCGAACGCAACCGCGTCCACATGGCCAAGATGCTGAAGGAAGGCGGCAACGTCCTGCTGCTGGACGAGCCGACCAACGATCTCGACGTCGAAACCTTGGGCGCTCTCGAAGAAGCGATCGAGAACTTCGCTGGCTGCGCCGTGGTCATTTCGCACGACCGTTTCTTCCTCGATCGCCTGGCGACCCACATCCTCGCCTTCGAAGGCGATAGCCATGTGGAATGGTTCGAAGGTAATTTCGAAGCCTACGAAGAAGACAAGCGCCGCCGCCTCGGCGATGCGGCTGATCGGCCTACGCGACTGGCTTACAAGAAGCTGACGCGCTAAGTTGACGAGGGCGGACGGTTTGTCCGCCCTTTTTCTTTGCGGGCCTGCGATTTGCGGCATCGCTGGCATCGTTACGATTACGCCGTCGTCACCTACCTGCGATTGCCATCGCGCTACTTGGTTTGACACAACGCGGTATGGTTCCCACATTAGAGAAGACGCGCTCGATACGCGGGCGCATTTCCCGACGGCGCGCTTGGGCATGCTCCCGCAGCGCCGCGAACACGAAATCCCAAAAGGATATTCATGACCACTCCCACAAACGGCGACACCGTGACCATCGATTACGTCCTCAAGCGGGGCGACGGCGAACCGGTCGGCACCACCGCACAGAGCGGGCCGCAGGACGTTCAGCTCGGCGCGGGGCAGATCTTCCCGCAGATCGAAGCGGCTCTCACCGATATGAAGGTGGGTGACGAGCAAAGCGTCTCGATCCCCTGCGACAGCGCCTTCGGCGAACGTCAGGAAGCGCTGGTCGTCGACATTCCGCGCGAAAACCTGCCGCCCGAGCCTGCGCCGCAGCCGGGCATGGCCTTGCAGGCACAGCAGCAGGATGGCTCGCCGATCACGCTTTATGTCGTCGAAGTCGGCGATACGACGGTCAAGGCCGACGGCAACCACCCGCTCGCGGGCGAGGATCTGACCTTCGACATCACTCTGCGCGACATCAAGCAGGCCGCGTAACGCACGAGCGGCGGGCGATCTGAATTACGTTTCGGTCGCCCGCCGCATCGATTTCCATGGCCGCGTGACGCGGCCGGGAAGCCAGCGCTAAGGCGCCACCCATCGGCCTTCGCCGCGCAGGAATTGCGCGCGCACATGGCCGTCATTCGACAGATAGAACCAGTCCGCTTCCTCGACCGTCAGGAGCAGAACGGCAAAATTTGCGCGCGCAGGGTCCAACTCTTCATCGCTAGGCTCGACGCCTTCGAAGCGTTCCGGCAATCCACTGGTCGGTTCGTCCGAAACGGCACCAGGCCCCGCTCCCAGATAGCAGCGTCGGGCGAAATTGGTCGCCTCCTCCCACGCCGCGTCCGCGATCGGACCGTAATGCTCGATCCGCCCGGTCCCGCGACACCGGATCTGGACCTTCGCGTCCTTGTCGTAAAACAGCGCGCCCACCGGCGCTCCTTCTCCGATCGCCGCCACTTTCGGCGCGCGCGCATCGGTATTGAATCGCAGGGTCCAATTTTCCTCATCGAAAGCGCGCAGGACCATGATGCGCGCATCCGCATCCGCAGTGACGATGGCTGGGAGATGGAAGGCCGAGCGACGATCGGACGCGCCTTCCTTCAACCGGTTGGCAATATCCTTGCGAACGTCATCGAGGGTGTCGAACATAGTCGCGGTGAGACAGCGTCGCGGCGCTGCTGTCAATCGCGAGGTCGTTCAGGCAAGAGCACTCCAACATGAACAAAGCACCGCCCGAGCGGTTCAGTTTCGCGTCATGGCCTGCGCTCTATTCCTGCGGTATCGCTTAGGCGTTCAATCGAGCCGCAATGGTGGGGCGGCTTTCCAAGGGGAAGGACGATAGCTCCATGACGAACATTTTCTTGAAAGGCAGCGCTCTGGGCGCCCTGGCAGCGGCGCTGGGATTGACGGCGCTGCCTGCTGCGGCTGCACCCGCCGTCGATTTCGACGCTCCGATGACCGCCATAGATGTCGGCACGGCGAACGACGATGCGAAGCTGGCGCAGGATCGCGACCAATATCAGCGCTCACGCGGTGAGCGTGGCGAGCGTCGGCAAGTGTTTCGCCAGCAGCGCTCTTCCGCGCCCGATGCGGCGGTAGCGCCTCCACGAGCGCAGCGTGCGCAGGAAACGCGGCGTGCCGAACGGACCGAGCGTGCGCAAAGGTCGGAGCGGCGCGACGCCAATAGCGGCAATGTCTTCCGCCGTGCGAACGAGGCTCTGCGCGAACAGGCACAGGCCGACAGGGACCGCCGCGAGGCGCGTCGGGAACGTCGCGAGGACTGGCGCGAAGATCGGCGCGAACGCCGGGAAGATGCGCGCGAACGGCGGCAGGACCGCCGGGAGGATTGGCGCGAACGCCGTGCCGACCGCCGCGAGACCTGGCGCGACAATCGCCGCGATGCCTATCGCGATCAGCGCAATTACCGCGACCAGCGCGACCAGCGGAACTGGCGTCAAGACCGCTATCGCGACCAGCGCCAGGCCTATCGCGGCGGCCATTACGGTCGTTATTACGATGGACGTCGTTGGAACGATTATCGCGTCTGGAACCGCTCCGACTGGCGGCGCAATCAGCGCTATGACTGGCACCGCTATCGCGCGGCCAATCGCAGCCTGTTCAATATCGGGCGGTATTATTCGCCCTATCGCAATCACCGATACAATCGGCTTTCGATCGGCATCACGCTCGGGAGCGGGTTCTATTCGAACCGCTACACCATCAACGATCCGTGGCGCTATCGCCTGCCCGAAGTCTACGGCCCATATCGCTGGGTACGCTATTACGACGACGTGCTGCTGGTCGATATCTACAGCGGTGAAGTGGTCGACGCGATCTACGACTTCTTCTGGTAAATCGGTTTGCTTTGTCCGGCGGCTTTGAGAGTGGTCCGCCGGACATCTGGCCCCCGCAGCGCAAATTGCGTTCGCGGGGGCTTTTTATGTCAGCGTCAGACCTTGCCGAAGGGCAGCATCCGGAAGATGCCGCCATTCTTATCGAAGAAGGTGTGCTTCAACGCGCCCAGAATATGCAGGCCGATCAGATAGATGAAAATCGATCCGCCGGTTGCATGGGCCGAGAAGATCGCGCTGCCCAAGGATTTGTTCTCGCCCAGCGGGAGCGGCGGAATCGTGAACAGGCCGAACATGTCGATGCTGCGTCCGGTCAGCGAGTTGGCGATCCATGCCCCCAAGGGGAGAGCGATCAGCAGGACGTAGAAAACAACGTGCACCGTGCGTGCAAGAACCTTTTCCCATTTTGCGAGATCCGACGGCAAGGGCGGCACGGGGTGCGTCCAGCGCCATATCAACCGACCGAGCGTAAGCACCAGAATGAGAATGCCAAGCGCCTTGTGATTGGCAAAGATAGCGCCCTTCGCCGCCCCTTCGGCGTGGTGCGCCGCTTCGGCGATCCGCCAGTTCACGATGACCGCCACTGCAATCGTCCAGTGGAAAATCATGGCGCCCACGGAATAGCGGCGGGCGTTTCGAGTGTCGGACATAGGTATCTCCCAGAGCCCAGCGGGCCGATTTTCGTGGGATAGCGCGTTTCGCCGTCGCTTCAAGCGGCTGCTTGCAGCAGGCCGGTGGTTTGCTAAACCGGCACCCATGGCTTCCAGCGCGACTTACGACACTGCCGCCCTCCCCAATCCCGATCGCGCTGCATTGAAGCGCGTGGGCGCCGCTGTACGGGCGCGCCTGGCGCAGGACAGCGGGCTTTACAAATTTCCGACCGAGGAAGCGGAAATTTTCGCGCTCGGCGGATTCCTGTCCCCATCGGAATGCGAACGCCTGATTGCAATGATCGATGCGATCGCCAAGCCCAGCCAGCTGCATGATCAGGATTATGCCAAGGGCTTCCGCACGTCCTATTCGGGCGATCTCGATCCGGCCCACGCCTTCGTCAAAAGCGTCTCGCGCCGGATAGACGACCTGTTGGGGATCGATCCGCGGTTCGGGGAATCGATCCAGGGCCAGCGTTATCTGCCGGGCCAGGAATTCAAGCCGCACAACGACTGGTTCTATACCGACCAGCCCTATTGGAAATTCGAAAGCGAACGCGGCGGGCAGCGCAGCTGGACCGCCATGGCCTTCCTCAACAAGGTGGAAGAAGGCGGGCACACCTATTTTTCCGAGATAGGCTCCGCGATCGAGCCGGAGCCTGGCGTCCTGCTGATCTGGAACAACGCCCTGCCCGACGGCACGCCCAACGAAGCGACGCTGCACGCGGGAACGCCGGTGCTCAAGGGCGAGAAATACGTGCTGACGAAGTGGTATCGGACCCGCGAATGGAGCTGACTGTCCGGCTCCGATAGCTGGCGCGAACGGTCAGTCCGTGCTTTTGCGCGGCACCCGGAGCGTGGCGCGCAGGCCGCCCGGCTCCAGGCTGCTTTCGACCGATCCGCCGATCCCGCCCAGCACACCTTTCATCAGCCGGGTTCCGGTACCCTGGCTGATCGCGTCCCGGCCCCCTTCGGCCAGGCCGATATCTTCGCCCAGCCGCTCGATCCAGTGGATCACGACCATATCGTCCTCAACCTTCCAGTCGACATGCACACGGCCGTCGCCACGCGACAGAGCGCCGTATTTGAGCGCATTCGTCGCCAGTTCGTGCAGACTAAGACCCACCGGGGTGACATGCTTGCGCGGCAATTCGATCTTCTCGCCAACGATATCGATCCGGTCGGCATTGGAGCTGCGATACGGCTTCATGACCGCTTCGACGAGCGTACGGAGATCGGAAGTATCGGTTTCGAGCCCGTCACCCGATAGCGAGACACGGTGCGCCGCCGCCAGCGCTTCGACGCGGCGCTGGATCTTTTCCGACAGCTCTTCGACCTCTTCGGCCCCGCGCGCGGACAGGCGCACGATCGCCGTCAGCACCGCGAAGAGGTTGTCGGTACGATGCCGCAATTCGTCCGCCACGCGGTCGTTTTCGACGATAGTCTCGCGCGCGGCCAGCAATTCGGAAATGTCCCATTGCGACCCGAAGAAATATTCGAGTTCGCCATCCGCGTTGTAGATCGGGCCGATATGCACTGCGTTCCAGAAAGCGGTGCCGTCCTTGCGATAATTCAGAATGTCGACGACCGTATAGACCTGCCGGTCCACCGCTTTCCTCAACCGGGCGATCGAGGATTGCTGGGTCTTCTCGCCCTGCAGGAACCGGCAATTGCGTCCGATGATCTCGTCGATAGGGTAGCCGGTCAGTTCGACGAAGGCTTCGTTGCAATAGACGATCGGGCAATCGGGCTGATGGGGATCGGAAATGCATTGCGCCATCCGCGTCTGCGCGGTGGTCTGGAGAAACAATTGGTCGGCATTCAGGCGCAGTGAGGCCAGACGCGAGGGATGCCCCGCGTCGTTGCGTTGCCGTTTCGTCGAATTGCTACCATCCGCCAAATTGCGAATCCCTTCCGCCCGCGCTCAATCCTCGAGCGCATCCTTTATCAAAGCACGTGTATTGTCGATCCCGTAAAGCGCGACGAAGCTTCCCATACGCGGGCCTTGGTCGCTGCCCAATAACGTTTGATATAATGCCTTGAACCAGTCGCGTAGGGATTCGAAGCCGAAGCTCTCGTCCTTGCCGATTTCATAGATCGCGGTCTGGATGTCTTCGGCCGAAGTTCCGTCTGCCATCGCAGCCAGCTCTTCGTCCAGGCGGCGAAGGGCAGAGGCCTCGTTCGCCTCGGGCTTGCGGCGCTGGAGCGACGGGGCGACGAAATCGCGGTTATAGGCGAGCGCCTTGTCCACCAGCGCATCGAGATCGGGATGGGCCGCAGGGTCGGGATCGGCGATGTAATTGCCGAGATAGGACCACACCTGATCCCGATCCGCCTGCGCGCCGAGCACGCCGACGAGATTCAGCAACAGCGCGAACGTAACCGGCAGGCTGTCCCCCGCGCCGGGCGCTTCGCTGCCTTCGAACCCGCCATTCGCGCGCGCCAGATGCCAGACCGGATTGCCGAGCTGCTTGTCCAGATCCTGCTCCGCCAATCGCTCGCGGAACTGCCAGTAATCGTCCACTGCGCGCGGGATGACGCCGCCGTGCAATTGCTTGGCGCTCTTAGGATTGGGGAAGATGTAAAAGCCGAGCGATTCCTCGCTGCCATATTCGAGCCATTGTTCGATCGTCAGCCCGTTGCCCTTGGACTTGGAGATCTTCTCTCCCTTCTCGTCCAGGAACAGCTCGTAGATCAGCCCGTCCGGCATCCTCCCGCCGAGGACCTGCGCGATCTTGCCCGACTGGACGCCGGTATCGGTCAGATCCTTGCCGTACATCTCGTAATCGACGCCCAGCGCCACCCAGCGCATGGCGAAATCGACCTTCCACTGGAGCTTGGCCATGCCACCCAGCGCGGATTGTTCGACTTCCGTCCCATCCTCGTCGGTGAAGCGGATCGTCCCGGCTTCGGCATCGACGACCTGCACCGGCACTTGCAACACCCGGCCCGTGTTCGGGCTGATAGGCATGATCGGCGAATAGGTCGCCGCGCGTTCGGCCCGCAAGGTCGGCAGCATGATGTCGAGGATCGCCTGATCCTTCGCGAGCACCGTCTTCAGCGCATCGTCGAACGCACCGGAATTGTAACGGTCCGACGAAGCGACGAATTCGTAATCGAAGCCGAACCGGTCGAGGAATTCGCGCAGCATCGCATTGTTGTGCGCGGCAAAACTTTCATGCGCGGTATCGAAGGGATTGGGCACGCGGCTGAGCGGCAGGTGTAGATTGTCCTCCAGCAATTGCCGGTTGGGCACATTGTCCGGCACCTTGCGCAGGCCGTCCATATCGTCCGAAAAGGCGACGAGGCGCGTCTTGCCGTCTTCCGGCTTCGCCCCGATCAGCGCTTCGAATGCGCGGCGCACCAGCGTGGTGCGCAGCACTTCCTGAAACGTTCCGATATGCGGCAGGCCGCTGGGTCCGTATCCGGTTTCGAACAGGACCGGCGATCCATCCGGCTTCGTGCCATCTGGATAGCGCTTCAAAAGCCGTTGCGCTTCCTGGAAGGGCCAGGCCTTGGAGGAACGAGCGGCGGACATCAGATCGGTCATGGTCATGAGCGGGGCTTTCGCGGATGGACTGCGGTGTTGCAAGTGCGAAGCGCGCCGATCGGGGGCGGCGCGTTGACACGCTTGAAAGTTGTAAGGCGACGCGTTCGTCTGATTTTACTCTTTCTGTTCAGTCTCTTGCCATCCGCACCTGCCAAACCGCTGTGGCCTTCGGGTTTCGAAAGGCCACACCGCGCCGCAACCACGCTCGCGGGACGTAAAGCACGGGGCATTGCGCGGTGGCGGTTCATCCCCCCGGATCTGGCAAATTCCGCGCCTGTAGGAAACCGCTTTCGCGCGCCTCTGTTTACTTTTCGTTCCCGGCTTGGAATAGCGCTCCGGTGAGCGAGCCTCTGCCCCTCCCCGCGATCCATGCCAGCCACGCAGGCACATGGTTGCGCGATTCCAACGGCAGCACGCGCGGCTGTTCCAAGGGCGAGGCGGTGATGGCGGCTGCCGACACGCCGCTGCTGCTGCTGAACGCCCCGCTGGTGGCCAATCGCCTCGGCTATCCCGACCTGTCGGGCCTCGATCTTCTGGAGCTGTTCGCTTTCGTGCGCCCGGCCCGTTTCTGCGTGCCCACGCCGAAGGGACTGGCCGAAGCGCTCGACCTCGCCGTGCCGGACAGCGACGACGAAGTGCCGCTGCTGCTGCAACTCGCCGCAGCGCGGATGATGGAGATCTGCGAAAGCACCGACTGGGCCGAACGTGACGGCGCCTGGTCGACTCTTCAATCGCTGGCGCGCCTGCGCTGGCCCTGGGCGCAGGTGCTCGCGCCCCATGTGAAGCGGCCCGAACGCGCGGAGAAATGGCTGTTCTCGCGCCTCCCCGAATGGGAAGAAGCGCCCGAGCGCGCGCAGCCCCAACAGGTGGCGCTCGACGAGCTGGCGGTCGAAGGGCATCTGGAACGCCTGACCGGCGAAGGCGCGGAAAAGCGCGAAGGGCAACGCCTGTTCGCGCGCGGCGCGGGCAGCGTGTTCGCTCCGCGCGCAGAGGACAAGCGGCCGCATGTCCTGCTGGCGCAGGCGGGCACCGGGATCGGCAAGACGCTGGGCTATCTGGCCCCCGCCTCCCTCTGGGCGGAACGGTCCGGCGGCACGGTATGGGTATCGACCTATACCAAGAATCTGCAGCGCCAATTGCGGCGCGAAAGCACCCGCGCCTGGCCCGAACGGCGCGCCGACGGATCGCGCCCGGTCGTGGTCCGCAAGGGGCGCGAGAATTATCTCTGCCTCCTCAATCTGGAAGACGCGCTGCAAGGCGGCTTTTCCGGCCGCCCTGCCATTCTGGCGCAGCTGGTGGCACGCTGGGCTGCTTATTCGCAGGACGGCGACATGATCGGGGGCGACCTGCCCGGCTGGCTCGGCACGCTGTTCCGCAAGCGCGGCATCGCGGCGCTGACCGATCAACGCGGCGAATGCGTATATGCCGGGTGCCCGCATTACCGCAAATGCTTCATCGAACGCAGCGCACGGGCGAGCGCGCAGGCCGATCTCGTCATCGCCAATCACGCGCTCGTCATGGTCAACGCCGCGCGCGGGCGCGATCATGCGCAGCGCCCCACCCGCATCGTCTTCGACGAGGGGCATCATGTTTTCGATGCCGCCGATTCGACCTTTTCCGCCGCGCTGACCGGGCAGGAGACGATAGAGCTGAGGCGATGGATCGTCGGCCCCGAACGCGGCAATCGCGGACGGCGGCGGGGCCTCGCTGCGCGCCTCGCCGATATTGCGAGCTATGACGAGGCCGGCGGCGAAGCGATCGAGGCTGCCGTCGCGGCAGCGCAGCATGTAGGCCCAGAAAGTCACGAGAGAGGCCTGTCGATTGGGCCTTTCGAACGGCTGCACCGGGCGGGCCCTTCGAGACGGGACTTCGACAGGCTCAGCCCCTCCTCAGGACAAACGGATGTTGTAAGCCAGCCCAATCTTCAGCCCTTCTTCGCCGCCTCGGTGATCGACGAGGCGAATTCCTCGAAATCCCGGGCTTCGGTCTTCCATCACCATCGCGCCGATCTGCGTCGCCTGAACCTCGTTATCGCCCGAGGTTTCGAGCTGGCGCTGGATGCCCGACACCAGCCGTTCAATCCGCGCGCCATCGATCGGGCGTTTGCGGCACGCGATCTGGACGCTGCGCATCAGCTTTTCGCGGTCGAAGGGTTCGCGCCGGCCGTCGGCCTTGAGGACGGCAACTTCGCGCAGCTGAATCCGCTCGAAGGTGGTGAAGCGCGCGCCGCAGTCTTCGCACTGGCGCCGGCGACGGATGGCGGCGCCGTCCTCGGTCGGGCGGCTGTCCTTCACCTGGCTGTCTTCATGTCCGCAATAGGGGCAGCGCATGGGTTAGCGTTTCACCCGCGTATAGAGCGCGATCGCCGCGCCCGCGAAGAGACCGACCGGCCAGGTCACGACGGGCAGCACCGCACCCGCGATCGCGCCGACGACGCCGCCCGTGATGACCGGCCGCGTCGAGGGATGGTCGATCCCCTGCTTGCCCATCGCCTTGACCTCTTCGATCGTCAGTTCGACCAGCGTCGGTTCTTCGGGGTGCTGCCGCGCCATCGCCCTTATCCCTGATAGATGGGGAAGCGTTCGCACAGCGTGCGGACGCGGCCGCGGACATTCGCCTCGACATCGGCATCGCCATGCTCGCCCTTGTCGCGCAGCGCTTCGAGCACGTCGGCGACCATGTCGCCGATTTCCTCGAACTCGGCGATCCCGAAGCCGCGCGTCGTGCCCGCGGGCGATCCGACGCGGATGCCGCTGGTCTTGACCGGCGGCAGCGGATCGAAGGGCACGCCATTCTTGTTGCAGGTGATCGCCGAG
>LUMS01001021.1_pt1 | contig 16220 bp, 23 predicted proteins | sample 729711 | NCBI WGS metagenome assembly LUMS01 (sample SAMN03860298, study PRJNA289734) | marine metagenome | biome: seawater column; feature: ocean; material: water; isolation source: Red Sea water column Station 192 - depth 25m | place: Saudi Arabia: Red Sea | collected 2011-10-15 | depth 25 m | reverse complement strand
CCTATATTCCCTGACCATAAATCACCATGAACTAGAGCATTTATTGGTTTGTGATTCAGCAATTCTGATTTAATTTTTTCTTTAACTTTATTTATAATTTCTTTATCTAAAATTGTCGATTTAAGACTTAATAATTGAGGTATTATCCTTAAGTTTAAAAAACAATCTATCCAATTATCTTCCAAGCCTTTTTTCTGATCTGTTGTTCCGATAAAACCCTCAACTGGAAACCCAAACATTTTGGGGTTAGATTCAGCTGATTTCAAGTGCAATTCACCTAAACCTTTTCCAAGCTTTTTTTGGTCAAAGTTATGCATATCTATCCATTCAATTAAAAGAATCTCTATATTTTTTATATTTTTATATGCAATAACTTCAGGAATAACTAAGTTTTCTTGATTAATATATTTTCTCAAATTTTGGAGACAATATTTTTCAAATTCAAGAAATTTTTTGTTTCTAATGTTTCTTTTAAGGAATAACTTTTTGTTTGAGAATTCTATTCGCCATGCACTATGAATATCACCACCATGTACTTGTTCAATACTTTTTGGATAGGTTTCACCTAATTCTTCACAAATTTCGTTAATTTCAATAGGAGATAATTTTTGCATTTTAATGAAAAAGTCTGAAGTTATTGTTGTAGGCGCCGGTATAGCAGGACTAACTTCTGCAGCGATTTTATCAAAACAAGGCTTATCAGTGACTTTAATCGAATCTCATACTCAAGCCGGAGGATGTGCCGGTACTTTTAAAAGAAAGAATTATACTTTCGATGTTGGCGCAACTCAGGTTGCTGGTTTAGAGAAGGGAGGAATACATTCTAGAATTTTTGATTTTTTAGATATTCCATCCCCAGAAGCCACAATTTTAGACCCTGCTTGCATTGTTGATTTAAATGATGGTGGTAATCCTATACCTATTTGGTATGAAAAAAGTAAATGGATTGCTGAACGTGAAATGCAGTTTCCTGGGAGTCATAGGTTTTGGAAAATTTGTACCCTTATACATGAAAGTAATTGGATATTTGCTAATAATAATCCTGTATTACCAATAAGTAATTTTTGGGATTTTTCTCAACTTCTCAAAGCACTAGTACCTTCAAATCTTGTCACAGGTATCTTACTTAAATCTACTATTTTTGATCTATTGCGGATATGTGGATTATCCAAGAATGAGCGCTTGATTAAATTCTTAAATCTTCAACTAAAACTTTATTCTCAAGAGGACGTTTATAGTACTGCAGCATTATATGGATCTACTGTTCTTCAGATGTGTCAACAGCCACATGGTCTGTGGCATCTTAAAAAATCTATGCAGTCTTTAAGTGAATCATTAGAAAGTTCATTAATTAAAACTGGAGTTAATTTAATTTTTGGACAAGAAGTTAATTCTATAACTTTTGACGACGTAAATATGTGTTGGCAACTATCTGCTAATTCGAAAAAAAAATCATTTATTTATCAAGCAAAAGATGTGATTTATACCGCGCCTCCACAATCTTTGCTCAAGCATTTGAAAGATCCTTTAGAAAGAAAAAAAAATTATAAAAATCGACTTAATAATTTGCCTGATCCAAGTGGAGCTGTAGTTTTTTATTCAGCATTAAAAAAGGAACATATTAAAAAAACATTCTCCAATCATTATCAATTTGTTTCGAAAGAATTTTGTTCGTTATTTGTATCAATTAGTGATGATGGTGATGGAAGAGCGCCAAAAGGTGAGGTTACTTTAATTGCCAGTATCTTTACCAAAACTAAAGATTGGTTTGATCTAGATAAACAAACTTACTTAAAGAAAAAAAATGGTTTCATGAAAAAAATATCCCTTGAATTGGAAAGTCAATTTGATATTGATCCTGAAAAATGGCTACATAGAGAATTAGCAACTCCATTGGGCTTTGAAAAATGGACAAAAAGACCTAATGGAATAGTAGGCGGGCTTGGTCAAAATCCAGATATTTTTGGTTTATTTGGATTATCAAGTAGGACACCTTTTGAAGGTTTATGGTTATGTGGAGATTCGATTTATCCAGGAGAGGGGACTGCAGGTGTTAGTCAGTCTGCATTAATGGTTTCAAGGCAAATTTTAGCTTCCAAAGGTATAGAAAATTTTAGTTTATAAAATTTTGTCTGTTTTCTTTTGCTTCAGCAAGTTTTTTAGAAAGTAAATCCCAATTTTTTTCTTTAATAAGAGATTCCAGTATATTCAGCTTATTTTTAAAATTATTTATGGAATTTAAAACATTAATCTGATTATTAATAGCTAAATCTAGGCCTAGTTGTTCATTGCCTCCGCCAACTCTCGAAGTGTCAGCAAATCCTGTAGCAGCTAATTTTTGCGAGAGATCTAATAAAGATTGATTATTTTTTGTTTGCGCAGTTTCTATGAGGGCAGAAGCTAAAAATATAGGCAAATGAGAAATTAGAGATACTGCTTCATCATGCTCTTTTGGCGAAGCTTGGCAAATTTCACAATCCATTGATTTTATGAGCTCGGAAATAGTTCTGACTGAATTTAAATCACTATTTTGTGTTGGGGTAATAATCCATTTTGCATTTTTAAAAAGACCTTCAAAACCTGAATCAACTCCTTTTTTTTCTGTTCCTGCCATTGGATGAGATCCAATAAATAGAGGATGTAAATTTTCCCATTTATTTACAATTGGTTCTTTAACAGAGCCTACATCAGTTAGTATTGTTTCCTGAGGTATTGATGCTACTAATTGTTGCGACGGACTGATCAAATCTTTGATAGGCAATGCCAAAATTATTAGCTCACATTTTTTTAATAAGCTCAGATCACAGCTAACAAAATTTGCAAGTTTTTTATCCTTAGCTTTTTTTTCATTAAATTCATTATTTGCTATTCCATAAATTGTATGATTTAGACTTTGGAGTTTTAATCCTAAAGAACCACCAATTAATCCTAATCCTACTATTCCAATTTTCATAAATTAATTAATTCAAGACCCCCTTTTATTGATACCAATTTTTTGTATATTAGGTTCATAAATTTTGTATGTTTTTGAAATTAAATTAATTATAAATGCTTGAAATTTTAAGTCATCAATATTTGAAAAATTTTTTGAGAGATCAAAGTATTAATTGGGAGCACATATATTCTTTTGGGAGGATAGTTTCCAAATGTATTGAAAATGATTCTACCTATCTAATTAATTCAGAAATTTTCTCTAGCTATGATTGGTTACCTCCAATTTTGATTTCTTTATTTTTAAAGGAAGAGGATTCAACTTTTATTTTATCTAAAGAAAAAATCCAATTTATAAGCCAATTTCAGATTGATTCATTGAAAAATCTAGGTTTTAATTTTATTTTGAAAAATGATCAATTTATTTTTGCAAATCATCATGTTCACTTGATAACTATCCAAAATTTTCTTAATGATCCCAATTCTCGTAATCTTAGAAATCATCGAATAGTTTATTCAGGAATTGAGGATATAAAACAGGATTTAAAAAATCATTTTAGGATTTCTTTACTTAAAAAGGATTGGACAAAAAATTTTAAAGAATTTGAATTAATCAATCAAAAATTTATAAAAGTATATGATTCGTTGAAGAAAAAGTTCTTCTTGAGAAAGGTCTTAGGAAATAGTTATATCAATTTAGATGAAAAAGAAATTAGTTTCTTGTCAAACTTTTTTCATGAAAATTCTTTTTTTTCTGATAAATTTTTAAGCGTCAACAAAGCATTATCTCAAGGTTGGGCATGCTGGGTAAAGTTAAACGATACAAATTTAGATTGGAATTTGTATTTACAGCCAATAGATGAACTTTTTCAAATTAAGGAATTTTTTTCAAATAATAAATTTGTTTTTTTATCAGCATTGAGAAAAGATAATTTTTTCAAATGCAAAAAGTTAATACTTTTTAGAAAGGGTTTAACTTTAGTGTTGTCTGATGATATTGATTTAAAAACTAATCTTGCTACAGAATTAGCTTCTACTTACGGGAAGAGAGTATTGCTAGAGACAATTCCCTCTGGTAAAAATGAAATTCTTTGCTCTAGTTTTGACTGGTGGATTATGAATTCTTATTTAATTCAAATTCCAGAACAAATTATCATTCCTTTACTTCCGATTCCGAATATGTCAGAACCCATTAATGCAATTACTGTCTCTCATAAAAAGAAGCTTTCTCAAGATTGGTTTAGAGACTTCTTTCTTCCTCAAGCTAGAATTAAACTTGAAAGATCTATTTCTCCTTTAAGAAGAAATTCAGGTAAGTTAATAATCCTAGATGGAAGAGCAAATAAAAGAAACTGGGGAAGATTACTTTTGCAAAACATTCAACCCTCAAAACAAATTAACTATATGCTACCTTTTGATTAGGTTATGATTTTGTAAATAACTAAAGAAATATGGGAGAAGCAAAAAGACGTAAAACACTTGGTTTACCTCCAAAAAAAAATAATACTAAAACTAAAATTGATGAGTCTCCAAGATTATTTGAATGGCTTCCCTTTACAATCAATCAAAGAGATAACCTAATTAAATTAAGTATTAAGGCCAGTTGGTTTGGAATCGGAGGGTTAGTAATCTTATGGATTGTAGTGAGATTTATAGGCCCTGCTGCTGGGTGGTGGACTTTAGCTGATTCTTTATAAATCTAAGCTACTGTTTTTATATCATTAACAGCGATTGTATTAGCAGGATTGCTATTTAATGCTTTCATTGAATTAGAACTGACTTCAGTTCCTTCTGTTAATTTCTCTTTAACCATAGATTCTACTTTATTCCTGATTTCTAAGTTTTGATCAAGCCAAATAATTGTATTATCTCTTCCTTGTCCAATATTTTCTCCTTCATAACTATACCAAGCACCTCTCCTTATGATGATATTAGTCTCTTCTGCTAAATCTAATAAGCATCCTGTTGTACTAATACCTTTCCCAAAGAGAATATCAAATTCTGCAATTCTAAATGGTGGTGCAACTTTGTTTTTTGCTACTTTCACTTTTGCTCTTATGCCATATTCCTCAGTACCTCTTTTAAGAGTTTGAATTCTTCTGATATCAAGTCTTACTGAGGCGTAAAATTTTAATGCATTACCTCCTGTGGTTGTTTCTGGATTGCCGTATGTAACGCCAATTTTTAGGCGTAATTGATTCAGGAATATTACCGTACATCCAGATTTGCCAATATTTCCTGTTATTTTCCTCATTGCTTGGCTCATTAGCCTTGCTTGGCTTCCAATTACGTGATCTCCCATCTCTCCTTCTATCTCGGCTCTTGGGGTTAGTGCTGCGACCGAGTCAACAACTACAAGATCTACCGCACTCGATCTTATAAGTTGGTCAACTATTTCTAGAGCCATTTCACCAGTATCTGGCTGTGAAACTAACAAATTTTCAACATCAACACCTAAAGAGGCCGCATAAACTGGATCGAGTGCATGCTCAGCATCTACAAATGCAGCTACTCCTCCATTTTTTTGGACTTCCGCAATCGCGTGAAGCGTTAATGTAGTTTTTCCTGAACTTTCTGGTCCGTAAACTTCTACTACTCTTCCTTTTGGATAGCCTCCTCCTAATGCTAAATCTAAGGTGAGCGCTCCAGTAGATATTGTTTCTACTTTCATTCTTGAGGCGTCACCAAGTCTCATTATTGAACCTCGTCCAAAATTTCTTTCTATTTGACCTAAGACAAGACTTAATGCCTTGTCTTTTTCTTTTGATTCAGTTTTTTTCTTTTCTTCAAGGCTCATTGTTTGATTTATCGGTTAAAGTTCTTGTAATTATTCTAAATTTGGAAATTTTTATTTAAACCAAACTTCATAAATACAAACTATAGTACATCTGTACTCTAGCTGATTATCTTTAAATTGCAACTAATTCTCCAAGGTTTCCTAATTTTAATAATTTGATTTCATTACTTAACTTATTTTTATCTGATTCTTTCAAATATCCCCAATCAGCTAGGAAGCATGGAATGTGAGAAGTTTCTGAATTTTGTTTAATATCGATTAGAGTTTTTTTTCTATCTTCTATAAAGCCTAAAATTTCATAAGTTTGTGTAAGTTTTTCAGCTATTTTGATTTTTGTTCCTGATTCATAACCAAAAATAAATTCTGGAAAAATATTTAATTGTTTAAGAATTTTTTCTGCAAATATTTTACCTTTAGTTGTTATGACTCCAGTTTTTATTCCTCTTTTGCTTAATTCTTTCATAAAATTTATAATTTCAAAAAAAGGTTTATGTAAATTTACCCACGATTTAAAATCTTTATCAATTTGGTACTTGCGAGACTTATCTAACATTTTTTGTATATCTTCTGCTATCCAGGAATTTTCATTTAATATCCTCTGGCAATTTTGATGATAATTATTAATGAAATCATCTTTATTATCACTTTTTAATGGATTTTCTGTTTTTATAATTTCGTGAACAATTAGAATCATTTCCCAACCATATTTAACCCAAGGCCTAATTTCTTTGAAAGAATTTGGTACTCCTTGATAAAGTTTTTGATCAATAGTGATGTTGGGTGAATTTAAATATCTTTCACAGGCCAGCAAGGAGCTATGCCAATATTCTTGCATTCCATCAACTATTACTCCATCAAAATCAAATAGAAAAATTTTTTGAGAAGACACCAATTGAATATTAGAACTGGGCCGCTAGGATTCGAACCTAGGAATGTCGAGACCAAAACCCGATGCCTTACCACTTGGCGACGGCCCATTGAATTACCATTTTAATACATGAAAAGATTTTTTTCTATCCAAAAAATACAAATTTTTTATAAACATGGCGCTAGTTTTGAAAAATAAAAATATTATTTGAATGAGCTCGATTTCCATGGCTCTAGAAATTTCTGAGCTTTTTTGATCGCCAAACCCATTATTTCAGGATACTCATAGAGTTTTTTGTTATTTTTGTGAGCAAATTCAATAAGGGGCTGCATAATTTTTCTTGCAGCACTTCCAAATGCTATTCCATCTGGGAGATTGTTTGAATTCAACAATTCATGAGTTTTTTCATTTGTTCCTCCTGCTAATTGAATTAATCCTGGTGGAAGATCTGAACCGATTTTTTCAAACAACTTAACAGCATCTCTACTTGTTGTAGGAGCAAGATCTCCAGACATTGGCCTTCCATCTAGTTGCCAAATAAGGGGAATATCTAGCTCATTCAGAATTTCATATCTTTCCCAAAGAGCTTTCAAAAGATCTTCGGGCTCTTGTGATTTTTTGAAAGATTGATTTAATCCACAACTGATAGATATCTTGTCTAATTTCATTCCAGAACTTTTAAGGATACTGACAACTTTTGTAAAAGAATCTAGGCGATTGATTTCTGTATGAATTTCTACTGCATTAGGCCTTATTTTTTGAAGTGTTGATGCTAAATCATTTTTTGACAAATTATATTCATATTCACTAATTAGATTTAGAGGACAACTATTTAAACATCTTCCGCATCCATAACATTTACTCTCTTTAATTCCGAAATTATCAATTGCAAAGGTGGGGCATACTTTTTCGCACGGTCTTGGACAATGAGGAGGACATTTTAATGGATCAAATTTTGCTTTACGAAAGTGGATATCATTACCATCACTAATACTTATCATTAATCCAGGGGAGTTTTTAAAGACTTTTTTTGCCCACTCTATTCCTTTTTTTGCTGCATTAACTATAGATTCTTCTGCGGCAACATCTATGTAGTCGACACCAGCAGCAGTATAAATTGCACATAAATCTTCTATGGCAACAATATCTTCATTACTGGCACCACAAATTAACTTAATCCATTTATCTTTTTTATTCTTGGTTTTAATCAAACAATTTAACTTTCAAATTCATCTAAAATATAATTACTTAATGACTTCCATTCAAGTTTTCTTGAACCCCCCATTTCAACAACTATTGTTAGTTTATTATCGTTAGTGCAAATCTCTATTAAGCTCTCTAATTCAGATTGAGATAATACTTGACCTTCTAATAACCAAAGTAATTTATTTTTATCATTTTCATTAAATAACTCAGAAGCTTGTGGGATTACTTGTTGAACTTCCCCAAGCGCTCCGTTTCTTCCTACATTTTGATGACCAAGGTGAGGTGGTCTAACGCCATGCAATTTGAGCAAGAAAACTTCTGGATCTCCAAGCCCTCTTGCTGAAGTTATAAAAGTTTTAAAGCCTTTGGCCCTCATTCTCCTCAAAAGACGAGTTTCATAACCACCTTCAAGAGGAGCAAATATTGCGAGACATTTGTTAGTTTTTAAATCGTTATGAAACTTTTTCCCTGAGAGAAGTAATGGCATAAAAATTTCCTTTATTTCTATTTTATTTTATTTTATGGTACTTGATGATGTACAATTGTAACTCAGTGAATTTTAACTATCTATTACTTAAGATAAGTCTCGACCTTACTAACTAATTGTTTTTTTATTAACTTCACCTTAATAACTGAAGGGTTTAGATAATTGAAAAATTATTACGAGCTAGCCTAATTTAGTCTTATGTCTATCGGAATTTTAGGAAAGAAATTGGGCATGTCCCAACTTTTCGATGATAAAGGTAATTCGGTACCAGTTACTCTTATAGAGGCTGGTCCGTGCCGCGTCACTCAATTGAAAACAACTGCTTTGGATGGTTATACCGCCGTTCAGATAGGTTATGGCTTGTCCAAAGAGAAGCATTTAAGCAAACCTGAAAAGGGACACTTATTGAAATCAGGTGAAGAACTTTTAAAGCATTTGAAAGAATATAGGGTTGAAGAAACTTCATCTTATGAAATCGGAAAACAAATAACTGTAAAAAACTTTGAGGTTGGTCAAAAAGTTGATATCAGTGGCAAATCTATGGGTAGAGGTTTTGCAGGTTACCAGAAAAGACATGGTTTTAGCAGAGGTCCTATGAGTCATGGTTCAAAAAATCATAGAGCACCAGGATCTACAGGAGCAGGAACAACTCCGGGTAGAATTTATCCAGGGAAAAGAATGGCAGGAAGATATGGAGGAAAACAGATTACTACTAAAGGTTTGTTAGTTCTAAAAATTGATGATCAGAAAAATTTGCTTGTAGTAAAGGGTTCTGTTCCAGGTAAGCCCGGCTCAATTGTCAACATTAAGCCAAATAATGTTGTAGGCAAAAAAGGAGGTGAAAAATCATGACAACACTTGAAACTTTAAAGTGGGATGGTAAAAAATCAGGCAAAGTTACTCTTGATTTAGCAGTTGCTAAAGAAACTTCTTCGGCAGACTTAATCCATAGAGCAGTCCTTAGACAGCTAGCAAATAAAAGACAAGGGACAGCATCAACTTTGACAAGATCTGAAGTGCGCGGGGGCGGTAGAAAGCCATATAAACAAAAAGGTACAGGAAGAGCTCGTCAAGGATCAATAAGGACACCCTTAAGACCTGGTGGCGGAATTATTTTTGGACCGAAGCCACGTTCTTACAATCTTGATATGAATCGTAAGGAACGTAGATTAGCTCTTAGAACAGCTCTTATGTCCAGAGTATCTGATATGAAGGCTGTTGAAGACTTGATAGCCCTTCCGATATTATAAAAAAATCCATTAATAATATTGAGAAAGTAAAATTAATCGCCGCCGATCAATTAAATGTATTTGATATTCTCAATGCCAATAAATTGGTAATAGGTCAATCAGCGATAGATAAAATTCAGGAGGTTTATGCATCATGAGTAAATTATTCGATTCTCGTTTAGCCGATGTAATACGAAAGCCAGTTATTACTGAAAAAGCTACAAATGCACTAGATCTTAACCAATATACTTTCGAAGTAGATCATAGAGCGGCTAAACCACAAATAAAGGCAGCTATTGAAGCCTTGTTCAGTGTTAAAGTCATAGGAGTTAACACTATGAATCCTCCTAGGAGAACAAGAAGAGTCGGGAAATTTTCCGGTAAACGTTCTCAGGTCAAGAAGGCAATTGTACGTCTTGCTGAAGGAGACAAAATCCAACTATTTCCAGAATCTTAAGGAGTTTTAATCATGGCAATTCGTAAATTTAAACCTTATACACCTGGCACTAGGCAGAGAGTAGTTACTGACTTTAGTGAAATAACAAGTGCAAAACCTGAAAGATCACTAATAGTTTCAAAACATAGAGTTAAAGGCAGGAATAATCGTGGAGTTATCACTTGTCGTCATCGTGGAGGTGGTCACAAAAGGCAATATAGATTGGTCGACTTTAGAAGAGATAAAAGAAATATCAACGCTAAAGTTGCAGCTATACACTACGATCCTCATAGAAATGCAAGGTTGGCACTTTTATTTTACGAAGATGGAGAGAAAAGATATATTATCGCTCCAGCAGGAGTAAAAGTCGGACAAAATGTCATTTCTGGAGAAAGTGTTCCAATTGAAGATGGAAATGCAATGCCACTTTCTGTTATGCCATTAGGATCTAGTGTTCATTGTGTTGAGTTATACGCAGGTAGGGGTGCTCAAATGGTTAGATCCGCAGGAGCTAGTGCTCAAGTTATGGCAAAAGAGGGAGATTATGTTGCTTTAAAACTCCCATCTACTGAGGTAAGACTTGTAAGAAAAGAATGCTACGCAACTCTTGGTGAAGTAGGTAATTCTGAAATAAGAAATACTAGCTTAGGTAAAGCAGGAAGAAGAAGATGGCTTGGAAGAAGGCCTCAAGTAAGAGGTAGTGTAATGAACCCATGTGATCATCCACATGGAGGAGGAGAGGGAAAAGCACCAATTGGTAGAGCAGGCCCAGTTACTCCATGGGGTAAACCAGCTCTTGGATTAAAGACACGTAAAAAGAACAAACCAAGTAATAAATTAGTAGTTCGAAGACGTCGTCGCGTTTCTAAGAGGAGTAGAGGAGGAAGAGACTCTTGATTACTTCATTTATTATTTCAATTTCTATTACATAATCATGGGACGTTCACTAAAAAAAGGACCTTTTATAGCAGATAGCCTGCTCAAGAAGGTAGAAAAACAAAATACTGATAATGACAAGTCTGTTATCAAAACTTGGTCGAGATCCTCTACGATTTTACCTTTAATGATCGGTCACACAATCGCTGTACATAATGGCAAGACTCACATTCCAGTATTTATTACTGAACAAATGATTGGTCATAAACTTGGTGAATTTGCTCCTACACGCACTTACCGAGGTCATATAAGAGATAAGAAAGGAGCAAAATCATGACAAAAACACCTGAAACAACAAAAACAGCAATTGCTCATGGGAACTATGTTCGCGGATCAGCCTCTAAAGTGAGAAGAGTTTTGGATCAGATAAGGGGTAGGTCTTATAGAGATGCATTGATTATGTTGGAATTTATGCCTTACAGATCTACAGACCCCATTACTAAAGTTCTAAGATCTGCTGTTGCTAATGCAGAACATAACCTTGGAATGGATCCATCTACCCTAGTTATTTCCTCTGCATGGGCTAATAGTGGTCCAGTAATGAAAAGGTATAGACCCAGAGCTCAAGGTCGAGCTTTTTCAATTAAAAAACAGACTTGCCACATCAGTATTTCTGTTGAGTCTGCTCCTACTCAAACTAATGCGGAGGTACAAAACTAATGGGACATAAAATACATCCTTCTGGACTAAGATTAGGAATTACACAAGAGCATCGCTCTAAGTGGTTTGCTACTTCTAAAACATATCCAATTCTTCTCCAAGAAGATTTTAAAATTCGTACCTTCATACAAAAAAAATATGGAGCAGCAGGAATTAGCGATGTCTTAATAGCAAGAAAAGCTGACCAACTGGAACTTGAATTAAAAACAGCAAGACCAGGAGTTATAGTTGGAAGACAAGGAAGTGGTATTGAAGAATTAAGATCTGGCATTCAAAAAACTATAGGTGATAGAACAAGGCAAGTCAGAATAAACGTTGTTGAAGTTGAACGCGTAGACGCTGATGCTTTTTTACTTGCTGAATATATTGCTCAACAACTAGAAAAAAGAGTCGCCTTTAGAAGAACTATTAGGATGGCCTTACAAAGGGCTCAAAGGGCTGGAGTTCTAGGTCTTAAAATTCAAGTAGGGGGAAGGTTGAATGGTGCTGAAATAGCTAGAACTGAATGGACTAGAGAAGGTAGAGTTCCATTACATACATTGAGAGCTGAAATTGACTATGCAACACGTGAAGCTAATACAACTTACGGTGTTCTAGGCATTAAAGTTTGGGTTTTCAAAGGTGAAGTTCTCCCTAAAGAAGAACAAACTATCCCTGTGGGTGCGAGCCCTAAGAGGAAAGCTAGTAGAAGACCTCAGCAATTTGAGGATCGTTCAAATGAGAATTCATAGGAGGTATAAAAATGCTTAGTCCAAAACGTACTAAATTCCGTAAACAACATAGAGGCAGAATGAGGGGTGTAGCCTCAAAAGGTAATACTATTGCATTCGGTCAATTTGCTCTCCAAGCTCAAGACTGTGGCTGGGTAACTGCACGTCAGATTGAAGCAAGCAGAAGAGCTATGACCAGATATATCAAACGTGGTGGTCAAATCTGGATAAGAATATTTCCTGATAAACCTGTAACCATGAGACCTGCTGAAACTAGAATGGGTTCTGGTAAAGGTAATCCAGAGTTTTGGGTCGCAGTTGTAAAAGTTAAAATTAGAGAAACTAGACCGCTCAGTGCTCATAAAAGATGGGCAATAGAAGAGATTCTCAATAAAACAAGTCAGGCTAAGGAGGTTAAAAAATGAAAAACTCAGAATCACTTAAAGAATTTAAAAAATTAAATTCTGAACAAATTACTGAAAAGATTGACCAATTACGAAAAGATCTTTTTGACTTGAGATTCAAGCAAGCTACAAGACAGCTCAATGAAACTCATAAATTTAAAATTATCAAGAAACAAGTTGCGCAATTACTCACTCTCAGTAAGAGTCAATCTGCTTCTAAAACAACTTCTGATTAATTATTAGTTATGGCACTTAAAGAAAGAATTGGTACTGTTGTCAGCGACAAAATGGATAAAACAGTTGTTGTTGCTGTTATTAACAGATATCCACATCCCACTTATAAAAAAATTGTAAGTTAAAATTAGAGAAACTAGACCGCTCAGTGCTCATAAAAGATGGGCAATAGAAGAGATTCTCAATAAAACAAGTCAGGCTAAGGAGGTTAAAAAATGATTCAACAAGAAACTTATTTAACAGTTGCCGATAATAGCGGAGCAAAAAGACTCCAATGTATTAGGGTTTTAGGTTCTAATAGAAGGTATGCACATGTCGGGGATGTAATCGTAGCAACTGTAAAAGATGCTCTTCCTAACATGGGAGTTAAGAAATCTGAAGTTGTTAAAGCTGTTATCGTCAGAACTAAAGCAACATTAAGAAGAAATACTGGTAATTCAATCAGATTTGATGACAATGCGGCAGTATTGATTAATGAAGATAAGAATCCAAAAGGTACTAGAGTCTTTGGTCCTGTAGCTAGAGAACTGCGGGATAAAAATTATACAAAGATTGTTTCTCTTGCTCCGGAGGTGATTTAAATGTTGGATTCATTAAAGCAAAAGAAAAATTTCCAGAGAATAAAAATGAGAATCAAAACTGGAGATTTGGTAAAAGTAATTAATGGCAAGGACAAAGGGAAAACTGGTGAAGTTTTAAAAACTATCCCTCTTGAAAATAGAGTAGTTGTAAAGGGAATTAACCTTAGGACCAAACATGTAAAACCAACTCAGGAAGGAGAAACTGGAAGAATTCTTACAGAAGAAGCATCTTTACATGCATCAAATGTAATGTTTTTTTCAAAGGATAAAAATCTTACAAGTAAGATTGAATACTTTATTGATAAAGAGGGGGTTAAGAAAAGAAGATTGAAGAAAACTGGTGAAGTAATTGATTAATTTTTCATCAGAAACCAGATTTCAACTTTTTCTAATTTATCAATTCTGACAAAGACCAGAATTAACAAAAAATTATGACTCTAAAAAATCGCTACAAAGAATCAATAAGACCAAAACTTTTAAAGGACCTTGGTCTTAAAAATATTCATCAAGTACCTAAAGTTGTCAAAGTCAACGTTAACAGAGGTCTTGGTGAAGCAGCTTCGAATTCGAAAGCTCTTGAAGCCTCTTTAAATGAAATGGCAACAATTACAGGACAAAAGGCCTTAGTAACTAGGGCTAAAAAAGCTATCGCGGGTTTTAAAATTCGTGAAGGCATGCCCATTGGTTGTACTGTTACTTTGAGAGGTGACAGGATGTATTCCTTTTTGGAGAGATTTATAAATCTAGCTTTACCAAGAATAAGAGACTTTAGAGGAGTTAATCCAAAAAGTTTTGATGGGAGAGGGAATTACACCGTTGGAGTGAAAGAGCAATTAATTTTTCCTGAAATCTCTTTTGATAAAATAGATTCAATAAGAGGTATGGATATAACTATTGTCACTAGTGCAAAATCAGATCAAGAAGGTAAAGCTCTTTTGCAGGAGTTAGGAATGCCTTTTAGTAAGAATTAAATTAAAACTATGTCAAATCACGATCCTATTTCAGATATGCTTACTCGAATTAGAAATGCGAGTCAAAAAAAGCATACAACCACAACAATCCCAGGTTCAAAAATGTCCTTAAGTATCGCCAAAGTACTTCAAAAAGAGGGGTTCATTTCTGATATTAATGAGGAAGGTGAAGGTTATAAATCACAAATAATACTTGGCCTCAAATATAGTGGAAAAAACAAATTTCCTACTATTCGATCTATGCAAAGAGTTAGTAAACCTGGTTTGAGAATATATAAAAATACTAGAGGTTTACCAAAAGTTCTTGGAGGTCTTGGAGTTGCCATAATATCAACTTCTAAAGGCGTTATGAGTGATCGCGATGCTAGAAAGCAAGGCATTGGCGGCGAAGTCCTCTGCTATGTTTATTAAGGAGAATTAATCATGTCAAGAATCGGAAAAACACCAGTACTTATTCCAGAGAAAGTTACAGTTGATTTTGATGGATTAACAGTTACAGTTAAGGGCCCAAAGGGTGAGTTAAAACGTCTCATGCCTGAGGGAGTTAGTTTTGATAAGAAAGATAATACTGTTGTCGTAAGTCCTACTACAACCAAAATACATTCAAGGCAGAGACATGGTTTATGTAGAGCCTTAATTGCAAATATGGTTGAAGGGGTTACTCAAGGTTTTTCAAAGAAACTAGAAATTGTAGGCGTTGGATCAAGAGCACAAGTAAAAGGTAAAAATCTAGTTGTAAGTGCAGGATATAGTCATCCTGTAGAAATGATCCCCCCTGATGGTATAACATACAAAGTTGAGAGTAATACAAACGTTACCGTATCTGGAATTGATAAGGAAATTGTTGGCAATGAAGCAGCAAAAATCAGATCAATTAGACCTCCAGAGCCATATAAAGGTAAAGGAATTAAATATCATGATGAGAGAATTCTCAGAAAAGCTGGTAAATCTGGCAAAAAATAATTCCAATTAAAAAAATGACCAAACTTTCCAGGAAATTACAAACCCAAAAAAGACATAGAAGATTAAGGAGATTCTTAATTGGAGATGCAACTCGTCCAAGATTGTCTGTTTTTCGCTCTAATAACCATATTTATGCTCAGGTTATAGATGATAGCGCTCAAACAACTATTTGCTCAGCTTCAACTGTTGATAAAGAACTAAGAGAAAAATCTGAGAAATTACCTTCTGATTGTAATTCTTCTTCCATTGTTGGAAAATTATTAGCAAAGAGAGCGATAAAAAAAGGTATTAAGCAAGTAATTTTTGACCGTGGAGGTAATTTATATCACGGTAGAGTAAAGGCACTTGCAGATGCTGCTCGTGAAGCTGGCCTAGAATTCTAACTTTTAATTTTTTACTATGACTGACACTCCAACAAAACAAGAAATTCAATCCAAGAATGATAACGTTCCTGGAGCCATGCCTGACGAACAAAAAAAGAATAATCGTAATGATCGAAAAAGAAATAGAAGAGGTGATTCAAAAAATCTTGAGAGAGATTCTGATTGGCAAGAAAGAGTTGTTCAAATTAGAAGAGTATCTAAGACAGTTAAAGGTGGAAAAAAAATGAGTTTTAGAGCAATTGTTGTAGTAGGTAACGAAAAAGGTCAAGTTGGAGTTGGAGTTGGTAAAGCAGGAGATGTAATTGGTGCGGTGAGAAAGGGAGTATCAGATGGTAAAAAGAATCTTGTTAGGGTTCCTTTAACCCCAAATAATTCAATACCGACTTTATCTTTAGGTCGAGATGGTGCTGCTAATGTTCTAATT
>LUMS01000869.1_pt1 | contig 16670 bp, 28 predicted proteins | sample 729711 | NCBI WGS metagenome assembly LUMS01 (sample SAMN03860298, study PRJNA289734) | marine metagenome | biome: seawater column; feature: ocean; material: water; isolation source: Red Sea water column Station 192 - depth 25m | place: Saudi Arabia: Red Sea | collected 2011-10-15 | depth 25 m | reverse complement strand
TCTGAAGTTCCACTAGCTATTCAAAAAGCCATAGAAAATGCTAAAAAGAATATTCAAGATATTCCAATGGCAGGTTCAACAATTGTTCACTCCATAATTGGAAAGCATGGATCTTCCAGAGTACTTCTAAAACCAGCAGCTCCAGGTACAGGAGTTATTGCTGGAGGTGCAGCTAGGCAGGTACTTGAAGTTGCTGGAGTTAAAGATATACTTGCAAAGTCTCTAGGTTCACCTACTCATCTCAATGTTGCTAAAGCAACTATCAATGGATTGTTAAGTCAAAGAACGCCAGACATGGTTGCTGGACTCAGAGGAAAAAAACCATCCGAGGTCGCACCCGCTGGTTTAGTTGAGGCATATGAAAAAACTAAAGCTGAAAAAAAAGTAAAGGTAGCAGATGAAAGTTAAAATTACTTTAAAAAGAAGCTTAATTGGACAAAAACCAAAAGCTCGAGAGACTGTAAGAAGTTTAGGCCTTAAGAAAATTAATTCTTCAACTGAAAGAGAGCTTAACCCAATGGTTGAAGGAATGCTTCACAAAATTGAACATTTAGTAGAAATAGAAGAGATTAAATAATATGAAAAAACTAAGATTTCATCATTTGAAACCAACACCTGGATCTACAAAGCAAAAATTAAGAAAAGGTAGAGGTGAATCAGGTAAAAGAGGAAAAACTGCTGGTCGAGGAACTAAGGGTACAGGTGCAAGAAAAACCGTCCCAGCATATTTTGAGGGTGGTCAAATACCTTTATATAGGCGTATTCCTAAAGTGAGGGGTATTGGCAATGCTGCAAAAATGTCATATGTTGTTGTCAATGTCAGTGAATTAGAAGAAAAGAATTTAGAAGGTGAAGTTACTCCTGATATCCTAAGAGAGATGGGACTAACTAGAAAAAAAGGTTTGGTAAAAATATTAGGTGATGGTGAAATTACCAAAAAAATAGATTTGAAAATTCATGCTATAAGTGAAGTCGCTAAAAGCAAAATTGAAAGTGCTGGCGGTACTGTAGAAATTATTAACGAGTAATTATGAAACTATCTATTTTTAGATATATATTCAAAATTCCAGATTTAAGAAAAAGAATCCTTTTTACTCTTTTCATGTTTGCTGTTTATAGATTGGGAGCTGCTGTACCAGTACCAGGAGTAGATCTTGATGCTGTACAGAGACTTACAGATTCTGGGTCACAGGCTGGTATTTACGGGTTGCTTAATTTATTTTCTGGGGGAGCCTTAGAGACTTTTTCAGTATTTGCTCTTGGAATAATGCCTTACATAACTGCCAGTATTATTCTTCAGCTATTAACTGTTGTAATTCCAAGGTTGCAAAAACTTCAAGAAGAGGGTGAGTCTGGCAGAAAAGTTATTACACAATGGACAAGATATATAACAGTTGTTTTAGCCCTTTTACAATCCACAGCACTTACTTACTTATTTTCTAGAGGAAGTTTAACTGGAGGAATCTCATTGATTCCAAACTATACACCATCTCGAGTTGGGTTAATAGTCTTAACAATGACTGCTGGTACAGCATTTATTATGTGGATCGGCGAGCTTATTTCTCAAAGAGGTGTTGGAAATGGTATGTCTTTAATAATTTTTGCAAGTATTGTCAGTCAGTTACCATCTCAGTTTGGAAGTTCTTATCAAGTAACAGCTGGTCAAGGAAGATTAGGTCAATTCGTGTTTCTTATGGTTATGTTCATACTTATGATTGTTGGAATAATTTATGTAGAACAAGGTCAAAGAAGAATTCCTATACAGTTTGCAAAACGAGTTAGAGGAAGAAAAGTTATGGGCGGACAAAGCACATATATTCCATTGAAAGTAAATAGTGCTGGAGTTATTCCAGTTATATTTGCAACTAGTATTTTGTTTTTCCCTGCTTTGGTAGCTACTTCCTTACCCCAAGACAACAATGTTACAGCCGCTATTAGAAATTGGATTGACATTAATTTAGCTAACTCTCAAGGGACAACTTGGTTTTATGTTTTCTTTCTTGGTATATTGATAATTTTCTTTACTTATTTTTATACAACAATCCAATTTGATCCTGTTCGTCAGTCAGATATGATAAGAAGACAGGGTGGCTTTATACCTGGAGTTAGGCCTGGAATTTCTACTACCAACTATCTTTCACATATTATTAATAGAATTACTCTTCCGGGATCTGTATTTTTAGCGTCAGTTGCGGTCCTTCCTTCAATAGCATCTGTTATATGGGACATACCTCTGGGATTTAGTGGTATTTCAATTCTTATTACAGTTGGTGTAGCTTTGGAAACTATGAAGCAAATTGAGAGCCAATTAAGTATGCGAAATTATGAAGGATTCATTGATTGAGCAATTTAGTAATCTTTCTAGGACCACCAGGTGCTGGAAAAGGGACTCAAGCAGTAACAATAGCTAAAGAAAAAAATCTTGCTCACATATCAACAGGCGACATGCTTCGTGAGCATGTAAGCAACGAAACAGAACTTGGCAAGATTGCAAAAACTCTTCTTGACGAAGGCAAACTTGTTCCAGATTCTTTGGTTATTGAAATGCTGCAAGAAAGGCTTCAATCTAATGATTGTGTTAACGGAGCAATACTATATGGCTTTCCTAGAACAATTGCACAAGCAGAAAGTCTAGATAAAATCAGTGAAGAATTTAAAATTTCCAAAGTTATCGTTTTTGAAGCTGACCGAGATGAGCTAATAAAAAGAATTTTAAATAGAGGTGAAACTAGTGGTAGGAGTGATGATATTGAAGAATCTGTAAGTGTCAGGCTTGAAGTTTATGAAAATGATACAGCTCCTTTAATTGAATACTATGAACAAAGAAATTTAGTTTCAAAGATAAATGCTGTTGGTGAAGTTGAAAATATTTACAACTTAATACTGAAAGAATTTGAATAGTTAATGCTTACGTATAAAACTTCTGAAGATTTTGAGAAGATGGCAAAAGCAGGTAAAGTTGTTTCAAATATACATTACGAAATTTACAATTCAACTAAACCTGGAATGACTCTCAAAGACCTAGATAGTATTGCTAAAAATATTGTAGAAAATTCAAACGTTCAATCAAGTTTTTTTGGCTATGCACCCCCTGGACACGATCCTTATCCTGCTTACATTTGTGCCTCACCAAATGACGCAATAGTTCATGGGATACCTAACGATACAATCATACAGGAAGGTGACTTAATTTCTATAGATGTTGGAGTATCATTTGAAGGTTTTCATGCTGATGCTGCATTTACTTATGGTGTTGGAGAAATCTCAAGTGAAGATAAGTTTCTAATTGAAACCACCAAGCACGCGTTAAACGAAGCAGTAAAACTAGTCGAAGACGGGCAAAAATTAGGAACAATTGGATATAAAATTGACAAAATAGCAACACGTAAAAACCTTGGTAATGTAAAAAACTATGTTGGACACGGCATTGGTCAAGAAATGCATGAAGAACCACAAGTACCTCATTATGGTAAAAAAAATACAGGCTTTGAGTTAAAAACAGGAATGGCTATTTGTATCGAACCTATGTTTAACTTAGGGTCTGAAGAAACGATGGTAGATGAAGAATTTTAATTTTGTGTTTGTAATAGTTTCAAATCGCACTAATCTAGTAAATCGGTCACATAATCAAGGCTAATTTTGGTAGAAAAAGAAAAAAACATAATTAAAGTTCAAGGAACAGTTATGGAAACTCTGCCAAACGCCTCTTTTAAGGTACAACTTGAAAGCGGTGCAGAAATTTTAGCTCATGTGTCTGGAAAAATGAGAATGAGGTACATAAGAATTTTACCTGGGGATACTGTTGAAATGGAAGTTTCACCATATGATCCCACAAGAGGTAGGATTATTTGGAGACATAAATGAAAGTTAAATCAAGCGTTAAAAAGAGAGGCCCTAACGATCAAATCGTTAGAAGAAAAGGCAAGCTTTACGTAATAAACAAAAGAAATCCTCGTCACAAGCAGAGGCAAGGTTAAGTTTTAATGGCGCGTATTTCAGGCATAGACATTCCAAGAGAAAAAAGAGTTATTGCATCACTGCGTTATATACATGGTATCGGAGCAAAAAGAGCAGATGATATTTGCACTGACCTCAATATTGATCCAAGTACACGTGTCAGCAATCTTACAAACGATGAAGTTGCACAAATTAGAAAGTACATTGAGGCAAATTTCAGAGTAGAGGGTGACCTTAGAAGAGACGTATCACAAAATATTAGAAGAAAAACTGAAATCGGTACTTACCAAGGTTTAAGACACAGAAAAGGACTCCCTGTTAGAGGTCAAAGAACCCATACAAATGCAAGGACAAGAAAAGGTCCTAGATTCGCTATAGCTGGTACGAAGAAAGCATTGAAATAATGGCTGATCAAAAAACAAAAAAGAAAGTCAAAAAAAACGTACCTGCTGGAGTAGCACATATAAAAGCAAGTTTTAATAATACAATTATAAATATATCGAACCCGTCTGGTGAAACTATAGTTTGGACATCTGGTGGCTCTGTTGGCTTTAAGGGTTCTAGAAAGTCTACTCCTTATGCTGCACAAGTAGCAGCTGAGGAAGCTGTTAGAAGAGCTACTGAGTACGGAGTTCAAAAGTTAGACATAATAATTAGTGGTACAGGCGCAGGTAGAGAAACCGCTGTAAGAACTTTACAAAACATGGGTATGGATGTTGGAACAATCAAAGACATAACACCAACACCTCACAATGGCTGCAGACCAAAGAAGAGAAGAAGAGGATAATGGCAAGGTATACAGGACCCAGAGTTAGAGTTTCAAGAAGAATAGGCTTTAATGTTTTTGAGAATAGAAAAGGTGATAAAGCGCTTCAGGATAGGCCATATCCACCAGGTGAGGTACGATATATGTATGGTGTCCTTGAAAAACAGTTTAGAAATTATTATAAAGAAGCTACAAGAATGCCTGGTATTACCGGTGAAAACCTCCTTGTACTTCTTGAATCAAGATTAGATAATGTTATTTACAGAGCTGGATTCGCTTCAACCAGGCCTCAAGCAAGGCAGTTAGTTTCTCATAGGCACTTCAAGCTAAATGGTAAATTTGTAGATGTTCCATCACATAAGGTAAAACCAGGAGATGTGATTGAGATTAAAGATGCAAGCAAAGATTTAATTATTATCCAACATACTATTGATACTGGACAGGACAATGTAATACCTAGCTGGTTAGATGTAGATAATAAAAAGAAATCTGTAAAAATTAATGCTGAACCTTCTAGGGGTGATGCAAGTTCGCAGATTGAAGAACAGTTAATAGTAGAGCTTTATTCGAAGTAAACATTTGAGAGGAGAAATAAAATGTTAATGCTACAAAGACCAGAAATTACCCAAGAAGAGCTTGGTAAAAACAGAACACAGTTTGTAATCGAACCATTAGAACCAGGATTTGGTCTTACTTTAGGCAACACAATGAGAAGGGCGCTGCTTTCTAGAGTTCCAGGAGTAGCTGTAACTGGAATCAAAATTGATGGAGTAAATCATGAATTTACATCAATTCCGGGAGTTGTAGAAGATGTTTTAGACTTACTTCTAAATTTAAAAAGACTAGTACTAAAGGTTGATGATCAAGAAAATCATACACTTACTGTTAAGGCCAAAGGCCCAGGAGATGTTCTTGCAGCACAAATCCAATGTCCTGCTGGAGTCGAAGTTGTAAATACTGATTTGAAAGTATGTACATTGTCAGACAGTTCTACTCTTGATATGGAAGTTTCAATAGCACATGGAGTAGGATACAGGTTGGCTGATAAAAATAAAACAAGTGACTCAAATTTCATACCAATTGACTCTATTTTTTCTCCAATTGTAAAAGTAAGTTATGCTGTTTCACCTACACAGGTTGGTCAAGTAACTGACTATGATAAGTTAACTTTAGATGTTGAAACTGATGGTTCAATTGAGCCAAGCGAAGCAATTTCATCAGTAGGAAAAACTCTTGGTGAATTGTTGGACAAATTCTTGAATATACGGAAGATGATTTGCTCAATTTAACAAACTTTGGACAAAAAAGTTTGGATGAGTTAGTTGCAAAGCTTGATGAGCTTGGACTAAGTCTTCCAACAAGTTCTGACCTAGACTCAGGAGATATGGCTGATGCCTAAACCTACTAAAGGTAAAAGGCTTGGAGGTTCTTCTTCACATGAGGATCAAATTATTAGTAATTTGATCAGTGCTTTAATTGAACACGAAAAAATTGAAACAACAGTTACAAAAGCTAAAACTGTAAAGCCTTATGCAGAAAAAGTAATTACAAAAGCAAAAAGCGGTACTCTTCATGATAGAAGACAAGTGTTAAAAATGATTCAAAACAAATCTGTTGTTGCAAAACTTTTTGATGAAATTGGTCCAAAGTATGAAGACAGAAATGGTGGATATACTAGGATTACAAGAACAACATATAGACAAGGTGATGGCACAGAGCTAGCTGTATTAGAACTAGTTTAAATTTGAATTCTTTAAAAGATATCTGGTCACAATTTCAAAAATTCATTAGATTAAATCAAGATGTGTTTATCAGATTCAGTAATGATAGATATGAGTCTGGAAATTCTCTTATAGTAGTGTTGGCAAGCCTTCTAAGTATTTATATTCCATTCATCCTGAACGCAAGCTCAACCAACATTAGCGATATTGTTTTTTACGGATTAGTAGATGGTGTTTTTGCTTGGTTGTTTGCAACTCTGGCTTCATGGTTTTTATTAACAAGGGCATTTAATACGATAATTGAAATTACTAACCTATTAATTTTTACAGGTTACACCCATGGGATTCTTGGTATTTTTGGAATAATTATTTTTGTTAATAATTACATTTCAATTCCGCAAAATATATTTCAACTTTTGACTTTATTAATATTTGGTTGGATGTATTTTGTATTAACAAAAGCACTTGCAACGGCCTTCCTTCTTGACAAAAGAACATCAAGTATTGCCTCTGTAACATTTTTAGCTATTTTAATATTTTTTTCTGATCCAATTCGTATTTTTGTTTAATGAAAAACTACAAGTTAATTATTTCCTATGATGGAACTAATTTCCACGGTTTTCAAATCCAAAAAGATAAAACAACTGTACAAGGAGAATTCCAAAAAGCACTAGAAATATTTACTAAAAAATATGAATTGAATTACTCTGGCAGAACAGATGCAGGGGTTCATGCTAAAGCTCAAGTTATAAATATAAAAACAGAATTAGCTATAAATTACAAAACAATAAATTCTTTAAATAAAATTTTAGGTTCCAAAATCTCTATAAACTCTTTTAAGACAGTAAAAGATAGCTTTCACGCTAGGTATGACGCATTTGAGAGAACTTATAAATATTTTGTGTCAGATATAAACCAGCAATATCCTTATCTAAGCAGTCAATCATATATTTATCCAAAGAAATTAGATTTAAAAAAACTAAACTATGTAGCAAAGTTGTTTGTAGGTGAACATAATTTTTCTTCCTTTTCAAAACATGACGTAAATAAAAATCCAAATAGACAAATATACAAGAGCAACTGGGTAAAAAAGCGGGATTATTTTGAGTATACAATTACTGGTAACTCTTTTTTGAGAAACATGGTGCGTAATTTAGTTGGAGTTCAAATAGCTTACTGTGAGGAAAAAGTCACATATAAGGAAGTTTCTAAAAATCTTCTGAACCCTAAAGAAGAAAGGCTAAACTACATAGCTCCTCCAAATGGCTTAGTCCTTTGGAATGTTAAATACTAGTTTTCATAAATATAAATGCACTTTATACTAGTAGTTCGTTACAATTCAAAAAGATTGATAAATGAATACTAAAACAACATTTAATGGCATAGAGGCTTCTGAGCGTGAATGGCACTTAGTTGATGCATCCGGACTACCTATTGGTCGTTTAGCAAGTGAATTAGCTCAAATATTACGTGGTAAGCACAAACCACAATATGCTCCCCATTTAGATGTTGGTGATCATGTAGTAGTTATAAATGCGGGAAAAATTGCAATTACTTCAAAGAAACCTGAACAAAAAATGTATCATTCTCATTCTGGTTATCCTGGAGGGCTGTATTAAAGAAGTTACATATTTATCCTGATGCAAACCACCCTCACCAAAGCCAAAATCCAAAAGAATTAGTTTTTAATATTAAGAAAGTAGAAGAAAATGCCTGATAATTTTTACGGAACAGGAAGAAGAAAATCTTCTGTAGCAAGAGTAACTATTACCGAAGGAAGTGGTAAGTTTACATTCAATGGAAAAGATCTAGAACAATATTTTCCAAGCCCATCAATGAAAATGACAATAGAAAAACCGTTTAAGGTGGTTTCTCTTGAAGGTAAATTTGATATGGTCGTTAATGTAAACGGAAGTGGACTTTCTGCTCAATCAGATGCTGTAGCTCTTGGAATATCCAGAGCATTAATCAAAATGGATCCTGAACTAAGGCCGAAGCTAAAGAAGGCAGGACTTCTTACACGAGATGCTCGTAAGGTCGAACGAAAGAAATACGGTCTTAAAAAAGCTAGAAGAGCTGAACAGTTTACTAAGAGATAAAAAACAAATTGAAGAAATATTTCGGTACCGATGGAATCCGAGGTATTCCAAATAAAAATTTAACCAAAGAAATAGTATCTAATGTTGCTTGTTCTGTTGAGGATATATTAAAACCGACTTCTGTTGCCGTAATTTTAGATACTCGTGATTCTTCATTAGAAATTTTAGATTGGATATGTGAAGGATTTTCAGAAAATATTGAAGTAATTAATTATGGAATATTACCTTCCGGATCTATGCCAGTATTGCTTGAAACTTTTGGACATAATCTAGGTATCATAATTTCAGCTTCACATAATCCAAGCGAGTATAACGGTATTAAATTAATTGATGAAAATGGTTCGAAGCTTCAAGATGAAATTGAAATTGAAATTGAAGCAAACATTGAAAATATTTCTTTACCAAGTGCACACACTAGTTATAAAGAATCTGAAGAGGGATTTAAAGTTTATTTTGAATTTCTTAATCAGATTCTTGATTTTGATTTAACAAACTTTGATTTACTTATTGATAGTGCAAATGGTTCTGCTTACAAAATAATTGATGAGTTGTTAAAAGATAATGACTCTAAATTTAAAATGATTGCAAACGAGCCTAATGGAGAAAACATAAATTTAGCCAGTGGAGCTACGCATACAGAAAATTTAATAAAAAATCTAAAAAAAGGAGAGATTGGTGCTGCATTTGATGGAGATGCAGACAGGCTCATTATGGTTGATGAAAACGGTATTACTTGTAATGGAGATGTCTTGATATTATTAATTGCAAAATATTTATCCTCTACCAATCAACTTAACAATGATGTTGTTGTTTCAACTGTTATGTCTAATTTTGGATTTAAAACTGCAATGGAAAAAAATAATTTTAAAAATATAGAAACAGCTGTTGGAGATAAATATGTTGCCGAGGCAATGTTAGAAAGCAATGCTTCTATTGGTGGAGAGCAATCTGGACATATTATAATTTCAGACAAGCTTCCAGTAGGTGATGGTCTACTTACTTTAATATATTCTTTAAAAGCTTTATCATTTTTTAAAACTACTTTATCTCAATTTCGTGAGGACAATATTAAAGAATATCCGCAAAAGCTGATCAATATAGAACTAAACAGTATGCCGGATATAAAGCAACTAGAAGAATTAGATAATATTGCAAGGGTATTGTCAGAGAAAGAAAATTTAGATGGTAGGTACTTAATAAGAAATTCTGGCACAGAACCGCTTCTTAGAGTGCTTGTCGAGGCTAGTGAGGAAGAATCTGTTGAGAAATTCAGTGAAAATTTAGTCAACAAAATTAAAAACTTCTTACAAACTTAAATAAGTTTCTTATAATTGTAATAACGAGCAATTAGCGCCAGGCCTTGAAAAAGGTGACGAGGAAGTATGTTATCGAAACATTCGGCGGATGCATACTCGGCTCTGCAGTCGTAATAAATTGTTTAAAAACATAGAGAAATCTGTGAACAGAGACAATTTACAGCAGTCTTTATTTTAACCTGCTCGTTGGAATGGAGATATAATGTGTGGAATAGTCGGGTATTCAGGCCCAAAAGAACCATTGCCAATTCTAATTAATGGTTTATCACGTTTAGAGTATCGAGGATACGATTCAGCTGGAATTGCAATTTCTGATGGGAACACAATTACTGGTGAAAAAAAAGAAGGTAAACTCGACGTTTTAAAAAATCATTTAAAAGATAGCAATATTAAAGGCAATATAGGTATTGGTCATACAAGATGGGCAACTCATGGAGTTCCAAATGATGTTAATGCTCATCCACATTCTGACAATAGTGAAGAATTTGCAATCATTCATAATGGAATAATCGAGAACTATGCAGAAATTAAGAAAGATCTTTTAGAAGAAGGTTTTGAATTTAAATCTGATACTGACACAGAGGTTGTTGCAGTTGAATTAAGTAGAAAATGGAATGGTCAATTGTTGAAAACTGTAACTGATGTAGCAAAAACTTTAGAAGGAACATATGCTCTTGTTGTAACTACTACAAAAGAAGAAGGAACAATTGTTGCAGGCCGTTTAATGAGTCCTCTTGTCTTAGGTGTTGGAGAAAACGAAGTATTTCTAGCATCTGATTCAGCAGCTATTTTAGAACACACAAATAAAATGATTTTTTTGGAAAATGGAGATTTTGTAGAAATTAAAAATGGTCAATATAAGTTGTTTGATTCAGAATTGAACGAGATTGAAAGAGAAATTCAAGAAATAGACTGGGAGGTCTCCGAAGCTGAAAAGCTAGGGCATGACCACTTTATGTATAAGGAAATACTTGAACAGTCAGAAGTAATAGAACGAACCATTTCTGGAAGACTTGAAACAACTTCTAAAGAAATTCCAATTAAGCAAGATGAAGCATCAAAGTATGAAAAAATTTGGATAGTTGCATGCGGTACTGCTTACCATGCTGGTTTATTCGGAAAAGACCTATTTGAAAAAGTTTTAGGAGTTCCAGTCAGTGTCGAACTTGCTTCAGAATTTAGATATAGAGAACCAATAGTTGGAGAAAACGATTTAGGCATTGTAATTTCACAATCTGCAATTACTATTAGCTAAACATTGGGATTCTGCAAATAAATTAGATGTTTCTTTTGATGAGATTGCTGAACTACCAAAATTGATCAAAGAAACTATGGATTGTGAAAAACAAATAAAAGATATATCTGAAAAAATTTATAAAAAGAATGATATTTATTTTATTGGGAGAGGGCTAGATTATGCACTTGCAGCAGAAGGTGCTTTAAAATTAAAAGAAATTTCTTACTTACATGCAGAAGCGTTGGCAGCTGGAGAACTAAAACACGGAACTTTAGCTTTAATTGAAGACGGAACTCCAATAATTGTAACTGCTAGTCAAAATCACTTGCTAGACAAAACAACTAGTAATGTACAAGAGGTTATTGCTCGAGGTGCATATGTCATAGCAATTGGTGATAATCAATCAGAAAAATTAGAAAATATATCTGACGAATATGTCACCCTTCCAGATAGTAATGAAATTTTAACTACAGTTATATCTATAATTCCACTCCAGTTCATTGCTTATCATGTTGCTAACCTAAATGGTGAGTCAATTGATCAGCCAAGAAATTTAGCTAAATCTGTGACAGTGGAATAAAAATGAATAATAAATCAAGGAACTCTAATAATGCTGGAAATTGGATCGGTGTTGGTACAGCTATAGGAGTAGCAGTTTTTGCTATTACAAACGAACCTACCTGGTTAGCTGTAGGTGTTGCATTAGGAGCAGCACTTAGTTGGAGAAAACCACAAAATAAAAATGAATAACAAATTAACGAATTCTAATAATGCCGGAAATTTGATTGGTATTTTAATAGCAATAGTAGTTGCAGTTTCTGCGTGGCTTTTTGTAAATTTATCTCCTTGGATAGCAGCAGGTTTTGCAATTAGTGCGGCACTTACTTGGAAAATACCAAAAGGCCAAAAGGATTCAAAATAGAAAAATAAAAATGGACAGAGGGTATATATATCTAAATAAAAAAAGTTTCCTTCATAATTTAGAAGTACTTAAAAATTTATCTAGAAAAGAGCTTTGTTTAGTTGTCAAAGCAAATGCCTATGGCCATGGTCTGGAGTGGGCCGTAAAAAATGCAAAAGAATCTGGTATTAAATGGTTTGCTGTTGCTTCTGTTGACGAAGGAATGCAAGTTAAAAAAGTATATGAAGAATCACGAGTATTATTACTTGCTGAACCATCAAAAATTCAGTTAGAAAATATAAAGGAAAATGATATTGATCTTACTGTATACAACGAGAGCTTTATTGATACTTTGATTGAGACAGGAGATGAATATAGCGTTCATCTCAAAATTGATACTGGAATGCACAGATTAGGATGTCCTCCAGAAAAGTTTTATGACTTATATAAAGAAATAGTTGACTCAGATTTAAATCTTATAGGAATATGTACTCACTTTCCTATGGCGGATACTGATGAAACCGAGACTAAAAAATCAATTGAATTATTTGAAAAGACTATTTCAGATATAGATTCAACCAACATGCTTTTACATGTAGATAACTCAGCATCAACTTTATACAAACTAGATAATTCTTTTAATATGGCAAGAGTTGGGATTGCTGCATATGGTGTTCAAATTACAGCAGTTGAAAATCAAAACGAACTAATACCGACTATGGAAATCAAGACAAGAATTTCTAATTTACAAGTAAGAAAAAAAGGTGAGGCAGTTTCTTATGGAAAAGCTCAAAGACTATCCAGAGACTCAATTATTGCGACTGCACCTATTGGATATGGTGATGGGTATCCTTGGAATTCATTTCCTGATGGAAAAGTCATTGTAAATAATCAATTTTGTAATTTAATTGGCCGGGTCACAATGGATCAAATATTATTTGACGTTACGGATGCAAATGTTCAAATTGACAATGAAGTGACTGTTTTAGGCAATTCTATGGACGGAAAATTAAATATTTCCGTATCTGACATAGCTCAGTGGAATAAAACAATTGAGTGGGAAATTTTGACTAATATGTCTAAAAGACTTGAAAGATTTGAAGTTGAGTAATTTAATTAAAGAAGATGATTTAGATAGCTTTCTTGACAGTTATTTTAAAAGTTTAATTCTTCCAAAAATAATTGGATTGTCAGGTCCTCTAGGAGCGGGTAAAACTACTATTGCAAAAAAAATTATAAAATTCTTTGGATGCAATGATGTTGTTACTTCTCCAACTTTTAATATTGTCAAAAATTATGAAGTTGGCAAAATTAAAATATTCCATGTAGATTTGTATCGCCTTGGTAGTTGGTCCGAGTTTATTGATTTAGATTTACCATTAAATGAAGAAAATACTCTAGTAGTAATTGAGTGGGCAAATTTAATGGCTGAAGCAAATATTCCTATAATGGATTTGATTGAAATTAATATAGTCGATGAACACACTAGAGAGATTTTTATAAATGTATAGCTTATCCATTTCAACTTCAGGCAAATATATTTCTGTAGCTATTCACGATGATAAGTTGATTTCTACCAGCTCAGTTTTATCAGAAAATGGTACTACGAATTTATTGATGAAATCAATCGATGAAATAACAAAGAAGTCGAGAATAGAAAAGTCCGACATAAGTGTAGTGTATCTTGATATTGGTCCTGGTTATTACACAAGCCTAAGAATTGGTTTAGCAGTAGCACAGGGAGTATGTGGCAGCCTAGGAATCCCATTGGTACCTGTAAATGGACTAGACGCGTTAGCTTTTGCAGCACACACTGGTCATAGAAAAATTTGTACAATTATTGACATTAAGAGAGAGGAATACGCTTTTTGTTTATATAAGCCAGTACCGGGTGGAGTTGTGAGAGATTCTGAACCAGAGGTTCTAAATGCTGAAAACCTAAAGATTAAATTAGAAGAAGATAATGATAAAAAACTTGTAGTAGGTGATTGGCACAGTTTGAATGAAAATTTATTCGGTGAAAATTCATATATTAAATTTGGGTCTCCAGAACATGTCTCGTCTGAAAATATTTTTAATATTGGAAAAGAATTATTTAAAAATAATGATTTTCCAAATTTTAACGAAGTCAGGCTTGAATATATGCGAGAACCAGACGTATCCTTTTCAACAAAAAGTTTAGAAGGTAAGGTTAACTTCCATGATTAAAAGAATTGAAAAATCAACAATTAAATTAGCGGATGAGTTAGCAAAATTAGAAAAAAGTTTATTTGAGACTGCTTGGGATAGTGTTGTGATTAACAACAAAATTAATAATGGAGAGTTTGTATATTGGGTTTTTGAACAAGACAATCAAATTGTTGGATATCTTGCAATTCAAAAAACGTTTTTTGATATTCATATTTTAGGAATTGGAGTTTTGGAAAGTCATAGAAATAATTCAATTGCAAAAAAACTTACTCAGGAACTAATTTCTTATTTTGAGGTATCTGATTTTAACAAAATATTATTGGAAGTCAGGCAGTCGAATGATATAGCTATGAGTTTGTATAAGTCTTTTGGATTCAAACAGTATGGTGTTAGAAAAAATTATTATGTAAATGAAGATGCTAACTTATTTCACTTGGAGAAAATTTATGCTTGATGAAAAAATAATTCTTGGATTTGAAACATCATGTGATGAAACAGCTATTGCGATATTAAAAGGTGACGAATTGTTAGTAAATACAATTTCATCACAAGTAGATATACATGAAAAATTTGGAGGTGTAGTACCTGAAGTTGCATCAAGAGCACATGCTGAGATGATAAGAAATATATTCCATGCGTCATTAAATAGTGCAAATTTACAAATTTCAGATATTGACATAGTTTCAACTACGGATGGCCCTGGTCTAGTTGGAAGTCTTGTAGTAGGGTATAATTTTGCTAAGTCAGTAGCTTGGTCCATAGATAAACCATTGCTAACTGTTGACCATATGGTAGGACATTTGGCAGCACCATTAATTGAAAATAGAACAATGAAACCACCATTTATGACACTTTTAGTTTCAGGTGGCCATACACAAATTGTACTAGTTGAAGAGTGGGGTAATTACCAATTATTAGGTACAACAATAGATGATGCAGCGGGTGAAGCTTTTGACAAATTATCTAGGTTTTGTGGATTCGGTTTTCCAGGAGGTCCTGCTATTCAAAAAATAGGTGAAGGTGGAGATCCTAACAAAATAGAGCTTCCCCGACCAAAAACAAAGCATGAGTATAACTATTCATTTTCAGGCTTAAAAACTGCCGCAACAAATTTTTTGAACAATCTAGATCCAAATGACAAAGTAACAAAAGCTGACTTTGCTGCATCTTATCAAGAGGCTATTGTTGATTCATTATTATCAAATTTTGTTAAAGCAGTTAATGAAACGGGTGTTAAAAATATCTCTGGCGGAGGTGGAGTGATGGCTAATTCAAGACTCAGAGAAAAAATGAATATTTTTGCAGAAAATAATGACCTTAATATCTACTTACCAACACCAAAATTATCTACTGATAATGCTGCAATGATTTGTGTAGCTGCTCAAAATAATTTAATAACAAATGACATAAATGCTGATGATGTCCGTTTAAGCTCAATAATTGCTTAATTTTTAAATAATTTATTTACATATATAAACAAGACAGTATTAAATTCACAATGTGGATATTTATTTAGGAGGTAAATATATATGAATCTTCAACCACTAGGAGACAGAGTTGTAGTAAAACCTTTGTCAGAAGAAGACAGTAAGACCCCATCAGGGATCTATATACCTGATACTGCGAAAGAAAAACCACAAGAGGGTGAAGTTGTAGCAGTTGGTCCAGGAGAGCCAAATGATAGTGGCGAAAAAATTAAACCAGATGTTGAAAAAGGCGACAAAGTCGTTTACTCAAAATATGGTGGTACAGAAATTAAAGTTGAAGGCACAGAGTATCTTATTTTTAGAAAAAAAATGGGGTGCTCCAACAATCACTAACGATGGAGTAACAATTGCAAAAGAAGTTGATCTAGAAGATCCATATGAAAACATGGGTGCTCAGCTAGCAAAAGAAGTTGCATCTAAAACTAATGATGTAGCTGGTGACGGTACAACAACTGCTACAGTGCTTGCTCAAGCAATGGTAAATGAAGGCATGAAAGCTGTTGCAACAGGTGTAAATCCCATGGAAGTCAAAAGAGGCATGCTAGAAGCATCAAAAGCTGTAACAGACTTCATTGCTGGATTTTCAAAGTCAATAGGTGGAAAAGATGAAATTGCTCAAGTAGCATCAATATCTGCTGCAGATACTGAAATCGGTGAAACAATTGCAGAAGCAATGGACAAAGTTGGTAAAGATGGAGTTATCACTGTTGAAGAAGGCCAAACTTTTGGTATGGAGCTCGAATTCACAGATGGAATGCAGTTTGACAAAGGATTTATATCTCCTTATTTTGTAACTGATGCTGATAGGCAAGAAGCAGTTTTAGAGAATCCATATATTTTAATTGTTAATTCCAAAATAACAGCTGTAAATGACTTATTGCCATTACTTGAAAAAGTAATGAATTCAGGAAAGCCACTTTTAATCCTCGCAGAGGATGTTGAAGGTGAAGCTTTAGCTACATTAGTAGTTAATAAATTAAGAGGAACATTTACCTC
>LUMS01000607.1_pt1 | contig 16845 bp, 15 predicted proteins | sample 729711 | NCBI WGS metagenome assembly LUMS01 (sample SAMN03860298, study PRJNA289734) | marine metagenome | biome: seawater column; feature: ocean; material: water; isolation source: Red Sea water column Station 192 - depth 25m | place: Saudi Arabia: Red Sea | collected 2011-10-15 | depth 25 m | reverse complement strand
CAATAAAAAAAATATTATTAAGTACATGTAAATAAAAGAAATGATCGATGCTATGAATTTATCATCAATTGGATTTTTATCGTATTTCAACACAAAAACACCTTTAGGGTAAATAATTTTTTTTAGTTGATTAATTACAAATGAATAAAGAATTTGAAAACGAAATATTTTTATGCCACATGTTGTTGAACCAGCACAGCCACCTATGAACATCAAAGCTAAAAATAATACTAGAGGAAAGCTACCCCAATTGTCAAATTGAGCATTGACATAACCGGTTCCGGTTAGAATAGAAATAACGTTAAAGAAAATTGATCTTAAATCAAATGAACTTGAATTGTTTAAAGTAAGATAAATCGATAAAATGAAAATTGATATAAATATTATCTTAATAAAAGTTTTGATTTGAGAATCTGATGTAAAAATAGACCTATTGCCATTCAAAAATTTAATGTACACGATAAATGGAACACTTCCTAAAATAATAAATACCATAGCGGTAGTTTCTATCGCTAAGCTATTAAAAAAACCAATGGATTGATTATAATTAGAGAATCCACCAGTTGCTATAGTTGTCATCGAATGTGTAATACTATCAAAAATATTCATTCCAAAAATATTGTAAGTGATTGCACATAGCGCTGTTAATCCAGAGTAAATATAAATCAATCTTAGAGCAACCTCTTTAGACTTTGGAAGAATTTTTTCAGATGAATCATTGTTTGAAATTTTGAATAATTGCATTCCCCCAACATTCATTATGGGCATTAATGTAATCGCCATCACTATGACACCAATACCTCCCAACCATTGAAGTATTGCTCTCCAAAATAATATCCCTTTAGGCATATTTTCTAAATTTGATATGATTGTTGAACCAGTTGTTGTAATACCTGACATACTTTCAAAAAAGGCATTTGTGACTGAAAATTCTAAATTAGAGAATATAAAGGGTAATGAACCAAATATAGCAATACTTAACCATGCTAATGCAGTTAGAAGGAATGCTTGTTGCAAATTAAGTTTTTTTTCATGATCTAGATTGGAGAGAAAAAATAAGGTTCCAAAAATGATTGTAACAATTGCTGCACCAAAAAAAGAAGAATCTATTTGACCATAAATAAATTGTACAATTATTGGAACAAGCATAAAAATACCAAGAATTATTTGAAGAATTCCAAGAGTGAAAAAAACTGTTTTATAATTAGACATTTTGAAAGAACATTATTTTATGGTAAATAAATTTCAACTCTATAAGAATTAAGTAGTTCGCTAATTAAAGATTTTGTTGAATTATTCATGATAAAAAAAGAAAACTTAGAAAAAACAAGCTCTTGGCCAATCGTTGAAGCAAAAAAAATGCTTAGAGAAAGAAAATCTTTTTTAGAAAAAAAAGGTAAAATTACACTACAGACTTTTAACGATGTAATAAAAGCCAAAAAAAAATATAAAATACCTGATCAAATAGAAAAAAACCTTCATAAACCTTTGACAGACGTACCAGACCCCTTTGAAAAATATAATAGTTTTGGTGAACATAATAATGAGAAATTAAAAAAGTTTTTAAATAATTTTAATTTTAAATATAATTTCAAGAGCTCTACTCAATTGTATAAATCGGGTTTTTTTAATCCAACACTTCAAATTATTTTAGATAATTATGATGGAATAATGAATATCATTATGCCTACTTTAGGAAAAGAACGGCAAAAAACTTATTGTCCATTTCTTCCTATTTGTCCAGAAACAGGACATGTTTTGGAAATTCCAGTTAAAAAAATTGATAATTCTAAGTCTAAAATTGTGTTTGATAATAAAGGTAAAGATTTAGAATCAAGCATATTAGATGGTCATTGTAAACTTCAGTGGAAAGTCGATTGGGCCATGAGATGGTATGCGTTAGATGTTGACTTTGAAATGTACGGAAAAGATCTGATAGAAAGTGCAATATTATCCACTAAAATTATTAAACTAATTGGAAAAAAAAACCCATCTGGTTTTGCTTATGAACTCTTTTTGGATGAGAAAGGGGAAAAGATTTCTAAATCAAAAGGGAATGGAATAACAATCGAGCAATGGTTGGAGTACGCCTCACCAGAAAGTTTATCATTATATATGTATCAAAATCCAAAAAGAGCTAAAAAACTTTATAATGAGATAGTTCCAAAAGCGGTAGACGAATATTTGGAATTTATTGAAAAGGCTAAAACTCAAGATGAGCTTCAGTTACTGATGAATCCAGTATGGCATGTTCATAATGGTAGTGTTCCAAAAGAAAAAATGATTATGTCATTTTCTATGTTATTAAATCTTGTAGAAACAAGTAATGCCGAAAACAAAGAATTATTATGGAAGTTCGTAAAAAAATATAAAGAAAATATTTCTGAAAAAGATCACCCCATTTTTGATAATCTAGTTGGTTATGCTATTAAATATTTTATCGATGTAATAAAAGCCAAAAAAAAATATAAAATACCTGATCAAATCAAACTTTAATTTATTCAACAGGAAAAGAAAATGGGTATTCAGAAAATTTGAGAGACTGGTTTAAATTAATTTATGAAGTTGTATTTGGAGTCGAAAATGGCCCTCGAATGGGTTTTTTTATAAGTTTTTTTGGTGTTAAAGAAACTAAAGATCTTATAATAAATAAAATTAAATAATGTTTTCAAATTTAAGATCTCTAATTTTTAAACTTGATCCAGAGACAGCCCATGGTTTGGCAATAAAGTCATTAAAATTTAATTTCGTGCCAAATGTTTTGGATAAAAATAAAAATAGCCATTTATTTAAGACTAAATTATTTGAAAAAGAGATAGAAAATCCAATTGGAATGGCAGCAGGATTTGACAAAAATGCTGAGGTTTATAATTCTTTATTTAAATTGGGATTTGGTTTTGTGGAGGTGGGCACAGTTACACCTCTTAAACAATATGGTAACCCCAAGCCAAGAGTCTTTAGATTAGTTGAAGATGAGGCATTAATTAATAGATTGGGTTTTAATAATTTAGGTGCAAAAAACATTGTTGATAGGATCTCAAGTAATAAACAAATTGGTTTACTTGGAATTAACATAGGTCCCAACAAAGATACAAATGATAGATTGAAGGATTATGTTGAATGTTTAAAAACCTTCCATGAATTTGCAGACTATATTACGATTAATATTTCATCTCCCAACACCGAAGAGCTGAGAAATTTTCATGATCAGGAAAAATTGAATAGTTTATTAAATATAATTAATAGTGAAAAAACAAAACTAAATTCAAAAATTCCAATTGTAGTAAAAGTCTCACCAGATATTAAAGATAAGGAAATACCCAAAATTTCTGATGTTCTTTTAAGCAATAATATAAAAGCAGTCATTTTATCGAACACCTCTGACTCTACTCGAGATAAATTACATGACATTCAAAAGCATCAAAAAGGAGGTTTGTCAGGTAAACCAATAGAAGAAAAATCTACAATGCTGATTAATAAATTTTATAAAACTCTTGGTAATAAAATTAAAATTATTGGAGTTGGTGGAGTAGACTCTGGAATAAGTGCGTACAATAAGTTTTTAGCTGGCGCGAGTTATGTTCAACTTTATACAGGTATGGTATACAGAGGACCAAATATTGTAAACCTTATTAAAAAAGAGCTTAAGGAATTATTGATAAGAGATGGAGTTAAACATTATAGTGAAATCATAGGGAAAAAAACAACTTCTTAAATTTTATAAACTTGACGCAATCATCAACTCACTTTATATAGTCGAAAATATTATGTCAAAAAAATGTGAACTTACCGGCAAAATTCCCCTTAAAGGTCATAACGTTAGTCATGCTAATAATAAGACAAAGAGAAGATTTTTACCTAATTTAAAAAAAGTAAAATTTACAAGTGAACTTTTAAAGAGAAGCATGAAACTTACTGTAAGTAATGCTGGTGTAAGATCTGTAGATAAAAAAGGAAGTTTTGACGAGTTTTTAAAGACTGTAAAAAATAAAAATTTGTCTCCAAGATTAAAGAAGATGAAAAAAAGTTTATTAATAAAGTCTCCATTTCAAAAAAAACAAGTTCAATCTAAGACAGCTTAATGAATAAAATTTTTTTTATACTCTCATTTTTAATGGGAGCAGTTGTTTTAGCATCTAATTATTTAGTTCAGTTCCCTATAAAATATTATGGTTTAGAAGAAATATTAACTTATGGAGCTTTTAGCTATCCGATTGCTTTCTTGATCACAGATTTAGCCAACAGATCTTTTGGCAAGATAGTTGCCAGAAAAATTGTTTATATTGGTTTTGCTATAGGTATTAGCTTTACGCTTTTATTCTCAACAAACTTTACAGACTTGATATCTATAAGAATTGCAATTGGATCGGGTACTGCCTTTTTAGTTGCCCAACTCTTAGATGTTCAAATTTTTGATAAATTGAGAAAAAAAGAATGGTTTGTTGCACCTTTAACGTCATCTTTGATAGGTTCAACAATTGATACGTTTATATTTTTTTCAATATCTTTTTATGGAACAGGCATTCCTTGGATCACATTGTCTTTAGGAGATTTAAGTGTAAAAATTTTTGTTGCTTTGATGATGTTAATCCCTTTCAGACTACTGCTGAAAACACTTAAACCAGTTTAGATTTAATATAAATATTTATAAGATAATATTTTATAAGCCAACTTTGCTACTAGAAAATTGTAGGAATTAAATCCTTTGATTGGTGCGAGCTCATTTATATCTGCGCCAACGATGTTTGAGTTTTTGGCTGCAATCTTAATTATATCTAAAACTTCATCCCATAATAAACCGCCAGGTTCAGGTGTTCCAGTTGCAGGCATTATACTCGAATCTAATCCATCTACATCGAAAGTTAGATAAACAGTCTTATTTTTAATTAGTTTTTTAAATTTTTTTAAATCCCATTTTGCCTTATCTTTTGCCCAAAAAATACTAATTCTAGATTTATTTTTTTTTAAAAAAGGTATCTCCTCTTTAGAAATATTTCTAATTCCAAATGAGATTATTGAAACGTTTTTATAATCTAAACATCTTCTGATAGCAGATGCGTGTGAAAATTTTTCACCATTATAACTTTCTCTTAAATCTGCATGAGCATCGAAATGTAAGAGGCAGATATTTTTATGTTTTTTAACAAATGGAACAATACATCCTGGTGTGATTGAATGTTCACCACCAAAAGTCATTGGAAAAAGTTTATTATTAAGAATTTCTTTATTTATGTTAGCTATCTTTTTTAAAGCTTTTTTAATATTTTTATCAATCTTAAAAGGTTTTAAAGTTTTAATTCCTATTTTTTTGTAAGGTTCACAATTTAATTCCTCATCATATAATTCAACTTGATGTGAAGCTTTAATTATCTCTTTTGGGCCATTTTTAGTCCCACCACCATAACTCACAGTTTTTTCCAGACCAAAAGGAACAATTACAACTTTTTCTTTAAAATTGAATTTATTATCTATTCCAAGAAACCCTTTTTTATTTGAAAGATATTGCAATGTTTTATCCAAAAATTTTTGTAAAGTTTTTTCTATCTCTATTTTTCCATTCACCTTTATGATATGCATCACTTGCAATCAAAGGTAATACACTTGTTGCCTCAGCAAAAACCATTTGTTCTTTCGTGACATCAACTTTACCCCATGAACTTGCCTCTTTTAAAGTTGAACTGCTACACGCACCATCTCTTGAGTCTGCTACAGTAATTTGCACAGCATATTTATGCATTTCAACATCTTTACCTAAAAGTTCAGCACATATGACTGTGTCCTGAATAAAATTTTTTGGCACTCCGCCACCTATCATAAATAATCCAGAACCTTTTGATTTAATTTTTATTTCAGTTAATTCTCGAAATTCTCTTATAGAGTCTATTGTAATATGAGATTTCGGGTTCTTTTCTTGATGAATTACTAAACCAAAACCAGCGCTAGAGTCTGTAAAAGCAGGACAGAATATTGGCACATTGTGATCATAGGCAGTTTCAATTAAAGAATCTTTCTTTACTGAGTTTTTTTTGAGATATTTTCCCATTTCGTGAATAAATTCTCTAGAGGTATAGCTTCTAGGCTCCAAGTTATCAGCTATTTCACAAATTTTCTTATCACAAATTTGTAATTCATCTTCGTCGATGTAGGTATCGTATATTCTATCAATATAATTTTTTCTAAGTTCAGTATCATCTTGAAATTGAGAGCCTTGATAATGCTTAAATCCTAATGCCTCAAAAAAATCCATATCAATTATCGAAGCACCAGTTGCAACGATTGCATCTACCATATTGTATTTGACTAAATCTTTGTAAATATTCATACAACCAGCTGCTGAGGTCGAACCAGCTAAAGTAAGAAAAATTGTACAATCTTTATCTTTTAACATTTCATTATAGATGTTTGCTGCATTTGCAGTTTCTCTTGATACAAATGACATTTTCTCCATTGATGAAATAATTTTTCTAGAGTCAAAAGATGTAATATCTATATGTTCAACTGGATTTTTAAGAAAGTCTTTTTTACTATTATGTCCTAGATTTTTGTTTTTTGACATTAAGCAACTAAAGTATCTTTGTTGCTGTCTTTGTTATAGAGGCTCATTATAGCATTATCTTCAACTTCATAAATTTTATCAGAATAGAAACCATTAAACTGTGTTCTAAAGGTAAGGCCGTATGAACCTAATTGACCAAGTTCTATATAATCATTTTCTTTAATATTATTAGGTAACAGGAAGGGACCTTTCATATAATCCATGCCGTCGCATGTTGGTCCATAAAAATCAAATGCAGTTAATTTTTTTGAAATAATTTTGTTTGAATTATCTTTTATCATTTTAGATGGAAACACAATATTTGGTGTTCCTGCATCAAAAAGTGTTCCATAAGTTCCATCATTTATATAAAGTTTTTGTTTTTTTCTTAAGTTAACCCGAACTATAGTTGAACCACTTTCAGCAACTAAGGCTCTACCTGGTTCACAAATTATTTCTGGTAATTTTTCAATCTTTAAATTTTCTAAACCTTTCTTAATTTCATCAAAATAACTCTCTAAAGAGGGTGGAATTAAATCTGGATAGATAGTTGGAAAGCCGCCTCCTATATTTAAATAATCAGGAACAATTTTCGTTTTCTTTATTATATTTGCAATTTCGGAAATCCCTTTTGAGTATGAAATTGGATGCATACATTGCGATCCTACATGAAAACTTAATCCAATCTTTTTTGAATGTTGTTTTACTAATCTTAAAAGTCCTGCCGCCTCTGAATTTATAGCACCGAATTTTTTTGATAAGTCAATTTCAGCATGTTCATTTGATACAGCCACTCTTACAAATAATTCTAAATCTTTTGCATTGCTGGTGCTCTCAATAATTTTTATCAATTCATCTTTAGTATCAAGTGCAAATGTTTTGACTCCGTATTTGAAGTATGCTTCACTTATATCTTCTCTACTTTTAATTGTGTGCATGAAAGAACACTTAGATACTTGATCAAATTTTCTGACTGCTTTTATCTCCTCCACTGAGGCAACATCAAATTGATTAATACCGCTTTTTAATAAAGTTTTAATTACCTCAGGATGAGGATTTGTTTTGACAGCATATAGAATTTTACCTGGAAAGTTTTTTTGAAAAAATTTGGAAGCTGAAAGAATTGATTTCTTTCTAATACAATAAACCGGTTTGTCTGGTCTCAGTTGATTAACTAGTTCTTCAACCGACTTAAATTTTTGCATTTTTCATGCCCCCCAAAAAAAATTTAACAAAAAAAAGTCTTTTTATTTAAAAAAACTTTAATGAATCGAGCAATTAATTCAATACTTACCTAATGTAAAGCAAATAATGACCTATTGAATTGTGGAAAAAAATTCCCATATTGAGCTTATGAAAAATGAAGGCGCATTACAAAATTTAGCTGATTTCAACAATAAATCACTATTAATTGTTGATGATGACAATCCATTTAGAGAAAGATTAGCTAGGGCTATGGAAAAAAAGGGTTTTGAAGTTATTCAAGCTGAAGGTGTGCAAAAAGGAATTGATACAGTCAAAGCAAAAAAACCAGGATTCGCTGTTGTTGATTTGAGGTTGGGCGATGGCAATGGTTTAGAAGTTGTAAAACAAATACAAACCTCTAATCCTGAAAGTAGAATAATAATGTTAACAGGATATGGAAATATTCCAACTGCTGTTGCAGCAATAAAAGAGGGTGCAATCGATTATTTGGCTAAACCTGCAGATGCAGATGATGTTGAAAAAGCTCTTTTAGCTGATCCTGCTAAAAAAGCGGCTCCACCTGAAAATCCAATGTCAGCAGATAGAGTAAAATGGGAACATATACACAGAGTTTTTGAATTGTGTAACAGAAATGTTTCAGAGACAGCAAGAAGACTAAAAATGCACCGAAGAACTCTTCAACGAATTTTATCTAAAAGATCACCTAAATAAGTTTTCTAAATTTAAAAATTTTCTTAGCAATAAGCACAAGTAAAGCTATCTTAAATATTTCAGCTAATAGAAAAGGCTTAACACCTAAATCGAATATAGGTTTGTCCCATCCGATTAGTGTCCCTAACCACAAAATACCGAAAACAATTCCTTCAATTAAATATAAACCAATTGTCGCAACACCTATTTTATATCCAAAGCTTATTCCAATAAAAAGAACTACAAAAGTTTGCATTGTCATTGGAACTGGATAGAAAGGAATTTTAATTTTTGCCGAGACAGCAAGTAACACAGAACCTAAAAAAATTACAAGTATTGATTTAATTATTTGGGCTTGTGTATTTTGCTTTATAAGTTCCATAAAAAATAATACTCTTATTTCTGTCTATAATCTATATTAATTTCTAATGGGAAAAATTAAAAAAACAGATCATTTTTATTTAATTGATGGATCAGGTTACATTTTTAGAGCGTATTATGCGTTACCACCATTAACGCGTAAAAGTGATGGATTACCGACGGGTGCAGTGAGTGGTTTTTGCAGTATGCTTTTTAAACTTCTAGAGGACTCAAAGTCAAATCAAAATTTACAAAAACCAACACATTTTGCAGTTATATTTGACTCTGCTAGAAAAACTTTCAGAAACGAAATTTATAGTGATTACAAAGCTAATAGAGCTGAAGCACCTGATGATTTAGCTCCTCAATTTGATTACATCAGAAAATCAGTATTGGCTTTTAATTTACCTTCATTGGAATTGATAAATTATGAAGCTGATGACTTAATTGCAACGTATGTTGAAATGATTTTAAAAGAAGGTGCAAAAGTAACAATAGTGTCCTCAGATAAGGATTTAATGCAATTATATAAAAAAAATGTTCGAATTTATGATCCAATGAAAAATAAGTTTATTTCAGAGGAAGATATTAAAAATAAATTTGGTGTAGGTGCAAGTAAGGTAATTGATGTCCAGGCTTTAGCTGGTGATAGCAGCGATAATGTACCAGGAGTTCCTGGAATTGGTGTTAAAACAGCTGCAGAATTAATTAATAAATATGGAGACCTTGAAAAACTTTTAAAATCTGCTCATGAAATTAAACAAAACAAAAGAAGAGAAACACTCATTGAGAATAAAGATAAGGCTTTAATAAGTAAAAAACTAGTGACATTAAAAAGTGATGCTCCAGTAAATAAAAATCTAACTGATCTTGAATTAAAAAGTATTGATAAAGATAAACTCTATAAATTTTTGAGGGAGATGGAATTTAATAGATTGTTGAGTTCAGCTATCTCTGCATATGGAGAACCAAATTTAACAAGTATCAAAAACGAGGTTAAAATTGAAAAAAATCAAAAAGCAATCAATAAAAAAGAATATTATCTAATTGAAAATTTGGAACAAATCGACAACTGGATAACTGAAGCTGAGGAGTTAGGTGAAGTTGCAGTAGATACCGAAACAAATTCATTAGATCCTCATCAGGCAGATCTAGTCGGTGTTTCATTAAGCTCAAAAATTGGAAAAGCTTGTTATATTCCTATCGGTCATAAATCTAACAAATGTATCGAAAAAGATTTAGTTTTAAAAAAGTTAAAACCTTTACTTGAGGATCCTAGTATTAAAAAAATAGGTCAAAATATAAAATTTGATTTTATAGTTTTTTTCAAACATGGAATTAATATGACTTCAATGGAAGATACTATGCTGATGTCCTATGTTCTTGATGCAGGAAAAAATAGACATAATATGGATACATTGTCAGAAATTCATTTAAACCATAAAACAATATCTTTTAAAGATTTAGTTGGCACAGGAAAAAAGGAGATTAATTTCAGTGAAGTAGATGTTGAAAAAGCCAAAGATTACGCAGCCGAAGATGCTGATATTACATTTAGATTATACAAAAAATTTCAAAAAAGTTTAAAGGATGAAAAAATGATAAATATTTATGAGATATTTGAAAAACCTTTATTAAAAATTCTTGCCTTTATGGAAATCGAGGGAGTTAAAATAGATAATAAATTTTTAAAATTATATAATGATCTTAAAATTGCAGATTTAAAAAAAACAAAAAAAGGGAGTTTTGCAACAAGCGCTTCGGTTTTAGAAGATTTAGCATTTAAAGGTCATAAGTTTCCCCAATTAGTATTGGATTGGAGACAGGTATCTAAATTGAAAAATACCTACTCAGATTCCTTGCCGGAACATATCAATCCTAACACACAAAGAGTTCATACCTCTTTTTTATTAGCAGCTACTACAACTGGCAGATTAGCGTCAAGCGATCCAAACTTACAAAATATTCCAATTAAATCTGAGGATGGTAAAGATATTCGTAAAGCATTTATAGCCAAAAAAGATCATGTTTTAATTTCTGCAGATTATAATCAAATTGAGATGAGAATTTTAGCTGATTTGGCTGACGTCAAAGGATTAAAAAAAGCTTTTAAAAACAACGAAGATATTCATTCACTCACAGCTAGTCAAATTTTTAATGTTGATATAAAAAAAGTAAATCAGGATCAGAGAAGAAAAGCTAAAGCTATAAATTTTGGAATAATATATGGGATTTCACAATATGGATTAGCAAAACAAATTAATGTCACAAATCATGAAGCTGAGGAATTCCTTAATGCTTATTTTTTGAAATTTCCTGAAATTAAAATTTATATGGACCGAACAATAAAGTTTTGTAGAAAAAGTGGATTTGTGAATAATATTTTTGGAAGACGATCACATTTTATTAATATCAATGATAAAAACTATAATATTAGAAATTTCCAAGAGCGCGCAGCAATCAATGCTCCAATTCAAGGCTCAGCGGCAGAAATAATGAGATTAGCCATGATAAGACTTGATAAAAAATTAAGTGATCAAAAAAATCAAAAAACAAAAATGTTGTTACAAATCCATGACGAGTTAATTTTTGAAACTCCCAAAGAAGAAGCAAAAAGAATCAGTAAAATTATAATTGATGAAATGTCTAGTGTTGTTAAGAGTGAACAGCATTCTTTTTCCATACCTTTAACAGTTGATCTAAATACCGGAGAAAATTGGGGTACACTTCATTAATTTAATTGCCCAAATTAGAACAATTTAGTATTTTTATAATCGAGTATGCAGAAACAAACAATTGCCCTTGTCGACGATGATAGAAATATTTTAACAAGTCTGAGTATAGCTTTAGAGAAAGAGGGATTTAAAGTTCAAACATATATTGATGGTGAAAGCGCTTTAATTGGGTTAACTAGAACCCCACCGGATCTTGCAATCGTTGATATTAAAATGCCAAAAATGGATGGAGAAGAGCTACTTAAAAAGCTAAGAAAAAAAACTTCATTACCAGTTATTTTTTTGACCTCTAAAGATGATGAAATTGATGAATTGCTTGGATTGAAGTTAGGAGCAGATGATTTCATAAAAAAATCTGGAGGATTTTCTATTAAAGTGTTGATTGAGAGAATAAGAGTGCAACTCAGAAAGAAAGATTCAAAAGAAATTATAGAGGAAAACAAAAGTATAATATCTCATGGTAAATTAAAACTAGATCCTTCACAATTAGAGTGTGAATGGAATGGCAAACAATTGCCAGATAAACTTACAACGACCGAATTTTTATTAGTTAAGGAATTAGCAAAAAGACCAGGTATAATCAAAGAAAGAGCTCAGTTGATGGATATAGCCTATAGAGAAGACACCGATATAGAGGACAGAACAAGCTGATGTTAAGCAACCTTCTTAAAAATTTATCTATATTAAAAAAATTTTTATTTATTAATTTTATTTTTTTTACAATTATTGGAATTTTTCTTTTTATTTACTTAAAAAATGTTCAACCAAATTTGATAAAAAAAAAATCATCTAATCACATTGAAGTGATTAATAATACAATTGATAATTTGACAAGACTAAATGTCGAATTTGTAGAAGATGATATCAGGAAATTTCTTTTTTCCACAAGATTTCTTTTTCAAAATTTAGATAGAGTGATATTTTTTGATAATCAACTAAACTTAATTGGTGATACAGATACCTTAGATCTTGATCCTAGATCGTTTTCACAAAGATTAGATATTGTTGAATTTGAAGTGTTAACTGAAAAAAAAACTAAAGAAATCACTGAGAAAAAAAATATTGATGTTGGAAATAATAACGTTGTTTCTCTTAATGATGTACTTTTAAATTATGCATCCTCTAAAAATTTTGGAACGCCTTTTACTTTTACCCAGGAAGAGTTCAATAAATTTAAGCTGACAACAATTAAAAATGTAATGCAAAAAGGTGAAAACATTGGCTATTTAGCTATTACAGAAAATGCAAATGATGTTAAAGCAGCTATAGATGAAAGAAAGACTTTTGTAATTAGAACGGCTTTAGCTATTGGTTTAGTAATATTAATTTTCTCCTTTGTTTTAAATAGATATTTCTTAAAACCAATTAAAAATTTAGTAACGTACACTGAAACAATCAGAAATAAAGATCCGAAAGTTACTAATCTTGATATTTTAAAAAAAAGAAATGATGAACTAGGATTACTCTCAAAATCACTAGATGATATGACAAATGAATTAACTAAAAGGATTTCACATGCTGAAAATTTTTCAACAGATTTAGTTCATGAAATAAGAAATCCACTAGCATCTCTCAAGAGTGCTTCTGAAATTTTACATGATACGACTGATGTTGAGCAAAGGATTAAATTAATTGATATTTTGAGTCATGATGTTCAAAGAATTGAAAGATTAATTACAGATTATTCACAAATGCTAAAAGATGAAGTTGCATTAAGTAGAGAAAAAATTAAAAAACTTGATATCGAGCCAATTATTAAATCAGTCGTAGATGATTTTAATAATATTTATAAATTAAAAAGAGGAATAAATATTTCTTATTCGAACGATGGAAAAAACAAATATTTGATAAATGGAATAGAAAATAGAATTGAACAAATAGTTGCTAATCTTTTGGATAACGCAATATCTTTCAGTGGTGATAATAAAGATGTAATTGTTAAGGTTTCAAAATTAGAAAATGATAAAGTTTCAATCAATATTTTAGATGAAGGACAAGGATTTAAAGAAAAAGATACTAATAAAATATTTAAAAGATTTTATAGTAATAGACCTGATAAATTTGGACAACATTCAGGACTTGGTTTAAATATAGTTAAAAATTTAGTCGATTTACATAATGCTACAATAAGAGCATCTAACAGATTAGACAAAAAAGGAGCAAGTATGGAAATTATATTTCCAAATGCTTAAAGAGTTCTATTGATTAATTAATTCTTTATTGTTAGAAGACGCACCATGGAAGATTTCAAAGTTAAAGATTTGACCCAAGCTGAGTTTGGAAGAAAAGAAATTTCAATAGCAGAGAGTGAAATGCCTGGCTTAATGGCTTTAAGAGAAGAATACTCTGGAAAGTCACCGCTAAAAGGAGCGAAAATTATTGGATGTCTGCACATGACTATTCAAACAGCTGTTTTAATTGAAACACTTGTTGCTTTAGGTGCAGAGGTAAGATGGTCATCATGTAACATTTTTTCAACTCAAGATCATGCAGCGGCTGCAATCGCCAAAGCTGGGATTCCAGTATATGCTTGGAAGGGAGAAACTGAAGAGGAATATATTTGGTGTATTAAACAAACTATTGAGGGTAAAAAAGATTGGGCGCCTAACATGCTTTTAGATGATGGAGGAGATCTCACTGCAATGATGCATCAAGATTACAAAGAATTACTTAAAAATGTGAAAGGCGTTTCAGAGGAGACAACAACAGGAATTAAAGCTCTTAATAAAATGGAAAAAGATAAAACGTTGTTAGTGCCTGCAATAAACGTAAATGATTCTGTAACCAAATCTAAATTTGACAATCTTTATGGATGTAGAGAAAGTTTAGTTGATGGCATAAGAAGAGCTACAGATGTTATGATGTCTGGAAAAATTGCTATAGTTGCTGGATTTGGAGATGTCGGTAAAGGAAGTGCTGCATCTTTAAGACAAAGTGGTGCTAGAGTATTAGTTACAGAAGCTGATCCAATTTGTGCATTACAAGCAGCAATGGAGGGTTATGAAGTGGTTCTGATGGAAGAGGCAATTAGCAAAGCTGACATCGTCGTTACAGCAACTGGTAACAAAGATATTGTTACAGCTGATCATATGAGAGAAATGAAAGATAGAGCAATTTTGTGTAACATAGGACACTTTGATAACGAAATTCAAGTTGAAGCTTTGAAAAATTATAAATGGACTGAAGTAAAACCTCAAGTTCACGAGATAGAATTACCAAGTAAAAAAAGGATTATTTTATTAGCAGAAGGTAGATTAGTTAATTTAGGTTGTGCCACAGGTCATCCAAGTTTTGTAATGAGCGCATCGTTTACTAACCAAGTGATTGCCCAGATAGAGCTTTGGAATAATCATAAAAACTATGAGAACAAAGTTTATGTTTTACCAAAACATTTAGATGAGAAGGTTGCCACACTTCATCTTAAGAAAGTTGGAGCAAAATTAACCAAATTATCAAAAGAACAGGCGGACTATATAAGTGTCGGAGTCGAAGGTCCTTTTAAACCTAATGCCTACCGCTATTAAAAGTGATAAAATAGATTTATCTTCAGAAAAAGAAACAGAGGAACTCGCCAGTACATTTTTAAAAAAAATCAAGCCTGGATGCTTTATTTTTTTATATGGTGAAATCGGAGTAGGAAAAACTACTTTTATTAGATATCTTATTAATCAATTTCAAAAACTTAATAAATTGGAGATAACAGAAGTTACGAGTCCCACTTTTAATTTGTTAAATGAGTATCAAATAAATGATTTTAGGATAAATCATTATGATCTATTTAGATTAAAATCTGCTGAGGAAATTAAAAATTTAGATTTATTTGAGGATAATAAAAACACAATTACTTTAGTAGAATGGCCACAAATAATTAAAGAAAAACCAAAAAATTTGATAGAATTAGTTTTCGAGTATGGAAAAGATCACAAAACTAGATCTGTTCAAATTAAAGGTTTATAGCTTCTATTCCTGAATGCCAAAATTAATAAAAATAAAGGGAGATGCATCTTTTAGAAGTTTTTTTAGAAAAAAAGTAAATGGTAAATCCTCTATCGTTGTTTATGCCAAAAAAGAAAAATTTAAAAATTTACTTGTATACGATGCAATAAATAAAATTTTAAACAAGAACAAAATTTTAGCACCACGATTATATACCCAGAGATATGATAAAAATTTCATTGAAATAGAAGATTTTGGAAATGAAACTGTTTTCAAAACATTAAAAAAAAAGGGCAAAAATAAACTAAGCTATTTTAATCGAATAATTAAATTGTTAATACAAATACAGTCTATCAAACATAGAAAAGTAAAAAATTTTAAAAATCAAAATTATATAATTCCAAAATATGATAAAAGGATTTTAATAAATGAGGCAAATTTATTTTGTGATTGGTATGCAAAAAATAATTTATCAAAATTAAGGAAAAAAAGATTTTGTAAAAAATTTAAAAAGATTATTAAAGAATTAACTTTGAAATTAAAATTAAAAGATAATATTTTCGTCCACAGAGATTTTCATGTTTCAAATTTAATGTCAGTTAAAAACCAAATAGGTCTTATTGATAGTCAGGACGCATTAATTGGTAACAAAGCTTATGATTTAGCTTCTTTAATAGATGATGTGAGACTAAAAACTTCTTACTCTTTTAAGGAGAAAATTTTTAAGTTTTATACAAAAAAACAAAAAAACTTGGATATTAAAAAATTCAAGAATGATTTTGAAATATTATCAGTTTTAAGAAATCTTAAAATTATTGGAATATTTACCCGACTAGCATTTAGGGATAGAAAAAAAAATTACTTAAGATTTATTCCTTATACATGGCAACTGATTAATATTCGAATTGATCAAAATCGGACATTCATTGATTTGAAAAATTTATTAAGTCAAAATTTTAAAAAGATTAAATGAGAATTAAAACAGCTTTGATATTATGCGCAGGCTTCGGATCGAGGTTAAATCCACTTACTTTAAAGACACCTAAACCTCTTTTGAAATTAAATGATAAAACAATGTTAGAAGTCTGCATAAATTTAACTTTGAAATTGGGTGTTCAAAAAATATTTATCAACACATTTCATTTAGGTGATCAAATCTCAAAATTTATTGAAAATAAAAAGTTTCCAATAAATATTCAAATAATCAAAGAGGAAAATGAGATACTTAATACAGGTGGAGGAATATTAAATTTGATCAATTATTCAGATGATAACGATTTTATAATTTTTAACCCTGATACTTTATGGCACAAAGATTATCTTCATGAAATCACTCAAATGCAAAATTTTTATTTTTCTAATAAACTAAATAATGTTCTCCTG
>LUMS01000938.1_pt1 | contig 16849 bp, 8 predicted proteins | sample 729711 | NCBI WGS metagenome assembly LUMS01 (sample SAMN03860298, study PRJNA289734) | marine metagenome | biome: seawater column; feature: ocean; material: water; isolation source: Red Sea water column Station 192 - depth 25m | place: Saudi Arabia: Red Sea | collected 2011-10-15 | depth 25 m | reverse complement strand
CGGCGGCGGCGTGGACGCGGACCAGGCGGAGCAGCCGGGCCCGACGCTCGACGGCCGGCAGCCCGGCCAGCTCGTCGCCCAGCCCGGGCGCGGCCTCCGCACCCGTCTCCTCGGCAGGCTCGGGTTCGTGCTGCGCACCCTCGGTCGGGGTCCCGCCGCGCAGCAGGTCGAGCAGCGGACGAGGACGCGCAGCGCAGTAGGCGGCGGCGAAGGTGGGCCAGTCGATGTGGGCCACGACCGCGTTCGGGACGCCCACGGCCAGCACGCGCTCGAGCGCTGAGAGCGCGGCCTCGCTCGCCATGGGCGTCACCCCGCGGTCGCGCAGGTAGTCGACCGCGGCCTGGTCCTGCGTCATGCCGCCGGTCTCCCACAGGCCCCACGCCACCGACGTCGCCGCCCGACCCGCGGCGTGACGGCGGCGGGCCAGGGCGTCGAGCGCGGCGTTGCCGGCGGCGTAGGCGGCCTGGCCGTTGCTGCCCCAGACCGCCGCGCCGGAGGAGAAGAGGAGGAAGAGTCCGGCGTCGGGCACGAGCTCGTCGAGCAGCGCGGCGCCCGTCGCCTTCACGTCGAGGACCCGACGCAGGGACGCCTCGTCCATGTCGGCCAGCGCCTGGTGCTGCGGCAGACCGGCGGCGTGGACGACGCCGGTCACGTCGTCGTGGACCGACAGCGCGGCACGCAGGCTCGCGCGGTCGGTGACGTCGCACGCCTGCACCGTGACCTCGGCCCCGGCGTCCCGCAGCTCCGCGACCAGCTGCTCGACACCAGACCCGTCCAGGCAGCGCCGCGCTCGAGCCCGGCGACCTGGGCGAGCGCGCGGACGGACGCCTGGTCGGGCCGCACCCGGGCTGCGTCGTCGTCGCTCACGACCACGGCCGACGTCGTCGCCACCCAGACCGGGCCCCGGTGGTCCTGCAGCCGAGCCAGGAGCGCCAGCGTGGCCGAGGCGTCGCCGGAGTCGACCGCCAGCAGCGAGAGGACGCCGTCGCCGGGCCGCAGCTCGTGTCCGAGCTCAGCGGGAGCGACGACCCTCGCGTCCGCCCCGTCCGCCCGGAGGGCGTCGCCCAGCGGGCCCGCCCACGGCGGCGGCGGACCGTCGTCGGGGACGACGACCCACCAGCGCCCGGGGACGGGCTGCTGCGGGGTGCGCTGCTCCGGGACCTGCTGCTCGGGGCGGGGAGTGACGCTCGTCCACGTCTCGGTGAGGAACCAGCCGGCAAGCGGGTCCTGGACCTGCGCGCGTCGCGGCGTGAGCCAGTACCGACGCTGCTCGAAGGGATAGGTCGCGAGGGGCACGACCTGCGCGGGAGCCAGCAGCGCCCGCCAGTCGACGTCGAGGCCCGCGGCGAAGGCGGCGCCGGCCGCGCGGACCAGCCGGCCGACCTCCTCGACGTCGCGCTCGAGCGTGTCGAGGACCGCCACGTCGACGCCGGTCTCGGCCGCGGTCTCCTGCACGGCGGCGGCGAGCACCGGATGCGGACTGACCTCCAGGAACACCTCGTGCCCCTCGTCCACCGCAGCCCGCACCGCCGCGTCGAACCGCACCGTGCCCCGCAGGTTCTCGTACCAGTACGCCCCGTCCAGCTCCGGCCCCTCCACCCGCGCACCCCGCAGGCTCGAGAACACCGGCACCCGACCCGCACGACCCTGTACCACACCCAGCTCGCCCACCAACGCCTCACGCACCCGCTCCACGTGCACCGAGTGCGACGCGTAGTCCACCGCCAACCGCCGCACCCGCACACCCTCACGCCGACCCTGCTCGACCAACGCCTCCACCGCAGCCACGTCACCAGCCACCACGACCTGCGCCGGAGCATTCACCGCCGCGACCTCCAGACCACCCACCTGCTCGACCCACGCACGCACCCGCTCCACCGGCAACGCCACCGACGCCATCGCCCCACCACCGGACAACGCCCGCAACGCCAACGCACGCCGCGCCACCACCCGCGCACCATCAGCCACGCTCAACACCCCAGCCACCACCGCCGCAGCGATCTCCCCCTGGGAATGACCCACCACCGCAGCCGGCCGCACCCCCACCGACTCCCACCACCGCGCCAAGGACACCATCACCGCGAACAACGCCGGCTGGACCACCTCCACCCGATCCAACGACGGCGCACCCTCACGACCCTCCAACACCTCACGCACCGAAAAGCCCAACACCTCCCCCAACCCCCTGACCCGGGAACACCATCACCGGCTCGGCGGTCCGGGCGTCCGCGACGACGACCTCCGAGGACGTGCGTCCCTCGGCCAAGTCGTCCAGGAGTGCGCGCGCGTGCACGACGTCGCGCGGCAGCAGCACCGCGCGCCGCTGCAGGTGCGCCCGTCCGGTGGCCAACGTCCAGGCCACCTCGGGCAGCGTCAGGGCGTCCGTGCCGGCCAGGGCGTCGCGCAGCCGCGCGGCCTGACGGGCGAGGGCCCGGGGCGTGCGCGCCGACAGCACCAGCGGCACCAGGTCGCCGCCGAGCCCGCCCGGGGCGGGTGCCGGCACCGGCTCGGACGCCGGGGCCTGCTCGACCACCACGTGCGCGTTCGTCCCACTGATCCCGAACGCCGAGACCCCCGCCCGACGCACCCCGTCAGGACCCACCGGCCACGCCCGCAACCCCTCAGCCAGCTCCACCTCACCAGCCGACCAGTCCACCAGCTCCGAACGAGACCCCACCACCACCGACGGACCCACCACACCACGCGACAGACCCATCACCACCTTGATCAACCCCGCCACCCCCGCAGCAGCCTGAGCATGACCCACGTTCGACTTCACCGAACCCAACAACACCGGCCCAGCACCACCACGACCACGCCCATACGTCGCCAACACCGCCGACGCCTCCACCGGATCACCCAACCGGGTCCCCGTCCCATGCGCCTCCACCACACCCACGTCACCAGCACCCACACCAGCACGCGCCCACGCCTCACGAATCACCCGCTGCTGCGCCACCCCACTCGGCGCAGCCAACCCGTTGCTCGCACCATCCTGATTCACCGCAGAACCAGCCACCACACCCCACACCCGACGACCCTCACGCCGCGCCACCGACAACCGCTGCACCGCCACGAACGCCGCACCCTCGGCGAAGCCGAACCCGTCAGCAGCCGACGAGAACGGCTTGCACCGACCATCCGCCGCCAACGCACCCTGACGCGAGAACTCCACGAACACCTCAGGACCCGCCATCACCGACACACCACCCCCCACCGCCAGATGCAACGCCACCAACGACGACGAGCACGCCGTGTCCACCGTGATCGCCGGCCCCTCCAGACCCAGCACGTACGCCACCCGACCCGAGACCACGCTGGCGGTGGAGCCCGTCAGCCGGTAGCCCTCGAGGTCGACGTCCTCCTCCACGGCCCCCGTGCCGTAGCCCTGGTTCGAGTGGCCCACGAAGACGCCGGTGCGGCTGCCGCGCAGCGAGTCCGGCGCGATGCCGGCGTGCTCGAGCGTCTCCCAGACCGACTGCAGCGCGTGGCGCTGCTGCGGGTCCATCGCCAACGCCTCCCGCGGCGAGATGCCGAAGAACGCCGCGTCGAAGTCGCCCGCTCCGTCGATGAAGCTGCCTCGCGCCACGCCGCCGCGCGCCAGCTCGCCCACGCTCCAGCTGCGGTCGTCGGGGGCGTCCGTCGCGGTGGTCGCGCCGGCGGCCACGAGGTCCCACAGGGCCTGCGGTCCGTCGACCCCGCCGGGCAGCCGGCAGCCCATGCCGACGATGACGATCGGGTCGTCGTCGCGGTCGTCGTCACGGTCGTCAACGGGGCGGCGTCCCGCCTCGACCGCCTGCTCGGACAGCCCCGTCTCCTCGGCGAGGTGCGCCGTCAGCCGCCGCGTGGTCGGGTGGTCGAAGACGATGGTGGTGGGCAGGCGCAGCCCCAGGGCCGTGCCCAGCACGTTGCGCAGCTCCAGCGCCGACAGGGAGTCCACGCCCAGCCGCGAGAAGGGCTGGTCCACGTCGACCGCGTCCGACGACTCGTGCCCGAGCACGGTCGCCACCCGGTCCCGCACCAGCGCAGCCAGGGCGCCCACGTCCTGCGGGCGTCCGGGTCCCGCCGGCTCCGACCCGCGCACGGGGTGCGCGGGAGGCTCGGCCGCGTCCGACAGCTCGTCGAAGAGCCGGGTCGGACGCAGGGCCGTGTAGGCGGCGAGGAAGCGTCGCCACTGCACGTCCATCACGATCGGCGCGGGGTCGGCGCGGTCGAGCGCCGACACCAGCGACGCGGTGGCCGCGTCGGGGTCCATCAGCAGCACCCCGTGGCGACGGAACCGCTCGGCCACGGGCCCCTCGGCCATGCCTCCGCCGGCCCACGTGCCCCACGACACCGACGTGGCCGGGAGGCCGGCGCGACGACGTTCGTGCGCGATCGCGTCGAGCACCGCGTTGCCCGGGGCGTAGCCGCCGAGCCCCGGTGCCCCGAACGCCGACGCGAACGAGGAGAACAGGACGAAGTCGTCCAGGTCACCGGCACGCGTCAGCGCGTCGAGGTGGAGGGCACCCTGCACCTTCGCGCGGCTCGAGCGCTCGATCCGCTCCGCCGTCAGCTCGGTCACGACGGCGTCGTCGAGCGTGGCCGCCGCGTGGAAGACCGACGTCAGCGGCATGTCGTCGCCGATGTCGGACAGCACCGCCGCGAGGGCGTCACGATCGGTGACGTCGCAGGCGCGCAGGTCGACCTCGGCCCCGGCCTCCTCCAGGTCGCGCACCAGGGCCGCGGCATCGGGGGCCTGCGGGCCACGCCGGCTCAGCAGCACCAGGCGCCGGGCACCGCGACCGGCGAGCCAGCGTGCGACGTGCCGACCGACGCCACCGGTCGCACCGGTGACGAGGACCGTGCCCTGCGGGCGCCACTGCTGTGTCGCGGGTGCCGCGACCCGGACCCACCGCCGCGCCCAGGGGCCGGTGCCGCGCAGCGCAACTTGGTCCTCCCCGTCGTCGGTGGCGAGCACGGCCCCCAGCTGGGACACGACGTCGTCGCCCACGTCCGCCGGAAGGTCCACGAGACCGCCCCACACGGCGGGGTTCTCGAGCCCGACCACCCGGCCGAGACCCCAGAGGGCGCCGCCGCCCAGCGTGCGCACAGCCTCGTGCGGACCGGTGGCGACCGCACCGCTCGTGACGCACCACACCCGCGTCGTCGCACCGGCGGCCACCACCGACTGCACCACGCCGAGCAGGTCCCGCACGGCGTCGGAGTCGAGCGGCGCCGACGTGTCCTCGGGCGCGTCGACGGCGAGCAGGCTCAGGACGCCAGCGACGTCGAGGCCCTGGTCGAGCCTTGTGGCCACGTCGTGCGCGGCGCCTCCCGGCGCGACGCAGAGGCGCTCCACCTGGGCTCCGCGGCGCGACAGCTCCTGCTCGACGCCGGCCAGCAGCCCGGCGTCGTGGTCGGGGCGGTGGAGCACCCACCAGGTGCCGGTCAGGCGCGCGCCGGGGGGGGACGCCGCCGACGAACGCCCGTGCGAGCGACGCGGCCAGCTCGTCCGGACCGCCGCTCGCACGGCGCAGCGTGCCGACGGTGACGACGTCGACGCCGACCGCCTCGGCGGTCTGCTCCACCGGCGCCAGGAGGATCGGGTGCGTGCTGACCTCGACGAAGGCCGTCCGGCCGCTCTCGACGAGCGTCTCGACGGCGTCGGAGAAGCGCACGGTGCTGCGCAGGTTGTCGAACCAGTACTGCGGGCCCAGCTCGCCCGGACCCACCCACCGACCGGTGACGGTGGACAGCATGGGGACCGCACCGGGCAGCGGGCGCGGTGCCGGGGACAGTCCCTCGAGGACCGCCCTCTCGACGTCGTCCACGTGCCGCGAGTGCGAGGCGTAGTCGACGGGGAGCCGCGTCGCACGGACGCCGTCGGCCGCGCACTCCGCGACCAGCCGCTCCAGGGCGTCGGCGTCGCCCGCGACGACCACGGACGTCGGGCTGTTCACCGAGGCGACGTCGAGCCCGTCGCCGATCCGCTCACGAACCTGCTCCACCGGAGCCGCGACCGAGACCATCGCACCCCGGCGCGTCATCCCCGCGATCGCCACGCTGCGCCGCGCGACGATGCGGGCGGCGTCCTCCAGGGTGAGCAGGCCGGCCACGCAGGCCGCCGCGATCTCGCCCTGCGAGTGACCCACGACGGCGGACGGCTCCACGCCCTGGGCACGCCAGGTGGCCGCCAGCGACACCATGACGGCGAACATCACCGGCTGCACGTGGTCGACCCGCTCCGTGCTCAGGGCGCCACCCGGCGTCGCCCGCGCCGCCTCCTCGCGCAGGAACGCGACGACGTCGAGGTCGAGGTGCGGCCGGAGCGCGCGGGCGCACTCACGCATCGTGCGGGCGAAGACGGGCGAGGAGTCGAGCAGCTCGACGGCCATGCCGGCCCACTGCCAGCCCTGGCCGGGGAACACGAACACCGGGCGCAGCGGTGCCTCGACGACACCGCGTGCCGCCTGCGACGTGCCGTCGGCCACCCTCCTCAGCTCGGCAACCGCGTCGTCGCGCGACGGCACCAGCCCGACCCGGTGCCCGAGGGGTACCCAGGGGACGACGGGGGTGGTTGGCGGAGCCGGGGCGGCGGCGGTGTCTGGCGCCTCCTCCAGCACGGCGTGGACGTTGGTGCCGCTGATGCCGAACGACGAGACCCCCGCCCGGCGGGGGCGTTCGCCGCGGTGCCACGGCGTCGGCTCCTGCACCAGCTCGAGCGTGCCGTCGGACCAGTCGATCTCCGTCGACGGCTCGGCCGCGTGCAGCGTCGGCGGCACCAGCTCGTGCCGCAGGGCCAGCACGAGCTTCATCAGTCCCACCACGCCCGCGGCCGCCTGCGTGTGGCCGACGTTCGACTTCACCGATCCGAGGAGCAGCGGTCGCTCGCGATCCTCCCCGTACGCGTCGCGCAGGGCGGAGGCCTCGATCGGGTCGCCCAGCCGCGTGCCGGTGCCGTGCGCCTCGACGAGGTCCACGTCGGCGGCCGACAGCCCGGCGTCGACGAGCGCGTCGTGCACCACCCTGACCTGCGCACGGCCGTTCGGGGCCGACAGCCCGTTGCTCGCACCGTCAGAGTTCATGGCACTGCCGCGCACCACCGCGAGCACGGGGTGGCCGTGGCGCCGGGCGTCGCTCAACCGCTCGAGCACCACCATGCCGGCACCCTCGGCCATGCCGAAGCCGTCCGCGTCCGCGGAGAACGCCTTCGAGCGACCGTCGGCAGCGAGCGAGCCCATCCGGCTGAAGTCGACGAGCATGCCCGGCGTCGGCATGATCGTGGCCCCTCCGACAAGGGCCAGCGGGGTCTCGCCGCGCCGCAGCGAGGCGCACGCGAGATGCAGGGCGGCGAGGGAGGACGAGCAGGCCGTGTCGACCGTCAGCGCGGGCCCCTCGAGACCGAGCGTGTAGGCGATGCGCCCCGACGCCACGCTGGAGGTGGTGCCGGTCATCAGGTAGCCCTCGACCCCGGCGCCGCCTTCGGCGAGCCGCGGTCCGTACTCCTGCGGGATCAACCCGACGAACACGCCGGTCCGCGTCCGACGCAACGAGTACGGCGCGATCCCCGCCCGCTCGAGCGCCTCCCAGGACAGCTCCAGCAGCACGCGCTGCTGCGGGTCCATGGCCAGCGCCTCCCGGGGAGAGAGCCCGAAGAACGCGGGGTCGAAGTCGGCCACGGCGCGCAGGAAGCCCCCGGCGCGCTGGACCGTCGTCCCGGACCGGGAGGTGTCCTGGTGCAGCAGCGCGTCAACGTCCCAGTCGCGGTCCGCGGGGAGCCCGTCGACGAGGTCGCGGCCCTCGGACAGGATCGACCAGAAGCGCTCGGGGGTGTCGACGTCGCCCGGCAGCCGGCAGGCCATCGAGACGATGGCGATCGGCTCGTCGTCCACGCGCGCCACCGGGGGCGCCGGTCGGGCCGGTCGCCGGTCGGACCCACCGGTCAAGGCCTCGGCGAGCGCCTGCGGGGTGGGGAAGTCGTAGAACGACGTGATCGGGACCGCACGCCCCAGCTCCTCCTGCAGCTGGGTGCGCAGCTGCGCGACGAGCACCGAGTCGAGGCCCATGTCGAGGAAGGTCTCGTCCGCACGGACCTCGCGGCCGCTCACCGTCGCGGCATGTGCGCGGACCGCCGCCACGAACTCCGCCACCGACGGGGCGGCCTCTTGACCGGCCGGACCAGCACCGGCGGGCGACAGCGGTCCGACGGGGACGGCTACCGGGAGACCGGCGGGCTCCACGCCGAGGTAGGCCGCCGACCAATCGACGTCGGTCCCGGCGACCCAGACCTGCGCGAGCGACTGTAGGAACGTCGCCCACCCGCCGACGTCGCGGCGCAGCGTCGAGACGACCTGGGCCTCGACGCCCTCGCCCTCGATCGTCTGCCGGGTCACCGCGGTGAGCACCGGATGCGGGCTGACCTCGACGAAGGTCCGCACGCCGTCCGCGAGCGCGACGGCGACGGCTTGGTCGTACCGCACGGGCTCGCGGAAGCACCGGGCCCAGTGCGCGCCCACGAGGTCCGGTCCGTCCACGTGCCCCGCCGCCACGCTGGAGACGAACGGCAGGGCCAGCGACGCCGGAGCCAGTCCGTCGAACGCGCCCGCGAGGTCCGCAGCCACGGCGTCGACCTGACGGGAGTGGGCCGCCATCTCGACCGCGATCACCTGGGCTCGGACGCCCTCGGCCTGCAGCTCGGCGACGCGACGTCGGACGGCGTCGGGGGCGCCAGCGAGCAGCACCGAGCCCGGGCCGTTGACCCCGGCGAGCTCGACATCGGGGTCCTGCCACCGCTCGAGCAGCGCGAGTACCTCGTCGAGACTGAGCCCGACGGACGCCATGTCCCCGACGCCCACCAGCGGCATCATCGCGCGGCTCCACCGGGACGCTCCCCTGGCACCGTCGTCGTGCGAGAAGGCGCCCGCGACACGCGCCGCCGCGAGCTCGCCGATGCTGTGCCCGACGACGACGTCCGCGCGGACGCCGTGAGCCTGCCACAACGCTGCGAGCGACGTCTGCACCGCGTAGAGCGCGGGCTGCACGACCTCGACCGCACGCAGGGCGGCCTCCGAGTGCAGCGCATCCTCCGACCATCCCGGGAGCTCCTCCCCCAGGACCGCGAGGCAGCGGGTCATGGCTTCGTCGAAGATGGACGACTCCTCGCGGAGGCGCGCACCCATGCCGGGCCACTGCGCGCCTTGGCCAGGGAACACGAAGGCGGTCATGCCCGGATCGCGTCGCGGCGCTCCCTCGACGAGGCGTGCGTGCGGACGCCCGGCGACGACGGCGTCGAGGACCTCGACCAGGTCCGACGCCGAGGCGGCGTCGTCGAGGACGACGACGGACCGGTGGCCGTCGGTCCTCGACGTGGCGGCGTCGGCGGCGAGAGCCGACCCGAGGGCGCGGACGTCGTGCACCCGGCCAGCGACGACCTCCTGCCGCAAGGCCTGCGCGAGCGCGCGCACCGCGTCACGGTCGGCACCACCGAGCGGCAGGGCCGCCGCATGCTCCCCGACGTCGTTGGGTGCGTGGTGATCGGCGGCGTGACGGTCCACGACTGACTCCTCGACTTCAAGCTTCCCCCGGGCTCGGCACGACCGCCCGTGCTCGGCCAGCAAACCAGAACGGGCGCGGCTGGACAAACTGAAGTGGCACTTTGTTCCAGGCCGGCGGATCGCCGTACCGGTCCGACGACAACTCCGGTACGATCCTCTCGTTTGCGGCTGCGCAGCAGAGGGGGCAGGCATGTCGGAGGACGCCGGGCAGGCGCCCGTGGTCGCCCTGCTCGGGGCGTCGGGCTACGTCGGCGGCGCCCTGCTCCCCGAGCTGGTCCCGCGCGCCTCGCAGGTCCTCGCCTTGTCGCGGTCAGGAGTACCAGCGACCGAGCGTGTGACCGACCGCCGACTCGACCTGGCGACACCGGGGACGATCGGCACGGTCGTCGCCGAAGCCTCCGTGATCGTGCACGCCGCCGCCTACGGCACCCTGGGCTCCACGTGGCGAGACGCCGAGGACCCGGCCTCGGATCGCGTCAACGTCGACCTCGTGCGGGAGCTGGTGGACGCTGCGAGCCGCCGGCGGGAGCCACCCCTCCTGCTCTTCCTCAGCTCGGCGCAGGCCGCCGCCGGTCCCGTCAGCCGATACGCCGAGCAGAAGATCGAGGCGGAACGCCTCGTGCAGCAGGCCGGCGAGGAGCGGGTCCTCCGCCCGCTGATCCTGCGACTGCCCACCGTGTACGGAGTGGCTCGACCGACGGGGCAGACCGGCCGGGGCATCGTGGCGGCGATGGCGCATCGCGCCCTCGAGGGCGGCGAGCTGACCCTCTGGAACGACGGCACCGTGCGCCGAGACCTGCTGCACGTCCACGACACGGCACGGGCCGTCACGGCCGCGTTCGACCACGGCGCCGCCGTCGCCGGCCAGGTCTGGCAGCTGTCCGCCGGGCGCACCGAGTCGCTGCTCGACGTCTTCACCACCGTGGCCCGCGCGGTCGCCGTCGCCACGGGGCGACCGCCCGTGCCCGTCCCGAGCGTCGCCCCGGCGACGGCGTCCGCGAGGTCGCCGAGACCCTGCACGAGAAGGCAGCGAGCCACTGACGTGAAGGTCCTGTTCACCTCCTTCGCCCACCGGACCCACTTCCAGGGCCTCGTGCCGCTGGCGTGGGCGCTCACGCTCGCGGGCCACCAGGTCCGGGTGGCGAGCCAGCCCGACCTCGTCGACGACATCGTCTCGGCCGGCCTGGTGGCGGTCCCGGTCGGTGTCGACCACCGACTCTTCGAGATCGACCCCGCGGAGGCCACCGAGGTCCACCGGTACTCCACGGGTCTTGACTTCGCTCGTCGCCACGACGAGCTGCACTCCTGGGACTTTCTGCTCGGACTGGAGACGGCGAACGCACGCTCGGTCTTCCCGCGGGTGAACAACCCCGAGTTCGTCGCCGGCCTCGTCGACCACGCGCGCCGGTGGCAGCCGGACCTCGTCCTGTGGGAACCGTTCACCTTCGCCGGTGCCGTCGCAGCGCGAGCCAGCGGCGCGGCGCACGCGCGCGTGGCTTGGGGGACCGACCTGACCGGCTACTTCCGCTCACACTTCCTCGCGCTGCGGGCCGACCAAGAGGAGAACCGCCGCCGCCCCGACCCCCTGGCCGACTGGCTCCGGGACGTGGCGAGCGAGCACGGTGTCGAAGCGACGCCCGACCTCGCGCTCGGACAGTGGACCGTCGAGCAGATCCCGGCCCGCTTCCGGCTTCCTTCCGGCTTGGACATCACTCCCGGGACGACGTCGGCCCCGTACAACGGCCCCTCGCGGACGCCATCCTGGCTCGACGACGGTCGGCGACGGATCGCCGTCACCGGCGGCTTCTCGGGCCTCGGCGACGGCGCGGACCTGCCCGAGCTGCTCGCACGTCTGGCCGACCTCGACCACGAGGTCGTGGTCACCCGCTCCGGCCTCGCCCCCGACCAGGTGCAGTCCAACGTTCGCCTGGTCGACTTCGTCCCCATGAACGCCCTCATGGAGTCGTGCGACGTCGTGGTGCACCACGGCGGGGCGGGCACGTGGGCATCGGCGCTGCACCAGGCGGTGCCGCAGGTGGCGGTCGCGCACGAGTGGGACTGCCTGCTGCGAGGTCAGCAGGTCGCCGACGCCGGCGCCGGCCTCTCCCTCGACCCGCAGCAGACCGATGCCGCGACCCTGGCGGACGCCGTGCGCTCGGTCCTGGACCAGCCCACCTACCGCGCGCAGGCCCGCGCGCTCCGCGAGGAGCTGCGCGCCGAGCCGACGCCGACGGCCGTGGCGCAGGAGATCGAGCGGCGCACCGTCGCCGCCCGCACGTGACCGACGATCCCGTCCAGCCCGACCCGTCCAGGAGGAGACCGTGTACGAAGGTGAGTTCGCTGAGCTCTACGACCAGTTCTACGAGGCGCGGGGCAAGGACTACGCCGCCGAGGCATCGGCCGTGACCGACCTGGTGCGCTCGCGATACCCTCACGCCGACTCGGTGCTCGACGTCGCGTGCGGCACGGGGAGCCATCTCGAGCCCCTCCCCCCGCCATGATCGAGGTCGCCGAACGGCGCTACCCGCAGCTCACCGTCACCCAGGGCGACATGCGGGCCATCGACCTACCTCGGCAGTTCGACGCCGTGACGTGCATGTTCAGCTCCATCGGGCACATGGTCGACGTCGACGAGCTGGACGCTTCCCTCGACTCCTTCGCCCGCCATCTCGCGCCGCAGGGTGTCGTGGTGGTCGAGCCGTGGTGGTTCCCGGAGACCTTCCTGCCCGGGTACGTCGCGGCCGACGTCGTCCGCGTGGGGGACCGTGCGATCTCGCGGACGTCGCACTCCCTGCGTGACGGTCGGGTCTCCCGGCTCGAGATCCACTGGTTGGTCGCGGACCCGACGGACGGGGTGCGGCACGAGACCGAGCACTACGAGATCACGCTGTTCGAGCGCGAGGAGTACGAGACGGCCTTCCGCCAGGCCGGCCTCGACGTGGAGTACCTGGAGGGCGGCCCGTCCGGGCGCGGGCTGTTCGTCGGCCTGCACGCAGGCTGACGCCACCAAGTCGGCCGTCGGCTGCTCCCTGCCCCGACACCTCAGCGGTGGCGCGGCAGGACCGCGGCGAACCGGTCGAGCGTGGCGCGGACGGCGTCGAGATGGGCGTCGTCCTGCTGGGCGAGCAGGGCCTGGAGGGCGAGGGCGGCTTGGGTGGTGAACTCCTCGGCCCGACGCCTTGCCCCGGGCGTGGCGCGCAGCGTGACCAACCGACGGTCGGAGCTCTCGCGGCTGCGGGCCACCATCCCGTCGCGCTCGAGCCGGTTGACCAGGGCGTTCGTGGCGCCCGACGTCAGCCCGACCCGCTCCGACAGGCGCGCCGGCGACATCGGCCGCCCCGTCGCCTCCGCCCACAGGACCTCGCCGAACGCAGCACCGTCCGACGGCGGCAGGCCCATCCAGCGCGCGAGGTCGTGGACCGACTCCTGGTACGCGACCACGTAGCCACGCAGCGCCTCGAGCATCCTCGCCGCCGACTCGGTCATCCAGCACCTCCTGGTCGGAGCAGGACTCTACGCCGCCGGACGCCCCTCGCGCCGGGAGAACGCGTAGTCCGGGAGGATCGGCTCACCCTTGCGGTCGGGCAGGAACACGCGATCGAGCAGGAAGCTCAAAGGCTTCGTCCCCGCCAGCCGGAACATCGTGTTGACCACCCGCACGCCGAGCCGCGACGACGGGTGCATCACGCGGGCACCGCCGGGCGGCAGCGACTGGTGCCGGTCGACGTACGCGCGCAGCATCGACTCGTACGCCGCGAAGGCGTCGGCGTGGGTGCGCTCCTCGTGCAGCGTGCGCTCGAGCTCACCGGCGAGCACGTACGCCCCGACCAGTGCCAGCGTGGTGCCCATCCCGGTCGGACCCGACCCCCACGCGGCGTCGCCGAGGAACGCGACCCGACCCTCGCTCCACGACGGGAGCACGACCTGCGCGAACCGCTGCGCGTAGAGCTCCTCCGGGTGCTGCTCGAACCCGTCGAGGACGCGCTCGGTCTGCCAGCCGGCGTCCGCGAAGCGCTCGCGCAGCACCGTGAGCTGGGCGTCCGTGTCGAGCCGCTCGAAGCCGAACGGCTCGCACGCGAAGGTGAGCGTGGCGCGGATCGTGCCGACGTCGTCGGGTCGCAGGGTGACGGACCGGCCGCGCGGAGCGGTGTACCAGTCCCAGAAGTCGGTGTCGTCGGGGCGACGGTCGATCGTGCCGTACGCCATCGAGACGCCGGCGTCGCGGATCTCGGTGCGGTCGCCCATGACGAGGCGGCGGGTGCGCGACCCGCGCCCCTCGGCGACGACGAGGAGGTCGTACCGCTCGCGCGTGCCGTCGGCGAGCTCGACGTCGACGCCGTCGGCATCCTGCGCCACGGCCGTCACGTAGGTGCCCCACCGCTGCTCGACCTCGGCCGACACGGTGCCGAGCACGATCTGCGACAGACGTCCGCGGAGGATCTCGATCTCGGCGGTGGGCCCGTCGACGTCGGCGCCCTCCTGCTTCGGCAGGACGGAGACCGGGGTCCCGTCCGGGCCGATGAAGCGGGTGCCGTCCTCCCCGGTCAGGTGCGCGAGCACCTCCTCCTCGACGCCCATCCGGCGCAGGACCTGTCGGCCGAGCCCGCGGACGTCGATGTTCTGGCCGGTGGTGCGTGGCTCGGGCGAACGTTCGAGCAGGGTGACGTCGAAGCCGGCGCGCGACAGGCCCCACGCCGACGCGGGTCCGGCGATGCTCGTGCCGGTGACGAGCACGGTGGGTCGGGTGGTGGACATCGGGTCTCCTTCGTCATGGACGTTCACTTCACTGTGAAGTCTTCTGCTCTGCCCCGCACGTCCAACGAGAGAACAACACCGAACATCGGACAGATGTCCGATGTTCGGTGTACCCTGGCTCACACGCACAGCGAGGGAGCCCGCATGACCGAGAAGCAGACCACCCACCGACCCCTGTCCGACCGGGTCGCGCGCCGCGTGGTGCGCACGCTCGGTCGCCTGCCGCAGCCGCTCAAGCGCGCCATCGCCGGAAAGCCGATCTCGATCGACGGGCAGACGCTCGACGTCGAGGCCCAGGTGGGGGTGCGGCTGCTGAACCTCGCGGTCGGCGAGACGTTCGAGACGCTGCCCGTCGAGGAGGGCCGCCGCCAGATCGACGGCGAGGCGTGGGTGTTCGGCTACGAGCACCCCGTGCACGACGTGCGCGACCTCGTCCTCCCCGGTCCCGGCGGGGACCTGCCCGCTCGCATCTACCGGCCCGCCGGGCTGCCCGCCCTGTCCGCCGGCCTCGTCTACTTCCACGGCGGCGGATGGGTGCTCGGCAACCTGGGCTCCGCCGACTCCGTCTGCCGCTACCTCGCCGACACAGCAGGCATCACCGTGGTCTCCGTCGACTACCGCCTCGCCCCCGAGCACCCCTTCCCGGCCGGGGTCGACGACGCGGTCGCGGCCTTCCGGCACGTGGTCGCCCACGCGAGCGAGCTCGGCATCGACCCGTCGGCCGTGGCCGTGGGCGGCGAGAGCGCGGGCGGCAACCTGACCGCCGTCGCCTCCCTCGTCAGCACGCTGGAGGCCCGCACGGACCCGTCCGTCCCGGTGCCCGCCTTCCAGCTGATGTTCATGCCGGTCACCGACCTGACCACCAAGCACCGCTCCTACGAGCTGTTCAGCGACGGCTTCTTCCTCAGCGACGCCCAGATGGACTGGTACAAGGCGCACTATCTGACCGACCCGGCCCAAGCCCACGACCCGCGCGTCTCGCCGCTGCTCGCCCCCGACCTCGAGGGACAGCCGCCCGCCCACGTCGTCGTCGCCGGCTTCGACGTGCTGCGCGACGAGGGCGAGGCCTACGCCACCCGACTGCTCGAGGCCGGCGTGCCCACCACGCTCACCCGCCAGGAGGGCATCGTCCACGGGCTCGTGAACGCCACCGGCGTCGGCACCGTCGCCCGACGCGTCCTCGACGAGGCCGCCGGCCAGCTGCGCAAGCGTCTCGTGCCGCTCGCCTCCGGGGAGACCGTCCGATGACGGCACGGGAGCGGCGCAGCGTCGACGTCGTCGTGGTCGGGGCCGGGCTCGCCGGCCTCACCGCGGCCCGACGTCTGCAGGAGCGCGGCCGCTCGGTGCTTGTGCTGGAGGCCCGTGACCGCGTGGGCGGCCGCACCCTCAACCACGACCTCGGCGACGGGCAGGTGGTCGAGTCCGGCGGGCAGTTCGTCGGGCCGACGCAGGACCGCGTGCTCGCCCTGGCCACCGAGCTGGGCGTCGACACGTTCCGCGCCCACGACGTCGGCGACACCGTGTACGTGCACGGGAAGGCGGTGCGCCGGTTCAGCGGCGACATCCCCCCGGCCTGGACCACCCTCCCCGACCTCGGTCTCCTCATGGCCCGGCTCGACCGTGCGGTGCGGCGCATCGACGTCGACGCCCCGTGGCGCTCGCCCGACGCGCACCGGCTCGACGCCATGACCACCGCGTCGTGGGCGCGGTCCCTCTCCCTCGGCGGCGGCGCCGTGGAGGTGCTGGAGATCCTGCTCGGCTCGGCGTACGGCACGACGGCCGCGGAGGCGTCGGCGCTGTTCACCCTCTGGTACGTGGCCGGCGCGGGCGACGAGACGCACCGCGGCACCCTCGACCGCATGATCGGCGTCGACGGCGGGGCACAGGAGTCGCGGTTCGTCGGCGGCTCCCACCGCCTCTCCGCCCTGCTGGCCGCCGACCTCGGCGACGCGGTGGTGCTCGACGCCCCGGTGCGCCGGATCGCGCAGAACGCGTCGGGCGGGCGGGTGTCGACCGACCACCTCGACGTCGACGCGCAGCACGTCGTGGTCGCGGTGCCGCCGCACCTCGTGGCCGGCATCGACCTCGAGCCCGCGCTCCCCGCCCCGCAGGCCGAGCTGTTCCGCCGCATGACGTTCGGGACGCTCATGAAGTGCGAGGCCGTGTACGACGAGCCGTTCTGGCGTGCGGACGGGCTGTCCGGGCAGGGGCTGTTCCGTGGCGACGCGGAGCCGGTGTGCTCGATGTTCGACAACACCCCGCCGTCCGGCGCCCCGGGGGTGCTCATGGGATTCCTCGGCGCGCACGCCTGGAAGACGTGGGCCGACCGGCCGGCCGCGCAACGGCGAGGGGCGGTGCTGCGCAGCTTCGCCCGCGTCGTCGGGCCGCGCGCGCTCGAGCCGACCGACTACTGGGAGCAGGACTGGACCACGGAGCCGTGGACCCGCGGCGGGCCGACCGCCGTGCTCGCGCCCGGCGTGCTCACCGAGCTCGGACCGTGGCGCGACGTGCCCCACGGCCGCGTCCACTGGGCGGGGGCCGAGCACGCGAACCACTGG
>LUMS01000106.1_pt1 | contig 16857 bp, 20 predicted proteins | sample 729711 | NCBI WGS metagenome assembly LUMS01 (sample SAMN03860298, study PRJNA289734) | marine metagenome | biome: seawater column; feature: ocean; material: water; isolation source: Red Sea water column Station 192 - depth 25m | place: Saudi Arabia: Red Sea | collected 2011-10-15 | depth 25 m | reverse complement strand
GTTGTAAGGCTCTCCTGTGTAATATGAGTTTTGAGCGTTTGTTTCTGTAGGATAATCCGCGCTAAATACTACTTCTGTAAACGGACCAAAAGCAGAATACTCTCCGTCTACGTATTTGTATCTAAAACAAAAACGTGGAAATATTTTTTCAAATATAGCAGACTGCTCGTTATCAGTTTTATTAATTTTTATTGTAGGTGCGTTACTAGGTTTTATTTTAACAACGGTAATATGCTTTTCTTCAAGAGGACCTTTATCTACGCCATCAATAAATAGTCTTGCGTGAGTTTGGTTAAGCGCGTCGTTAGTTTCGTTTTCGTGATACTTTTTTTTAAGATTCACTTTTTTAGGTTCATTAAACCCATCGGTAAACAATAAGTAGTGATCAATTATATTTATCCCAGTAATTTGAGTTCCTGTAAATTTAAGAACTGATCCTGTTTTATCTACTAACACGCACCTCGACTCTTCGGTAATTTGGTCAAACTCAAATATACCGTCATACATATTAGCGTTGACAAACCAATACAGTTTATTGTTTCGTTCGTCAGCAATACTTCCCACGCATCTTTGGTTTGTTGCAGATGCTATTCCACTGGCTTGAGCGTTACCAAGTATATTCTTTATAACACCAGCGTCAGAGTTTTCAGACGAAGTAATGTCGACGTTAACGGCATGTCTATATTGCCCATTAGGCACTAACCTTTCGTCAAGGTCTTTATTCATTTTACCTTGACTAAAAGTATTTTTAATTTCCGGCATGAATTAGTGTTTTATGTGTTTAGATTGACCTCTAAGGATTTGAGCTAATTCTTCTAACTTGATATTTGATAGTCTTAGTTTAGCTTTTCTTACAGCGGCAAATTTTTCTTTTTTATGGAAAGATAATCTACCACCACCTATATTTGATCTCGAAGAGATTACGTCGTATAATATATGCTTGTACATTGCGTCTTCAGCAAGTTTAGGTACTTGCATCTCTGCGTCAGTGCCTAAGCTATCGCTTATATAGTCTAATATTACAGTTTTTCCGCTAATATTAGAAGAAAAATGTATCCTACCTAATCTTTCATCAATATAGAAGTTACCGTTTATATTAGCAAATGTAGGATCAAGTCCATATCTTTCGTTTGGATTTAACCAGTGTTGCTCGTATCTGTAATCATCAATTGAGTCTTCTGATATAGCTTGAGATTTGTAGCTATCCCACGTTGAAGAATCCATGGCGTTAGTATTAGCGTGTTGCAATGCGGATCCACCTAAAGCGTTAATGACTGATACATTATCAATCGTATTAGTTCCAACAAGTGGAGTAGCTGGATCATTGACGTGGTTAACCATCGAAACAATTACAACCCATATTTGATCGTATTGAGAAACATCTACGTTTGACATTGTTTGAGTGGTACTTACACCCTCCCATTCAATATAAGCACCGCCGTCAATGTCAAAAATATCAGTATTCGCAAACGGAGAGCCTGGTATAATGAAGTTTCCACCCCACGTTGTCTGACCTCCTAGTGTATCTCCAAAGCTTGGTTGACTGGGGTCTTGAGAAGTTAATCCAAGTCTAAGTATACCATCTGGTATCGCGGACACTCCAGCGCCAGATGCTACATTAGCTACACCGTCTGCAGACACGTTGATAAAGTTGACGTTTGACACGTCAATAGCTTGAATGGCATTAAAAACCTTACCGGTAGGTTGACCACCTGGTGGAGTAATAGACTCGTGTGTAAACGTTAAAACACCGGCCGTGGTCAGCGTATCTCCTCCGTTGCTTATCCAACCAAGTTTAGGTATAGAAAAATCTCCATTAATAAGTAGGTTTTCAGTACCAGCTGTAAACGTGTACCCACCACCATCATCTTGTTTAATTTGAAAAGGATTTGACGTATGTTTAGTAGGATATATAGGGTGTTTAATACCGGTGCCATCTACGTAAGACACCTTAGTGTAATTCACGTAGTCGTGGGGTAAAACCATAGTAAGACTTGGCGGTAACTCTATTTGTTGTGACTTAAAAGATTTGAATGTGTCAAATGAAAGTTCAGCAAGTGCTCTTTGAGCGTGAAAGGCTATATCCGCTCTTTTGGCTTTTGGGATTAACTTATCTTCACCAACATACATAATCTGGAATTGATTAATTATATCATCTAAAGATACAAATTGATAATTACCAAAATCATTACCCTGATAATATTCAGCTTGCGTTGTGTTGTCTAGTAAACCCATTTAATTATGCTTTTTCTTGTTGTACGTAACCAACTTCTTTTTGACCAGCTAGTTGAGATATATTAAGATCTTTTATAGCAACACCTGCTAATTGAAGAATTTTTATTACTAAATTCTTCTCTTCAGAGCCATGTAGTTCAAAGTCTTGCTTACCGCTTACATCTGAAGGATTCCACATGGCCTTACCATTAATAACTACATAAGTCCAGTTAGGTTTTTTAGGTTTTCTTATGTAATCCATCGTCACTGTGTTGCCGTCGTTATGGGGCGAATAAGTTATACCGTACTCTGTTCTATAGAATATAGGTCTGTTAACTGGTGGTTTTGTGAGAGAAGACGCCTCGTACATATCATACTCTCTTTTAGTAACTTCTTCTGCAACATAAAAATGCCCTTGCGATGTACCTATTTTAACAGACTCTAACCTATAAAAGTCTCCTGGAAAATCAGTACCACTCAACTGATTAACTTTACGGAACATAGATATTTTTTCTTCAATAATATCTCTAGGATCTGAAGTTATAGTTTTGTTACTAGGAATTCTAAGGAATTGATTGAGGTCATAAAAATACTGCTCAAATATTTCGTTTTGAGCATGGTTGGCGAATAAGTTATACTCCTGTGGAGTTATGTAACCTCTTTGTTCTTTATTAGCTATTGCTAACACTGTTTGATATACTCTATCTACACTTATTGCCATAATTCGTTATTTATAGTTAGTGACCACCCCGAAGGGTGGCCACCCAACTAAGTGATTATTAATTTAATCGTTTTTCTATATTGGAGTAAATCTCCATTCCTTCATCAGTCTTAAACCAAGCGGCAAGAGCTGAATATGGATGCTCATCAAAAGGTACTGTTAGTAACTTCCTATTATTTGATCCCCATGTAAAAGTTCTTTGATCATTAGAAAGTTTGATTATACCCATTTCAGTCGCTTTGATACCAAAGTCACGTAACACGACGTTATCGTCATTAACCAACTCTAAAAACAAACCTGGATTTCTTTTTGCGAATAAAAGCAAATCTCTTCTAAGTTCCTTAGAGCTTAGGTCTGATACTGTTGACCCAACTTCCGTTCTCATTATAGCTTCAACCATTTCTATGTCAAGGTTTTTCGCTACCATAAGAGCTTCAACTTCAAATTCTAAATAATCTAATTGACTCTTCGCTTGTTCAACTGGTTTATATTCGTAGTAAAGCTTATCTTTGTGAGGGTGGTATAGCGATAATAATTTTTGAAGAACTGTTTTTTCTTTTGGAACAAACAAACTTCCAGATCTAAATATAATATGCGCTAATCTTTGATCACCCTGCATTTCATCTACAAATGGAGTTCTTTGATTCTCGCAGTATTTCAACTCTCTTTCGTAACCTTTTTCTTCGTCAAACCAGTAAACATTAGCTGATTTTATAGATCGCGATAAAGGCTTTTTATTACCTTTAAGATAGTACATCCTATCTTTTATTTCCCAAACGTCCTTTTTAGGAGTTTCTTTTTGTGGCACTTTAGCCACTACAACTGGTTCTGGAATTGGTTCCGGTTTTGGAGCTTCTACAATAACTTCTTTTTCCACTTGAGGTTCTTCAATAACCTCTTTTTCTTTTTTCTTTGCCATAATATAATATAATAAAAAATTAATATAAAACTACCCCACCCGAAGGCGAGGTAGTTTCATTAAACACATTCTCTTAGTTCAACAACATGAAGTTGTTAGCACCTTGAGTAATTAGACAGCGCTCAGTAAGCATGTGAATCTGCATCGCATCAAGAGCTGATGTAGCAGCACCTACTGAACCAGTAGTCCAAGTCTTCATACGACGATCATCAGTTTGTGAAGCTCTGTAACGCACGTGTAGGAACGGGCGCTTAAGGTTCTTACCTAACATTTGATCGTAAACAGACGACGTACCAGCTGGGATAATAACTCCACGAATTGCGTTAGCAGAATTATTAGCGTTAATACCACCGCGAGTTGCTTTATCGTTTAAGTAACGGAAGTCAGACTTGTAGAAGTCATAAGATCCGCGACGGAAACCAGAGAACCCAAGGTTAAGTGCCATGTCTTCAGAGTTATCAAATACTCCGTAAGAAGTACCACCAGCACCGTAAGAATTCATAGATGCAAGCATATCGTCAATAGCTAGGCTAGTTGCGCGATTTACAAACATCATATTCTCTTCAATAGCACCTTGATTATCAAACTCAGCTAGGTCAGTAGCAGCGTTAACACCAGTTACACCTGAAGACATGTTTCCACGAGCTTCAATAGCCGCGAATAAACCTTCAGTACCAGCCGCGCCAGTACCAGTTCCAGTAGAACCTAAGTTAATAGTATTATCAACGAGTGATGAGCTATCGTTTAATTCAGACTCAAGCATAGCCATCTCAACGTAATCGTTGAAACGCGCGCGTGTATCAGAAGCAGCTTTTAGATACCATAAGTATCCAGAAGTTCCATCTTCCGCAGCAACCTCAACCCAACCAACGCGAGAAGCATCAGATCCAGAGATCTCGTAGTAATCCTTCATAATGATTGGTTTGTTTTGGAAAGCCTTCATTCTTGGCTCATTTGCTCCTCTGCGATCACTTGAAGTAGTCGCTGCTCCACCATCTGGGTAGCTCATGCCTTTACCAAACTCAGAACCATAAACTAATATAGTTGTTTGCTCTGAAGATGTAGTTGAAAGCCTTGCCGCACCAGCGTCGTAAGGAAGAACATCAATAGTCGTTGCGCTTGTGGCAGTAACTAAACACTTAACGATACCGTTAGTAGCGTCAGATACGATAATCATGTCGTTAACTCTAACCCCGTGTCCATCACCGTGAATTGCAACATTATCAATATCTTTTTCAATTGTGATAACTGAGGTTCCTCCTGTTCCAGCGTCAGCACCACCACTCGCATTACTTACGTAACACTTGTATGATAGGTGTAATCTACCTTGCTCAGACCAAATAACTTGGTCAGCTGTCATAGATTCTTCAGCTCCAACTTGTGAAAGGAAACCTGAGATAGTTCTTGGTCCGAATACCTCAGCCTCTTTCTCCATTAGATCTGGTACATATTGTTGACCCCAGCCCGAAGTGCTTGATAGGTCTAAGTAGTTCGTTCCTAGCGTCTGCTTTTTAGCAGATGGAGTGCTATTTAACGAACCTCCTGCAGTAATTGCCATTTTTTCTTAATTTTAATTTTTGTTTTTATTTCTAATTTTGAACTTTAAAGAATCAGAATCGTCACCTAAAACACGAACTTTAATACCGCCGGTAGAAGTCTCTTTATGAGAACCTCTTGGGTTAAGGTCAATATTCTTTGACTCTTTTACGCTTTCTTTAAGCGCGTCGGCTTTACCTTGTTCGTAGAAGTGTTGAGCAATAGCATCTGGATTCATTGCTGTATATAGAGCTTTGTGGTATCCTTTAGCATCTGAAAGCTCCTTTTTTTCATCGACAAACTTTGACATGAAATTATTTATATCGCTTTGTTTTGCTTTTGTACCATCTACATCTTTAACATTGAATCGATATTTTTTTTCACCGACATTATATTCAAAACCTTTGAATTTGTCGTTAAAAAGATTATTAGTCTTTTTCTCAAAAATATCGCTACTGCGCTTTACCGCTTCTTTAGTCTGTTCCGACTCTTTATTGTATCGATTGAAGAAATCAATTGCCTTCTGTTGTTCTTTAGTTAACTTACTTCCAGCTTTAATTTCTTCGTAGTATTTAGACTTTTGCCCGTCTAAGTAGGCTTTGGCCTCGGCAACTTGCTCTTTTCTGGCCAGTTTCTTTCTTTTAATATCTCTTTCGTCATCCATATCTTCGTCATACGAAAATCTGTCTTCTATAAGAAAACTTACTTCGTCAACCTCAAGATGTGGTTTTGTGAGCTTGTAGTATTCTCTTAACGCTTCTTCGTCGTTTATATTTTCAGTATCTCGATTAAGCTGTACGTAGTCTTCTAGACTACCACCGGTATCTTGCATAAAGTCCACTAATTTCTGAATATTTTCAGGTAATGGTTCTCCAGTAGCTTCTTCTTCGTCAAGAGCTTTTATAACCTCTTCTTCGGTTATAGTCTCTTCTTCAGTTATTTCCTCTAATACTGGTGCTTCTTCTTGTGCTTCTCCTTCCGGTTGTACTTCGTCTTCACTTTGTGTGGGCTCGGCGTTTTCATCGCCTCCAGCCACTCCTGTGTCGTCAGAGTTACTTTCTTCAGTTTCATTGGTTACTGGTTTACTTAAATCTACTTTGACAACGCTATCGTCGTCTTTGCTTTCAAATTTTTCTAAATCAAGTTCGGGTTGCTCTTCTACAATCTCTTCTACTTGTGGTGTTTCGTTTTCGACCTCGTTGATTACTTCTTCAAGATCTGTTTGATTTTCATTCTCCATAATATATAATATAAAAAGTTATTCTTATTTAGGTCCAAAGGCTTCTAAACTAAAGCCTTCTCCCATAGTATCATTACCTGCTGACTCAAAGTTTTTAGCGGGTTTGTTACCTTTTCTTTGCTCAATCATTTCACTTTGTTGTGAAGCTTGTATTTTAGTTCTTTCGTCTTTACGATCTTCCTTTACCTTCTCTCTTTCTTGAAGACCGCGTGACTCCACACCCTTTAGTTGCATATTGTATTGGAACTCTAAAGCCATCAACTCTTTTTTAGCTAACATCTCCTGTTGTAGTCTTTGACCCTCAAGCTGAGCCTTAAGCTGCTCCATTTGCATTTGAGACTGCATCACAGCTTGGTTTTTCTGCAATTCTACTTGAGCTGCTTGCTGAGCCGCTTGAGCATTCGACTGCGCTTGAGCTTGTATGTTTTGCATCTGCTGTTGCTGATCTCTTTCTAACTTTCTTTTTCTGCGTATCTTAAGTAGTTGATTAGCCAACTTAACGCTCTTGATCTCTCTTAAATCAATGGCATCTTCTAAATCTATATTTTGTTGCTGAAGAGCCATTTGTATATTATTCTCGAGCTGCGCCTTTTCTTCCTCGTCAGGAGCAAGTTCTATAAATATACCAAAATCATATAGATATAACTCGCTCATTTCTTCTAATGTAGCAACATTATGAGCACCTATAGCCTGTATAAACGCTTCTTTCGTCGGTGAATACTCTAATACGTCTGATATTCTAAGCGAAAGTTTCTCAGCTGTTTCTACAGTTAAGAACATACCTGACTGTAATATGTGTCTAGTGGCGGTATTTGAATTAGCAGCGGCTAGTTTCTGAACACCTACTAACGCGTTTTTATCAGGCATACTACCATCTCTAGCTTCATTAAGACCCGTTACATCACGTATCATCTGTAAGTAATAGTTATACGTACTTATTAAAGCTTGTAGTTTACCACCTTTAGCGCTTGACTGTATTTCCTGAATCGGTACTTTACCTGGGTTCATATCACCCTCTGACGTGAAGCTTCTACCAATTACACTACCAGTTTGGAAGAACATATTAAGCGCTTCTTGTGGATTGTAATTAGTGCCGTTACCTAAATCTATTTCAGCAAGTCCATCGGCATCAAGATAAACACCATCTGGTACCATCTTAGCCATAACTTGCTGTAACTTTAAGTGAGTTAGCTGAATCATATCAGCAAACCCAGTAATTCTACTTACTATAGATTCTATACGGCCCTCATACATACGCGGCGCCACGATAGAGTAGTTCATCTTAACCTTATTGTAATCGCTTTTTGGGCGTAGCATATTTTTAGCTAATTCCCATCTTAGTAACATATCACAACCAAGAACCATGACGCCGTCATACAAGACTTCAATCTTCTTAGATTCTCTAGTGAAATTACCAGACATATCGGCTGGAGGGTTAAAAGAGTCATCTTTTCTTATAGCCCTTTCGCCACCAGTACCGGTTTGTTTAATTTTATAAACGTCGTTATTGTATGTTTTATAATTAAAATAAAGAACGCTTACAACATTATCATCCTGTGGACTTCTACGCGAGTTATAACTCCTTGTTTTAGTTTTACTATTTTTACTAATTATCTCATTTATTTGCGATTCAGATAAATTAGGAAACTGTCTTACAAGTTCGTTTATAGGTAGCTCTTTAATTTCACCTACATAGTATATGTCGTCGAAATAAGGGGATTCCGTATAAGAGTAAACTAGATTTGTAGGATCTACATAACTAACAACAACACCTTCGTTAGTATTGAACTCTGTTTTTGTAGCACCTATACCAATGGTAGTTAAATCATAGTAAAATCTTTTTTGTACTAAGTCGTACTTATTGCCTCTTAATACTGTTTTTATAGCTTGTTCTTCAGCAAGCTCAACTGCTTGTTTGTAGTTAAGCTGCATATGTAGGCCTAACTCTTCATCTGTAGCTGGTAACGTTTCAACTTCACTTGCCCGAGTATCTATGCCAAATTCTTGCATAGTTTCCTCGTTAAACTCCTTCATCTGCATATCAGCAAGTATATTTTCCATATACTCTGTTCTTTTGCTTACGCCGTTAGGAGATTGTGAATACGCTTTAATATCGTATAATCTTTCTGATATACCGTTAACAACAATATCGACAAACTTAGGTATAATAGGTACTGGCGTCCAGTCTAAATTAAGATAAGATAAATCACCGTTAATAGATAACTCATCTTTATACTTTTGTATTGATTGCTCTCCTCTAGCGTATAACCTTAATCTATGAAAGTTATTTACGTTAGTTGCGTGTCTACTATCTGTATTTACATAATCAGAGTGGAACCACTCAGCGCAGATAGCTTTAGCGATCTTCTCCCCGTATTCAACGGAAGCTTTTTCTGCATCACTAACGTTTTGCTTAGGAAAATTAACATGTACTGACTCAGCCATATTTTACTTTATTAATTGGGAATTAAATCCCTTGTTGTCGTATTTAGATATATTCAAGTTCAAAGGTTGTTTTTCTACTTTAGCATTAGGCGCATATAAGTGCCTATTACAAGCCATTATTGCAAGGCCCGAGCTTATTGATGCATCGTGTTTAGTTCTTTTGTTAATATCAAACTTAGCCCAGTCATTCAGCAAGTCGTTAAAATATACAGTGCCATAGTTGCCATCACCTATATGTCCAACATATTCTTGTATATACATTTCAATCGCAGCTGCGTGTGCTTGTTTAATATCCTCGCTTGAATTTGGTATACCCCCAACCTCCTTTTCAGCTGTTGATAGTTTATTCCACGATTTATCAGGTCTGTTCATACTGTATCCTCTATAACCTCTACGGCGCAAATAATACAATAGACGAGGTTTATTGTTCTCTGCAAGCAAAGGCATTCCGTAAAAAACTAATGCCATTAGAACGTCCTCAAAAAACATCTCTGCAGTTTGTGGTCTAGCTATATACTCTAGGAAGAATGTGCTTGGTGGCGCATCTTCCATAGAGAATTTCGTTAATCCGTGTAAAGCACCTTTCGAACCGCGACCGTCGACAGTACCACTAATGTCGTAACTATCACATCCGAATGCTCCAACATGGCCATTACCAGGATATTTAATTCCATTTTTTATTATTTGTTTATTTTGCAAATGAACTGGTGGCACCCAACTCACTTTAAACCTACCTGTTGGATCAGGATTAAACACGACTTTAGTATCCTTAACTCCTTTAACCCAACTAAAACTACCAACAGTAAAAGGTGCATTGTGTCTGCTACCTTCGTTATAATCTATTTGTTCGTATATCTTAATTAAATTAAATATACTGTTTTTAGTCTCGTCTCTAAACGCGTGCTCTTCAGTACGTGGAAATTGTCTGTAGAACTCGTTTAATGCGTCTTGATCTTCTTTTAGCCCTTCAGCTTCATTTTCCCAATGCGTAATAACGCCTACGTCAATTAATTCACCGTCTGGTCCCAGTCGCTCTCCATCACATGGATTATCAAAGACTGGAATTCCGTACTCGTCAATAAATCCTTCATAGTTCCATTCCATTGGGATAAAGAGAGAATAAAGGCCAGACTTCGTTTGTCCATTAGCATTTCGTCGTGAAACGTCAGAGTCATAGAATAATTTTTTAAAGTTATCACCACCTTTGTCAAGCGCGTTACTGGTACTACCCATCATGCACTTACCAACGATTCTACTACCTAACCTTAAACAGGTTTTAGTAACTCGCCAGTTGTTTAATATGTTATCAGGCCTCTCCCATTTACCACTCTCATCGTGCACTAGCAGATTTAATTTTTCACCGTCATAGCTATTGTCACCAGTGTTTTTCCAGTCGATAGTGGTATCAAGACCTGCTATTTCCTCAAGTTGCTCGTTTGCTTGTATTTTTTTACGAGTAAACTTACTAGCTGGAACTCGATATGCTAATTCCGATTTTGGACGATCCATACCGTCTTGTATCGGTTTAAAGAAAAACGGATAGTTAATACTTATCGGTACCACTTTATCCGTAAACATTTTCTTTGCATCGGCACCAGACTTAGAAAGGATCCCATATCTACTATCACTCGATATAGTGGCTAAGTTAACTGTTTCAGCCGATGACATAAACGAGAAACCTGAACGACGGTTTTTAAGGTAGCACATCCCATAGCATCTCTTATCAGCTTTACAGGCTTCCCAAAATATAAAGAATAGTCTGTTCGCCTCTCTAAAGTCTGGAGCTCCAACGTCAATCTTGCTCCATTGTAGGTACATGTAATGTGTACCTGTTATGTATGTCGGCACTCCGTTATTAGTGAACCAGAATCCTTCTTCTCTACGCTTGAATTCTTCGTCAATATAATCGTACCACTTCTCTTTTTGTTCCTCTGGATAGTTTCTCCAATCGAATATGTTTTTAATACGCTTAAGCTCTTTAGGATACTCTGCTTTAACCCACTTGTCCTTCTCGTGCTTAAATACGTTTTTAGGTGGTTTAGGTAAAGCTATCTTAAAACCTTGTATATCATATATATCGCCTATAACTCCGTTATGCGAAAGAACGACTATATCGTGTTCTTTATTATAACCATACTTCCACTTCTTACCTCTATTAAGTCTAGTAAGCGTGGTCTTCTTTATAGGTTCTATTATCTTATATAAAGTCTGTTCGTACATTATTTAGATCTACCCTCAGCAAAACCCTTGAATACTCTCTCTTTTTTTTCTTCAGGTTCTTTGCCCTCTAAAAGATTCTCTTCTTCTTGGATTCTATTTAATATCTCAAAAGCGTCAAAGATTGCAAGCTTCTTTGTAGCAGCGGCGTTCTTAAGTCTGTCAGCTGATATGTCATCATCCGAATCAACAATAGCTTCTTTAGCTACCTTAATTAACTCCTCAACCGCTCTGTGCCCAGCTTGGATTATATTCTTCTTCGTCTCCTTGATATTCATATTTAATTGTAATAAATTGAGACGGTATACGGTACAAACGTTTACCATCAATCACGAACTCGCACTCTATATTAGGTCTAAAACCTATAAGAGAGTTTAGCTCTGCTCTGCCATCAGTGTGTTTTACAATACCAATCAAAGGTTTTTCAGTTTCAACACTTAGTTTGCTATTGTCTTTAATAGGCTGCACAAAACAATAACCTTGCGGACACATCCACTCTTTGTCACGTTTGTACAAAAATATCTGATCATCATTTACGAAGTATTTGTTCTCCTCGTAATACGATCTACTATTACGCTCTCTACCCTTTACATCGTGCCAACGCCTAAATATGTTGAAGTGTACTATAACAGTATCACCAACTTGTATTTCTGTGTCACCTAACTTTGGTACTGATACAACTTTAGCAAGTCTATTTACGTGATGGTGGTTAAATACGTCTGTATTAAGTATTAATTCTTTATCACTTACTTTAGCAGTGTTGTTGTATCTTTCACCTATAGGCTCTACAACAAAGTTGTAAAGCGCCTGCATTAGTATTCTAGGTTATATTCTACAGATATAGCCATATTCTTGTTAAAATCTTTCCAAGGTATGACTGTTTTCTCTTTGCGAATATAAATAGAGTACTTGTCTTCTTCTTCTAGTATATCGCAAATAGTATGACCTCCATACACTTCTTGCCCTACGGCATAGTGCATGGAGTCATTTTTGTAGTCTTTACCTATCGTGATCTTACGAATCAGATGGTTCATCTTCTTTGTAGTTTATAGTGCCGTCTTGAATATTGATATCAAACGTGCCATATTGCTCTTGGAACTCATCCTGCATGACAGTTAGTTGCTCTTGAATAGCAGCTACGTTATGAAGCAGCATATGCTTGCGAGTCTCCATTACGCCTAACTCAAGTTGGCCTCTATTAATATTGTTAACTGTGTCTTGAACTTTTTTAAGTTGCTCGTCAGTAATCTTTTGTGGTTTTAGGTCCACTACCTTTTCTTCTTTCTTTTTTCCCATAATTAAATTAAATTAAAATTGTTTGTTGTTTATCTAGGACGGTAGTGCTTTACTACCACATTATCTACATACCAAACGTCACCAGTTCCAGGAGCGTCTGATTGACCATTCGAAGGCGATATTTGCATATTGGCACTTGCGCTACCACCTGTAATGTTTAGTGTTCCAGATGTTGTTGTCCATGTTTCAGGCACTACAAGCTGACCTTTTCTTCTACTAGTGTTGAAGGTGGATCCAGCTTGAAAATAAAATGTCGCATTTTCATTACCATCTCCATCATCATCTTGTGGATCATTATCTACAAAATATACGTCCATACTTACGACAACTATATCACCAACATCAAACGTTTCACCCCATGGCGTAGCTTTTGAAATACCAAAAAGTACGGTTTCGTTTGCATCGTATGATACTTTTAAAACTCCACTTCTACCTCCAACACTTTGATTGGCGGTTTTTGTCTGCGTACCTACTGAAATACCAAAGTCTCCCCAGCTATCTGTTCCAGCCGCAAAGTTACTAGTATATGTGCCAAGCTGATCTAGTGAATCATAACTAGAACTAACAATACTGGCGCCTAAACCTAACATTACTCTGGTCCGTAATAAACTATTATACCGTGAGTGTAGCCAGTTGACAAAGCAACGCGAGTCCATCGCCCGTATATTGTTACGCCTTTTGGAAACTCTACCGTGTCAACTATAGCGGTAGATGTTACTGCGTCGCCATCGTCATCTTCACCGTTTGGTAAAACCTGTGTACCTGTTCCAAAAAAAGCTACACCATCTTCTAGCGTTGCGTCAGAAGTTAGATTATAGAAAGATGTGTCAGCGACTAAACCGTTAGTGTTTTCAAACTTAATATTTTCTAACATAGTTATCGCTACAATAACTTTGCCTGTTGGCGCGTATAAATCAGTAGCCGACTTCATGTGGCCACTGCCGTGTTGGCCAAAACCGTAAGCTACTTCTTGTGAATTAATTCCCATTTTATTTTTTTACTTTTTCTATAGATCTACCAGCAAAGTACGCACCAAAAGCAGTGAGCATAAGTATTTGTAGTAAGTCTACATATGAATCTTTAACATTGAAAGGTAATGTATCTACGCTATCAAAAACCATTGTTAGCATGAACATACCCATTAAACATATAAGCGTTAGCGGCCTAATCATCTTAGCTAGCTTTACATCGCTACCCATATCAGCTTTCCACCTTTCGCTTACGTTATTTTGAAAAGCAACCTCAGCATCTACAGCAGCCATACCTGCTTCTGTATCTACATCTGGGTCTTTATCAATAAGGTTTTTAACTACACCAAGAGCTCCTTGATCAGGTAGAAAGTCTCCTACTACGTCAAGAACATTTGGCGCTTTATTCTTCAGCCATTTACCTAGGCCTGTATCTTTAATCTTTTTCATGCGTATTTTTCTGCGGCTATAGCGCGTTGTTCCCAAGGTAGTTTATCGCTACCCTCTACGTACCAATTGCCGTTATACTTAATCTTACCGTCTTTGCGCTCGTATATCTCATCACCATCTCTTAGGTAGTCATCATTGTAAGCTATTCTGCCTTCACGCATTTCTTTAGCGTGAACAGCTTCATGAGCTACAGCTTCTCTATATAAGTCACTGTCTTTTGGAATATTTTTGTCTATAACTATTTCATGGCCATTAATAGCTTCAGCTACAACGTTATCGTCAAGCTTCGCATGCTTAATAGTAAAGTCATGTTTTTTTACAATATTGCCATTTCTAGCAATACCAGGTAAACGCTTATATCCAAGTTTAAACGGCATTACTTCTTCTTCTTGTACTTCTTTGCTGCTGATTTATACATTTTAGCAGGTGCTGACTTTTTTCCTTTTTTGAATAGTGCTTTCTTTACTTTTAAACCACCACCTTTTTTGCTTCCTCCTGGCATGTTATCTGTCTTTATCTCGTATCATATCGTCTATTGCTTTGTTATAGACTTTATCTGTATACGACTTGTTATTATAAAAAATGCTGCGTTCAGAAGTCGGTAGATCTTCTTCGCCTAGCAATATGCGATATATTCGTGTTACTAGCTGTGAGCATTTAAACGACGTTTTAAATATAGAGTACTTAATACTTGTTCTATTTCTATGTCGCCAAACCTCTATCCAGCCAGCTGATCGGAGTTTCTCCCACCTTTTCTTATCCCAAGAATATGTGTAAGCACCCTCGATAAATTCGTTACGGGTAAATCTACCCTTGTGATCTAGATATATAAGTAGTTCTAGATCAGCATCAGTTAATCCATAAGTCTTACAGGCCCACTTACGCGTGAGCCTGTAGTACTTAAGGATATTCATATCCCGCAAATCTTGTGCGGTTAGTCTCATCTATTATGCGCCGTCAAGCGTAATAGTCACATCCGTTATTGCCGCTGGATTACCATTGAACGTGTTAGCATCAATGTTTGTACCAGTAGCGCCACCATTACCACCTACAAAAAACTTAGTTACCGTAGGTGCGCTTGAAGCCATAGCGTCATTTACGTTCTCAACAAGTTGCTTAAACTTGCCAGCGCCATGTGTTACTAAAACAACATCAACAGCGTCGATATCTCCCGTGCCTGCCTCAAAGTATAGATCAGTAGTAGTATCATTAACTAGCTGAATACCTTTAAAGTTACTTACTGGATAACACGCTAACGTTGTTACATTAGAAGTATTGCCATCAATGTGCTTAAGAAGATTTACTCTAAAATCGTTGTTAGCAGCAGTAGAAGTGTCTGTAGTAACACCGTTTACACCGTCAGAAGCAGCTGTAATTATAGTGATTTCTCCGTTTGATGCGTGAACAGTATAGCCAGAGCTATTTATCGTTACATAATCACCGGCTGTTGGTGAACCATAAGCTGATCCAAACGTGTGGTTAGCGTGAGCTTTAATCTGAACTTCAATAATTCCGTTTGTTCCTGAGTTTGCGTTAAGCAAAGAAACTGGATTTACTAACGCTGTTGTAGTAGCTACAACTGGGCTTGAGCTAGTGTCAACGTTATCAACGTCAATACTTGTAAGCTTTGATCCGAATACTAAATATTTTTCTCTATCCATTATTTCTATTTTTACTCACCGATAGTGATAGTTTCGATTGATCCAACAGAGCTTACTGGATGTGAATTAGCTAGTTCTACAATGTCAATTACATTAGCTCTTGTGTTTCCTGCCATAGCTTCTGCTAAAGCAACCATTGTGTCTACGGCTGTACCAGCTGTAGAGTTAGCAACTTTGATTGTGCTTACGTCGTGCGTTCCTATAGTCTTCTTAAAATTAAGAGTTACTTCAGTTTCTGACGTAACCTCCATGTTTAAAAAAGTAGACTGTGGAAGCAAGATAGCGTCACCAGCAGCATCTGCAGGCGAAGTTTCTGAAAAGTAATATGTTTTCATAATTTTGATTCTTTAGTAATTTATAATTAGTCTACAGCGTTTGCTACTGTTACTGCTCCAGAGAAAACAGAGTCTACATAAGTGCCAGCTTCTTGATCTGCTACCACAAAGTACTTGTCTTTATCTGCGTTAAGTAATGATCCAACAACTTCACAAATGTCTCTGAAACTAGGGTTTGATCCTGTTCCGTCATGAGCAGCTTCTAAGTCAGCAACTGTTAATGTAGCTGTGTTAACGCTGTCCCTGTCTTGACCACCTCTAAACGATAGTTTAACAGTAGTTGTGCCAACAATTTCCATTGCTAAAAAATCGGATGCCTTTGCAACAAACCCATCATCGCTGGAATTTGATGAAGCATCCATAAAGTGTAATAATACGTCTTGTACCATGATTTTTAATTATTAATGTTTATGATTTACCGTTTAAGGTTTGTGATTTAAGGTTTAGGTCTAATATATATATCACACGTTTAGCGAAGTAGTTACTCCACTAACACTACATCTCTTGCTCGGATTACATGGTACATTGTATCTGCCCAGGTTATACCATGCCCAGCGTGCTTGTCGTAATATATAATATCGTTATCTTTTAGGCCTTCAACTAGATTACCAGTAGAGATAATCGTAGCTTTAATATACCTGTTGCTTTCGTCTAGTTCTTCAGTAAGAAGTAGGCCACCAACTTTCTTAGGACCTTCTTTTATTATATCAACTATTACATAATCGTTAACTGCTTGCATTTTCTATACGTATATTTGAAATTACACAATCTGCTGACATAATAGTTAAAGCTACACTTACAGCATTTTTAAGTGCAGACTTAGTTACAAGTACAGGATCAATAATACCTTCATCA
>LUMS01000626.1_pt1 | contig 16903 bp, 13 predicted proteins | sample 729711 | NCBI WGS metagenome assembly LUMS01 (sample SAMN03860298, study PRJNA289734) | marine metagenome | biome: seawater column; feature: ocean; material: water; isolation source: Red Sea water column Station 192 - depth 25m | place: Saudi Arabia: Red Sea | collected 2011-10-15 | depth 25 m | reverse complement strand
AGTGGCCTTTCCGCTCGACTTGCATGTGTTAAGCACGCCGCCAGCGTTCGTCCTGAGCCAGGATCAAACTCTCCGTTGAAAAACAACACCACCACACACTCACGCATGCGGCAGAAAAAGAGATGCCTGACAGGAAACACTGACACCCAACCCGAAACAACCGAGCCAGGAATTTGTCAGAATCATTGTCAAAAGAAATCCATCAACCACACACACCACAAAGGCATGCATAGAAGACGGGGCATAACAAACTAATTCGTCGACTATGACACACTGTTGAGTTCTCAAGAATCAGACGCACCGGGCTGCTCGCCTTCCGGCTCGCATTCCCGCGCTGACTTGTCATACGTTAGCGGCGCTGTTTTCGCGGAGCAAATCCGCGCTTTTCGAGCCGCTTTCTCCGAGACCTCTCCCGAGTAGGTGACGGTGGCCGCATCGTGGCGCACACACCGCTTGTCCTGCTCGGTGGAGCTGGAGGAGTGGCCGCCTCGGGGCCGGGAGCCCGGCCAGACCGGCCTTGCTCCCCGCCGCTCCCTGGCGACAGAGAAAACATTAGACGACGCCTCGGACGTTCACAAATCGGGGGGTGCTCCCACCGTGCGGGCGTCCTCCGGCCGCCTGCAGCCGGCCAGCTCCAGCGCTTCGAGGAGCTCCAGTCCGAGCAGGTCGAGCAGGGCGCGGACGCCGGCTGCTCCGTCGACCGCGAGCGCGTGCACGGGGGGTCGTCCGACCAGCACGGCCCGCGCGCCGAGGGCCAGCGCCGTGAGGGCGTCCAGGCCCGATCGGACTCCCCCGTCGACGTACACCTCCACGTCGTGGCCGACCGCGTCGACCACCCTGGGGAGGGCCGCGGCCGTGCTGACCGTGCGGTCGAGCTGCCGACCACCGTGGTTGGACACCCACACCCCGGCCGCACCGGCGTCCGCGCAGCGCCGGGCGTCGTCGGCGCGGAGCACGCCCTTGACGACGGTGGGCAGCCCGCAGGTCTCGGTGATCCACTCGAGGTCGTGCGCGCGCAGGCCGCGGTGGTGCCGCTCGGCGGTCGGGTCGACGAAGTTGGCCCGGTGCCAGGAGAGGTCGTGGCCGACCCAGGCGTCGTCGGCCGGCTCGTACTTGGTGCCGGGGAAGGGGGTGTCGACGGTCAGCGCCACAGCCCGCGCACCGGCGTCCGCGGCGGCACGGAGGACCGGGGCCGCCGCCTCCCGCTCGGGCGGCAGGTAGGCCTGCACCCACCACACGGCGTCGGGATCGACGGCGCGGGCCGCGTCGCCGATCGCGGCGAAGGGGTGTCCCGCGTTGGTGGACACGACGTGCAGCGCACCCGCCGCCGCTGCTCCGGCCGCCATCGCCAGCTCCCCGTCGGGGTGTACGACCCGCTGCATCGAGGTCGGGGCGACGCCGATCGGGGTGCGCAGCGCAGCACCCAGGACCTGCGTCGTCAGGTCCGGCTCCCCGTGGCCACCGAGCACCCGTGGCCACAGCCTGACCGCGCGCCAGGCCTCTGTCGCCTCGTCCCGGGTGACGCCCTCCCGGGCGCCGGCCTCGAGGTAGGCCCACATCGGGGCGGGGAGCACCTCGCGCGCCCGCGCGGCCAGCTCGGCCTGCCACCCGCCGCGGCGGGGGCCGGCCCAGCTCGGCCGCGACGGGGTCATCGGACCTCGACGCCCTTGAAGCTCTTCTTGCCCTTGCGCAGCACCATCCAGCGCCCGCCGATCAGGTGGTCCTCGGTGGGCACCAGCTCGGGGTCCTCGACGCGGACGTTGTTGAGGTAGGCACCGCCCTCGCCCAGCGTGCGCCGGGCCTCGCCCTTGCTCTTGGCCAGTCCCGCCTCGACCAGCAGGTCGGTGACGCTGGGCATCCGGGCGCGGTCCACGGTGATGGCGCCGGCCTCACCGAGGGCAGCCCCGAGGGTGTCGGCCGAGAGGGTGCTCATGTCCCCACCCCCGAACAGCGCGGCGGAGGCTGCCTGGATGCGGGCCGTCTCCTCGGCTCCGTGGACCAGGGTCGTCACGTGCTCGGCCAGGGCCTTCTGGCCGGCGCGCAGGAAGGGCTTCTCGGCGTGCGTCGCCTCGATCTCCTCGATCTCGGCGCGGGAGAGGAAGGTGAAGATCCGCAGCAGCTCGCCGACCTTCTCGTCCTCGACGTTGAGCCAGAACTGGTAGAAGGAGTACGGCGAGAGCATGCTCGGATCGAGCCACAGGGCGCCGCCCTCGGTCTTGCCGTACTTCGTGCCGTCGGACTTGGTGATCAGCGGCGTGGCGAAGGCGTGCACCGTGGCCCCGGCCGCCCGTCGGATCAGCTCGGCCCCACCGGTGATGTTGCCCCACTGGTCGGAGCCGCCGAACTGCAGCGTGACGCCGTGCTCGCGGTAGAGGCTCAGGAAGTCCATCGACTGCAGCAGGACGTAGGAGAACTCGGTGTAGGAGATCCCGCCCGCCTCGAGACGGCGCTTCACCGTCTCGCGCGCGAGCATCCGGTTGACCGGGAAGTGCTTGCCGATGTCGCGCAGGAAGTCGATGGTCGACAGGCCTTGGGTCCAGTCGAGGTTGTTGACCATCATCGCGGCGTTCTCGCCCTCGAAGGACAAGAAGGGCTCGATCTGGCGGCGTACCCGGTCGACCCACTCCGACACGGTGTCGGCGTCGTTGAGCGTCCGCTCACCGGAGTCGCGTGGGTCGCCGATCATGCCGGTGGCGCCGCCGACCAGGGCGTACGGCGTGTGGCCCGCGTCCTGGAGCCGCTTGGCGGTCAGGATCTGGACGAGGTTGCCCAGGTGCAGGCTCGGTGCCGTCGGGTCGAAGCCCACGTAGAACCGCACGCTCCCGGACGCCAGCGCCTCGCGCAGGGCGTCGAGGTCCGTCGAGTGCGCGAGGAGTCCGCGCCACTCGAGGTCGTCGAGGAGGGTGGGGTCGAGGGACACCGTGCTGCCTTTCGTGAGCGGTCGCGCCGAGAGCGACGCCAGTGCTGTGACAGGGGCAAGCCTGCCTCATCGATGCGCGAGGACGCCGAGGAGCCCACCCCGTCGTGGGAGCAGCCGGTAGCGGGTGCAGCCCTATCCTGACCGGTCAGGAGGTGCCGGTAGGTGATCGCAGGCAGGTACTCGTTGGACCGCGAGCTGGGCCGTGGCGGCATGGGCGCGGTCTGGCTCGGGCGCGACGAGGTGCTCGGACGCGAGGTGGCCGTGAAGCGGCTGGGCCTCGCGCCCGGCGCCGACAGCCCCGACCACGCCCGCGCGGAGCGCGAGGCACGGCTGGCGGCACGGCTGAGCCACCCGCACGTCGTGGCCGTCTACGACCTGGTCGAGGAGGAGCGCCAGCAGTACCTCGTCATGGAGTACGTCGAGGGGACGAACCTCTCCGGCCTGCTGCGCGCCCGCGGACCGTTGCTCCCCGACGCCGCGGCGGCGCTGCTCGGGCAGGCCGCCGACGCGTTGGCCTCCGCCCACGAGGCCGGGATCATCCACCGCGACGTCAAGCCCTCCAACATGCTGGTCACCGAGGACGGACAGCTCAAACTGTCCGACTTCGGCATCGCCCGGGCCGAGGCCGACCCGTCCCTCACGCAGACCGGGCTGGTGACCGGCTCACCCGCCTACCTGGCCCCCGAGGTCGCCTCCGGGGGCAGTGCGCAGGACACCGCCGACGTGTGGTCGCTGGGTGCCTCCCTCTTCCACGCGCTGACCGGACACCCGCCCTACGAGGTCACCGACAACGTCCTCGGCGCGCTCTACCGCATCGTGCACGAGGAGCCGCCGCGCGTGCCGGAGCCGGGGTGGCTCGGCCCCGTCCTGGTCGCGACCATGAACCGCGACCCCGACGCACGCTGGCCGATGGCGCGCGTGCGCGACTTCCTCCTCCACGGCCCCGACGGCGCCGGCATCACCCTGGTGACCGATCCGGCAGCCGCCGCGTCGGACCCGGAGACGGGGTCGCACACCCAGGAGCTGGCTGCCGTGCCGCCGGTCAACACCGGGCCGCAGCCCGTCGTCCCGGCACCGACCCCGCGCTCGGCGGAGACCCGTCCGCGACGAGGTGCGGGGCCGGTCCTCCTCGGCCTCGGACTCGGCGTGCTCGTGGTGCTGGCCGCGTTCCTGGTCGGGCAGGTCCGTGACCCGGGGGCCGAGGAGTCCGCCTCCTCCGGCGACGGTCCCAGCGCCTCCGCGGAGCCCAGCGCCGGACCCGCCCCGCCGACCAGGGAGGAGCTGGAGGAGTTCGCGGCGTCGTACGTCACGACGGCGGTCGACGACCCGGAGGCGGGCTTCGCCCTGCTCACGCCCGCCTTCCAGGAGGAGAGCTCCGGCCTCGAGGGGTACACCGGGTTCTGGGGCTCGGTGCGCGAGGTGTCCTCGTTCACCCCCGTGGGCGCCGACCCCCGGGCCGGCACCGTGACCTACGAGTACAGCTACGTGCTGCGCAACGGCACCCGCCGCACCGAGACCGTCGAGCTGACGCTGGAGCAGCAAGAGGACGGTGCCCTGCTCATCGCCGGGGGGCGGCAGATCTGAGTCGTTCACGCACCGCCACCCCCCTCTCGCCCTAGGCTGGGGACGCCGGGCGGCATCGGGGCCGGCACCGGGGTCGGAGGGAGTGACGTGGACCTGCCGGGTCTCTACCGCGGAGTCGTCGAGGGATCCCCCGACGGCATCTGGGTCATCGACCTGCACGGCGCCACCGCCTACACCAACCCGGCCATGGCGGCGATGTACGGCGTGGAGCCGGACCGCATGGACGCCGTGTCGATGTACGACACCCTCGACGACCTGGGCAAGGTCCAGCTGGCCGAGCACCTGCGCCAGGTGCGCGAGAACGGCCTGCAGCCCGGCGACGTCGAGGTGCAGATGATCCGCGCCGACGGCACGCCCATGTGGTGCCTGGTGCGCGAGTCCCTGCTGGAGATCGAGGACGGCCGCCCCGGCCTGTGCCTCTCCTTCAGCGACTACACCTCCCGCCGCGAGATGGTCGAGGCGCTGCGCACCAGCCGCCGCAATCTCGCCGAGGCCCAGCGCATCGCCCGGGTCGGCAGCTGGGAGTGGGACCTCACCACCGACACCATCACCGGGTCCGTCGAGGTCGACGCGATGTTCGGCTCGTCCAGTGCCCAGGAGCCGTGGAGCTACGAGCGCTTCCTCGGGCAGGTCCACCCCGACGACCGGGCCACGGTGGAGTCACGGGTCGAGGCTGCCATCGCCGATCAGGGCACCTTCGACGTCATCGTGCGCGTGCAGGCCCGGGAGCAGTGGATGTGGACCCGTGGTCGCGGCGTCGTGCACGTGGACCGCGACGGTCGACTGCTGATGTCCGGGACCCTGCAGGACGTCAACGAGGTGCAGGAGACGCGCTTCGCCCTGGAGGACCAGGTCGCCCAGAACACCTTGATGCAGGCGGTCGCGAGCGCTGCCAACGCGGCCTCGAGCCTCGACGAGCTCCTGCTGCGCGCACGGGACCTGGTGCTGCTCCACGACGACTGGGAGCGGGCCCGCGGCTTCTGGGTCGAGGACCGGGACCTCGTGCCGATCGTGGTGCCCGGCGACCCGCCCGATCCCCTGCGCGACGCGGCGGAGCTGCGCCTGGCGCGGAAGGTGCTCGCCGACCGCGAGTCGACCTGGGACGACGCGCGCCTGACGATCGGGTTCCCCGTGGAGCTGGGTGGCGAGGTGCTCGCGGTCATCACCATCACCTCGGCTCCGCCCCTGTTCCGGCACGCCATGATCGAGCAGATGGTCGACCACGTCGCCGCCCAGATGGCCCTGGTGGCCTGGCGGGAACACACGGCCGCGGAGCTGGAGAAGGCGCGCGACGCCGCCATGGAGGCCTCGCGGATGAAGTCGGACTTCCTGGCCACGATGAGCCACGAGATCCGCACCCCGCTCAACGGCGTCATCGGCCTCAACGACCTGCTGATGCGCACTACCCTCGACCCCGACCAGCAGCGCCTCGCGACCGGGGTGCAGGTGGCCAGCCCCCCAGATGCTCGCGGGCGACCCCACGCGTCTCTCGCAGGTGCTGACCAACCTGGTCTCCAACGCCATCAAGTTCACCGAGCAGGGCGAGGTCGTCGTGCGCGCCACCGCCGAGCCCGGTCCGGACGACCGCACCTACCTGCGCGTGACGGTCAGCGACACCGGGATCGGCGTCCCCGCGGACAAGGTCCCGGGCCTGTTCGAGCCGTTCACCCAGGCCGACACCTCGACCACCCGCGTCTACGGGGGCACCGGCCTCGGGCTGGCCATCTGTCGGGAGATCGTGCAGGCCATGGGCGGCACCATCGGCTACAGCGACAACCCCGACGGCGGCGCGGTCTTCACCTTCAGTGTCCTGCTCGACCCGTCGGCCGGCGAGATCGACGACTCCGCCGATGCGTACGCCCGGCAGGTCCTCTCCGGCCGGAGGATGCTCGTCGTCGACGACAACCCGCACAACCGGACGATCCTCGCCGAGCAGCTCGGCTGGTGGGGTGTGCGCGCGGTGGCGGTCGACTCCGCGGACGAGGCGGTCGCGGCCGTGGTCTCGGCCGCCGAGCGCGGCCACCCCTTCGAGGCGGTCCTGCTCGACATGGCCATGCCCGGTCACGACGGCATGTGGCTGGCGCGCCGGCTCCGCGCGGAGGAGGCCGGTGCCTCGCTGCGCCTGCTCATGCTCACCTCGATGACCCAGCTGACCGACGAGCAGGTCCGCGATGCCGGCATCGACGACCTGCTCGTCAAGCCCGCGCCCTCGGGCGTGCTGCGCTCAGCCGTCGTCGACCTCGTCGGGGGCGACGCCCTGCCGGTGGACGAGGAGCTGGTCCCCGACGCCGGGACCGCCGGTCGCCGCATCCTCGTCGTCGAGGACAACCCGGTGAACCAGATGGTCGCGGGCGGCATCTTGGAGTTCCTGGGCTACGAGCACCGCATCGTCGACGACGGCCGCGCCGGGGTGGACGCCTGGGCCGAGGGTGGCTGGGACGCGATCCTCATGGACGTGCAGATGCCGGTCCTCGACGGGTACGCGGCCACCCGCGAGATCCGCGACCGCGAGACCGACCACCGGGTGCCCGTCATCGCGATGACCGCCGCCGCCATCGAGGGCGAGCGCGAGCGCTGCCTGGCGTCGGGGATGGACGACTACCTCACGAAGCCCGTCGACCCGGCTGCTCTCGCGGCTATGCTGTCGCACTGGGTGGAAGGGTCGGAAGGGACTGCTGCAGTGGACGACACCCCGGAACCGGAGGCACCCGTGACGCACGAGGACTCGACCGCGGACGTGCTCGCCGGGCTCGACACCGAGCGGCTGGAGATGCTGCTCGAGCTCGACCCCGACAGCACCGCCTACCTCGACCGGGCGATCGGCAACTTCATGCACAACAGCGTCGCCGGGCTCGAGCAGATGCGCGAGGCCATCGAGGCCGGGGACGCCGCGGCGCTGCGCCAGTCCTCCCACCGGCTGGCCGGCGGTGCGCTGAACCTCGGGGTCACCTATGCGGGAGAGGCCGTGCGCCGGCTCGAGGCGATCTCCGACGAGGGCACCACCGACGGCGCCGCGGAGCTGCTCGACGAGGTGGCCGAGGCGCTCGAGCGCGGCCGGCAGGCGCTGGCGGCGTACCAGGCGGGCTACCAGGCGGAGAAGCAGGCTCAGGCAGGGTCGTAGGCGCAGGAGTTCGCGGTGTTCTTGGGCCGCGAGGGGTCGTCCCTCTTGCGTCGGGTGCCCGGCGGGTCGATGGCCTTGGCCACCGTGTCGCGCAGGTAGTCGAAGTCGGGGTCGCCGGAGAAGAAGCTCGTGCTGGTCTTGAAGACCACCGAGCGCACCTTGGCGTCCTTCATCCGCAGCGCCAGCCCGGCGAAGGCCGGCAGCAGGCTCTGCGGGATGTCGGAGTAGACGACCTCCTTGCCGGCCGCGGCGAGCGCGGTGTAGCGGCGCACGAGCGTCACCGGGTCCGCCGCCTCGATGATCGCCGCGACCGTGCACCGCTGGCGGTCCATCCGCTGGTAGTCGTCGCTGCCGTAGCGGCCACGGGCGAACCACAGGGCGTGGAACCCGTCGAGGGTCTGGTCCGGGCCCGGCTCGATCCAGCCGGTGGGCGGGATGCCCGCGTCGGTGTCGCCGTTGATGGCGACACGGGTGTTGACGTTCACCGTGATCCCGCCGATCGCGTCGACGATCTCCTGGAAGCCCTTGAGGTTGACCAGCACGTAGTAGTCGACGCCGATGCCCAGGCTCCCGCCCACGGCCTGCTTGATCGCGTCAGCGCCCTCGTTGGTGCTCTCCCCCAGCACCCCGGGGTGGAGGGCGGGGACGTTGCGGTAGATCGCGTTGAGCATGTACGACCCGTCGTCGCCGTAGCCCGAGAAGCCGTACGGGTAGAGGTCGTGCAGCGGGCTGTCCTCGGGGAACTGCGCGTTCATCATGTTGCGCGGCAGGCTGAACATGACCGTCTTGCCGGAGGTGGTGTCGATGCTGACCAGGATGACGGTGTCGGTGCGGACGCCGTCACGGCCCTCGCCACCGTCGCCGCCCAGCAGCAGCACGTTCACGCGCTCCCGTCCGCCCCACGGGTCGGCGGGTGTCACGTCGCGCGGGGTCGTGGACGTCTCGTTGTCGCTGAAGACCGTCTCGACGAGGTCTGCCTGCACGGTCGCGTAGCGCGCGGCCACCGCGAACGGCGCACCGACGACGCCGACCAGGACCAGCACGAACGCGTGGCCGACCAGGGTCGTCCAGGCGCGACGCTGGACCGGTCGGACCTGTCGGTAGGTGAGGTAGACGATCAGCGCCCACACCGAGAGCGCGCCGACGATGACCCCGGCCGCGACCTTGAGCCGGGTCGGGTCCAGGACGAGGTCGAGCGCAGCGTCGAGGTCGCGGGCGGCGTACCAGGCCGAGAAGCCGGCGAGGGCGAGCGTCGGCAGGAGCACCAGGACGCCTAGCAGTCGCCGACCCGACCACAGGAAGCCGCCACCGGGCACGAGGGCCCCCAGGAAGGTGACCGCGAGGGTGCCGGGCAGGCCAGCGGCCCGGCGCCAGGACCGGCGACGGGCACGGTGGCCCGGCGGTCGAGTCGGCGGTCGGCTCGGGGATGGGCTGGGCGCCGGTGGGCTGAACGGCGGTGGGCTGGTTGCCGACGGGCCGGGCGCCCTCCGCGCAGCCCGTCGGGCCTGACGTGCCTGGCGTCTGGTCGTGGCCCGGCGTCGGCCAGTGCGAGGTGTCCTCGGCTCCGCGGCGGGATCGACCAGGTCGGTCACGGGGAGCCTCTCAGCGCGCGGGGGACGGGGCGGGCCGGTCGGCCTCGCGGCGAGAAAATATCACCCCAACGAGCGGTAGAGCGTGAGGTCGGCGGCGTACGCCTCCTCGATGAGGTCGCGGGTGGCGGCCGTGACCTCGTGCTCCCGCGGCGGCGACACGTTGCGTTGCGGGAGCTTGATCTTATTCTTGCCGACCTTCGCGCGCATCCACTCGAAGGCGGAGTCGAGGTCGTCGTGGCCGACGACCTCGTCGAAGCCGAGGTCCCCGACGTAGGTGCGCTTGCCCGCGATCCCGGGCCGGGAGCGGTAGCGCCACCACGACGCCAGCCAGGACACCGGCTCGCGGACGAGGGCCGTGACCTCGTAGTCGGCGCGGGCGTAGCCGTGCTGCTCCAGCAAGGGCACGAACCGCTCGTCGAACTCGCGCGCGGTGACGTGCTTCAGCGACGGCGGGCCGGAGGTGACCAGCTGGGCGTGCTTGGTGAAGGCCGCCTCGAGCGCGGTGGAGCCCGACTTGGGGACCGCGAGGACGACGAACCCGTACTTGGGGACGGCCAGCATGCGCACCATTCTGCGCTGCCATACCCCCGCAGGGACACGAGGGGGTGAGGGTGGGACCGCGGAGGTGGGGTAGACGTCGGAAGTACACGACGAGTGCCGTCCACCGGACGGCGAGGAGGTCAACATGCGACGTGGTGGAAGCAGCATCATCGGGATCCTGCTGGCGATCTGGCTGGTGATCGGCTTCGTGGCGGCGCTGCAGCGGGGCTACTTCGGCGATGACCGCGAGGTGAGCTGCAAGAGCGTAGGCGACACGGTCCTGACCATCGTGGCGGGTCCCCTGAACTACATGGGCGTGAACCCGAAGGTCGACTGCGAGGTCCCCGAGGACCTGCCCGAGCCCTCGGAGTGAGAGCCGTCGACGTGGAGCTGTCGAGTAGGGCGGGTGGGGCTCGAACCCACGACCCAAGGATTATGAGTCCTCTGCTCTGACCGACTGAGCTACCGCCCCCTGCGCCGGGTCACGACGCGACGGTGAGCGTACTTCGACCGCGTCGTGGTGGCTCGGGTGGGGCTGGCGGGCAGGTCTGCGCCGCAGGAACGGCAGAGGGCCGCTGACCCGGTGGTCAGCGGCCCTCTCTCTGCTCCCCCGGTTGGACTCGAACCAACAACCCTCCGGTTAACAGCCGAATGCTCTGCCAGTTGAGCTACAGGGGATCGGTGCAGCGCGCACACACTAGCAAGGCGCCCAGACGCCGGTGAAATCGCGGTCGATCAGAGCTCGCCGAGCTGCTCGCGGGCCTGCGCGAGAGCCGCGGCGGCCACGGACCGGACCTCGGGATCGGACGGATCGACGCCCTCGTCGTACTCGTAGACCCACTGCACGTCGGACCCTCCGGAGGGCGCCCGCCGGGCGATCACCCGCAGTCCACGACGACCGCTGACGGTCACGTGTCGTTGGAACAGCACGCTCGCGGTCACCCGCTCGCGGACCAGCTCGAGCAGGCGACCGGTGTCCTTGAAGGTCCAGGTGTGCTCGGGCCGTGCACTCCCCCAGGCACCGACCTCGCTCACCCGCAGCACGCTCGTCTCCTGGTCCCAGTCGGCGGCCTCGACCTGCTCCCAGGCGATGCGCAGGGCGCCGCCCTCGGGGTCGCGCGCGTGGAGCGCGTCGCGGGAGCCGGCCACGACGCTGCCGTCGGTGGCGCGCGCCCAGGCGAGGACGCGTTCGCCGCGCGGCAGGGACAGGCCGTGCCGGTCACGGTCGGCGGTGAGCCTGGCGAGGGGGTTGCGGCCGGCCATCAGTGCGCCGCCTCCCCCGCCACCAACTGGTCGCGCAGCCCCCGCCGGTGCTGCTCGAGGGCGGCCAGCTCACCGAACATCCGGTTGTAGCTGTCGGGGTCCTCGACGGGGTTGGTGCGCTGGAGCCGCGACTTCACCGCCTCGATGCGGCGGGCCGCGGTGAGCTCGAGCAGGCGGACCATGTGGTGGTTGACGTACGCCGCGTCCGGCTCCTTGGGCGTCAGCAACGGCTCCACGGCCAGCGCCGAGATCGCCGAGGTCACCTCGGGGTCGGTGGCCCCGTCACGGAGCCTCTGCGCCCAGGCCGGGTCCCCGTTGCCGGCGCCCGGTCCACCCAGGGCCGCGACGACCTCCCAGATCGAGCGGTAGACGGGGTGGGTGAAGTCGTCGGGACCGATCTCGCTGCTGCGTCGGCCGATCGTCATGGGGCGCTGCACGACGAGCTTGAGCAGCTCGCGCTCGAGGCGGAAGCGCGGGTCCCGGAGGTCCGGGCCCGCGGCGCGTGGCGCGGGCGGCGGTGCCTTCGCGGCTGGTGCGGCGGACGCGGGGCGCTGCTTCACCCGTCGCGTCTCGGCCAGCACCGTGTTGGGGTCGATGTCGGCCCCGATCATCCGGGAGATCTCCTGCGCGAACGCGGTCACCTTGGACTGGTCGCGCACCGAGGCCACGACCTTGGCAGCCTCGCGCATCGCGTCGATGCGGCCGTCGGCGCGGTCCAGGTCGTACTTGCCGATGATGTTGCCGATGACGAACCGGTACAGCGGCCCCCGGCGCGCGACGAGCTCGCGCACGGCCGCCTCGCCGGTGGGCAGGTCGTCGGTGGACATCCGCAGGTCGCACGGGTCCATGCCCGAGGGCTCGACCGCGACGTAGGTCTGTGAGACGAAGTTCTGGTCGCCGTCGAAGGCGCGCAGCGCGGCCTTCTGACCGGCGGCGTCGCCGTCGAAGGTGAAGATGACCTCGCCGCGGAACTCCTCGTGGTCGTGGAGGAAGCGGCGCAGCACCCGCGCGTGGTCGTCGCCGAACGCGGTGCCGCAGGTGGCCACGGCGGTGCCGACGCCGGAGAGGTGGCAGGCCATCACGTCGGTGTAGCCCTCGACGATCACCGCCTGGCTCGAGCGACCGATCTCCTTGCGCGCCAGGTCGATGCCGTAGAGCACCTGGGACTTCTTGTAGATCGGTGTCTCGGCGGTGTTGAGGTACTTCGCCTCGATGCGGTCGTCGTCGAAGATCCGTCGCGCGCCGAAACCGATCGTCTCGCCGCTCGGCTCGCGGATCGGCCACAGCAGCCGCCCGCGGGACTTGTCGTACGGCGACCGGCCCACCGCCACGAGCCCCGCCACCGTCAGCTCCTCGACCGAGAAGCCCTTCTGCTGCAGGTGCCGGTAGAGCACCTCGCCGCCGCGCGGGGCGAAGCCGATCCCGAACATCTCGGCGGCGGCCTTGTCAAAGCCGCGCTCGGCGAGGAACTGCCGGGCGACCAGGGCGTCGGGAGACCCGAGCTGGTCGGCGTAGAACTCCTGGGCGTGCCGGTGGGCCTCCACCAACCGGTTGCGCGGCGGCCCCTTGGGCCGGTCGTCGCGCTCGTCGCCGTCGACGCGCTGCAGCGCGACGCCGGCCTTGTCGGCCAGGCGCTCGACCGCCTCACCGAAGGACAGCGCGTCGATCTTCATCAGGAAGGTGATGACGTCACCGCCCTCCTGGCACCCGAAGCAGTTGCCGGTGAGGATGTTGTCCTCCAGCGTGAAGGCGGCGCCGTCCGGGACCTCGGCGCAGTACACCTCCTCCTCGCGGTCGCTCCACTCGACCTCCTGGACCACCCAGCCCCGACGGCTGAACTGCTTGTGCTGTGTCTCGAAGCGGCGCCGATGCTCGTCGAGGAGGAAGAACTCAGGCTCCAGGTCCTCGTTCACCAGGTGGATGCGGAAGAGGTCGCTGTCCTCGACGCCCAGGCCCTTCCTCGACTGGGACGTGACGCCGTAGGTGGCGATGCCGAGGGTGGTGCACAGGTCGCGGACGAACTCGAGGTTCTCGCGATGAGCGGAATTGAGGATCACTGTCCCGTCGGAAGCCACGCACCCGTCCGCCGCGAAGTAACCCGCCAGCCAGCCGTACAGGTACGACACCGACTCGGTGAGCGCCGGCAGATCCTTGAAGTACGCCGGGAGGTCGTGAACCAGCAGGTTCTCGCCGACCGAGCTGGTGTGGCTGTGCGGGAACCACTTGAGCATGGCGAGGTCCGTCGGCGGACACACCAGGGCACGAGAGCCGCGGTAGGTGCGGGTCCCGTCGCCGAACGTGAAGCCCCTCGCGATCCCGAACGGGGAAGGGCGACTGCGCCGGATTCGTGATCTGGGGAACTTCGGAACGAGTCGGTCGCCCGCCTTCAGGTCGCTGGTGAGGACCTCCTTCTGCGAGCGTCCTCCGGCGCCGGAGCGGATGAACCAGCGGTGCCCGTCGGTCGCGAAGATGTCCTTGCGCTGGCGGTTCCGGGTGACCGTGATCCGCATCAGGCGCTGCACGCCGTAGGACTTGAACGGCGCCTCCTGCCAGTCGCCGTGCCGGTCGAGGATGCGGTGCGTCCCGCCGACCAGGTCCCTGATCTCCCGCACCCCCTGGTCGGTGAGCACGCGGGTCTCACCGGCGAGGCAGTGGAAGAACCCACGGCTCGGCGTGACGTGGAAGGACGGGGACTTCTCGTCGTGGAAGGGGCACAGGCCCTTCAGGGAACCGCCGCCGGCGTTGCGCAGCGTGACGTACTGCGAGACGACCTCGTCGATCCGGGCCTTCTCACGCACCTCGGCGATGCTGTCGTCTCGGATCCGGCCCACCACGCGGCCGATCCTACGGGCGACGCGAGGAGGTCAGTAGGCGCCCGTCATCTGGTTGTGGAGAGGCTCCCCCACGGCGTAGCGGTGCAGCTGCTCGGCGACCAGTGTCGACCACGTCGACGGCGGCGATGAGCCGCTCGGAGCGCAGCTCCGCGAGGAGCGCGTCGGTCTCCACGACGGCGCCGCGGGCCATGTTGACCAGCAGGGCACCGTCCTTCATCCGACCCAGGAACTCGGCGTCGACGAGGCCGCGGGTCTCGTCGGTCAGCGGACAGATGAGGACGACCACGTCGGCGTGCGGCAGCAGGTCGGGCAGCTCGTCGAACCCATGCACCGGCCCGGTGTCCTCCTGGCGGGCCGTGCGCGCCACCCGCGCGACCTCGGTCTCGAACGGGAGCAGCCGCTGTTCGATGGCACGGCCGATGGCGCCGTACCCGACGAGGAGGACGCGCTTGTCGGCCAGCGCGGGTCGCCAGCGGGTGTTCCACCGCCGGGCGTCCTGGTCGCGCACCATCCCGGGAACGTCCCGGAGCGACGCCAGCACGAGGGCGAGGGTCAGCTCGGCGGTCGAGGTGTCGTGGATGCCGCGGCCGTTGCAGAGCAGCACGCCGTCGGGCACCCGGTCGCGGACGTTGTCGACGCCGGCCGAGAGCACCTGCACCACCTCGAGCGAGGACATCCGCGGCAGGACGTCCCCCACGGCCGGTCCCATCTGGTACGGCGCGACGTAGAAGCGCACGTCCTCGACCGAGTCCGGGACGTGCTGAGTGGGGTCGACCACCTCCAGGCGCAGCCCGCGGGGCAGCTCCCCCACCGCGGCCTCGAGGTGGGAGGGGTCGAAGGGCAGCCAGACGAGGGGGTCGCTCACGCCCGCGACGCTACCCGGGGAGCCCGCAGCGCCTCCCAGCGCGAGACGGCCGAGGCGTCGGTGAGCGAGGCGACCTGGTCGACCACGACGCGCAGCCGGCCAGCATCGTCGGTGGCACCGTGCCAGTCGTCGGCGAAGGCACGGTCCAGGGAGTCCGGGCCGCGGTGGGCCAGCAGTGCGACGAGCTCGCCCAGCAGCTCGCGCTGGCGGGCCATGACGGCCAACCGGTCCTCGGCCTGCATGACGTAGTGGGCGGCGACCCCCTTGAGCACCAGCATCTCCAGCCCGGTGCGCCGCGGCACGACCAGGTCGGCCTCGTAGCGGACGAACGGTCCCGGGCCCGCGGCGTGGGTGGCGTGCTGGACCGCACCGCAGAAACGACCGATCAGGTCGCTGGTGAGGTTCTTCAGCGCGGCGAGCGAGGCCCGGCTGCCGTCGTAGGCCGCGTGCGGCCAGGAGCCCACCGCGCGCAGGTCGGCGAGGACCTCGTCGAGCTCGTCGTCGGCGACGCCGGCCAGGTCGGAGGGGTACCACTCGCGCAGGGTCGCCCAGACCGCGGCCCGGTCGAGCCGGGTCAGGTCGGCAACACGTTGACGCTGAGTTTCCAGTATCGACTGGTACGCTAAAGGCTTGGGCCGTGTCTCGGTAGGCGCCGGGGCACGGTCGGCCGGATCAGCCTAGCTCGCCCTCGGCCCATGGCCAGGCGCGTTCGCGGAACCATTTGGTGATGATATATTTGCGGCCCTTGCGCACCTTCATCCCGTGATGGAGCGTCTCTGGGTTCGGCTTTCCGTCCGCGCGGACATTGTTCCACGCGACGAGTTTGCCCGTTTCGGGCTGGTGCATCTTGCCTGTCGCCAGAAATCGCGTCGCGCCGCCCGCCGCGGGCTGGTTCAAATAGACCATCAGCGTCCAGGTGCGCTGTCCGGGGACCGCGCAATAGGTTTCCCAGTCGGCGCCATGCGGATCGAAATAATCTGTGTGTGCCTTGAATTCCTGCCCAACGTCATAGCGCTGCCCCTGTAGCGGCTCACCATGGTCGAGCGGGATTCCGGTGATGTCGTGCAGCCGTGCGTTGACCGCCCGCACCAGCGGGTCGCGGTGATCGAGGTCGCAGGTCGTGCTCGTCCGGAACGCTTCGTCGCCATTGGGATCGGCGATCGTCGAAGGGCGCACGTCGCGGTCGATCTGCGCCATCAGCCCGGCGCATGTTGCGGGATCGAGAAAACCCGCCAGCATGAATTGTTGCAGCTTGGAAGTCGGCGCGCGTCGGATGCCGGGAAGCAGCGCGAGCCGCTCGGCGGTGCGGTCGGCGCCCGATGGCGCCATATCGACATGCTCGTTTCCGGACATGGCTTCTTTTAGGCGGCGTTGGCCATGCGAACAATGCTTGACGAAAGGGGTAGCCGCGCCTATCGCCGCGCGCTGTCGCAGGCGGTCTCGCCCGGCATATGGCGATCGTAGCTCAGTTGGTTAGAGCACCGGTTTGTGGTACCGGGGGTCGCGGGTTCAAGTCCCGTCGATCGCCCCATTTTCAAAGCTTTTCGTTGATCGGAAAACCGGCGATCCCTTTAGGGGTGACTCGCGCGGGCTATTTCATTATTACGTCCCTACGTAATTTTTTAACGCGAGGGTGACGCCATGTCCGCAGTCTGGGATTTCGCCGATTTCGACGATCATGAACATGTTCACATGTTCCGCGATCGCGACAGCGGACTGACGGCGGTCATCGCCGTGCATTCGACCCACCTCGGCCCCGGCGCGGGCCAGCGGGCTTGCCGATCGCGGCATGCTGGAACCGGGGCAACGCGCGGACCTGATCCGCTTTTCGATGATCGCCGGGGTGCCGGCGGTGCGCGGCGTCTGGGTGCAGGGCGACCGGGTCGCCTGATCGCCGGGCGCGGGCAGGGCTGGGAACCGGGCGGGGCTGCCCAAGCTCCGGCCCCGGCTTTGCCGCGATTCCAAGGGCTTGGCGATTGTCCCCCGCTTGGGGGCAATCGTCCGGCCGTGGCGCTGCGGGATGTCCTGCGCGGCCGCGATGACCGGAAAAATTGACCTATACGGATGGACAGGCCGGGGCCGCGCAGACCCTTGTGTACAGGCATTCCCGGCGGCTCCCTCGGGCCGGGCGCAAAAAATGTTGGAGATTTCTGCTTGCCAAAACGGGCCGTGCTTGTACGGTTC
>LUMS01001031.1_pt1 | contig 16966 bp, 18 predicted proteins | sample 729711 | NCBI WGS metagenome assembly LUMS01 (sample SAMN03860298, study PRJNA289734) | marine metagenome | biome: seawater column; feature: ocean; material: water; isolation source: Red Sea water column Station 192 - depth 25m | place: Saudi Arabia: Red Sea | collected 2011-10-15 | depth 25 m | reverse complement strand
TTCCTGATTAGGAATACTCCATAACTTCCCAAGCCATTCTCAGATCGGACGCGTTAATCCTACCTTGCTGTGCGAGGTGCCAGCCTGACTCGGTGGTTGCGAAAACTAGTCCTTGGCCTAGAACAGGGGCGTGGATTCTAGCCCAGTCGCCCCCTGGACCAAGTCCCATGAGACAATACTTGTGACCCGTAGACTTCAATTCAAGAGCTGACTCAAAAATCCTGAGAGCGTCCTTCCGATCGCTGGTCGAGTAGCAAGCCTTGACAATGTCCCCCATCTCTTGAGCTTCGGAGATGTCCTTTGTTATCTCCGAAGTTGATGGGACGCCTTCTAATGAGTGGAAAGAGGCGATTACCTGGGTTTGTCCCCCTCCTGCTAATGAGACTAGCTCCTCCCTTTCTTGGGCAGGGATATCAATCTCCAGATCTATCCAACTAGGATTGGCGCCAATCGCTGACCTTAGGACGGAAATCCTATCATCCTCGTCTGACGGGAAAAAGCCGCCTTGCTCCTGAGGTCTGCAGACCATCAAAATAGGGGCTTCAATAGAAGACTCAACTTTCTCCTTCTCGCCTTCATCAGTAATCTTCGTAGTTCGTATTTTTTCCTCAGTGGTCCAAAGAAAATCCAAACGAACCTCCAATAAATCTGCACCCATCTTAATTGCTTTAGGGGCGTCAGAAATCATTTCTTCAGAGGTTCTGCCCCTCAGTGTAACACATACCGAGGGTTGATTCATGAGTTTGTGGGAAATATGAGGTCGGTTTAATCGTGTCGTGCAAGAAATCTTCCTGAAGTATCCAATTTCTTCACTATTATCGCTAAACTGCGTATAATTGTCAAGATACATGGAGAGGGTTCATAGGCCTCGGCTTCCTAAACATGATGATATCGTTTGAGGGTTCCCGTAGGGAACCCTCAATTGGAGGAGAAAAATATGGACGATGAGTACAGCGCAGAAAGCATCCAGGTTCTCGAAGGGCTAGAAGCCGTAAGAAAGAGACCTGGCATGTACCTAGGCGATCCACATGATGGTTCGGCCCTACATCACTGCATTTGGGAAGTAGTAGACAACTCAGTGGACGAACATCTTGCAGGTCATACAGACTCAATTGAAATTACTCTTAATCGGGATAACTCGCTCTCTGTCAGGGATTTTGGAAGGGGGATCCCAGTAGGCATCCATGAAGAGTTTGGCATCTCGGCTGCTGAAGTAATAATGACTAAATTGCATGCAGGTGGAAAATTCGACAATAGTTCCTACAAGGTTTCTGGCGGTCTACATGGTGTCGGCGTATCTGCAGTAAACGCAGTTTCTGAATGGATGGAGATGACCATACATAGGGATGGAATCGTCTATTTCCAGAGATATGAGGCAGGAGTACCTGTTGAGCCATTGAAGGAGATAGGGCAGTGCGAAGATACCGGGACCCTCATATCATTCAAGCCGGATTTATCGATTTTCACCGATATTGTGGAGTTTGATTTTGAAGAGGTTGATACCAGGGTTGGCGAAACTGCATTTCTAAATGCTGGACTGAGGATTGCTATTGTTGATCTCAGAGGTTCTGAACCACACTCTTCGGAGCACCTGTACAAAGGGGGACTATCTGAATACGTGAGTCAACTCAATGAAAGGAGAGAGGTCTTGCATGAGGAAGTCATCAAGATCAGAGGCGAGAAAGAAATTGAGAAGGGCGATGTAGAAGTTGAACTAGCACTGCAATGGTCCGATGCGTTCAGCGAGTCTATTCGTTGCTATACGAACATCATAAGGAATAAGGACGGAGGCACCCATATGTCCGGTTTACGGACGGCTTTGACCAGTTCAGTTAATTTGTATGCAAAGAAGAAGAAGTTGCTCAAAGGGGATGCTCTGTCTGGTGATGACGTAAGAGAGGGTTTGGCAGCAGTAGTAAGCGTCAAGCATCCCGATCCTTCCTTCTCCTCCCAAACCAAAGATAAGCTGGTTAGTAGTGAAGTTACGGGGATTGTGCAGACGATTGTTTATGACAAATTGGGCGAGTTCTTTGAAGAAAACCCGTCAGTTGCCAAGCAGATAGTGGAGAAGGCACTACTTGCGTCCAAGGCCAGGGAGGCAGCCAGAAAGGCCAGGGACCTTACTCGAAGGAAGGGGGTTTTGGAAGGAGGGGGTTTGCCAGGCAAACTTGCTGACTGTCAATCTCGAGATCCAAGCGAATGTGAGGTTTACCTCGTTGAGGGTGATTCTGCCGGTGGTTCAGCGAAAACTGGAAGGGATCGTAGAATTCAAGCTATACTTCCCCTAAGAGGAAAAATCCTCAATGTAGAAAGGCAGAAGCATAATGCTGCAAAGGTGTTCCAAAATCAGGAGATACAGACCATCATTCGTGCCCTAGGTGCTGGCGTAGGGAATAACGAGGAGGAGGAGGGCGCATTCGATACGACAAAACTCCGATATTCGAAGATCATAATAATGTGTGACGCAGACATTGATGGTGCGCATATTAGGACTCTAATGCTGACTTTTCTCTGGAGGTTCATGAGGCCAGCGATAGAAGAAGGACACGTTTTCATTGCCCAGCCTCCTCTCTATCAATTGACTAAAGGAAGGGTGAGCAGATACGTATTCTCCGATGAAGAAAGAGACTCGGTGACTCTGGAATTGCAGGGCGGCAACCCTGATGCGAAAATAGGCATACAGAGATACAAGGGGCTTGGGGAGATGAATCCTGAGCAACTATGGGAAACTACCATGAATCCAATGACTCGAACGATGCTGAAAGTAACTGTTCGTGATGCAGAGGAATCTGATGAGTTGTTCGAGATACTGATGGGAGAGGATGTTCCTGATCGGAGAACCTTCATCGAAAAGCATGCCAAGGAGGTGACCAACCTTGACATCTGAGGAAGAGAGCGAAGCGGGAACTCAGGAAAATAATGAGAACATCCTAAACCATTCCTTGAATGAGGAGATGAAGACATCTTACATCAACTATGCAATGTCAGTAATTATCGGAAGAGCCCTTCCTGACGCCAGGGATGGCCTGAAACCTGTCCATCGACGTGTTCTATACGGCATGCACGAAGGCGGACACACCTCTGAAAAGAAGTATAGCAAGTCCGCACGCTCGGTTGGAGAGGTGATGGGAAAGTACCACCCTCACGGGGATCAGTCGATCTATGACACAATGGTCAGGATGGCCCAAGATTTCTCCCTAAGGTATCCGCTCGTCGATGGCCAGGGGAACTTCGGTTCGATTGATGGAGACCCTCCAGCAGCTATGAGATATACCGAAAGTAGACTGGATAAAATCTCGAAACACATGCTGGAGGACATTGAAAAGAAAATAGTCGACTTCCAAGCCAACTTCGACGATTCCGAGATGGAGCCAACCGTACTTCCCGCAAGGTTGCCAAATCTGCTATTGAATGGTAGTGACGGCATAGCAGTCGGGATGGCGACAAGAATACCCCCGCACAACCTTACAGAGGTTGCGGGGGCGATTAGATTGCATGTCAATACTATCCTTAAGGAGTCGAAAGACTCCTCTGGAATTCCCAACATCCCTCTTGAAGAGTACATGCAGCACGTGAAAGGGCCTGACTTTCCCACCGGCGCAACCATCCATGGAATTGATGGCATCGTAGACATGTACTCTACTGGCAAGGGAAGGTTCCACGTACGCTCGAAATGCGATGTTCTAGACGATACTAGTGGTAAGAAGATCATAATTCACGAGATTCCATACCAAGTCAAAAAATCAGACATGCTAGTCCATATTGCAGAATTAGTGTCGAAGGAAGTAGTCACGGGAATCAGAGACATTCGTGATGAGTCTTCCAAAGAAGGGATTCGAGTCGTGATAGAGGTGAAGAGCAATTCCGATCCACATGCAGTACTGAACCAGCTATTCAAATCAAGCAGATTGCAAGAGTCATATTCTGCCAATATGATGGGTATCCTTGATGGAAAGCCGGTTCTCCTATCCTTGCCGGTGATGCTACACACGTATGTCCGTCACAGAGAAGAGATAATCGAAAGGAGAGCGGTTTTCGACCTTGAAAAGGCCGAGTCGAGGGCCCATATCCTCGAAGGACTAGTGAAGGCGCAAGAGCGAATTGAGGACGTACTAAAGGCAGGTAGGGAAAGTTCTGGAAGAGAGCAATTTGAGTCGATACTGCAAGGAAGCGAGAAGCTTCCGAAGATTGCCAAGTTCAATTTCACAAGTTTGGAGGAGCTCTTGGCGGTAGATCGTTTGGAGGATTTGGCGAAAAAGGAAAAGCCATGAGAGAAGACTTAAGAAACAGACAATACGAAAGTATGGTAGAAAAACATGGAGCCGAGAGGCTTTCAGAAATCGATCCGATGCCGCTTTCCATGGATCGGGAGGACCTTGTCGCGGAGGAGGCAATTGTAATATCACTCACTACTGATAACTACATCAGACACCTGCCCGTAGAGGCATTCAGACTTCAGAACAGAGGAGGGAAAGGCCTCAAGGGAGTTGCAACCAAGGATGAAGATGCACCATCCAAGATAGTCACTTGCTTCTCTAAAGATCGACTTCTGATTTTCACCGACAAAGGAAGAGTGTACGGATTGAGGGCATGGGAGACTCCTTCTGCCAGTAGATACGGAAAGGGCAGCCATATCAGAAACCTCCTTGGAGGCATTAGGGATGACGAGAAAGTAATCTCCATCCTCCCTATGGAAAGATCGCTGATAGAAAATCCAGAAGGACATTTCCTGATGTTCGCAACCGCAAATGGAAGGATAAAGAAGAGCAAACTTTCTGAATATGCAAGAATCAATCGAAACGGCAAGTTCGCCCTGAAGTTCGCAGACGGAGATAGTGATAACCTGGTTTCAGTGAGGCCTGCGACTGATGCAGACCACGTCGTACTGGTCTCTGCATCTGGGAACGCATGCAGATTCATGCCGGCCGAGGAGAAAACCAGGATTTCCCCGGAGACAGGGGAGTCCGTCACCACCTATGTTGTCAGAGTCCAGGGCAGGATAAGTCAGGGAGTATCAGGAATGAAACTATCAGGAAATGACAAAGTCATTGGAATGATTGTTACAGACGACTTCGATACTAGCGTCCTTACAATCTCCAAGTATGGAATGGCCAAGCGAAGTAGATTGGGTTCTGGGGAGATGTTGCCACTAACAGAAGGAGGCGCCCCCATAGTTGACGAGTCGGGGGATCAGGTATTCGAGAGAGATGGTTACAGGAAGACCAATCGAGGAACAAAGGGCGTTAGGACGATGTCTTTGAGGGATGGAGACGAGATTGTCGGCGTTAGGCAGATTCCGGATCTTGATGACCAATTGTTCATGCTGACTGGTTCTGGCATGATGATCAGGATGGTTTCGGGACAGACCAAGGAAACTCTCGGAAAGGTGACAAAGGGTACTAGGATTATGGAGCTTCTGTAATTACTGCGGCAGTCGCATAGCCTGGCCATTGCGCTGGATTGCTAATCCAGTGGTGTCTCACCTCGGGAGTTCGAATCTCCCCTGCCGCGCCACCAAAAATGGGGAGGATTCATTCAATGAGAGGGCCTCAGGAACCCGTGCTTGACCCCTCCATGATGCCGGGCTGGGTAACTCTAGCCATTTTTTCTATAGCACTTTTGTCGGTAATTTGGGCAATAATGAGGCACCTAAGTCTGAGACCATCTAATGACAGGTCGTGGGTAAATGATAACGAAAGACAGGCTGAAGCCGAGTTCAACGGGGATGAGGTGACCATTCGTAATGTCAGGGACTTCGAGTGGAGGAGCGGCAGGGACTTCGATGAAAGATGGATTGACTTGAAACTGAATCTTACTGAAGTAGAGAAGATATGGTTCATACTCGAGTACTTTGACCCTAAAAGAAGACAGATGGCGCACACAATAATGAGTTTCGAGATGAGCGATGGGACCAGGTTAGCATGTTCAATTGAGGTGAGGAGGGAGAGAGGAGAGAGGTATCACCCAATCAAAGGCCTATTCAGACAATACGAATTGATCTACGTCTGGGCCACGGAAAGAGACGTTATCGGAGTAAGGACCAGGTGTAGGAAGAAATCGGTCACGCACCTATTCGAGGCGGTAGTCCTAGGCCCGGGAAACGAGCGAAGGATGCTAGAGTCATATCTAATGAGAACAAATAAACTGAGTGAAAGCCCGGAGTGGTACAATACCATCACAAACACCTGCACCACCAATATCGTCAGGCATGTAAACGAGGTCTATCCCGGTAGAGTTCCAAGGGCACTGGCAATACTCCTTCCAGGGCTAAGTCCTAAGATTCTCCAGAGAAACAATCTGGTCAAAATGAATGGGACCGTCGAGGAGACAATGCAAAGGAGCATTATCGACGAGAGGGCAAAAACATGGAGTGGAGATTCTGACTTCGGAGACTGGATTAGGGAACATGCCCAATACGAGCATTCAACTGAATGACTACGATGCCGTGGTGTGCTAAGCATCCCTATCATCGACCACCCGGGTGAAGTCGAGTGGTTCTTGCCGCCCTCAAAGAGTCACATGATCAGATGGATAGCGCTCTCATCCCAGTGCAGTACCGGTACTAGACTGATTTTTCGAGGGGTTCCTGGTCGAGATATCATCTCAATGGCGGACTGTGTCGAGGAAATGGGAGCTTCGATAGAGAGGGAGGTAGGACAATGGAAAATTCGGAAAGGGGAAGGGGCTCTGAATCCTCCAAGAACAAATCTAGACTGTGGAAACTCGGCTACTGCCGCTAAAATTCTATCATTTCTTGTCGCTTGCTTCGATTCTCCAGTAGTTATCGATGGAGATTCCTCCTTGAGGAGGAGAGACTTCACGCAACTAACGAAGTCATTGGAAGATCTGGGGTGCAAGGTATCCTCAGATAGGCTTCCCTTAGAGATAACAGGGCCGATAACAGGAGGGAGGACAAGGATTGATGAGTCCCTTTCTAGTCAAACGTTATCTGGCATAATTCTTGCTTCCGCTGGACTCCAGAAGCAGATTGAAGTGAGTCTTTATGGAGATGCAGTAAGTAGGTGGTATAGGGATCTCACAATAGAAATTTGTAACGATTGTGGCTGGTCGGGAACGCTCGAGGAAGAGATGATTCTGTCTAATTGGAAAGTTAAAACTCCCAAAAAAGTGGAAATACCTCCCGAGATTAGCCTTTTTCCCTTATCTGTTCTTTTCGACCTTCTTCATGGAACCAGAAGTTTGGATCAGGACCTAACGAGCATCCGAAGCCCTGTTCTCGAGGCCATTCGTGATGCCCTATCTTCTGAGAAAGATGAGGTCGACCTGAGAGATTCCAGTGATATCATCGCACCCTGTGCGGTCATAATGGCACTCGGGACGGGAGGTGAAATTTTGGGAGCGCCTCATGCCAGGGGGAAGGAGTCTGACAGGATCTTATCCACTGTTAGATTGCTATCATACTGGACTAAAAATTCCCGGAGGGCAGTTGCCAAGAAGCCCGAAGAGAGTTTTCGATTGCGAGTTGGACCACAGATTGGCCATGACGGCAGGAGTTCTGGCGACGAAAGTTGGAGCGGATTTATCTGGATATGAAATATGCGATGTCACCCATCCTGGTTTCTTTGAGATGATTATTGCCAATTATCCAAGGAACTGAAATTATGTTGGGAAATTATTGGAAGAAGAATCTCTGGACCCATTTACTTCTAGTTCTGGTCGCTGCGATTTGGGGTTCTACTTGGGCTGCGGGAAGATTTCTGAGTTACGGACTGAATGAGGAAGCCCCGGCAACTCTCAGTCCTGCGACTTCTGCTTGGCTGAGATATGTCTTCGCAGTTTCGGTATTCTTTCTGTGGTCGATTTCGAGCAGAGGTGAGGGGTCATTCAGATTTCTCCCACCAGATGGAAGATCGTGGGTTTTCTCTATCTGGCTAGGGCTTTTGGGGACTATGGCTTACCAACTTCTGTTCATGCATGGAATGAGTTGGACCGCAGCTGGTGATGCATCGCTAATCATTCCAATGAATCCAGTTTTTACGATTCTTCTAGCCGTGCCTATGCTAGGTCAGAAAATTTCAGCAAGAATGTCTGTGGGACTATTGATTGGAATTTCTGGCGTGGCAGTTGTTGTTGGTTGGAGTCCTAACTCAGGAATCCCGTTGGAGCATAGGGCAGTAGGGGATTTGATGATCCTCTTTGCCGCACTATCCTGGGCGGCTACCACCAATCTGACCAAGATCATGCTTTCCTGGGATAGGGGTTACTCATCGCTTGAGATTGTAGTCTGGTACTCCGTAACTGGATGGGTCTTACTATCTCCGTGGGTCATCGTTGAGAACTGGGGGTCGCCCATTCCATATCCGAGCGAAGCAGAGTGGGTTACTATCGCTTATCTGGGGATAGTCTCCACAGTCTTATCATACGTTTTGTTCGCTAGGGGAATCGAGGTCATCGGGCCTACTGCCACGTCTTCGTACGTCTTCCTTGTTCCAGTGTTTGGAGTTATTGGGGGGTGGTTGCTTCTAGACGAGGAAATCGGCGCCTCCATGATACTCGGATTCATTCTGATTGTATACGGAGTTACGGAAGTGCAAAGGGAAAACGAACGGTTATGCTCTGATTCCTAAACCCAGGTAGTGCCTCACCGTTAAATACGGGGGGTCGGTGGCCCGCAATCGAAGTGATTGAATGGCACGCAAACCCGCAAAGATGTACAGGCAAATCAAGGGGCAGTCATTCACTAGGAGAGAGTACACGGGTGGAGTTCCCAACAATAGAATTCTACGCTACCATATGGGCAACAGGAAGAGGGCCGAGACTGGAGGCTTTCCGGTCACTCTTGAGTTGACGGCAGACAACGCTTGTCAGATTAGGGATTCAGCTCTGGAATCAGCGAGACAGGTAGCGAACTCAACAATCAGGGAAGATGCTGGGGCAATGGGATATGCCCTCAGAATGCATACATACCCCCACCAAATCCTAAGGGAAAACAAACAGGCCACTGGTGCAGGTGCTGATAGGGTCTCCCAGGGGATGCGTCTCTCTTTCGGCAAGAATGTCGGCACTGCCGCGAGAGTTCAAAGGGGACAGACAGTTATCTCCATCAAAACCGAGGCTGAGAGTTACATTGCTGCAAAAGAGGCATTGAGGAAGGCGGGATGTAAATTCCCAACACCCTGTACCATCAATGTAGTAGAAGGTGCCGAGCATTTGAAGGGCCTAGTGTGAGGTCAACGGGACATGTCCCGGGCAGATCCCCTTGAAACACTACAAGACTCTCTCAGGGGAGCCCCAATTATCTGGAAGGGAGATTACCCCTACTTCATCCATCCAATCTCTGATGGAATACCCCGTATGGAAGCAGAAGTCCTCAGAGCAACCAGAGATCTGATTGTTGATATGGTCGACTGGTCGGAGATTGACATAGTAGTAAGTGTCGAGGCAATGGGACTCCCATTGCTTGCAGCTGTAGGGGAAGCAACTGGGAAGCCAACAGTCGTCATCAGAAAGAGATCATATGGGATGGAAGGAGAAGTTAGAGTGGACGTTTCGACGGGATACTCAAGTTCGACTGCTTACATTAACGATATCAAACCCGGAGAGAGGGTCCTGGTAGTAGATGACGTCATCTCAACAGGAGGGACTCTTGAGCCCCTTCTGGAAGCATTGGAGGAAATGGGAGCAATCCTGAAAGGAGTGGTTATTGCTATCGAGAAGGGAGAAGGGAGAGAGAGGTTGGCTAAGGAGCGTCCAAATTGGCCAATTCAGACCCTAGCCAGGATTGACATCGTAGAAGGCAGAGTGGAGATTGTCGAATAGTAGGTAATAGAATGGACATGAATAGACATGAGTTCCAGTTGGACGACCTGATTGAGAGAATCAAGGCCAATGACAATCGACTCGTAGCATTACAAGTTCCAGAGGGGCTAAAAATGCAGGCATTGGAGATGATGGACTCCATAGAAGAGGATACTTCAGCGAGAATCATATTGGCAGCTGATCCGTGTTACGGGGCCTGTGACCTTGTACATGACAAGATGCAGAGGATGGGTGTAGAGCTAGTGGCCCATATGGGCCACTCTCAGATGAACATAGACTCAGGAATGCCTACTGAGTTCATCAATGTGACTTATGATGGAGATCCTGCAATTGATCCCGTTCTTCCAATTCTAGAACAGCATAGGAGGATAGCCGAGTCTCGCCTATCCAGGGTTGAAGAAGATAGGGAGATGAGCGAGGAAGAAGCCAAGGAGTTGTTCGTTGACGCTGTTGGTAGAGTATCCCCTCTCAAGGGAACAAAGTTGGGACTAGTAGGTAGCATACAGCATCTCCACCTGATATTCGAATACAAAGAAAGGCTAGAAGCAGTAGGCTACGATGTAGAGATTCCTGTTGGGGGGGCCAGGCTATCTTTCCCAGGTCAAGTCCTGGGTTGTAACTACTCTGGGGATAGTGATGAAATAGGCCACTACCTTTTCCTGGGCAGTGGTGACTTCCATCCGATTGGACTAGTCCTGCATACTGGAAAGCCGCTTGCGATGCTGGATCCATACACCGGTGGAGCAGAAGAAATGTCTTTCGAAAGGATTGAGAGAATACTGAGGCAGAGATTTGGTTTGATAATGTCCTGTGACGAGGCAGAGTCTTTCGGCATCCTAATCGGAGAGAAGCCCGGCCAGATGAGAAGAAATCTTGCACTCAGGATGAAGAGGAAGATCGAAAAGCATGGAAAAAAGGGTTATCTTCTGGCTTTGGAACATATCGGTCCTGAATTAATCGACTTCTACCCCGTTGATGCCTTTGTCAACACCGCTTGTCCTAGGATTGCTATCGATGACTCGGTTCGATATGCAAAGCCGCTAATCACGCCATTCGAACTAGAAGTAGCACTTGGAGAGAAGAAATGGGAATTAGGGTACAAATTCGATGAAATTCCCTAAACAGGGAAACCCCTTACTGATAAGGGAAAAGGTTGTTCTTTCACAGACGGAGATGAAGTTTTTTCACTCTTCTTCGTCGTCATCGTCATCGTCGCCTAGGAGTGCCTCCCAGTCGAGTTCTTCCTCCGCAGACAAGAAGTACAGTGCACCCAAAGCAGCTGCAACCAGCAGACCAACGATATCTTGAGTGCTGAAGCCGGTATCCGGCCTCATTGCATCCATGCTACCGATTCCAATCAGATCGATTATGAACAGCTTTTCGTCACCGCCACCAAGCAAGCCTGCCATGTTTACAACAACGAAGATTAAAATCGCCGCTGCACCAATAAGAAGTCCCATTCTCTGTGTGTCGCCTAACTCTACCATAGTATTACCTAGACAGTCCCAAGGGTATCGAGTTCTTAATGTGAATGGTGACTATGACTGTTTTCCACGTGTAGAGATGCTTGATTTATTCGGAGTCCTTTGCATCGGATCCGGCACTGAAATTCAGAATTCCGTCGTCCATAAGGTCTGCAATGATGTCTTCCATCTTTCTTCCGGTCTTTTCTGCGATTGCCTGGGTCTCTATCCTATCTGCATGGTCTCGGGCTGTTTGTGCCTTGGTAGCGTCTCCTGGCTGATCCCTGGAATCTAGAACAGAGGCGAGTCCTCGCCAGTTTTCTGGGTTGTCTGCATCGCTTGCGGTTAGTTCCTTCCAAATCTCTAGAGCTCCGGAGAAGTCTCCCTCTTTTGCTAGTTTTTCCGCCCTCTGCACCCTTTGCTCACTAGACTCAGAACTAGATGCCTGCTTCATCAGTGCGTCAAGATCATCATCCCCTTTGGGAGACTCATCTTGCTTCCTTTGCCTTCTTTTCTGCTTCCTTTGCCTTCTTTTCTGATTCCCTCGCCTTTTGGGCAAGTCTGAAGGCGACGTCCTGTGGGATCTTCTTAGCCATGGAAACTACCAACCCTGGGGAGTAAGTATCACATTTAATTGTGGTCCAAGAGAATATTCCCGGTCTCAAAGGGGAATTCATTTTTACGAATCAAGAAAGAGATTGGGACTTTTGCTCACATGCATTGGCCCTGCCAGACTTTCCTGTAGAGGAAAAATAGGATGAAAAGGCATTCCAGACATCTGGATCAGAAGGATTAGTGGAAACCATTTTCTTCAGATTTGATAACGCTGCTTGGAAATTACCGGAGATTATCAATTCAAGTGTTTGTTCGATTCCCGGAGATTCGGGGCTTTCTACGCCCTCTGTTTCCGCTTGGACTGGAGTCTCCGAGGCGGGACCGTACTTTTCCTCGGCCCAAAGAATGAGTTTCGGCCACTTCCCCTCGAACTTGTCTAGCCTCTTGTCGATGGTTGCAACTAATTTCTCTAACTCTTGGCCCTCTAGGTTGGAGCGGAAAATTGCCTCGAGCCTTGCTGATGCATCTTCTCTGGTAAGTTCAGCGGATTCACTAATCTCTTCAACAGGTTCCTCGTGAATCTCTGGTTGGGATTTTGCTCCATTCGCCTCCTGAGTCTCTTCTACTACTTCCTCTGCTCCTGATTCCTCTGGAAGTGTCCACACTTGCAATTGCCTTCTCTAGTTCGATACCTTTCAGGGATGCGGAGAAGATGGTGACAAGCCTGTCGGACACTTCTTCCCTGCTGAGTTCGTTTGCCATTTCCTCTCCTCGTTTTCCCCAATTTGTATCTTGCCTTTAAACCGCCGATTGGTCACTACTCTTCTTCCGACTCTTCCTTTGGGAAACTGCCTGCCTGATCTAGCGATTCGGATAGGGCCTTCCAATCCTTGTTCTGCTTGCCCTTACTGTGCGTCAGATTCTTCCACTTGTTGAAGGCTACTTTCACATTGCCCTCGTCCAGAGATGCTGCTGCGACATTCAGAGAGGCAGAAGCCCCTAGTAGCTTTACTAGATTGGTGAACGATTCGTTGGCCTTGGCGGCCCCTCCCTCGAAATCCGATCTCTGGGCCCTCTCTGCTTCACTTATTCCTCCCCAAATCTTCTCGATGTAGTTTCGATTATCCGGGATAGGGTTCAGAATCGCCCTATCTACTTCCACACCTCTATAAATTGCGTAAACGAAAAATGAATAGAGGGCTATCAGCTCCACAGCGTCTAGAACTCCCCATTCAAATGGAGCAAACCCGAAAGACCCTTCATGCCATCCTAATGATCCTTCAGTCTTCGTTCCAAACCCCCAAGAGTTGTATATTTCTGCGAATCTGCCCATCTTATTGGCTGTGGATAATGCGGCCAGAACAAGCGAAAGTACTGCTATTCGAATCCAGCGAATCGACTTAAGGGCGATCATTTTCCTCTTCTTGGCCCCAAGAGAGCTTTCAATGGTCCTATGGACCCAAAGCGCTGCTAGAGTATAGGCTAGAAACGCGATAATTACATAGTCAATTGTACTAATTTCTAGATTGCCCCAAATTTCGAACTGTAGGTCCTCGGGGAAAACTAGTTTCTCCTTACCCTCAGGTATCCCTCCCGATGTGCATTGCTGGGTCAATTCCCCTCCCGAATTGACACTGTGACAAATCTGGCGTTCTTGCAGGCCGGTTCTAAGTGCAACGTTGTCGGAGAAACCAGAGGCGTTTACTGACTGGAAAAGAGCCAGAATGGTGGCTCCGAAAAGCCCCATTCTGGTGGGCTTCTTGAAAATCCGCTTCAGCACCATGGCACTGCCTCAGTCAATGCTGATGCGGACAAGCCTATCAAAACACCGAAGAAAATGGGAAAAGTACTATCTTGAGTCTCGAGGCAGTCGCGGGCCGAATATGTCTAAGAACGTCGAAATAGAGAAGACAGCGATGGCAGACTACCTCGATAGGATAGGGGAGGGGTTAATCCTGGTTTCTAAGGAGCCTCTATCATATGACTGGACGCCTCCAGAGTTGATTGGGAGGGGGGAAGAGCTTCGAGAGATGGCATCGATGTTCCTTGGCATAGAGAACCACAATGTTAGCTGCAAGGCGGTCGTAACAGGAAACGTCGGTTCTGGAAAGACCGTTCTGACTCGTAGATTCTGCATGGATATCTCTGCAAAATTGGAAGGGAGAAGAAAGGTCTCTATTGCTCACGTCAATTGTAGAAATCACCCGTCCTCTTCCCAGGTTCTGCAGCAGATCGCCCTCTCTCTGGATTCTGGTCATCCTGAGCGTGGTTTCAGCTCGGCAGAGGTAATCCAGAACATCAGAAGAAACCTGAGACACCATGAATCACACCTCCTACTGATTCTAGACGAAGTTGACGTCCTAGTCAGGAGGGATAGTTCTGACCTGATTTACAAACTACTCAGGATAGACGAGGACCAAGAGGGCGATGGGTCTCTTTCATTGATTTTGGTCAGTCAGGACGAGTCTCTCTTCTCCCTATTTGAGAAGGCGATTAAATCAAGGCTCGGAGCGAGTAACTCCATACAACTTGGCCCCTATGCGGCGATCGACCTGGAGGGGATAGCCAGGCAACGTTACGGTGCCTCCTGTCGACCCGGTGCCATTAGCGACGAGGTACTAGCAAAGATCGGCGCCTTTGCCGAGGAGTCGGGGGGCGATGCTAGAATGGCGATTGAACTACTCGATAATGCAATCAGGAGGGCAGAGATGGGTGGTAGGGAGAAGGTACTGGAAGAAGACGTACTACCTAGCGAGTCGCGCTCACCATCGGTAGAACCCAGCCAGATTGACAAGCTGAACCTCCATCAGAGGATGGTCCTACTGGGTATTTGTCGGAGATTGAAAAAGGAAGAGGAGATATCCAGTGGCGATGCTAGGAAGTTGTACGAACTGGTTTGTGAGGAAATTAACGAGGAGGCTCGGGGGTACACAACTTTCTGGAAATATCTGAAGCACCTCGAGTCGCAGGGACTGATTGTAAGCAGAGCATCTAGTTCCAACAGAGGGAGGGGGAGGACACAGTACATCACGATGCCCAATTCAGTACCTGCCGTGATTGGAGATAGGATTGAGAAGGGGCTTCTCGAAGGATAGAGGAACCGTAAGACTCCGAACCGCTCTTATAGGGGGCTTATGTCGGGGTGCCGTCTAAGGTGACCAAATGGCAGGTGAGCAGTCCTTCAAGGCGGTGGTGAACGACACAAATCCCGACTCTGGCGGCAAATCCTACGCCCTGGACATCACAGGGGCCAATTACAATCACTTCCTTGGAAAGAAGATAGGTGATTCTGTGGATGGAATGTTCGTAGGGGATGGAGAGATAGTCCTGAATGGCTACAGACTGGAAATAACCGGTGGCTCCGATGTCACTGGGAGACCGATGAGGCCAGACTTGGATGGATCGGGAGTCAAGTCAGTACTTATCACAGCCGGAATAGGATACAAGGGGAAGAAGTTCGTGAACAAGAACAGCAAGGAGTACCGATACAAGTACGACGGCCTGAGGAGAAGAAGGAATCTAAGGGGCAATATAATCAGTCAGGATACCCGCCAGATTAACCTCAAGGTAGTGGAATCTGGAAAGGGCTCTCTAGCCGCCATCATTGGTGGAGAGGAAGCCGCAGTCGAACAGTCCTCTGGTGAAGAGGAGTGACGACTGGGGTGATTGAAGCTGTCTAAATCGAAAAGCAAGCAGCCCGAAGTCAATATCGGCATGGTTGGGCACGTCGACCATGGGAAGACGACTCTCACGCAGGCTCTTTCTGGGACCTGGACGGACACCCACTCCGAGGAAAGGAAGAGGGGGATCAGTATCAAACTAGGATACGCGGATACCTCTTTCCACGTGACCAAGGAGGGAGAACACTACGCCAAGGGCAAGCATCCAGAAGGTGACAAGGGCGAGGGCGACCTCCTGAGGGTTGTTTCGTTCGTGGATGCCCCTGGACACGAGACCCTGATGGCAGTGATGATTTCAGGTGCTTCGATTATGGATGGCGCTCTTCTATTGGTAGCAGCAACCGAGAAGTGCCCGCAACCGCAGACCAAGGAGCACTTGGCTGCTCTCGAGATAGCAGGGATAGAGAACATAGTCGTAGTGCAGAACAAGATAGACATAGTCAGCAAGGAGAGGGCGATAGAGTCCTACAACGAGATCAAGGACTTCGTGAGCGGAACGATAGCCGAGGATGCCCCGATAATTCCCGTCTCTGCGCATCACGACGTGAATCTTGATATCCTCATCGAGACGATAGAGAAGACCATCCCCACTCCAGACAGGACCGAGGACGAGAGCGGCCTGATGTACGTTGCTCGTTCCTTCGACGTCAATAGGCCTGGCTCTAGGCCGACAGAAATCAGAGGTGGAGTGATCGGTGGGAGCATTGTTGAGGGTTCCTTCAGCGTAGGAGATAGCATCCTAATAGCACCTGGTAGGAGAGTCCAGGAAGGAGGCAAGACTCGATGGGAGCCACTCAAGACCACAATAGAGGGGATCCAGGGTGGCGGTAGCGACCTGAAGACTGCTTTTGCAGGGGGCCTTTGCGGGGTTTCCACGCCACTCGACCCCCTTGCGACGAAGGCCGACGACCTCTCCGGCCAGGTAATGGCCAGAGAGGGGGAGTTGCCCCCGATATGGGAGGAGCTGAGCCTGGACCTGGAACTATTGGAGAAGATGGTTTCAGGAGACGATGTCGAAGGTGGCATCAGGCCTCTGCAGCCCAATGAGATGCTGATGGTAAACTCTGCCACTGCGACGAGCGTTGGCACTGTGGCCAATATCAAGGGCAAGAAGGCGAAGCTGGCCCTCAGGCTACCGATTTGTGCCAAGGAGGGAAGCAGGATCACCCTGTCAAGAAGGGTCGGGTCCAGATGGCGGCTAATCGGACATGGGACTATCTCGGGCTGATTCCATGGTAGGCGTCCTAGTAGATGCCTGTGGCTGGGTTTCTCTGGTCGATGCAGGCCTGAATCTGGACATTTCTCTGAACGAGACGATAGGGGGGGCCGAGCTGAAGGTCACGGATTCCGTAAGGAGGGAGTTGGATTCTCTCGCTGGCAGCAGAGGAGGGCTTCTTCTGGATCTCCTCTACTCCAGAGCCGAGGTCGTAAAATCTGACGAGGGGCATACTGACACAAACCTGGTGGAGATATCGATCGAGACGGGTT
>LUMS01000162.1_pt1 | contig 16973 bp, 17 predicted proteins | sample 729711 | NCBI WGS metagenome assembly LUMS01 (sample SAMN03860298, study PRJNA289734) | marine metagenome | biome: seawater column; feature: ocean; material: water; isolation source: Red Sea water column Station 192 - depth 25m | place: Saudi Arabia: Red Sea | collected 2011-10-15 | depth 25 m | reverse complement strand
TCGGGGACGACGTCGGCGGTGGCGCCGTGCTCGACCGCGAGCTGGTAGACGCCGAGCTGCGGGTGCTCGGCGATGTCGCGCGAGGACGGCGGGTTCTTGGACGTCTTGAGGTCCACGACGTGCACGCCGCCCTCGTCGTCGACCTCGACCCGGTCCATCGACCCGCCGAGGCGGACCGCGCGCCCCTCGACCTCGACCTCGACGTCGAAGGGGTGCTCGGCCGCGACGACGGTGCGCGGGTTCTCGGTGTTCCAGGTGGCGAACCGGCCGAGCGCCTCGACGGCGGCGGTCTTCTCGCGGGCACCGACCCAGGGCGGGAGGTCGAGCTCGTGCCAGACGTCGTCGAGGTGCGCCGACATGGCGGTGACGTCGGGCGTGACCCCGGTGCGCACGACGTCAGCGGCGATGGCGTGCACGATCGAGCCGAAGCCCTGCGCCGACGTGGTGGCGTGCGCGCCGCGGGCCTCGTGGTCGAGGAACCACTGCAGGGGGCACTGCTCGAGGGCGGACACCTGGCTGCCCGAGAGCCGGATCGGCTGGTCGGCGGGCCGCAGGGGTGCGTCGGAGGTCGTGCGAGGCGCCAGCCCCCACCAGCGGTCGGGGTGGGCGGCCCGGCTCGCCGGGTGGCCGGCCAGCCGTGCGAGCTGCTCGGCGACGCGCCTCCGCTCGGCCGGGTCGTCGGTGTTCTCGCCGATCCGCCGCAGCTCGGCCACGGCGGAGCGCAGCGACAGCGCGCGGCGCAGGTAGAGGTGCGCGTCGTGCTCGAAGGTGAAGCCGATGCCCCCGAGCACCTGGATGCACGTCTTGGCGACCTCGACGGCCCCGTCGAAGCAGGTGACCTCGGCGACGTCGCAGGCAAAGGACCACTGCTCGTCGGCGTGCTCGCCCTGCCCGTCGGCCGCGGCCGCCGCGTCCCAGGCGGCGGCGGTGACGGCCTCGGCGGTCTCCAGCATCTCCGCGCAGAGGTGCTTCACGGCCTGGAAGGAGCCGATCTTGCGCCCGAACTGCTCGCGCACGCCGGCGTACGCGACGGCCGTGCGCAGGCACCAGCGCGCCACGCCCGCCGCCTCGGCGGCCGCCAGGGTCACCGCGAGCCGTCGCACCGTGGCGTCGTCGGTGGGGACCGGCTCGCCCGCGGGGACCTCGCCGAGCAGGCCGGCCCGCCGGGACATGTCGAGCCCGGTGGACGCGGAGGCGGAGAGGACGTCGGCCGCGGCGAGCACCCAACCCTCCGCCCCGCGCACCAGCGCGTGGGCGGTCGAGGGCGCGTCCAGCAGCAGGTTCCCCTCGGGGGTGGGCAGCGCGAACGAGACCACCGACCCACCGGTGAGCGCGGCCAGACCCGCCTCCGGCCCCGCGCCTCGGCCCGCCCGGGCGAGCACGCCCGCGACCACGGCGGGTCCGAGCAGCGGCCCGGCCACGAGCTCGGCCGCGCAGGCCTCGAGGGCGACGGCCTGGTCGAGGGTCGTGCCGCCCCCGCCGCCCACGGACTCGGGGACGGCGATGGTGGCCAGACCCATCTCGACGACGCCCTTCCAGACGTCCTCGAAGCGTGCCTCGGGGTCGCCCTCGGCGGCGCGGGCGGCCTCGACGCCCCCGACCGACGCGGCCCAGCCGCGCAGGCTGTCAGCGAGTCCGGTGTGCTCCTCGGAGATGCCGATCGACATGGAGGTCCCTTCGTCCCGCACGAGGTCGAGCCGTGCCGGGGTGCCGAAAACTAGAACGTGTTCTCACTCTATAGGCTGACCCGGTGAGTGACGACTGGTTGGACCACGCCCTGGCCGCGAAGGGCTTCATGCCCGAGGACGAGGGGATGCTGCTGCACCGTCGGGCGCTGGAGCAGCTGGCCCATGGGCCGGTGCTCGAGGTCGGCACCTACTGCGGGAAGTCGGCGGTCTACATGGGGGCTGCCGCACGGATCGTCGGTGGTCCGCAGGCCGTCGTCTTCACCGTCGACCACCACCACGGCTCGGAGGAGAACCAGGCCGGCTGGGAGCACCACGACGCCAGCCTCGTCGACGCGCGGACCGGCCGGATGGACACGTTGCCGGTGTTCCGCCGCACCATCGAGGACGCCGGGCTCGAGGACGTCGTGGTCGCGGTGATCGGACAGTCGACCACGGTGAGTGCCCACTGGCGCACGCCGCTGTCGCTGCTGTTCATCGACGGCGGGCACGCCGAGGTCCACGCCCAGAACGACTACAGCGGCTGGGCCCACCACCTCGCGCCGCAGGGCCTGCTGGTCATCCACGACGTGTTCGCCGACCCCGCCGACGGCGGCCAGGCGCCCTACCACGTCTACCAGCGCGCGCTGGCCTCCGGCGCCTTCACCGAGGAGCAGTCGCTGGGATCGATGCGCGTGCTCCGACGTACGTCGGGCGAGGCCGGGCAGCCGGTCGGCTGACCCCGGCCGTCCCTCCCACCGTCAGGAGCGGACCGACTCGCAGCCACACTCCAGCGCGATCTCGGCGAAGTGCGGGGCCAACGAGGTGCCGCGCATGATGCCGGAGCCGGGTGTCGCGTGCCCGTGGGTCTCCCCCAGCGCGTCGACGGCCAGCACCACGGCGGCCGCGGTGTAGGTGGTGTGCTCATGGGGCCAGTAGACGTCCGAGGGCTCGTCGGTGCGGCCGGTGTCGTAGACCCACCCGGTCCAGTAGCGCCCGTCGCCCTCACGCAGGTGCTGCATGTCGCGCACGAGCGCCAACGCCCGCTCGTGGTCCCCGATCGCGTCCAGCGCCATCGCCAGCTCGCAGGTCTCCGCCCCAGTCACCCAGGGGTTGGTGTCGACGCAGTGGATGCCCAGCCCGGGCACCACGAAGTCGTCCCAGCGGTCCGCGATCCGGTCGAAGGCCGCCGTGCCGCGCAGCGCACCGCCGAGGACCGGGTAGTACCAGTCCATGGAGTAGGTCGACTTGTCGGCGAAGCGGTCCTGGTGCTCACGCACGGCGTGCCCCAGCCGGCCACCGGCCAGCTCCCACTCGGGCTGCGGCTCGTCGAGCAGGTCGGCGAGCGCCACGCCTGCGCGCAGCGAGTGGTAGATGCTCGAGGAGCCGGTGAGCAGGCAGAAGTCGTCGACCGGGGTCCAGGCGATGCCACCCCACTCGGTCTGCAGCGAGACCACGAAGTCCAGGCCGGCACGGACCGAGGGCCAGTAGCGGCGCACGAACTCGATGTCGCGGCGCACCAGCCAGTGGTGCCAGACACCGACGGCGAAGTACGCCGACATGTTCGACTCGCCGCGCGCGTCCTCGACGGTGTCGGCGACGATCTTCATCGGCCACGAGCCGTCCTCGCGCTGCATGGTCGGCACCCAGGCGTAGGCACGCTCGGCGGCCTCCACCTCGCCGCCCACGAGCATCGCCATGGCGGCCTCGACGTGGTTCCAGATGTCGACGTGCTCGCCGGTCGTCCACGGCACGGCGCCGCAGGGCTCCTGCATCGCCGCGATCGCGCGGGCGGTGTCGGCGACCTGCTCGGAGGTCAGCAGCCCCTCGACGTAGGGGACCGGGCTCACGCGGCTCCTCCGGCAGCGCCCTGCGCCGCCGGCGCCTCGGGCTTGCGGAAGTAGAGCACCATGCTCTTGCCGATCACCGGGTCGAGCACCTTGCCGGCCAGCTTCAGCGCGGTGGGCTGCTTCATGATCTCCCAGACCAGCAGCTTGTGGTAGGCCTTCACCGCCGGGTGCTCGTCGTTCTCGACACCGACCGCGCACTTGATCCACCAGTACGGCGCGTGCAGCCCGTGGGCGTAGTCCTTGCCCTCGAAGATCATCGCCTCGCCGGGAGTGCCGTCGTTGAAGCGGCCGGCCTTGGTGACCTTGTCGATGAGCTCGTGGTCGGTGTAGATCCGGATGTGGCCGCCCTCGGCGTGGTGGTAGTCGGCCGAGAGCTTCCAGTTGATGACCTCGGGATGGTGCCCCCGGGACGGAGCACGCGCACCAGCTCGCGGATCGCCTGGACGTCCTCGTGGATGTGCTCGAGCACCTCCGCGGCCACGATCCGGTCGAACTCGCCGTCGGCGAAGGGCAGGGACAGCGCGTTGCCCTCCTTGACGTCGGCCTCGGCGCCCTCGGGCGCCTCACCGGCCTCCTTCATCGCCACGAACAGCTCGCGCACGCGCTCGAGCTCCTCGGCGTCCATGTCGAAGGCGATCACGTCACCGCCGCGGCGGTAGGCCTCGAAGGCGTGGCGGCCGGCGCCCGCCCCCATGTCGAGGATCCTCTCGCCGGGCCTGAGGCCCAGCCGGTCGAAGTCAACGGTCAGCACGTGCAGCACTCCACTTCTTGGTACGTCGGCCCTTGCGGCCCGGGTCGGGCATCGGCCCCTCGGCGTGCCAGGACGCCACGACCTGCTCGTAGGCGGCGGCGACCTTCACGGCCACGGCGCGCCAGCTGAACATCTCTTCGACGCGCTGGCGTCCTGCGGCGCCCATCCGCGCGCGGCGCTCGGGGTCGTCGAGCAGCGCCGCCAGCGCCTGCTCGAGCTCACCGACGTCGCCCGCGGTGACCATGTCGGCGCACAGGCCGTCGGGGCCGGTGACCTCGGGGATCGCGCCGGCACGGGAGACGATCAGCGGGGTGGCGCATGCCATCAGCTCGGCGGTCGGCAGCGAGAAGCCCTCGTAGAACGAGGGCACGCAGGCGACCTCGGCCGAGCCCATCAGGGCCACCAGCTCGGCGTCGGAGATGCCGTGCACGAAGCGCACCGAGTCACCGATCGACAGCTTCTCGATGAGCTTCTCGGTGCGTCCTCCCGGCTTGGGCTTGGTCACCAGCAGCAGCTCGACGTCGCGCTCGGTGCGCAGCTTGGCGAAGGCCTCCAGCAGCGTGGCGATCCCCTTCATCGGGGCGTCCGCGCTGGCCATCGCCAGGATGCGGCCCGGGACGCGGGGGACGCTCGGCGGCACGAAGCCGTCGTCGACGCCGAGCAGGATGACCTGCATCCGCGCGGGGTCGACGCCGAAGTCGGCGGCGATGTCGCGCTTGGAGGTCTCCGAGGGCGTCATGATGTGCCGCGCCGCGCGGGCGACCCGTCCCTGCATCCGCAGGAAGCCGTACCAGCGCGACAGGGTGAGCTTGCGCCACGGGTTGCGGGTCTGGGAGATGTCGATGCGCCGGTCGAAGGTGATCGGGTGGTGCAGCGTGGTGATCAGCGGCATCTGCTGCTCGATGTCGAGCATGCCGTAGCCGAGCACCTGGTTGTCGTGGGCGATGTCGAAGTCGCCGGCGCGCTCGCGCAGGATGCGGGCCACCCGGCTGCTGAAGGTCTTGGGCTCGGGGAAGCCCGCCACGCACATCGTCGCGAACTCCTCGACGTCGATGCGGTCGCGGAACTCGCGGGGGTGGGGCACCCGGAAGGGGTCCGGCTCCCGGTAGAGGTCCAGGCTCGGCACCTTGGTCAGGGCCACGCCCTCGTCGAGCTCGGGGTAGGGCTGGCCCGAGAACACCTCCACCTCGTGCCCGAGCGCGACGAGCTCGCGGGAGAGGTGACGCAGGTAGATGCCCTGGCCGCCGCAGTGCGGCTTGGAACGGTAGGACAGCATCGCGATGCGCATCTGCTGGCCCTCCTTCGGCTGGTCTGGGATGGTCCGGAAGCACTTCCCGGACTGCTGGTCGACGCCGGACGGGCGCGGCGTCGAGCCGAAGAAGTGAAACGTGTTCCTATGATGGACCACGCAGCACCAGCCTAGTAGCAGGACACGGCAGCTGGCCCCACGAGGTGGTCCACGGCTCACCCCGTCGGAGGCGGTACCGTGTTTGAACGTTCAACCCACTTGCAACCCACCAGAGTCTCGACGCACGGAGCATGGGGATCTCATGACCACGACGAACAGCCCCGCCGGCACGGCGACCGCCACGGCGACCGAGGAGCTCGGCTCCTCGGCCCAGCGCGAGCGTCGCAAGCGCATCCTCGACGCCACCATCGACCTGGCCTCCCAGGGCGGCTTCGACGCGGTCCAGATGCGCGCCGTCGCCGACCGGGCGGAGGTCGCCCTCGGGACGCTCTACCGCTACTTCCCCTCCAAGATCCACCTGCTCGTCTCGGCGCTCGGACGCGAGTTCGAGAAGGCCGAGGGTGCGCTGCGCGGCCGGGAGATCGCCGGCGACACCCCCGCCGAGCGCGTCATCGAGGTGCTCAAGCTGACCAGCCGCGGGCTCCAGGGCGACCCGCACCTGACCGAGGCGCTGACGCGGGCGTTCATGTTCGCCGACTCCTCGGTCCAGACCGAGATCAACCAGGTCGGCATGCTGATGACCTCGATGGTCACCCGCGCCATGCACCCCGGGCGCACCGACTTCGACGACCAGGACGTCGCCATCGCCAAGGTCATCGGCGACGTCTGGCTCTCGGCCCTCGTCGGGTGGGTGACCGGCCGGTCGACGGCCGCCGACACCGCCCAGCAGATCGAGGTCGCCGTCAAGCTGCTGCTGCGCGACTGACCTGCGACGGCCCAGCGACTGACCGGCGACGGGCGGGGCTGCGCCTCAGCCGGACGTCGTCTGGAGGCCGTCGGCGTCCACGGCGCCACCGGCGGCCGGGGAGGTGTCCAGCGGGAGCCGCACCGTCACGTCGGTGCCACCGAACCGTCCGTCGTCTATGCGCACCGATCCCCCGTGCTGCTCCACGAGGTTGCGGACCACCGCCAGCCCGAGCCCGAACCCGCCGTCGTCGGCTGCCCGGCGCCCCCGGTTGAACTCGTCGAAGATCGTCTCGCGGTCGGCGGGGTCGATGCCGCGGCCACGGTCGGCCACCACGACGTCCACGACGCCCTCGCCGGGCTCCACGAGCACGTCGATGCGGCTGCCGACCGGTGAGTACTTCGCTGCGTTTCCGAGCAGGTTGGTGAAGACCCGGGCCAGGGCGGTGAGGTCGGCCGGCAGCACCACGTCGGTGTCCTGCACGGTCACCTCGTGACCCTGGACGGTCGTGCTCAGGTCGTCGACGACCGTGCGCAGCACGGTGGCCAGGCACACGGGCTCGACGCTCAGCCCCACGCCGCCGACCGGCATGTGGCAGTGCTCCACCATCAGGTCGACCAGCTTCATCAGCCGCACGGCGTTGGAGCGGATGCGGGAGGCGAAGTCGCCCAGGACCGGGTCGGACAGCTCGGAGGCCAGCATGGCGGCGTACCCCTCGATGCTGGTCAGCGGGCTGCGGAAGTCGTGGGTCACCCCGGCGATGAACTGCTCGCGACTGCGCTCGAGACGGTGCTGCTCGGTCAGGTCCCGGGTGACCTTGACGAACCCGAGCAGGGTGCCCGCCTCGTCGTGGACCGCCGTGACGACGACGTCGGCCCAGAAGCGGGTCCCGTCGCGCCGCAGCCGCCAGCCGGTGTCCTCCACGCGTCCGTCGCGCTGCGCGGAGCCCAGCAGCCGTCGCGGGAGACCGGCCTCGCGGTCCTCAGGGGTGTAGAAGACCTCGAAGCTGCGTCCGAGGACCTCCTCGCGGGGGTAGCCCGTGACCAGCTCCGCCCCGGCGTTCCACGACAGCACCAGGCCGTCGCTGTCCAGCCGGATGATCGCGTAGTCCTTGACCTGCGAGGTCCAGTCGACCCGCTCCAGGCCCTCCTGGTCCAGCGCAGGCCGCCAGGCGTGGTCCCCCTCCATCCTCCTACCGTAAAGAGGCTGTGAGGAGCCAGGGGCGGGTTCGGCGGAATTCGCACATAGCGACCGGACCGGTCCACAACGGACCGGTCAGCCGCGACGACCGGCGGGGCTCAGCCCCCGAAGCCGTGGGTTGCGGTCACGCCGCCGTCGACGGCGATCTCGGCGCCGTTGATGTAGGACGACTCGTCGCTGGCCAGGAAGACGTAGAGCGGCGCGACGTCCTCGGGGTGGCCCACGCGACGCAGCGGGATCTTCGACGCGCCGTACTCCATCGCCGCGTCACCTCCGTGGACGCGGGTCATCGGGGTGTCGATCATGCCGGGGTGCACCGAGTTGACCCGGATGCCGTGCGGGCCGAGCTCGTGGGCCGCTCCCTTGGTCATGCCGCGGATCGCGAACTTGGTGCCGCCGTAGGCCACGCAGCCGGACATGCCACCGAGGCCCTCGGTGGAGGAGGCGTTGATGATCGAGCCGCCCCCGGCCTTGCGCATGGTGCGGGCCACCGCGTTCATGCCGAGCAGCGTGCCGAGCTGGTTGACCCGGTACATCAGGTCGACGTCGCCGAGCTCGAGACGGCCGACGTTGCCGAAGCGCAGGATGCCCGCGTTGTTGGCCAGCACGGTCACCGGTCCCCAGCGGTCGACGGTCTCCTCGACCAGGCTGGTCCACGCGCCCTCGTCGGAGACGTCGTGGTGACGGAAGACCGCCATCCCGGGGTGGGACGCGTCCAGCTCCTGCGCCAGCGCCTCCCCCTCGTCCTTGGCGACGTCTGCGAGCACCGTCCGCGCGCCCTCGGCGACGTACGCGCGGGCGATGCCTGCCCCCTGGCCCATCGCCGCCCCGGTCACGATCGCGACCTTGCCAGCCAGCCGGCCCTGACCTGTGGTGCTGCTGCTCATCCCTGCTCCTGCCTCAGACCGAGAGCTTCATGATGGAGTCGGCCGCGAAGCCGACGCTGGGGTCCCGGTCGGCGAAGTGGCCTCCGAGCTGCTTGTCGAGGTCCTCGGCGGTCCAGACGGTCCCGCTCTTGTCGAACCGCTCCTCCACGACCGGCGCGGCGACCAGCGCGACCATCCCGCCGTAGACGACGAAGACCTGCCCGGTGATGCGCGCGGCCGCGGGGCTGGCGAGGTAGGCCACGACGGGGGCGACGTGCTCGGGCGAGTAGGGGTCGACCTCCTCGCCGGAGGTGTCCTCCCCGAAGACCTGTGCCGTCATCGCGGTGCGGGCACGCGGGCAGATGGCGTTGGCCCGCACGCCCGAGGAGGCCAGGGCGCGAGCGGTACTGACCGTGAGGGCGGCGATGCCGGCCTTGGCAGCGGCGTAGTTGGCCTGTCCCGGTGGCCCGGAGAGGAAGGCCTCGGAGGCGGTGTTCACCACCGCGGCGTCCACGGGGGCTCCGGTCTCCTTGAACTTGCTGCGCCAGTAGGAGGCGGCGTTGCGCGAGAGCAGGAAGTGACCGCGCAGGTGCACCCGGATGATGTCGTCCCACTCCGAGTCGGAGAGGTTGAACAGCATCCGGTCACGCGTCATCCCGGCGTTGTTCACGACGACGTCGAGGGAGCCGAACCCGTCCACCGCGGCGGCCAGCATGGCGTCGGCGGTCGCCCGCTCGGAGACGTCGCCGGCGGCGACGACCGCCTCGCCGCCCCGGCCACGGATCTCCTCGGCCACGCCGTCGGCGGCACCGGGGAGGTCGTTGAGCACGAGGCGGGCGCCCGCGTCGGCCAGGGCGAGCGCCTCGGCTCGTCCGAGACCGGCGCCGGCACCGGTGACCACGGCGACCTTGCCGTCGAGACTGAGGGGGGAGGTCGTCATCGGCTCACTCCTCGACCAGCGTGATCGCGGCGCGCGGGCAGGCGGCGACGGCCCGCTTGACATCCTCGATGTTCTCGTCGGTGGTGTGCTCGGTCTTCAGCTGCAGGAAGTCGTCGTCGTCGAGCTCGAACACCTCCGGGGCCATGGCCTCGCACAGGGCGTTGGACTCGCACAGGTCGAAGTCGACCTTGATCTTCATGTCGGTCTCCTCAGGTGGTGGGTCTGACCGGGAGGTCAGACCATCTTGCGGTGGTCCCAGGTCGCCACGTGGTCGGGATGGATGACCACGGCCACACGCTTGGTGGCCTGCTTGGCCACGGTCTCGCGGCCCAGGTCCCCGAGCGCCTCGAAGGACTCCGCGGCGACCATCCGCGTGGCGACCAGCGATCCGATCTCGAAGATCCGGTCGTGGTCGCGGACGATCTCGGCGCGCCCGGTGATGGAGGCGCCGCGCAGCTCGAAGTAGTCGACGCCGTCCTCGACGAGCGCACTGACCCGTGGGTCGCGCTCGAGGTTGCGGATCTTCTGGCTGCGCCCGTAGGTCCAGAACGCGATCTTCCCGTCGACCACGACGTAGAACAGCGTCGACAGGTGCGGGATGCCGTCGTGGCCGTTGCAGGCGATCTGCACCTTGAGGTTCTCGGCCAGCAGCGCCTCGACCTCCGCGTCGGTCATCTTGACCTTGTCCCTGTTGCCGCCTGCCATGTCAGCCACCTTCCGAGGAGTGTCCGGGGAACACCTTGGCGGTCGGGTCGATCGCCACGGCGGCATTGTTGACGGCCGTCGCGGCCTCGCCGAAGCCGACCGCGATCAGCCGCACCTTGCCGGGATACTCGGTGATGTCGCCCGCCGCGAAGACCCGGTCCAGGGACGTGCGCATGGACGGGTCGACGACCACGTGCCGCTTGTGCACCTCGACGCCCCACTGCTGGATCGGTCCGAGGTCGGCCACGAAGCCCAGCGCCGCGACCACGGCCTGGCAGGGGTACGTCGTGAGCCCGTCCGGGTCGGTGACGTCGATCTCGGCCAGCGGACCGGTCGGGTCGTCGGCCGCCGCCCGCAGGGCGGTGACCTCGGCGCGGGTCACGATGCGCACCGAGGAGGCGCGCACTTGCTCCACGGTCCGCTCGTGGGCCCGGAAGGCGTCACGACGGTGCACGAGGGTCACCGACCGCGCGATCGGCTCGAGATGGACCGCCCAGTCGAACGCGGAGTCGCCGCCGCCCACGATGACGACGTCCTTGTCGACGTACGGCGCGAAAGACGGGACGAAGAACTCCAGCCCCCGCCCGAGCCAGCCCTCCCCCGCCGGCAGCGGTCGCGGGCTGAACTTGCCGATGCCGGCGGTGATGATCATGGCACCGGCGCGCACGAGGGTGCCGTCGTCGAGGCCGAGCTCGACACCGTCGGGGCCGTGGACGAGCGAGGAGGCCGTGCGCCCGAGCAGGTGGACGGCGTCCGCGGTGGCCGCCTGGGCGACCAGGCCGCTCACGAGGTCGCGGCCCTTGACCGAGGGGAAGCCCGCGACGTCCAGGATCTGCTTCTCGGGGTACATCGCGGTCACCTGGCCGCCGAGCTCGGGCAGCGAGTCGACGAGCGCGATGCGGTGGCCGCGGAAGCCGGCGTAGTAGGTGGCGAACAGGCCGGTGGGACCGGCGCCGACGATGACGAGGTCGACCTCCACGGTCGGGCCCGCGTCGGGGGCGGAGGGGTGCTGGGTCACGACGCGTGATCCTCCCCTCGGCACGCGGGCCGCGCTAGGGCCCGTCTCGACACTGGTCTCGTCGCTCGCGCCATGACCGCCGGGTCATGTCCGCGCCGGAACTGTAACGTGTTCTAGTCCTGGGCGGAACCAGGTCCGCTACTGCGTGTCGATCTGGTCGATCAGCCAGCCGTCGGGGGTGTCGACCACGGTGACGAGTGCGCGGTACTCGCTGAAGGAGGTCTGCGCACCCTTCTTGGTGACGTACTGATTGAGGAAGAGCAGTGCCTGCACCGTGCTGCCCGTCGCCCGGGTCACCGCCTGGCCCAGCACCCGCACCTCGACCTCGGTGCGCTGGTCCACGAAGTCCTCGCGGACGTCCTCCTTGGTCGCGAGGTAGGTCTCGGCGAACTCGTCGGTCATCACGCCCCGAGCGCGCTCGATGCCCTCGTCGTAGGTCTCCCAGCTCGCGCCCAGCACGATCTGTGCGCCCTGGGCGGCGGCCTCGACCGCCGGACGCCAGGTGCGCTCGGGCACCACGACGGGGCGTTCGGCCGTCACACCCGCCCGGTCGTCGTCGCGCCAGAGCACCACCGCCTCGACCACCACGGCGGCCGTCAGCAGCACGATCACCGCGACGAGGGCCAGCAGGCCGCGGCGGCCCAGACCGCGCCAGGCGACCGTCGTCTGCTCGTCCGCCGGGGCAGCCTGCTCCTCGCGGAGCTCGTGCTGGTCGTGCACCTCGCGGTCACCGGGCATCGGCGGCGGCGGGGGCACGAGCGGGTCACCGGACTGCTCGACCTCGCGCGATCCGTCGGTCGCCTCGGTCTCGGGCCTGTGGACGTCCTGGCCGGGCCGGGGGCCGCTGCCGGCGAGTCGACGCGGGCGACTGGTGGAGGCGCGCGAGGAGCGTCCGGTGGATCGGCCGGTGGATCGGCCGGTGGATCGGTCGGTGGGTCTCTGCGCCATGTCAGGCCACGAACTGCAGGTCGGAGGTGAGCCAGCGGCCGTCGACGAGCACCATCTCCAGCCGCAGCCGGAAGGCGCGGGCGACGGGCTCGTCGTCGGTCGTGACGTTGGCGACCGTGCCGGTCGTGGCCGCCAGCACGGTCGCTGAGTCCGCATCCGCGTCGACGACACCGATCCAGACGACCTCGCCCTCCATCACCGAGCGGTTCTCCTCCAGCAGGGTCAGGACCCCCTCGGTCGATGCGTCGTACTGCTCGGCGAAGTCGCCGGTGGCACCCTCGGCGACCGCCTCGATGCTCTCCTCGGCGCGGTCGTAGCGGATGTTGACGAAGGCCTCGGTCTGCGCGGTCGCCGCCGCCAGGACATCGGCGTACCGGTCGCTCGTCGCCGTCTCCTCGGCCCGGTCGCCACGGGCCTGCCAGGCGGCGACGCCCAGCACGACGACGACCGCGGCCAGCACGAGCGCCAGCGCGCCGAGGGCGGCGACCAGCCGGGGTCCGGCGCTCACCGGCTCCTCACCGGCCCCACCAGCAACCACGTCCACGCGTCCTCCCCCAGGATCGACAGGTCCGGCGTCTCGAGGAACCGTACCGGCTCCCCCGCGGCGTCCACCGCACCGGAGAGGACACCGGTGAGCGGGTCGTAGGTGCCGGTCACCGTGGCGCCGTCCGACCCGGGGGCCACCCGGCGCGGGCCGGTGTTGCCGCCGTCGGCGTCCGGGGAGTAGCGCGGACCGCGCATGCCGTACGGCGGGCCCGACTCGCAGCGGGCCGGGAAGATCGGTCCATCGGTCAGGTCGTTGCCCGGGCGCCAGTCCTCGGTGGGCTTGAACCCCTCCGTGCACGGCGGCACGGAGTAGTCCAGCTGCAGGTTGACGTGCCCGTAGCCGTCCGCCGGGGTGCCGGTGAACCCCGAGGAGATCACCCGCGGGTAGGTGACCAGCAGCTGCTCGAGGCCCGCGAGGTGGCTGACGACGACCTGGTTGAGGGACACCGCGTGGCCCAGCAGGATCGGCAGGGTCGGCTCGAGGTCGGTGAGCAGGGCGTCGAGCTGCCGGGCGGTGCCGGGGGTGCCCTGCAGCACCTGGCGCAGCGGCCGGTCCGAGCGCCGCAGCGAGCCCGTGAGCAGTCGCAGGTCGCGGGAGAGGGCGCGGATGTTCTCCTGGTTGTCGCGCTGGGTCCGCAGCACCGTCAGACCGCTCTCGAGCAGGTCGATGGTCTCGTCGGTGTGCTCGGCGGCCTCGCGGACGAACCGTCCGCCGTCGTCGACCAGGGCCTGGAGCGCCCCGCCGGTGTCGTCGAACATCGTGCCGAGCTCCTCGACCACCGACCGCAGGTGACGCCGGTCGACACCGGAAACGAACTCGTCGAGCTCGACGAGCAGATCGCCCTCGTCGACCGGGAGCGAGTCGGGTCCGCCCGTGAGCACGTCGCCGTCCTCGGCGTACGGGCCCTCGTCGTCGGCCGGCTCGAAGTCGAGGTACTGCTCGCCCACGGCCGAGAGGTTGTGGACGTACATCGGGGAGTCCAGCGGGAGCCGGGTCCCCTCCTCGAGCCGCATCGTCACGGTCAGGCCCTCGCGGGTCGGCTCCATCCGGGTCACCCGGCCGACCTTGACGCCGCGGTAGGTGACCTCGGAGCCCTCGAACAGCCCACCGCTGCCGGGGAGCGTGGCCTGGACGGTGATGCCCCGGCCGAGGACCCGGTCCACGACACCGAGGTAGGTGCCGGTGATGTAGACGATGCCCACCGCCGAGAGGACCAGGAAGGCGGCGATCCGGATGCGCGTGCCGCGGGTCATGCCGCACCGCCCCCGACCAGGTCGGCGAGGCTCGCCGAGCCGCCCCCGCTGCCGCGGGCGCTGGCACCGCCCAGCAGGCCGTCCAGGAGCCCGTCGAGGCCGCCTCCCAGGATCCCCCCGAGGTCCTCGAGGCCGGGGAGGTCGGGCAGCAGGTTGAGCACCTGGCACACCGCCTTCTCCTCGTGTGCGGGTCGCCGGCACTTCTTCTTCAGCTGCGTGAGCAGGTCGAGGTCGCCGAGGACCTTCGTGCACGGCTTGCTGGTGAGGCTGCCGGAGGCCAGGCACTGCAGCACCAGGCCCACGGTCTCGACGGGGTCGGGCACTTCCACCGGCGGCAGCAGGCCGCCGCCGGGCAGGAGGTTCTCCAGGCTGATGTCGGCGCGGATCGAGGTGTTGGCGTAGTCGCCCTTGACGATCTCCGAGGCCTCCTTGGGGAACGGGAAGCTGATCAGCAGGTTGAGACCCGGGGCGAGGTGGTCACCGGCGGCGTTGAGCTGGCGCAGCACCGGCCGCAGGTCGCGCAGCGACGCGAGCAGGTCCTCCTTGCTGGCCCGGATGACCCGGGTGCCGACGGTGCCCAGCTCGTCGAGCGAGCCGAGCATCGCCACCAGCTCGTCGTGCTGCTCGCGCAGCACCCCGATCGCCGGCCCGGTGGCGTCGATCGCGTCGGTGATCACCTGCTTCTCGCGGTTGAGCGTGCGGGTGAGGCCGGCGATGGACTCCATCGCCCGGATGATCTCTGCCTTCTGGCGGTCCAGGGTGCCCACGACGTCGGACAGGTTGCCGAGCAGCGCCTTGAGCCGCTCCTCCCGGCCGTCCATCACGTCGTTGAGCTCGCGGGTGATGGTGCCCAGCTGCGCCACGCCGCCGCCGCTGAGGAGGTAGGACAGCGCGCCGAGCACCTCCTCGACCTCCGGGTTGCGACCGGTGGAGGGCAGCTCGATGCGGTCGCCGTCCTCGAGCCGGCCGACCGGTTCACCGGACGGGGCCTCGAGGGCGACGTACTTCTCACCGAGCAGCGAGACCTGCCGGATGTCGGCGACGGTGTTGTCGGGCAGCTCGACGTCGTCGCGCACGCGCAGCGTCACCCGCGCGTGCCAGCCGATGCGCTCGACGTCGACGACCTCGCCGACCGTCACGTCGTCGACCATCACCGGGGACCGCGGGACGACGTTGAGCACGTCGGCGAAGTCCGCGGTCACCTCGAACGCCTCGTCGGCGTCGACCGGCGAGCCCGGCAGCGGCAGTCGTAGGCGCCGTCGAAGTCGCAGCCGGTGAGCAGGAGCGTGCCGGCCAGGGCAGCCGCCACCGCTCGTGCCGCACGAGGGAGTCCGAGGCCCATCACCGGCCACCTGCCAGCAGGTCGGCGAGGTCCGTGCCGCCGGGGGCCGGCCGGTTGGCCGTCCCGGAGGGCCGTCCACTGTGCTCGGGCGGGATGAACGGGACCTGGGTGGTGATCGGCTCCAGCAGCATCTCGAACAGCTCGCACGCGAGGTCCGCGGAGACCCGCGGCAGCCCGGCCTGCTGCACGATGCCGCACAGGAAGCCGTCGGCGTCCCACACGTTGCCACCGATGCCGATGCGCGAGCCGATGGAGTTGGACTCGTTGTTGAAGGCCAGGGCGAGGTTGCCCATCGCCACGGGAGCCACGGTCAGGGCGGTGTCGAGGGAGTCACGCTCGGAGTCGAGGTTCTTCACGACCCGCGTCAGCTTCTCCACGTCGGTCACGAGTGCCTCGCGGTTCTCACCGACGAAGTCCTCGACGCTCCCCACGGCGCGGGCCACGGCGGCCAGCGCGGCGGAGATCTCCTGGCGCTCGTCGGCGAGGTCGGCCGAGACCCCGGCGAGGTCCCGGAGGAAGGCACGCACCAGCCGGTCGTTCTCGGCGAGGGTGCCGGTGAAGGTCGCGAGCTCGGTGACGGTGTCGAAGAGGTCGCCGCTGCCCTCGCCGAACGTCGTCGCCGCAGCGGACAGCTCCCGGATCATCCGGTTGCCCCGCTCGCCCTGCCCCGACAGCGCCTCGTCGCCGGCGCGCAGCAGGTTGTCCAGCGTCCCGTCACGGTTGACCCCGTTGGGGCCCAGCGCCTGGGACAGGTCGCGCAGCGAGCGGTAGATGCGGTCCAGCTCGACCGGCACGCCGGTGTCGGGCAGGGCGATGTCGGCGCCGTCGGCCAGGAGCTCCCCCCGGAGTACGCCGGGGTGAGCTGCACGTAGCGGTCGGCCACGAGCGTCGGGGTCACGATGGCGGCCTTCGCGTCAGCGGGGAGGCGGACGTCGGCGTCGTACTCCATCTCGACGGCGACCGAGGCGCCGTCGGGGGTCACCGACGTGACGCGCCCGACGGTCACCCCGAGCACCCGGACGTCGGTGCCGACGAAGACGCTGACCGCGCGGGGGAAGTGGGCGGTGACGGTGTGCGGCTCCTCGCCGTCACGCAGCACCAGCACGCCTGCGGTGGCGAGCAGGGCGACGACGAGCGCCACGGCGAGGCCGCGGTGGCGCAGGCCGCGCAGCAGGGACCCGGTCGCGTGGGAGGTGGTGGCCATCAGTCCTCCAGGCTTCCGGGCAGGAACTCGCCGGTCGGGATGGCCAGCAGGTTGACGACGTAGGCGTCGAACCACGGACCGGTGCCGATGATGTTGCCGAGGATCGAGACGTAGGGCCCGAGTGCCGCCATCGTCGCCTTCAGCTCCTTCTCCTTGCTGGTCAGGAAGTCCAGGAGGTCCTCGACCTCTCGCAGCGCGGGGGCGATCTGGCGCTGGTTGTCCTCGGCGACGCCGCGCAGCTCGTCGGCGAGCCCGCGGGCGCCGACGAGCAGGCGGTGGATGGCCTGCTTGCGCCGACGCACCTCCTCGAAGACGAGCTCGCTGCGGGACATGAGCGTCACGACGTCCTCGCTGCGGTCGGCCAGCAGGGTCGAGACGTCCTTGGCCGAGGAGAGCAACGAGCGGATCTCCTCGTCGCGGGAGGCGACCGCCCGGCTCAGGTCGGCGATGCCCTGCATCGAGGCCTCGAGCTCGGGGGCCGCCTCGTCGACGGTCCCGGCCAGCACGTCGAGGGCCTCGACGAGCTGGTCGG
>LUMS01000322.1_pt1 | contig 17048 bp, 13 predicted proteins | sample 729711 | NCBI WGS metagenome assembly LUMS01 (sample SAMN03860298, study PRJNA289734) | marine metagenome | biome: seawater column; feature: ocean; material: water; isolation source: Red Sea water column Station 192 - depth 25m | place: Saudi Arabia: Red Sea | collected 2011-10-15 | depth 25 m | reverse complement strand
GAGCAAGCTCGGGCGTTTGGTGTGCCGTTCGCACGTGTTGAGCAGTTGGTGAGGCCGGAGCGCGCCAAGGTCAACCGGAAAGCGCACCGTGAGCGATGGTGGCAGTTCGGTGACAAACGACCAGCGCTGAGGCAGGCCATTGCAGGCATGCAAACAGTCTTGGTAATCGCCAGGACGAGCAGTAACGTAATGCCGGTTCGAGTCTCGGCAGACGTGGTTTTCGGCGACTCGTTGAACGTTTTTGCAACCGACAGCTACGCGGTCCAGGCTGCGCTCTCGTCGTCACTCCATCAGCTCTGGGCGATCACTTACGGCGGGACTTTGGAGACAAGGATTCGCTACGTGCCGTCCGATGTATTCGAGACATTTCCCGCGCCATGTGCTACTGAGCGGCTGATGGCCGTCGGCGCGGAGTTCGAAAAGCGCCGGCGCGAGATGATGATCCGTCGCGAACTTTCGCTCACCGCTCTCTACAACCTAGTCCATTCTCCATCGGTCCAGGGCGACGCGGATGTCGATCTGCTTCGTGACATGCATGTCCAGCTTGATCTGGCAACGCTGGCGGCCTACGGGTGGGACGATGTCTCGCCGAATCCTGGCTTCCATACGTACCGTCAGTTGCAGCGCTGGACGGTTTCTCCAGATTCACGCGCGGAAATCCTTGGGCGCTTGCTCGGGTTGAACCATGAACGCGCGCGCGCCGAGGGCCAAGACGTGCCCGGCCGCAGTTCATCGAGTGGACAGGACACACTTTTCGCATGACCGTCAGCGCATCCACCACAGTGCGGTCCGACCTCGTGGCGCTCATCGAACAGGAGCTTCTTGGTCCGCGGAACGGCCCCGAGGAGGAGATCAAGGGGACTCCGCGTGCGGCGTACATGGTCGGTGCTCTCGCGCCGGTCACTATCGACCCGACGCTGGCGGTTGCGGCCGGTCGTGACGAAGGCGCGGATCCCGCCGAATCGGGGCTGGCCGTTACTGACTTGGATCTGATCACCAACGGCCAGTCGGGCGTGCCGGTTCCCACGGATGAGGATCCGGCCGAAGAGGACGAGGAGCGAGATGAGGGCGCGAAGGGCGCGTTGACGCACCCCTCGTCGATGGGGCTCCGATTCCAGGTCCCACGCGAATGCGGAGTCCTCAGTGTGACTGGGTCGTGGGGCCGGTATGGGTCGTTCCGTCAGGAGAACGAGGATGGTCGCAAGGTTCAGTTCTCCCGACGGATCCCGTTCGAGCGCACCGTTGAGATCGATGTACGCGACCACGCGGAGCACGTCGTACTCCCGCCGATGACCCTCGACTCAGATGTCACGCTTCGCGTCGAGCTCTACCCACGCGCCGATCGCACGATCGTCGAGCTTGCGCTCTCGAACGACCGGGTGACGGCACTGGACGCGCCGCCGGGGGACTGGCTCTTCCAAACCAAGCTGAAGGTCGAGGCCAACAGTGGCGACGCGGTGTTCCTCCCGACGCGGGACGTCCTTGCCGACGGCTATGACGAGGTCGACCCCGAGCGTCAGCGGCTCGACCTGCAGTATCGGCATCGCCTGGAGTTCGCGATCGGCCGCACCGCATCGGTGAACTGGGCCGAAGGATTCGATGCCGACGGTGAGTCCCTGCGCCGTGCCACGTCTGTCCAAACGACGTGGCTGCCCACAGCGGACGTTGCACAGACCGTTGCGGGCAGTGCCGGGAAGGCCGAGACGGCTATGCGGGTTCTCATGGAGCTTGATCTGGCCAGCGTGGATGAGGCGTTCATGCCGCTCATCGACGGCTACCGAGAATGGCTCGACAAACAGTCTGCGCTCGCTGAGCACTTGCCCAGCCACCTGACCGAGATCGCTGATGAAGCGCCCCGCCGACGTCGAGGCCGGCCTGCGCGTGACGCGGCTCGGCACGTCGAGCGTCGTGTACGAGATCGGCCTGTTCCAGGGCGAGTCCGACGAGCCGGCAGCGGTCGGGCGGTTCGTGCACGTGTACGTCTCGGGCGCCGACCGCACGGTCACCCCGGTGCCCGACGTCGTGCGCGCCGCGCTGGCCCCGCTCACCTGAGCGTGGCGGGGCGCCCCCGGCGCCTGGCAGGCTGGACGCCATGGACCTGCAGCACTTCCACGCCCTGCGCACCGGCGTCGTCGAGACCGACGACGGACCACTGGATGGTGGCGACGGCGTCGCGGTCCTCATGCGCTACACGCTCCGGCTTCTCACCTCCCAACAGTTCCAACGTGCGGCGGCGCTCGTCTGCGCAGCGGAGCTGATGCGTCAGGCCGATCCGGCCACATGGGGGGAACGCCCGTTCAGCATCGGCTTGTGGGTGGGCTCAGCGGTCAGTCCCAAGCGCTACACCGACGCGAAGCAGCAGGTCGAGACCGCTCGGCAGGACACCGGCAAGACGCATGGGCTGACGGTGCTCCAACTTCAGCGCTGTCCATGGTGCGGATCCAAGATCGACCCGAAGCGCGACCTGCGCACCGTCGGAGCCACCGAGCGGATCGAGGTTCGCTGTGGTGACCGCAAGGGTCACTGCCCGTTCTCGCTCGACGGTGACGCCGGGCCTCTGCCGATCACGACAGTCGACGACGAGCTCTACCGAAACCCGCCCTCGTTCCTCCTCGCGACCGTGGACAAGTTCGCCCGGCTCGCCCGCGAGGGTGAAGCAGCCAGCCTCTTCGGCTACGTCTCTGAATACTGCCCTCGCCACGGGTACCGGCACCCGGACTCACGCGGAAGCTGCACGGGCAAGTCCCACAACCACAAGGACGAGGGCGGCAGGGCCTACCCGCCTGTCCAGGTCGCGAAGGTGGGCCGCCTGCGGCCGCCGGATCTGATCATCCAAGACGAGCTGCACCTCATCACGGGTGCGCTCGGCACGGCCGTCGGCGTCTTCGAGAACGCCGTCGACGTCCTCTCCTCCTACGAGCGGGACGGCACGACCGTTCGCCCCCTCGTGGTTGCATCCACGGCGACAGTGCGCAACGCCCTCAACCAGGTCACCGCGCTCTACGGTCGGGGAGTCGCGGTGTTCCCGCCACAGGTGCTCGACGTTCGCGACACATTCTTCTCCAAGGAGAAGGCGGTGTCGGACGAGGATCCTGGGCGCAAGTACCTCGGCGTGTGTGCCCACGGCATCCGGCTGACGCTGGCCGAGATCCGTATGTCCGAGGTGCTTCTCCTCGCCGGCCAGAAGCTTCTCGATCAACACGGCGATGCGGCGGACCCGTACATGACGACGGTCGGCTACTTCTCCGCGACCCGTGAGCTGGCAGGTATGCGGCGCTACCTCGATGACGACGTCACCACCCGCGTCGCCGGCAACACCGAACCGTTCCCTCGCCGTACGACCGACTGGACCCGGCTGTCGATCGGTGAGCTCACCGCACGGATCTCGGCAGAGGAGATCGCCAAGACGCTCGACCACCTCGCGGTGCCCTTCGGCGACCGCTGGACCACTCGCGGAAAGGCCGCCTACGGCAAGGCATACCAAGCAGCGATCGAGGCCAAGCAGGCACCACCGAAGTCCCCGCCGCGCCCCTACGACGTCGTACTCGCGACATCGATGCTCCAGGTCGGGGTCGACGTTCCACGGCTTGGCCTGATGCTGGTCGTGGGGCAACCGAAGAACACCGCCGAATACATCCAGGCGTCCTCTCGCGTCGGCCGCGATGCCCGCAAGCCTGGCCTCGTGGTGTCGTTGGCGAACTGGTCGCGCCCTCGCGACATGTCCCACTTCGAGTCGTTCCGGCACTACCACGACACGTTCTACGCCCAGGTCGAAGCCTTGAGCGTCACGCCGTTCTCGGACACCGCCATGGAGCGCGGATTGATGGGCATGCTGGTCAGCGCGATACGGGTTGCGGACGAAGGACAGCCCGCGTCACTGTCGCCGGCGGATGGTGCCGGTGAGGTCCTCAGCAAGCTTCCCGCAGCCCAGAAGCTCATCGATAGGTTGATCGCACGCGCAGCGCCCGCGGCACCTGATTCACAGACGCTCGAGCGGATGCGCCAGAAGCTGCTCCAACGCGTTGACCGGTGGTACGACAAGGCCAAGGAGTACGGCGGTGCGCTCGTCTACGAGCGTCCGCGGAAGGGCCATGTCGAGTGGCCGCTTCTGATCAGCCCTGAGACGACCGTGCCGACACCGGCCGATCGCGTGTTCGTCGTAGCCAACTCCATGCGCGAGGTGCAGCCGGAGTTCAACCTCTTGGTCAGCCCCGCCCGAGCCAATCTCGCGTTCAAAGAGCCGGCCACAGCTCCAGACTGGGACTTCCCGAAGGGAGATGACGCATGAGCGAGACATCTCTTGACGCCGACGCCTCCGATCAGGGTCTTGCGCCCGTGACGATCGGTCTCGCCGAACTTGATCCCATCGCCGACGTCGAGGCCAAGGTCACCAAGAACCGAAGCAAGGTCGGCTCCGTCCGACCGTCTGCCCTGCTCTACACCTCGGGCGTCGGAGCCACTGTCGATCTGCCCCACCTGTCCGTGATGCCACATGGCCTGGACGCTTGGCGGCGCTATTACGACCGCCGAGCCGGCGGCGCGGACGTCATCGTCGAGCCCCGTCTCCTCGATCTGGTCCAGGCATACCTCGGCGACCAGGTCACCCAGCTGCGCAAGGCGCCCTGGGCGCCCGAAGCGCCAGGCGGGTTCGGTGACGAGGCGATCGACCTCGGGATCCCGGCGCGCATCTTCCCGCAGTGGCTTCGCTGCACCGGGTGCAACCTGCTCGCGCCGGTGAGCCACCCGATCTTCGAGTTCAAGAACGTTCTTAAGTACCGACCCGACCAGGCGACGTTCGTCCACAAGGACTGCAAGGGCTGGAGCCCCGGCACAAGCAAATCGAAGACAAGGAAGGGACGTGAGCAGGCCGCAGTGCCTGCGCGCTACCTGATCGCTTGCATCAACGGGCACCTCGACGAGTTCCCGTACGCCGCCTGGGTCCACCGTGGTGGCTCCTGCCCGAACGCCAAGGTCCCGCAACTCCGGATGCGGGAGTGGAAGAGCAACCTCGGCCCGGATGTTCAGATCATCTGTCTGTCTTGCGATGCTCGGCGCGGGATGCTGGAGGCCACTGGGCCCAAGGCAGCAGACAAGTTGCCTCGGTGTCGCGGCCGGCATCCACATCTCGACGCGTTCTACCAGTGCGACCAGCCGGGCAAGCTGATGATGCTTGGTGCGGCCAACCAGTGGTTCGCCTCCACGGTCGGTCTTCTCGCGCTTCCTCGCGAGGAGGTGGCCACCGTGGCCGATCTGCTCCCAATTCTCCAATCGCTGCCGCCAGAGGTACTCGCCGCGGCAACCGGCAAGGACGCGCTCGCTGGATTCCGCGGATGGGCTGGCAGCGTCACGCAGAGCGACCTGTTCGGGAACGCCACCGACGACGTCCTGTGGGAAGCGATTCAGTCGCTCAGGGGCGCTGGTGCCCCGCCTCCGACGGCCGCGGCGAGCACTGACCCGACCGACATCTTGATTCCGGAATGGCTGGTACTCACCGATGAGGAGAAGTACACGAAGCACTCGGGTGCTGCGGACTTCCGCGCCGTCCGCCGGAATGTCCCCGCCTCCCTGAAGCCCGTCGTCCGGGAGGTCGTTGCGGTCGAGAAGCTCAAGAAGGTCAATGCCTTCCTCGGATTCACTCGGATCGACGCCCTCGACCGCATCGAGGACAGCAGGAGCCGCGTCGCACCCCTGGGCCGCGACGGCCGACCTACATGGGTCCCAGCAACCGAGGACCGTGGAGAGGGCTTCTTCATGCAATTCGACGAAGCAGCAGTCGTCGCCTGGGAAGAGCGAATTCTCGACCTCGACATCTGGGAAACCTACCGACGCGCCCACGAGCTCAACTTCAAGCGACGGACCAGCAAGACGGCAGACAGCATCGATCCCGACAGCCGATTCCCCGCGCCGCGGTACTGGGCCCTCCACACCCTGTCCCACCTGCTTATCCGCGAGGCGGCCATGTCGAGTGGCTACGGATCGGCCAGTCTCACCGAGCGCATCTATGCATGGCGCGAGGACGGCGAGCGGCCAGCTGCTGCGGGACTGCTCATCAGCACAACCGCGTCCGACAGCGAAGGGACACTGGGCGGGTTGGTCGACTTGTCGAGGCCCGAGCGGCTCGGCCCCCTCGTCCACGATGCCGTCCGGCGGGGAGGGCGGTGCTCCAGTGACCCGGTCTGTTCCCACCGACGCCCCCGAGGCAAGGAGGATTTCCTCCACGGCGCGGCATGCCACTTCTGTCTGTTCGTCAGCGAGACCAGCTGCGAGCGGATCAACCGCTTCCTCGACCGACGCATGCTACTCGACCTCCTGGTCGATCCAGACATCGCCACACCCTCGCTGTTGCAGCCGATCCTTGGAGCCTGAGCCGTGTCGCCTGTCGCCCGGTTGGGCGAGATGCTGGCGCCCGCCGAGGCTCAAGCCATCGCGGCCACCCTGCGTCAGCAGGGCCTCCCGCACCTCGCGGCTCAGCGTGCCTTCGCGGTGAACCGACGCGAGGTCAAGTTGCTGCTCGTGGCACTGATCAAGGAGGCCGGGGGCGCCGAACTAGCAGCAGCTGTCCTTGACGGGATCGCCGCCGTTCCCCGCAGACCGGGCCCCGAACCGGTATGGACCGCCCCGACCGTGCCGGGATTGGGGGGCCGAACGACGCTCGCCGTCGCCGATCTGATCAACAGGGCGACGGCGACCGTGTACGCTGCGACCTACTCGGCCGGCGCAGGATCGGACTATGTCCAGGCTTTAGCACACGCCATCGATCGCGGGGTCGCCGTCACCGTCATCGTCGACCGAGGGATGCAGGAGACGAACGGTGGGGCGGTTCCCAAAGCGCTCCGCGGCGCGAGAGTCTGGGCCTACGCGCCCGCGGCCGAGGGGGAGTGGATGCCACGTCAACATGCGAAGCTCGTGGTGGTCGACCGAACCGCAGCGCTCGTTACTAGCGCCAACTTCTCGAACGCCGCTGCCAAGCTCAACCTCGAGTGCGGGCTCCTCAGTCACGACGTGAACGTAGCCGAGAGCGTCGTGCAACAGCTGGAGACGCTTCATGACCACGGTGCGCTCGTCGACTACTGACGACCCGCGTTCGGACCGGGGGGACGCATGCTCGAGGATGTAGGCATGCGTTCGGTGGGCCTCTTCGCCGGTATCGGCGGTTTCGAACTCGGTCTGCAGCGTGCCGGGATCGTTCCAGACTTGCTCTGCGAGTACTGGACGCCCGCGTCTGAGATCCTGAGGGCGCGATTCGACGCCGATGTCGTGGGCGACATCCGTGAACTTCGTTCTATCCCGAAGGTCGACGTCGTCACGGCAGGGTTTCCTTGCACTGATCTGAGCCAGGTTGGACGCACAGCCGGAATCGAAGGTTCTGAGTCCGGGCTGGTGAGGGAAGCGTTCCGACTCATCGAGAATGCGGCGTCGACGTGGGTGGTGCTCGAGAACGTCCCGAACATGTTGAGCCTTCGCGGCGGTTCTGCGATGACGTACATCGCTGACTGGTTTGAGGAGCGCGGCTGGAACTGGGCCTACCGGACCGTCGACTCGCAACACTTCGGACTTCGGCAGCGACGACGCCGGGTGTTCCTCGTCGCTTCGCGAAGCGAAGATCCGCGAGCTGTGCTTTTCGCTGAGGATGCCGGTCCCACCACTGCTCGAGCCAACCACTCCGCTTATGGCTTCTCCTGGACGGAGGGCAACCGTGGTGTCGGCTGGGGTGACGGAGTCACCCCGACCCTCAAGGGGGGATCGAAGGTCGGCATCGCCTCACCCCCGGCGATCTGGCGTATCGACGGCGAACCCGGCCGTGCGATCATTCGCCCCAGCGTCCGCGCGGGGGAGAGGCTGCAGGGCTTCCGGGCAGGTTGGACGGAAGGTTCGAAGGACGGTGTGCGATGGAAGATGGTCGGCAACGCCGTCTCGGTACCTGTTGCGGCATGGATCGGGCGAGGCCTGACCTCGCCCGGCGATCCGCTGGACGTCGACAGACGAGCCCTCCGTCCGGGCGATCGGTGGCCGTCTGCAGCCGCGTCGATCGGCGGCGTCCGGGAAAGCTGGAGTCTGAGCGATCGGCCCATTCACGCAAAGCCGCCGTCGACACTGTCAGGGCTCATCGACCGACACGGCGGGACGCCCTTGTCCTTTGGAGCCACCAAAGGGTTCTACAGCCGTCTGCATGCAAGCTCGCTCCGAGTCCGCGATGATTTCGAGACGGCGCTCGTCGACCACCTCGAATCCTTCCAGTGCTGACGGCGCTGCGTCGATCGCGACGAGCGCAAGATCGGGGGGCGTGAGTTGACGGACTCGTGGGCCTCTTCCCCGGCTGTACGCCAATCGATGCAAGGCAATCGCGGTCGAGACACGAAGCCTGAGATCGCTGTGCGACGCCGCGTGCACGCGGCGGGCCTTCGTTACCGCGTTGACTTCAGGCCTCTTCCGAGGTTGAACCGCCGAGCGGACCTCGTCTTCACCCGCCGCCGCATCGCGGTGTTCATCGATGGTTGCTTCTGGCACGGATGTCCCGAGCATCACACGATCGCCAAGTCGAATCGATCGTTCTGGGCGGAGAAAGCCAGGCGCAACCGCGAGCGTGATCGTGAGACCGATCAGATTCTTCGCAGCGAGAGCTGCTGTGTCCTTCGGTTCTGGGAGCACGAGAACCCGGCAGAGGTTGCATCACAAATCGTCGAGGTGGTCCGGTCTGCGTCGGAGTGAAGTTCTGGCGCCATCACTCAGGCGGCATGGGCCGTTCCAGTGAGGTGCCGCCGACGATCAAGTTTCTGGAGAAGACGAAGGAAGCACTGACGGGTCGGAGAACAACCTGCGCCTCGCGAACGACAGGCGCAGGACATCTTGATGAAGCGGTCGACGAGGAAGAACCCCACGATGGCAGCCAAGTTCGCAGAGCTCGCGCAGGGTTCCGCCGACGAGCCTGGCCTTCTCTGACTCGAGACTCCGAGGGTGCCGGGCGTGCTCGACGGCGCCTGCTGGGTCGGTGCGCCGCACCGACCCAGCTGGCTTCGTGCCGTCACCGACGCGACGACGCCGGTGCGCGGTGGCCGAGCCCTCAGACGACCGCGCGGACGATCTCGTCCGCACCGACGACGACGCGTCCTGCCTCCTGCGCACGGCGGAGCGCTGCGAGCACGGGCGTCGTGAGGGCGTCGGTGCGCCGCCGCCATCCGAAGAGCAGCAGCGTCTCCTTGAGCAGCTCGTCCTCGGTCATGCCGTGGGCGTCACGGCACAGGGCGACGATGGCGTTGACGATCTCGGTGGGGTGGATGTCGGCGATGGGTCGCGGGTCGTCGAGCGTCGCCGTCCGGAAGGTGGTCCACGACGCGCGGTCGACGCCCATCGGCCACACGAAGCCCTCGTCGTCGCGCATCTCCCGCGGGATGCAGCGCACGATGGCCTCGATCCTCGCCGCGTTGAGCCGTGTCAGGTCGAAGGCGCCCGCGGCCAGGCGAGCCGCTCGCTCGGACGACACCGGCCCTTCTTGCTCGGCGATCCCGCGGAGCACCTGTGCGACCTTCTGTGCGGCCTGGTGGCCAGGGAGTGCGTCGAGCGTGGACCTGGGGCCGGCCTTGCGCGGCGCCCATGGACGGAAGGGTTCGGCGCCGGGAAGCTGCTGGTCGCCCAGGAAGCTCGACGGAGTCGCCGAGGCGAACGTGTGCGACGCCGGACTCGGATCTGTCACGACGCTCGCGGCTGCCGATACTGCAGGCTCAGACCGCTGCGGGACGCCCTGCTGCGGATGGTCCTGCTCGACGTCGGCAGACGTCGAGGGCGCCGGCTGCGAGACATCGGGGACGCGCCGCGGGGCGGTGCGCGCCGTGTCGACCTCGTTGACGAGCCTGCGCACCACCGACCCCCGGTCCTCCAGCCACTCGGGCATCCAGACCCGCTGCACCGACCGCCAGCCCATGAGGTTCTCGAGGACCGACACGGGCAGGCCGTCGCGGTCACCGACGGTGCGGCGCGCAGCCCACCCCTCCCCGTCGAGGAGCACCGCCACCAGGGGTGAGTCGGGCGCCGACGGGTGCGCCAGCGCGAGGTCGATCTTGAAGTCGGAGAGACCGAGGTCCGTCGTCACGACCAGACCCGCCTCCCGGCACGCCTCAGCGATCTCGTCGCGGTGGCGATCGACCACGGCGCGGTGGGACGTCTGGTCGGCTCCCGAGGTCCTGGCAGCGGCAGCGTGCATGTACGCGGCGAGGTGCTTGATGCCGATCGAGCCCGTCGCGTCGACACGCAGCTCGCTCGGGTCGAACGACGTGAAGATGACCACCTGGGTGCGGGCGCGCGTGATGGCGACGTTCAGCCGACGCTCGCCGCCCCGGTTCGTCAGAGGACCGAAGTTCAGGGGCAGCACGCCCTTGTCGTTGCGGCTGAAGGCCGTGGAGAACAGGATCACGTCCCGCTCGTCGCCCTGGACATTCTCCAGGTTCTTCACGAAGAGGCCTTCGCCGTTGGTGCCGTCCATCGCCTCGAGGATGCGGGCGTCGTCGAGGTCGCGGAGCATCGACTCCACGAGCGTGCGTTGCGGCATGTTGAAGGTCACGACGCCGACCGACGGGACCCGGCCCGGCGAGGCCGCGAGCCTCGGCCTCGACCCGGTTCGTGCCTTTGTCCCGACCGGGCGTGCGCACGAAGGTGCCGTCGAGCTTCACGAGGCTCACGCCCGCCACGGGGCGGCCTTCGGCGTCCAGGCCCGGGTCGGGCGCGGGGAACGAGGAGAGCCGGCTCTCGTAGTAGTGCTCGTTGCTGAAGGCGATGAGGGACTCGTCCTTGCTCCGGTAGTGCCAGGTGAGGGCGCGGCGACCGACTCCCGCCTGGGCGACCTCGGTGAGGATGCTCTCCTCGTCGGGCTGCACCAGGAGGTCGTCGACCGTGGCGGTGTCATCCGTGCCGGGTTCCGCGAAGGAGGTGGGTGGCATCTGCTTGCTGTCGCCGACCACGACGGCAGAGGTGGCGCGTCCCATGGCGCCCACCGCGTCCGCCACGCGGATCTGCGACGCCTCGTCGAACACCACGAGGTCGAACGTGATCGACCCGACGGGGAAGAAGCGCGCGATGGAGTCCGGGCTGACCAGCACGCACGGCATCACCTGGGTGACCAGGTCCCCGTACGTGGCGAGCAGCTCGCGCACCTTCATGCCTCCCCGGCGTCGCTCCAGCTGGCGACGGAGCTCACCGACCTGGCCCTTCTCCGAACCGGACAGGAACGGTCGAGCCGCGAGGACGTCTGCCGCGACGGACCGCTGGAGGTGGGTGCGCAGGTCCACCATCGAGGACGCGAAGCGATGCACCGACGTGCCGTGCGCCTCGGCGTCGAAGCCGTCGAGACCGGAGGCCAGCATGCGCTCCTGGGTCGAGGCCAGCGCCAGACCCTTCTCCAGGGACGCCACGGCGGACGTGCTGCCGACGCGACCCTCGAGCACGGCGTCGAAGGCCTGGTCGAGGTGCAGCTCGCGCAGCACGGCGGCCGCCGAGACGAAGGCGAGCCACCGGTCCAGCGACCTCTCGGCCTGGGCCGGGTTCGAGCGCGTCGCGACGCCCGTGGTCCAGACCGGGACGAACGCAGCGTCGTCCAGCCAGTCGTGCACGTCGCGGTCGCTCGAGCCGGACGCCGACACCAGGTCGCGCGCCGCGGTCTCGAGAGCGCGCAGGGCGCTGCTCTCCTTGTCGCTCAGCACGAGGTCCGCGTCGAGGAGCGCACGCAGCGTCTGCCCGAACGGGGTGACCACTCCGTCGGGGCCAGGAGCGATGAAGGCCGCCTGCACCTGCAACCACTGCAGCTGGTGCTCCACCGCGTCGAGCGACGCGTCCTGGTAGGGGTTCCACCCAACGACGGGGCGGGTGCCGGTGACTCCGGAGCGCTCGGGGGCGACGGCGTCCGCGCCGGCCCTGATGCCGACGAGCTGCTCGAGCAGGGCAGGGGCCTCCTTGGGCTTCACGGGGGCCTTCAGGTGCTGGTCGAGCGGGGCGAGGGCAGCGAGCACCCGCTTCCTGCGACCGAAGAAGCCGGTCGCGGCGGCTGCGACCACGGCATCTCGAACGTCCTCGACCGGCAGGTCCAGTGCCGCGGGTGCGACTCGTTCCAGCGCCGGCGGGTTGGTGCCCGCCAGCGCGCTGAGCGTGCTGACGTAGGCGTCGCGACGCTCGACCCAGGAACGCGTACGGACCTCGTCGAGCTCGGCCGCCGTGACCGCGGGTCCGTGCACGAGGCTGACGAGTCCCGCCAGGTCCTCGAGGGTCCGCGCCTGGTCGACAGCATCCCGCAGCGGTCCGGCAGGGGGCAGCTCGGCCACGGCACGGTCGAGGTCGGCGGCAGCGGCCAGGACGCCGCGGCGATCGTCGACGGCACGGCGCACGAAGCCCCAGGGATGGTGCTGCTGCGGACGAGCGAGGTCTGCGGTGTCCTCGAGGTAACGGAGCGAGCCGCGGAGTCGCGCCAACGACTCGGCCTCGAGGCTCGTGAGCTCCTCGGAGGTGATCGGCAGCGCCGGCAGGTCATCGGGGTAGGCCAGGAGCTGCGTGCGTGCCGAGTAGTAGGAGAGGCCGGCCGTGTTCTTCTCGTGCAGCCGCGTCGCGTACCGCTGGAGTGCCCGCCTGGAGCTGCTCACCGACTCCTGCTCGGCCGTGAGGCCCTGCCGGTCGAGCTCGAGGTGCAGGTCGAGTGCCTGCTTGATCTGGTCGCGGACGACGGCAGGCTTGCTCGACTTGTCGTGCAGGTCGAGCGAGAACGGACCCATGCCCACGGACTCGAGGCGCGAGGACACGACGTCGAGAGCAGCCCGCTTCTCGGCCACGAACAGGACCCGCTTGCCGGAGGCGATGGCGCGGGCCAGCAGGTTGGTGATCGTCTGGGACTTGCCGGTCCCGGGCGGTCCCTCGAGCACGAAGGTGTGGCCCGCGACCGCGGCGGCGACCGCCTCGAGCTGTGAGGCGTCGGCGGGGATGGGGCAGCTGGCGTCGAGCTCGTCGAGGTCGGCCATCGACGCCTCGCCGTGCGGGTCCTCGAACTCACCCGTCGGGTTCTCGACGAGGTGGCGGACGAGCGGAGCGTCCATCAACCCTTCCCAGTCGTCGTCCAGGTCCTTCCACAGGCGGAACTTGGCGAACTGCAGGACGGCGACGTCCGCCGACTCCTCCACGCGGTAGGGCAGGTCCTTCTCGATGATCACCTCCCGGACGGCCTCGAAGGTCGCGGCGAGGTCGATGCCGTGCTCGTCCTCCGTGGGGTTCTCCAGTCCCGGGATCCTGATGCCGTCCACCTGGCGGAGCTTCTCGATGAGGCAGTAGTTGGGCGTGCTGGCACCGGACTCGTCGAGCTGGAGACGGTACAGACCGCGGCGGGACCCGGGCACGAGGAGCACCGGCAGCAGGATGAGCGGCGACTTGAGCGGGCGGTCGTCGAGCTGCCAGTGCAGCGACCCGAGCGCAAGGTACAGGTTGTTCGCGCCGGTCTCCTCCTCGATGGTCCGCGCCTTGTAGGCCAGGTTCCGCATCCTGCGGAGGTAGGTGTCGAGGGTCTGGCCCGTGCGGACGTCGGTGAAGAGACGCTTCGTGTCGAGGTACTCCTTGAGCTGCGACGCGGGAAGGTCGGCGCCGAAGCGCACACCCTGCGCCTCGCTCGTCGCGGGGACCGCGTCGCCGGGGAGCAGGGTCACCGCCTGACCTGCGCTCAGCAGGTCCTCGACGTGGCCGATGCTGCCCGGTGCGACGGCGAGCTGGATCGCCGACCGCTCGGTGAAGTTGATCAGCTTGTTCCGCAGGCTGAGGTCGAGCAGCGCGTTCTTCCACGACTGGACCCGAGGTGGGACGGATGCGACGACCGCACCCGTGCGCTCGTCCACCTGCGGTGTCGTCGACACCACGTGGTGCCCCGAGTGCTCGGTCGGGACGTACTCGACCAGCGTGGCGGCGCCAGAGCTCTCGACCCGGTGGGCGGGGAGGGGGAGCACCTGGCTCTGGGCGCGCACGACCCGCACGTCCACGACCCCCTCGAAGCGGGAGAGGTCGCCCGAGAGGTAGCGGCCGCGCGTGACCTGGTGGACGTCGTCGTCGACGTCGGCGGAGTCAGAGCCGCCGGTTACGCTGGTGGTCTCGAGGACGCGCAGGCGACCGCTGTCGACGGCATTCACCGCGCTCTCGAGCGCCTCGACGGACGCGAAGCCCAGCTCCTCCGTGCGCCAGTAGCCGAGGAAGGCGTGGCCCTCGACGATGAACAGCACGGGGTGGAGGCCTGCGTGCTCGATGGCGGCGGCCAGCACGACCGAGGTGTCGAGGCAGGTGCCGACCCTGCCGTCCAGGACCTCCTCGGGAGTGCGGACCTTCTGGCCTGCGGACCAGCTGGCTGGAGGATTGCTGTAGGTGATGCCCCGCTCGCGGGCCTCGTCCCAGATCGCGCGCACGATCGCGTCGACGCGTTCGGGCCCGGCCTGGTATCCCTGCGTGGAGCCCGAGCCGGTGGTCCTCTCGAGTCGTGTTCGGACGGCGTCGAGGAAGGCTCCGACGCTGGGGTCGTTCGGTTGCACGAAGGCGGCCAGGGTCTCCGTCGCGAGAGGGTTCAGGACGGCACGGCCGTCCGCGGCCCGGGAGAAGATGGTCCTCCAGGTCCGCGCCGACCCGAGCAGCACGTCCTGCCGGTGGCTGGTCACGATGTCCTGCTGGTGGACCTCCACCACCAGCTGAGCCGTGACGTCCTCGGCGACCTGGCTCATCGCTGCCACGTCGACCTGCAGCTGCACGGGATCGACCGTTGCGCTGCCGTCCGCGTCCGGCTCGAGCTCGGTGGCGAACGGGTGCGTCAGAGCCACGCCGCGGTCCTCGAGCCGGACGTGCAGGACCGCCGGCGCGTCGTGCCCGATGTCGTCCACCCGGACGGTGTGCACGAACGGGATCCGGTTGTAGACGAGCGCGTAGCTGGCCCACTCGTTCGCCTGGACGGTGATGGACAGGGTCATGAAGTTTCTCCCGATCTTGGCTGCCCTGAGACTAAAGGTCCTCGTCGGACGGGGTGTCGGATCCGAGAATGTCGCTTCAGATTCGGGCCTGTCGTCCTAGATCAGCTTTCGATGGTTTCAACGTGCCAGCTTCGGGATGTGAGGTTTGTGCCGTAGACGAACTCCCTCCTGAGCGCGCTCTCGTGCGGCACCCCCAACGCGTCGCCGCAAGCCTGCCCCAGCAGCACGCCGGCGGCACGGTCCCGCTGTACCTCATCCATCTCGCCTCCCGTGGTGCGACGTCATCATCGCTGTGCGCGGTGGGACGGACGTCTGACGTCGCCTAGTTCGTCTGAGTCATCTTCCCAGGATCGTCCGACGCGTGACGCGATCCGACCTAGCGTCGAGGATCGACGAAGGAGAACACGATGAAGCGACGCGCAAGCGCCCTGGTCCTCGCCACGGCCCTCTCGATCGGGACGCTGGGTGCCGTCGCGGCCCCGGCCGAGGCCGCCACGACCTACAAGAACTGCACCGAGCTGAACAAGGTCTACAAGCACGGCGTCGGCCTGCCGGGCGCGCGCGACAAGGTGCGCGGCAAGACGAAGCCGGTCACGAACTTCACGAAGAACAAGGCCGTCTACAACGCCAACAAGAAGTCCGACCGCGACAAGGACGGCATCGCCTGCGAGAAGCGGTGACGCCGTCGGTGGGACGGAGTAGAACGGACGCATGAGTCGCGTCCGCATGCACAACATCTCGATCTCCCTCGACGGATTCGCAGCGGGGGAGCCGCAGGCGCTCGAGACGCCGATGGGTCACGCCGGGCAACGTCTGCACACCTGGATGTTCGACACCGCCTTCGGCGCCGCGATGATGGGCCGCGCCGGCGGGTCGGACGGGGTCGACCAGGCGTTCGCGCAGCGCTTCGCCGACGGGATCGGCGTCGAGATCATGGGGGCGGGCAAGTTCGGGCCGCCCGGCTGGCAGGACGACCCCGACTGGCGCGGATGGTGGGGTGAGACGCCGCCGTTCGGCATGCCGGTGCTCGTACTCACCCACCGCCCCCGCGAGCCCCTCGTCCTCGACGACACGACGTTTCACTTCCTCGACGCCGCTCCAGTCGAGGCTCTGGAGAAGGCTCAGGAGATGGCCGGCGGCCTCGACGTGCGCATCGGCGGAGGTGCCGACGTGGCGCGCCAGTTCTTGGCCGAGCGGCTCGTCGACGTCGCGCACGTCGTGCAGGTTCCGATCGTGCTCGGTCGTGGAGCGCGCCTGTGGGACGGGCTCGCAGGGCTCGAGGACGACTACGACATCGAGGTCGTGTCGTCGCCGTCGGGCGTCGTGCACCTGACCCTGCAGCGCAGGGCGTGAGTCAGTCGCAGTAGTCGCAGAGGCCGGTGGCGGGGAGCGCCGTGAAGCACGTCGGACAGACCTTCACCGGCTTCGTCTCGACGGCAGCGCGTGCCCTGCCGGGGCGGGTCGACGTCGTGCTCGAGCTCGCGCGGCGCACCTTGGCGGGCCGCGGCACGCCACCGTCGGCGGGTAGGTCGGTGGCGAGAGCGCGATAGCAGAGCAGCCGGTCCTCGGCCGCTCGCGTCTCGACGTCGCGCACGACGTCACCGGTCGTCGCCAGCACGGCCCGTGCGTAGACGTCGCCGACCGTGCCGTCACGCTGGACCGCGAGCGACGTGAGCGGCGGGTCACCTGCGCGTGCGGCAGCCAGGGCGGTGATCTCCATGAAGTCGCCGAGCCACGTGCGGCGCGACGTCGGACTCTCCACACGGGTGCGCACGAGGACCTGGTCGGCCAGGTCGCTGACGGTGATCACGGCGCCGTAGCGGCTCGCTGTCTCGCGGAGGATGTCGAGTGCTGCGGGGGTCCACCGGGCGAACTGGGGGAGGAGCTTGGCCACGTCTCACAACGTTAGACGACCGGTCCACGGCGTCGTCCTGGCGGATCGCTCAGAGCGCCCTCCGCACGCGGATGGGCCCCTTGGCCGTCGACGGATCGACGACATGCCCGCCCTGGGTGATCTCCACGGTTCCGTCGGCGACGAGCCGTCGCGCTGCCCGTCTCGCGGGTTCCATCAGCTCGCGCCAGCCG
>LUMS01000433.1_pt1 | contig 17216 bp, 19 predicted proteins | sample 729711 | NCBI WGS metagenome assembly LUMS01 (sample SAMN03860298, study PRJNA289734) | marine metagenome | biome: seawater column; feature: ocean; material: water; isolation source: Red Sea water column Station 192 - depth 25m | place: Saudi Arabia: Red Sea | collected 2011-10-15 | depth 25 m | reverse complement strand
AGACTACTTTTGTTCAGGAAAATTAACTAAAATTTATTTAATAAGAGCAAAAAAAGTTACAAAAATATTTTGCACAATCTTCATTTTTCACAAATTTACATCATTTAGAGATAATATCTTTTAGTTAAGTATTTATTTTGAGGAAAGCATCTTTGAACATAATTAATGGATTTCATCTGAAAAATGTAAGAGGCGATATTCTTGGAGGCATCACAGCCGCAGTAGTGGCTTTACCTCTCGCTCTTGCTTTTGGAAATGCTGCGTTAGGACCTGGCGGAGCAATTTATGGACTTTATGGAGCAGTAGTAGTTGGTTTTTTAGCCGCATTATTCGGCGGAACACCTGCTCAAGTTAGTGGACCTACCGGTCCCATGAGTGTAACTGTTGCAGGTGTAGTAGCAGGCTTAGCAGCAGTAGGGGTTCCAAGAGATCTTTCTGCAGGACAAATTTTACCTTTAGTTATGGCAGCGGTAGTCATTGGCGGCTTACTGCAAATATTATTCGGGATTCTAAAACTAGGTAAATACATTACTTTAGTTCCATATTCTGTTGTTTCAGGATTTATGTCTGGTATTGGAGTAATAATCATTGCGCTTCAGATTGGACCATTACTTGGAATTAGCACTCGAGGTGGAGTAGTCGAATCTTTAACAACTGTATTTTCAAATTTCCAGCCCAATGGTGCTGCTATTGGAGTAGCAATAATGACACTAGGTATAGTATTTCTTACTCCTAGAAAAATAAGTCAGTGGGTTCCTTCTCCTCTCTTGGCCCTATTGATAGTTACCCCAATATCAATATTAATTTTTGGAGATGGAGCTATTGATAGAATTGGAGAAATTCCAAGGGGAGTTCCATCTTTAAATTTCCCAAGTTTTAATCAATATTTCCCAATTATTTTCAAAGCAGGATTAGTCTTAGCAGTACTTGGCGCAATTGACTCCTTACTGACATCTCTAGTAGCAGACAATATCTCTCAAACAAAACATAATTCTGATAGAGAACTTATTGGTCAAGGAATAGGAAATGCTGTTGCAGGTCTGTTTTCAGGTTTACCTGGAGCAGGAGGTATTAGTAGGGGCAGGACCATTAGCAGAGCAAATTCCTAACGCTTTACTTGCAGGTATTCTTATAAAAGTTGGTCTAGATATTATTGATTGGGGATTCTTGAGGAGAGCTCACAAATTATCTTTAAAAACTTCAGTAGTAATGTATGGCGTACTTTTGATGACAGTTTTTTGGGATTTAATTTGGGCAGTTTTAGTCGGTGTATTCATAGCAAATATGCTCACTATTGATTCAATAACCGAAACTCAACTAGAAGGTATGGATGAGGATAATCCTTTATCAAAAGATGATCAAGCTAAAAATGCATTACCTGCTGATGAAAAAGCACTACTAGATAGATGCTCAGGAGAAGTAATGTTATTTAGACTTAAAGGACCACTTAGTTTTGGAGCAGCTAAAGGTATATCTGAGAGAATGATGCTTGTAAGAAACTACAAAGTTTTGATATTAGATATCACTGATGTTCCAAGACTTGGAGTGACCGCGACTCTCGCAATAGAGGATATGATGCAAGAAGCAAAAAATAATTCCAGAAAAGCATTTGTTGCAGGTGCTAATGAAAAAGTAAAAGATAGATTAGCTAAGTTTGGAGTTGAAGGGATTATTGAAACAAGAAAAGAAGCTTTAGAAACTGCTCTAAATGAAATAGCCTAATAATTTATGGAAATAAGTCCAATTCTGCAAAATGTATTAGCCCCGCCAGTTCTTTTCTTTTTGATTGGAGCAATATCAGTACTCTTTAAATCTGATTTAGAAATACCAGCTCCATTACCTAAACTCTTCTCCTTATATCTGCTACTAGCTATTGGTTTTAAAGGAGGTATAGAGATACAGAAAAGTGGTTTTACAGATCAAGTATTGCCTACTTTAAGTGCTGCAATACTGATGTCACTAGTAATCCCGCTGATTGGATTTTTAATTTTAAGATTTAAGTTTGATGTCTTTAATTCAGCCGCAATAGCAGCAGCATACGGTTCAATTAGTGCTGTTACATTTATTTCCGCAGAAAGTTTTTTGGAAAGTCAAAAAATAGCCTTTGATGGGTTTATGGTTGGCGCCTTAGCTTTAATGGAATCTCCTGCAATAATTGTTGGATTATTACTTGTGAAATTTGCAGCTCCAAAAAATAGACCAAAATCAAGAAAAATGCATCTAAGCGCAATATTACACGAATCACTTTTGAATGGATCAGTTTATTTATTGCTCTCAAGCTTAATTGTAGGATTTCTTACTGCTTCCAGTAATCCCTCAGGGATTGCAAAAATGGAGCCTTTTACTGGACAATTATTCTATGGAGCAGAATGCTTCTTCTTGTTAGATATGGGAATAGTCGCTGCTCAAAGATTGCCGAGACTGAAAAATGCGGGTTCGTTCTTGATTGGATTTGCCATTTTTATGCCTTTATTTAACGCATTTATTGGTGTTTTCGTTGCAAGATTTTTATCTCTAGGACCTGGCAACGCACTTTTATTTGTGGTTTTATGTGCAAGCGCCTCTTATTTAGCAGTTCCTGCAGCGATGAGGATGACAGTTCCAGAAGCTAAATCTAGTTATTATATTTCAACTACACTAGGTCTAACTTTCCCATTCAATATAGTTCTCGGCATTCCCATATATATGAGTTTAGTAAATACCATTATCCCACTTTCCCCTCTATAAAAATGAAAAGATTAGACTTGATATTTAGTGAAAGAGAACTAGATGCAATCATTAAAACATTAGAAAAAGCTAATGTTCCTGGATATACAGTTATGAAACACGCCACAGGCAGAGGGCCTGAAAGAGTTGTTACTGAAGATATGGAATTTACAGGATTAGGAGCAAATGCTCATGTAATTGTTTTTTGTGAGCAAGAATTAATAGATAAAATGAGAGATAACATCAGGGACGATTTAAGCTACTACGGAGGAGTTGCTTATATTTCTGAAGCGACACCCCTTTAAATTAAAGAAGCAATCTTTATTTTTAAGAATGAATCCAATCTACTCTTATATTTTTTCGACTATTTATGTATCTATCAATTGACATTGCAGCAATACATCCATCAGAAGCTGCAACTACGGCTTGCTTAAATGGTGTATTTCTTATATCTCCAATAGCCCATACTCCATCAGAGTTTGTAGACATAAAGTCATCCACAATAACTCCTCCGTCTTCTTTTAAAGCAATTTGATCCCCTAAAAAATCAGTAATCGGCTTTGAACCACTCATGTAGACAAACACTCCATCTAAATTTAAATTGATAGGATTTTCTTCTTGTTTATTTTTTACAACAACCCCATTCACACCCATATCATCGCCCAATATTTCCAATAATCTTGTTCTACTCCAATGTTTTATATTTGAATTATCCATCAATTCCATAGCTTCTTCATTATCTGATTTAGGATCACTTGATGTAATCCAATGCACAGTTGATGCAAATTTAGTTAGAACAGTTGCCTCTTCAATTGCCTCCTTGTTCACTCCAACAACGGCAACTTCTCTATTTTTATAAAAAGCCCCATCACATGTAGCACAATAACTTACTCCTTTGCCAAGAAAATCCGCTTCGCCCTTAAATGATGCAGGCCTACCCATAGCTCCACTTGCAAGTACAAGTGCTTTAGCTTTGAAAGTGCCTTCGGGTGTATAAACCATTTTCCATTCTCCACTAGCGTCTATTCCAAACACTTGTGCTCTTCTATAGTCTGTGCCGTATTGCACAGCCTGATCTCTCATTAGAGTAAGTAATTTCTCTCCACTTATATCAACCGGAACACCTGGATAATTAGCTATTTGATGAGTTATTGCTAAGGCGCCAACAGATGGATTTTTATCTAAAATTACTGTCTTTAAGTTTGAACGAGATGTATAAAGTGCGCAAGTACATCCGGCCGGGCCTCCTCCGATAATAACTACATCTGACTCAATGATTTCCAATTTAATAAAACTCCTTTTTAGTAGTTAATTAGATGAGTTCTTGGTTAGAAGATATTTTTAAAGTAAATACCTGAACCTTTATATAAATATAAGTTAAAAGAAAAAAGAGAAAAAAGCTTAATATAGAAACAAACTTACATAGGAAAAACATAAAAAATTAATTATCAAAATGATCAGTTACGTGAAATGTTCTGTATTGATCTATTATTAGGTCATATCGAAAAATCAATTGCCGTTGAAACATTATATTTTTCATGACCAACTCTGATTACCTTTTAAAAGCTGCCATTAAGAAAGTAACCGAAAAATTAAACGAGATATTGGTTGAAAAAATTGAAGAAGCAACAAATATTGCTCAGGATGCTCCAGAAATTCTCAAAAAAGAATTTGATAGTTTAAAAGAATCCATAATCGAAGAAGCATCAAGACTAGAAAAAGCAGAGAATATTGAAGAAAATGAGTCTACAAATACTTATCAAGATCCCAAAATAAAAAAAGCTTTAAATGAAATTGAAGGTATCAATAAGCAAATTGATCTCTTTAATAAAACTATAAATATTAAAATTAAATGAGTTATTACATACTTCATTATCGTTTAAAAAAATTGAAGAGGGCCTTTCTTATTTGGATAACTCTGATTTCGCTTTTAATAAATTTGTGGATAGATAATATTAGATTTACAATTTTCCAAACTAAGAACAATGAAAAAAGTAGGGTCCAAATTAAAAGAGCTAGGTGGTTTACTAATCAATTAATAAAGCTTGGTTCAGCATTTATTAAAATTGGACAATTATTATCAGCGAGACCTGATTTAATTCCTAATACCTGGATACAGGAATTGTCTAAATTGCAGGATCAAGTACCTAATTTTTCATTTGCACAAGTTGAAGAGACTATAAGAAATGAACTAGGGTCTAAGTTTAATGAAATAGATCAAATAATATGTGATCCGGTTGGATCAGCATCACTAGCTCAGGTTCATAGGGCGACTTTAAAAGATGGTAAGAAAGTAGTATTTAAAGTTCAAAGACCTAATTTAAAAGAATTGTTTATTATCGATTTGGGCATAATGCAGCAAATAGCAGGATTATTGCAGAAAAATAAGAATTGGAGTCGAGGTAGAAACTGGGTTGAGATTGCTAAAGAGTGTAGGAAAGTTCTGATGAAAGAACTTGATTTTACCCAAGAAATTGATTTACCAAAAATTGCAGAAATAGGGGCAATCAGCTATTTAAAACAATTAGTAAATTACGGTTTTTTTCATGCAGATCCTCATCCAGGAAATCTAGCAGTTTCAAGTGAAGGTAAATTGATTTTTTATGATTTTGGAATGATGGGGAACATCTCAAATAACCTTCAAACAAGATTAGGGGGGATGGTTAAGGCTGCTGCTCTTAGAGACGCCTCGTCACTTGTTAGTCAATTACAACAAGCTGGGCTAATTTCAAAAGATATTGATGTAGGACCAGTCAGAAGATTAGTCAGATTGATGCTTAAAGAAGCCTTAACTCCGCCATTTAGTCCTAATATTATTGAAAAATTATCTGGAGATTTATACGAACTGGTTTATGAAACGCCATTTCAACTGCCAGTAGATTTAATCTTTGTGATGAGAGCTTTATCAACTTTTGAAGGAGTTGGTAGAATGCTTGATCCAGGGTTTAACCTTGTATCAGTTACCAAGCCTTATTTAATAGAACTTATGACTTCAAATAATCAAAGTCCCAACGATTTAATTAACCAATTTGGAAGGCAAGTAGGTGAACTAGGATCGAAAGCTGTTGGAATTCCCAAAAGAATAGATGAAAGTTTAGAAAGATTAGAACAGGGCGATTTACAATTGCAAATAAGAATGGGAGAGTCTGATAGGCAATTCAAAAAAATGTTTACGGCTCAAAAAACTTTAGGCCATTCAATTCTCATAGGAAGCTTATCAATTGCATCTGCTTTACTTGTAACCAATAAACAAAATAATTTTGCATTGTTGCCACTTTTTTTTGCACTACCAATAAGTATTGATTGGATAAAGTGCCAATTAAGTATGAGAAAAGGCTCACGTTTAGAAAAACTTAAGCGCTAAAAAAACTATATATTTTTTGGACCTAAACCTAGAGCTCCAGCGAATCTTGCTTGATTTCCTAGTTCCTCCTCACTTTTTAAAAGCCTATTATATTTTGCAATCCTTTCACTTCTGCTCAAAGAGCCAGTCTTGATCTGACCCGATCTTGTGGCGACAGATAAATCTGCAATTGTTGTATCTTCAGTCTCACCACTTCTATGACTTATAACACTTGTGAAACCAGACATTTTAGCTAACTCAATAGCTTCCAAAGTTTCAGTTAATGTTCCAATTTGATTTACCTTTATTAGGATTGAATTAGCAGATTTTTCCATAATCCCTTTCCTTAACCTTTCTGTATTAGTAACGAATAAATCATCACCTACAAGCTGAACTTTATTTCCTAATTCTTTGTTTAATTCTGACCAACCCTCCCAATCATCCTCAGCTAAACCGTCCTCTATTGAAACTATGGGATAATTAGAAACTAATCTTGAAAGATATGAAATCATTTCAGAACTATTTAAACTTTTACCTTCATATTTATAAATACCATCACTATAAAATTCAGTACTAGCAGCATCTAAAGCTAAAGATACCTGCTCACCAGGCTTAAATCCGGCTTTTTGAATTGCTTCTAATAATAAGTCCCCTGCTTCTTCGCTTGATGACAAATTCGGGGCAAATCCACCCTCATCGCCTACAGCAGTAGATAGACCTTTTTGATCAAGTAATGATTTTAATGAGTGAAAAATTTCAGTACCCATTCTTAATGATTCACTGAAATTATTAACTCCATGTGGGACAAGCATAAATTCCTGAAAATCAAGACTATTTGGTGCATGAGCACCACCATTTATTACATTCATCAATGGGACTGGAAGAAGATTGGATAATGGATCTCCAAGATATCTATATAGGGGAATGTCTAAAGCATTTGCTGATGCTCTAGCAGTTGCAAGACTTACTGCAAGGATTGAATTTGCTCCAAGGTTAGACTTATTAGGAGTTCCATCAATTTCAATCATTAATTTATCTACTGCAGTTTGATCTAAAGATGACAAACCACATAAAGCCGGCGATATTGTTTCATGAATTTTATTAACAGCATTCAAAACGCCTTTCCCCATATATTTCGAACCACCATCTCTTAATTCATGTGCCTCATGAGCACCAGTGCTAGCTCCGCTGGGAACAATTGCTCTACCACTTGCACCACATTCCAAAAATACTTCTGCCTCTACAGTTGGATTACCTCTTGAAGGCTAATATCTGAAATATATTTGTTAACCAACTATAATTTTTAATTTTATAAGAGCTTAGATATTATTTAACGTTTTTTTCATTCTAAAGTCCCCGCAAATCCTCTCATCTAAATAATTTTCAAATTCATCTTACAATTTGAAAATTATTGGATGATTATTAATGCAGATCCTATTTAGAATATTAATTAATAATCAACTATAGTTTTTATAGTTTATGAGAGAAACACTTACATCCAGTCCTGAACTTTTTAGCGATATCAGTTGGAATCTTCTTTTATTAGGGGAAGAAACCGCAAAAAAATGGGATCATAGCGAATTTAATATTGAACACATAATTCATACATTGTTCTCATCAAGTGAATTCTTTGCCTTCATTGAAAAATTATCAATCGACCAAGATACAGTTTTAGACATAACAGAAGATTTTTTAGAAGAGACACCAACAAATGAGTCAGATATTTTTACTATCGGAGAAGATTTAGAAATTTTATTAGATAACGCGAATCAGATTAAAACTCAATGGGGATCGAGATTAATAGAAATCCCTCATTTACTAATTGCTCTTGGAAGAGATTTAAGAATTGGAAATTATGTTTTTGAAGAAGGAAACCTTTCAATGGAAAAATTAGAGGAAGAATTAAAGTTTTACCCAAATATTAATCAATCAAAAGATTCTTTTAATTATGGGAATGTAATTGAAATAAATAATCAATCTAATTTTGAATCAAACAACGAGACTAACGAGACTTTTGTAAAAGAAGAAAAATTTAAAAAAGCTATTGTTCCATTACCGAAAAGTGAACTTCAAATTGAAACCAAAAAACAAGTTGGAAAAGATGAAAATGCTCTTTCAATTTATGGAAAAGATTTAACAGAATCAGCTAAAAAAGGCTTACTAGATCCCGTTTTAGGAAGAGAAAATGAGATCAATAATTTAATGAGGGTACTCTGCAGAAGAAACAAAAATAACCCTATACTTATTGGCAATCCTGGAGTTGGTAAAACCTCAATTGCAAAATTACTTGCTCAGTTAATTGTAGACAAAAAAGTTCCTGATACTTTAAAAGACTTAAAAATTATTTCACTTGACTTAGGTGCATTAGTTTCTGGGACCAAATTTAGAGGTCAACTAGAGGAAAGACTAAGCTTAATAATGCAGGAACTAAATAATCCAAACCAAGGAATGATTCTATTTATTGATGAAATTCACTCAATATTAAGTTCTGACAGATCTTCTACCGACATCAGTAATATCTTAAAACCTTTACTAGCTGAAGGAGAACTTAGATGTATCGGTACAACAACACCTGAGAAATTTCGTGAAACTATTGAAAAAGATCAGGCATTAAATAATTGCTTTCAAAAGATAGCTGTTAATGAACCTTCAGTAGAATTAAGCGCAAAAATACTGCAAGGTATCAAAAAGAAATATGAATCACATCATGGCATAAAAATTTCTGAAGAGGCTGTAAACTATTCTGCAAAATTGGCCGATAGATACATCAGCGATAAATGTCTCCCTGATAGTGCAATAGGAATTATCTATTTTAATGAAAGAAGAAGATAAGCTAACCAAACAAATTAAAGATAAATCAAATCGCGAAATTGAAAATGATCTAGATTATTTAGAAAAGCTTGAAGAAGAGTTAAGTGAAATAGAGAATGAAATACAAAAAGTTGAAGAGAACTTTAATAAAATAAAGAAAAATAGAAATTTCCCTTTTAAATATCAAGTTGAACCTGATGATATTGCTGATGTTATCTCAAAAATCACAGGTATTCCAATTTCTAAAGTAGTTTCAAATGAACGTAAGAAATTAGTCAATCTAGAAACAGAACTAAGTGAAAAAGTTATTGGACAAGAAAAAGCTATAGAAGCTGTTTCTGCTGCAATTAGAAGAGCTCGCGTTGGCATGAAAAGTCCTAAAAGACCTATTGGATCTTTTTTATTTATGGGTCCTACTGGTGTTGGTAAAACAGAATTAGCAAAATCTCTTGCAACAGCTTTATTTGATGAAGAAGACGCACTTTTAAGATTAGACATGAGTGAATATATGGAGAAAAATGCCGTAGCAAGACTTTTAGGAGCTCCCCCAGGTTATGTTGGTTATGAAGAGGGAGGTCAATTAACTGAAGCTGTAAGACGTAAACCCTATTCAGTAATACTTCTTGATGAGATAGAAAAAGCACATGCAGAAGTATTTAATATCCTTTTGCAAGTCTTAGATGAAGGAAGATTAACGGACTCTCAAGGAAGGACCGTAGATTTCAAAAATACGGTAATCATTATGACAAGTAACCTAGCTGGTAAATCTATACTGGAGTATTCACAAAAGATTTCTAAAAGTGAGGGAAAGTTAGAAAAAGATCACAGAAAATAAATATTGCTATAGACAAAAAAGTTATCAACAAAATTGCAAACGATTCTTACGAACCTGAATATGGTGCTAGGCCACTTAGCAGGGAACTTAGAAGACAAATAGAAAATCCCTTGGCTGCAAAACTTTTAGAGGATAACTTCAAAAATAAAAAAAATATAACAATTAAACTTAACCCCGCAAAAAAAGATGAGATCGTTTTCAAACCTAGCTGAGGAGTAAATTGATAAGCTAAAATAAAAACTAAAGCATAAAGCTTAATTTCAAAAAAAATTTTGTGACAAGTCCTACTACTAATAAAGAACCTCTTAAAAAGGATTCTCCTGAAGTTGAAGAGCCTAAAAAAAAGAATAATTTTTTTAGATCTACCTACGATGAGCTTAAACTTGTCGTGTGGCCTAACAAACAACAACTTTTTAGCGAATCAGTAGCAGTTATAATTATGGTATCTTTTTCTGCTGCAGCCATTGCTTCTGTTAGCAGATTCTATGGATGGGCAGCCTCGCAAATTTTTGGTTGAATTATCTCCCAAATATCCATTAATAAAGATCTTAATTAAGCTTCCAGAAAAATGAGTAATGAATTAACTACAAACCTTGCTTCTTCAAAAGCAAATACAAGCATCGCAAGATGGTATGCAGTTCAAGTAGCATCAAGCTGTGAAAAAAAAGTAAAAGCGACTCTTGAGCAGAGATCAGTAACTTTAGGTGTTAATAATAGAATCATTGAAATTGAAATTCCCCAAACTCCAGGAATTAAATTAAAAAAAGATGGAAGCAGACAAACTACTGAAGAAAAAGTTTTCCCAGGTTATGTCCTCGTAAGAATGATTTTGGATGAAGATACAATGATGGCTGTTAAAAGTACTCCAAATGTAATTAACTTTGTCGGTGCTGAAGACGGTAGAGGCAGCGGAAGATCGCGAGGTCATATTAAACCTCGACCATTATCCAGACAAGAAGTTAATAGAATCTTTAAGCGCGCATCAGAGAAAAAAGCTGTAATCAAGTTAGATATTGAAGAAAAAGATAGAATCATTGTAACTAGCGGTCCATTCAAGGATTTCCAGGGAGAAGTTATAGAAGTTTCCGGAGAAAGAAATAAATTAAAAGCATTACTTTCAATATTTGGGCGCGAGACTCCTGTAGAATTAGAATTCTCCCAAATCAATAAACAAAATTAATTTCTAATTGTTCTTGTTTATCGAGTAAAATTATGATTTTCTACTCCAGCTTAAATTCTCTAATCTAATGGCAAAAAAAATTGTTGCAGTTATCAAGCTTGCTCTACAAGCAGGCAAAGCAAATCCTGCTCCTCCTGTAGGGCCAGCTTTAGGACAACATGGTGTCAATATCATGGCATTTTGCAAAGAATACAACGCAAGGACACAAGATAAAGCAGGTTTTGTAATTCCAGTCGAGATTTCTGTTTTTGAAGATAGAAGCTTTACTTTTATCACAAAAACACCTCCTGCTTCCGTCTTAATAACAAAAGCAGCTGGTATAGAGAAAGGTTCAGGTGAATCCGCAAAAGGCTCTGTTGGGAATATAAGTAAAGCTCAATTAGAAGAAATAGCCAAAACTAAGCTTCCTGATCTAAACTGTTCTAGTGTTGAATCAGCAATGAAAGTAATTGAGGGTACTGCTCGTAATATGGGCGTCTCTATCACTGATTGAGTTCAATACACAATTTCTCACTATTTAGGGGAGGTTAGTTAATAACCGTTTGCACCCAATATTATTATGAAAAAACTATCTAAAAGAATGGCGGCTCTATCAACAAAGATAGAAGATCGCATTTACGCACCACTTGAAGCTCTTAGTATTATCAAGGAAAATGCTAATGCAAAATTTGATGAAACTATTGAAGCACATATACGTTTAGGTATTGATCCAAAATATACTGATCAACAATTAAGGACCACTGTTGCATTACCACATGGTACTGGCCAAAGCATCAAAATTGCAGTAATTACAAGCGGTGAGAATGTATCGAAAGCTAAGGCTGCTGGTGCAGATTTATTTGGCGAAGAAGATCTTGTAGAAAGCATCAACAAAGGAAATATGGAGTTTGATCTACTTATTGCAACTCCAGATATGATGCCAAAGGTTGCAAAATTAGGAAGAGTTTTAGGACCTAGAGGTTTAATGCCTAATCCTAAAGCTGGTACAGTAACTAATGACATTGCTAATGCAATAAAAGAATTCAAAGCTGGTAAGCTCGAATTTAGAGCAGATAAGGCTGGAATCGTTCATGTCCGCTTTGGAAAAGCAAGTTTCACAAAAGAGGCTCTATTTGACAACTTAAAAACCTTACAAGAATCAATTGATAAAAATAAACCAAGTGGAGCTAAAGGAAAGTATTGGAAAACTTTTTATGTAACTTCAACAATGGGGCCTTCAGTTCAAGTTGACATAAATGCTGTACAAGATTACCAACCTGAAGGTTAACGCTTTGTAGTATAATTTAAAGTGCAATAATACGGCCAAAGAAAGTAGGTTTATTTAGTTATTCTAAATTTTTAATTCCTACCGAGGACTCGTCTTAAATTATTTCTTTTTGGATCTAATAAAAGCGGCCTCTTTAAAAGGACTTTGCCGCATTTCCTGCTCTCCCTAAATTACGATCCAAAAAACATCAATGGGCCGAACACTAGAGAATAAGCAACAAATCGTTACTGAGATTAAATCTCTATTAAACGACTCGGAAATGGCTGTAGTTCTTGACTATAAAGGTTTAACTATCAAAGAGATGTCAGATTTGCGATCTAGATTGCAAACAACTAACGGCATTTGCAAAGTTACTAAAAATTCATTAATGCGTAAAGCTATTGATGGAGATAGTAATTGGAACGATCTTGAATCTTTACTGACCGGAACAAATGCTTTTGTGTTAATTAAAGAAGATGTTGGTGGTGCTGTAAAAGCAATCCAATCTTTTCAAAAAGACACCAAAAAATCCGAAACCAAAGGAGCTTTATTTGAAGGCAGACTTCTTAGCGATTCTGAAATAAAAGAAATTGCAAGTCTTCCATCTAAAGAAGTATTGATGGCAAAAATTGCTGGCGCTCTAAATGGCGTAGCAACAAAAATTGCGATCTCTATCAATGAAGTGCCTTCTGGACTTGCTAGATCACTTAAACAACATTCTGAAAAATCAGAATCTTAAATTCAAACCCTAATTAACTTTTAAGAAAATGTCCGCAAAAACTGAAGAAATTCTTGAATCATTAAAATCTCTATCACTTTTAGAAGCATCTGAGCTTGTAAAGCAAATTGAAGAGGCTTTTGGTGTATCTGCTGCAGCTTCTGCAGGTGTAGTAATGGCAGCTCCAGGAGCAGCTGGCGGTGACGCAGATGGTGGCGCTGCTGAAGAAAAAACTGAATTTGATGTAGTTCTCGAAAGCTTTGATGCAGCTGCAAAAATCAAAGTACTTAAGGTTGTAAGAAATGCAACTGGTCTAGGTCTTGGCGATGCAAAAGCACTTGTTGAATCTGCACCAAAAACAGTAAAAGAAGGAATTGCCAAAGCAGATGCTGAATCTTTAAAGAAAGAGATTGAAGAAGCTGGCGGTAAAGTTACACTTAAGTAAGAGTACATTTTTTCAAGCCGATAACCTTAATATCGGCTTCAAAAATTATGAATAGTGATAGTATTGCGATTGAAGCCGCAACAGATGGAGCCTGCAGTGGTAATCCAGGCCCAGGTGGTTGGGGCGGTTTAATAATTTTTGAAGATAACAGCGAATTAGAAATAGGTGGTTCCGAGCAAAATACTACTAATAATAGAATGGAACTCACTGCGGCTATAAAAACACTTGAGAAATTAAAAACCTACAAATTAAAAGAGAACTTTAAACTAAGAACTGATAGTAAATATGTCATAGAGGGTTATACAAAATGGATTATTAATTGGAAGAAAAATGGATGGAAAACAAGTTCAGGAAAACCAGTTCAAAATCTTGATCTATGGCAAAAAATTGATCAATTAAGAATTAATGGCCTAATAATGGAATATGTTAAAGGTCATAGCGGGGATAAACAAAATGATAGGGTTGATAAAATTGCAACTAATTACAGCAAAGGTATATCTATAGAAAGTAACTTAAAAAAAGTAGAATCCTCAGTTGATTTTTTTAAAAAAAATGCACCTGCAGAAATTCAGGAATTATTTTCCCGCAATGAATTAATTCAAAAATTTGCAGAAAAAAAGTACCTGTTAAGTTCACCTGAACTAGACACCTTATTAGGTGATGAAAACCACTTAAAGATAAAACAATATTCACTTTTTGAATGGCGTAATTGGAGATTGATTCCTAAAGATAAAAAATATTGGATAATAGAAAAAAAAGAAGCCTAATTTTTTATGAATGAACAGAAAGGGGGATTTAAAAATCTTTATAAAAACTTGATTACCCCTGTATTAAAAAAAGACTCTGGAATTGATGCAGAATACTTAACAAATTTATCTCTTAGTCTCCTATCATTCAGTTCAAGAAAATATAATTGGCCTGTAGTTTCTTCTATCTTAAAAAATCTAAATGAAGAATTTTCTGTAGTTGATAAAAGGTTAACTCAGAACATATGTGGAATAAATTTTTGTAATCCAATTGGTTTAGCTGCGGGTTTTGACAAAAATGGAAATGCTGCAAATGTATGGAAAGATTTTGGTTTTGGATTTGCTGAGCTTGGTACAGTAACTAAATTTGCTCAGGATGGAAATCCCAAACCAAGGTTATTTAGATTAGCAGAAGAAGAGGCAGCATTAAATAGAATGGGTTTTAATAATAATGGTGCTGAAAATTTAGTTAAAAACTTTCTTGAACAAGGTATTGAGTTTAAAAAAAACAGGGAGAATATTTGTTTAGGGATAAATTTCGGGAAGTCAAAAATTACAGGTTTATCTCAAGCAAAAGATGATTATTTAACTTCTCTAAAATTATTAATTCCATATTGTGATTATGCAGCAATAAACGTAAGTTCTCCAAATACTGAAGGACTAAGAAAGTTACAAGATCCAATTCTTCTAAAAGAACTTCTTAGAGAAATTAAAAACTTACCTAATTGTCCACCATTATTTGTAAAAATTGCGCCAGATTTAGGCCTTAAAGATATTGAAGATATTTGCCAATTAATAATCGAGGAAAACATCGATGGAATAATTGCTACAAACACCAGCATTGATAGATTAGGTCTTGAAAATAGAAAGATCAGGCAAACTGGATTATTACTCTCTCAAGAGAATGGAGGATTAAGTGGAAGGCCTCTCCAAAAAAAAGCAAATCAAATAATAAAACATATACATAATATTGATAAAAAGATTATTTTAATTGGGGTTGGTGGAATAGATAGTCCTGAGTCAGCTTGGGAAAGAATTTGTTCTGGAGCATCATTAATTCAACTTTATACAGGATGGATATATAAGGGTCCACAATTAGTACCAGATATACTTGAGGGAATTATAAAGCAACTCAATAACCATCAATTATCTAGTATAAAAGATGCAATTGGATCAGATTTAAAATGGGTTGAATAAAATTAGAGAATGAATAATGAACCTCATGATTACTCAACGTTAGCCATGCAAGGATCAAACTTGAAGCACGGTGGAAATGTATATGCAATTGCGAAAAAATTAAATTTATTACCATCCGAAATCATTGATGCAAGTGCATCATTAGTACCCTTTGATCCCCCTCAGATACTAATAGATTCAATAAATGCGGAAATTAAGAATCTTGGCTTTAGATATTACCCAGAAAGAAACTTGAGTGATCTGAAAGAAATAATCGGCAAATTTCATGGGATAAATCCAGACAATATATTGCCTGGAAATGGAGCTTCTGAATTAATAACCTGGGCAGGTTATGAAGCATCCAAATTCGGAATAAGTTGTATTCCTTCTCCATCATTTGTTGATTATGAAAGATCTTTAAATTGTTGGAATAGCAATTTTATACATTGCGAATTACCAAAAAACTGGAGTGATATTTTTCCTCAATCATTTCCGCTTCATCCAAAAGGTGATGTTATTTGGATAACAAATCCACATAACCCTACCGGCCAATTATGGGGAAAGAATTCATTGGAGGAAGTTGTGAAAAAATATAAATTAGTTATCTGTGATGAAGCTTTCTTATCGATAACACCTAATGGAGACAAAGAATCTTTAATACCATTAACCAAAAGATTTGATAATTTATTAGTCTTGAGAAGCTTGACCAAAATCTTCAATATTCCTGGTCTTAGATTAGGTTACGTTATTGGCTCATCGAAAAAACTTAAACAATGGGAAATAAATAGAGATCCTTGGCCTTTAAATTCATTTTCTATTAAAGCCGGAATTGATCTACTAAGTAATAAGAAATTCTATGAACAGTGGACAAAACAGATTCACAGCTGGATAAATATTGAAAAAAAGAGAGTATTTGAAAAATTATTAAAAATAGAGAACCTTAAAATTCATAACTCTTCAACCAACTTTTTTTTAATAGAAAGTGAAACATCCTTGTCGCCAAATATAAAATACTTAGAAAATAAGGGAATATTGCTTAGAGAATGCACTTCATTTAGATTTCTTGACGAAAAGTGGGCAAGAATAAGTCTACAGAATAGAAAAAATAACACTCTTTTATGTGAAGAAATTCAGAATTCCTTTAAAAAATAATCAATATACTTTTTAATCTCATTTTTAGATTTAATTTTATTATTATTTTCCATATTCTTCTTCATGAGATCTAATATTTCATAATGTTTTTTTCCCTTTTTTGATTTTATTTTAAAAATTCTTTCTAGAGTTTCTTCAAAAACTTCTTTAGACATATTATTCTGATTGATTAAAACTGAGCCTCCACTTGCAGCAAGAATCATGGCATTTTTCTCCTGATGATTATTTTTAGAATCTGGATATGGAATTAAAATTGAAGGTTTTTCAGCCTCCATTAATTCATTGATTGTTCCTGCACCAGATCTCGATATTACAAGATCACAGTTTTGAATTAAAGCTGCTATTTCATTAGTAAATTTCTTTTGAATATAATTTTTGGAGTTTTTTACATAAAAAGGTTTTTGATTAGATTCGCCAACAATATGAACTATCCGAAATTGTTTTTTTATTAAAAATTCTAGAGATTCATAAAGAATTTGATTTATAGCTTTTGCTCCTTGACTACCTCCCATAACAATCAAAAGAGGTCCATTTCCTTTTGGAACCCATTCAGGCAAAAAATTAAATTTATAGAATTGCTCTCTTAAAGGTGTTCCAGTGAAAATAGTTTTACAATTTTTTAAATAAGAATTTGTTTCTTTAAATCCTAAAAGAACATAGTTACATAAAAAACCAAAATATTTCGTGACCATTCCTGGAATTACATTTGATTCATGAATAATGATAGGTATCCTTAGAAGTTTTGAAGCAACAATAGTAGGGGCAGATATATAACCTCCAGTCGTAAAAACCAAGTTAATTTTTTTTTCTTTTAAGATCCTAATTATTTGAAAAGTTGACATTAAAATTTTTATATAT
>LUMS01001135.1_pt1 | contig 17253 bp, 15 predicted proteins | sample 729711 | NCBI WGS metagenome assembly LUMS01 (sample SAMN03860298, study PRJNA289734) | marine metagenome | biome: seawater column; feature: ocean; material: water; isolation source: Red Sea water column Station 192 - depth 25m | place: Saudi Arabia: Red Sea | collected 2011-10-15 | depth 25 m | reverse complement strand
ACGCGCGACGAAGGAGCGTCGTGCCGCGTATCGAGACCACCCGGCAACGGCCCAGCGCGGGCCAACCCCCGGCGACCGCCCAGAGTGGTCTCGATACGCCCAACCGGGCTCCTTCGTCGCCGCTCGGCCTACTCGACCAGCGTGGTCCGCGCGGTCTCGAACGGCTCACACCGGCGGACAGAGGTCCGCGTCGGGGGTTAGGCTGTACCTACCCACCGGTAACCGACCGCTGACCTGCAGGATCAGGGTGGCCTTACCCCGCGGACAAGAACGCGAGGGGCTAGTGTCACCCCCACTGTCACGGTCGTCGCACCAAGGATTGAGGCTCCATGCAGCTCGTCGCGATCATCGTCTCCCTGGCCGTCACGGCCGTCACGATCCCCGTCACCGTCGTCGCGGTGCGTCGCATGCTCGCGGTCGTCCGCGCCGGCGGCCCCGCGCCCGGCCGCACCAACGACCCCGCGGCCCGCACGGTGAACATGGTCAAGGAGACGTTCCTCCACACCCGGATGCTCCAGTGGACGTGGATCGGTGCCCTGCACTGGTTCGTCTACCTGGCGTTCATCGTGCTCGCGACCGCCGTCGCGCAGGGCTTCGTCCAGCTGTTCGACCCGGAGTTCGTCTGGCCGATCATCGGCCACTTCTTCCTCTACGAGTGGGTCAGCGAGTTCATCGGCCTGCTCGGCGCCCTCGCGATCATCCCGCTCGCGATCTACCGCCAGGTCAAGCACCCGAAGCGCCTGCAGCGCCAGAGCCGTTTCTTCGGCTCGCGCATGGGCCAGGCGTACTTCGTCGAGTTCATGGTGTTCCTCGAGAGCATCGCGATCCTGTTCATCCGCGGCGCGGAGTACAACCTGCTCCAGGCGCGCGGCGGCGAGGACGCCGAGTACGCGACCGGTTTCCACTTCCCGATCGCCCAGCACTTCGGCAATCTGTACCCGACCGGCGCCGAGAACATCGGCACGCTCGAGGACATCATCGTCGCCATCGCGATGATCAAGGTCGTCTCGGCCATGATCTGGCTGCTCGTCATCTCCACCAACCTGACGATGGGCATCGCGTGGCACCGCTTCACCGCGTGGCCGAACATCTGGTTCAAGCGCGAGTCCGACGGCGGCACGGCCCTCGGTGGCCTCAAGCCGATCCTCGTCAACGGCGAGCCGCTCGACCTGGAGAAGATGGAGGACCTCGAGGAGGAGGACTTCGAGAAGCTCGGCGTCGGCATCGAGGGCATCGGCACGACGACGCTGCGCGTGACCGGCAAGCCGCGCATCAACACCGACGTCGACTACGCCCCGAGCGAGGACCCGATCGAGGCGATGAGCCTCATCGCGGCGGCCATCGTCACGCAGTCGAGCATCACCGTGCGCCGCGTGCCGATCGAGTTCATGGAGATCGAGCTCGCGCTGCTGGAGGAGATGGGCTTCCGCTACGACCGCAGCGCCGAGTACGCCGCCGAGAACGGACAGACCCGACTGGTCGACATCACGACCTACCCGTCGGACCTGCGCGCGCCGATCGACAAGGTGCACCCGATGCCCTTCCCAGGCCTCAACATCGACAACCTCCCGTTCTTCGCCGTCATCGCGGCGACCGCGCAGGGCCAGACGCTCCTGCACGACTGGGTCTATGAGAACCGCGCCATCTACCTGACCGAGCTGAACAAGCTCGGCGCGCGCGTGAAGCTGCTCGACCCGCACCGCGTGCTGGTCGACGGCCCCACGCACTGGAGCGGCACCGAGATCGTGTGCCCGCCGGCACTGCGGCCCGCCGTCGTCATCCTGCTCGCCATGCTCGCGGCGAAGGGCACGTCGGTCCTGCGCAGCGTCTACGTGATCAACCGCGGCTACGAGGACCTCGCCGAGCGCCTCAACGCCCTCGGCGCCCAGATCGAGACCTTCCGCGACATCTGAGCGTCGGCGTCGGGCGCGCGGCGCGCCCGCGCTGCCCCCCGGGTCGGGCTAGCGTGGTCGCCGTGTCCCCGCACCCGTACCTCGACGCGCCCCTCCCCCTCGCGCTCGCGCACCGGGGAGGAGCCGGACTCCCGGCGAACGACGGCATCGAGAACACGCTGACGGCGTTCCGCAACGCCGTGGCCCTCGGCTACGTCTTCCTCGAGACCGACGTCCACGTCTCGGCCGACGGTGTCGTGTACGCCTTCCACGACGCGCACCTCGGCCGCCTCCGCGCGCTCTGCCCCGACGCGGCCCGCTCGGGCGGACCCTTGGAGATCGCCGCGCTCAAGCTCGGTCCGACGCGCTGGGTCCGCCGGCTCGCGGCACGTCGGGGCGTGCACTGCGTGCAGGTGCCCGTACGGCGGGGCCCGATCACGGTCGTCACCCCGCGCTTCGTCCGCCGCGCGCACGAGACGGGTCTGCAGGTGCACGTCTGGACCGTCGATGACCCCGACGAGATGAGAATGTTGCTCGAGATCGGCGTCGACGGGATCGTCACCGACCGGCCCGACGTCCTGCGCGACGTCCTGGACGAACGAGGGAGCTGGCCCGATGAGCAGCACTGAGACCGGCGACGCCGTCGCCGGGCGCACCCGCCCCAGCCAGGTCGTCGCCTGGTCGTTGTGGGACTGGGGGTCCGCAGCCTTCAACGCCGTCATCGTCACGTTCGTCTTCTCGGTCTACCTCACCGACAGCGTCGGCAAGGGGCTGCCGGGCCCCGTCTCGCCGAGCACCCGGCTCGCGTGGTCCATCGACGCCGCATCGCTGGTCATCGCCGTGCTCGCGCCGGTCCTCGGCCAACGCTCCGACGGCGGCGGCCGCCGCAAGCGCTCCCTCGCGCTCCTCACCGGCGCAGTGGTCACCTGCATGGCGCTGATGTTCTTCGTCAAGGACGACTACCACCACCTGTGGCTGGGCCTGCTGCTCCTGGCGGTCGGCACGGTGCTCTTCGAGCTCGCCCAGGTGCCCTACTTCGCGATGCTGCGCCAGGTGTCCACGCCGGCGACGGTGGGCCGGGTCTCCGGCATCGGCTGGGGGTTCGGCTACCTCGGCGGCATCGTGCTCCTGCTCGTCGTGTTCCTCGGCTTCATCAGCGGCGACGGCGGCCTGCTGGGCGTGTCGACCGACGAGGGCCTCAACATCCGCGTCGTCGCGGTCGTCTCGGCGGCCTGGTTCCTCGTGTTCGCCCTCCCCGTGCTGCTGGCCGTGCCGGAGCTGCCGGCGGAGGCCAGTCCGCTCCCCCGGGCCGGCTTCGTCGAGTCCTACCGGGTGCTGTTCGCCGAGCTGCGCGCCATGTGGCGCGACGACCGCGTGACCCTGCAGTTCCTCCTCGCGAGCGCCCTGTTCCGCGACGGCCTCGCGGGCGTGTTCACCTTCGGCGGCGTCATCGCCGTGTCGGTGTACGGGTTCACCAGCGACACGGTCATCTACTTCGCGATCGCCGCCAACGTCGCCGCAGCAGGCGGCGCGATCGTCGCGGGTCGGCTCGACGACCGCCTCGGCCCGCGGCGCGTCATCGTCTTCTCGCTGGTGTCCCTCATCGTCGTCGGCGTGGTGCTCGTCTTCGTGCACGGCACGGCCGGGTTCTGGGTCTTCGGCCTGCTGCTGTGCCTCTTCGTCGGTCCGGCGCAGTCGGCGTCGCGCACGTACCTCGCACGTCTCACGGCCCCGGGCAAGGAGGGCCAGAACTTCGGCCTCTACGCGATGACCGGGCGGGCCGCGTCGTTCCTCGCCCCGACCTTCTTCGGCCTGTTCGCCTTCGTCGGCGGCGACGACCGCTGGGGCATCCTCGGGCTCATCCTCGTGCTCGGCCTGGGCCTGGTCGCCCTGCTGCTCGTCCCGGCGCAGCTGCGCGACAAGGCACTCGAGATGCGCTGACCCGCTCCTCAGGGGAATCTCAAGGGGGTGACCTACGTTGTCACCTACGAGAGGAGTGACCCATGGCTGAACGAGCACTGCGGGGGGCCCGGCTGGGCGCCCAGAGCTTCGAGGACGAGCGCGGGGTCGAGATGGCCCCTCGTCAGGAGATCGAGTACGTCTGCGACGACGGACACAGCTTCCTGGTCGTGATGTCCGACGAGGCCGAGATCCCCTACGAGTGGGAGGACCCGAAGACGGGTCGCATCGGCCGACTTCGCGACGGCACCGCGCCGGAGAAGAAGGAGGAGAAGGCGGCACGTACCCACTGGGACATGCTGCTGGAGCGCCGCTCGGAGACCGAGCTGGAGGAGATCCTCACCGAGCGCCTGGAGCTGCTGCGCTCCGGCGAGATCGGACCGCCCCACCTGCACCGCCGCAAGAAGAAGTCCGTCCCCACACCGTGACGCGCCACAGCGCCTCCCGCACGATCGACGAGCTCATCTTCGACGTGCCGAGCTCGCGCTCGACGAACGTCACCGGCACCTCGACGACCCGCAGGCCCGCCTCGTGCACCCGACGGGTCATGTCGATCTGGAAGCAGTAGCCCTGCGACGCGACGCCGGCCACGTCGATGCGGCGCAGCGTGTCGGCACGGAAGGCGCGGAACCCGGCCGTCGCGTCGTGGACGGGCAGCCCGAGCGCGACCCGCGCGTAGAGAGTGCCTCCACGCGAGATCAGCCGGCGGTACCACGGCCAGTTCACGACGGAGCCGCCGGCGACCCAGCGTGACCCGATGACGAGGTCGGCCGTCCGGGCGGCCTCGACCAGCGAACCCAGCTCCTCGGGCAGGTGCGAGCCGTCGGCGTCCATCTCGACGAGCACGTCGTAGCCGCGCTCGAGGCCCCAGGCGAAGCCCGCGCGGTAGGCGACGCCGAGCCCGGCCTTGCCGCTACGGTGCATCACGTGCACGCCGGGGTCGGTCGCCGCGACCTGCTCCGCGAGCTCGCCCGTGCCGTCGGGCGACGCGTCGTCGACGACGAGCACGTCGACGTCGGGCTCCGACGTGCGCAGACGCTGCAGCACCCCCGGGAGGCTGTCCGCCTCCTCGTAGGTGGGCATGACGACCAGGACCCTCACGCGTGCTCCCTCCGACGCGACCGGCGCAGGTCACGTGCTCCGAGGCAGGCTGCTCCCGCGGCGCCTCGGCCACGACGCGACCGCTCGCGTCGATGATGCCGCTGATGCCGTTCGTGGACGGCACGACGACCCAGCGTCCGGTCTCGATAGCGCGCAGGCGGGAGATCTTGAACTGCTGGTCGGGCTGCGACGTGCCGGTGAAGCTGGCGTTGCTCGTCTGGACCACGAGCACCTCGGCGCCGCCACGGACGGCCTGCTCCACGACGCCGTCGTAGGCGATGTCCCAGCAGATCGTGTCGCCGACGACGACCGACCCGGCGCGCAGGTCGCCGGCCCGTCGACCGGGGAGCATGTCGCGCGGGATGTCGCGGTCGACACGCGGCACGAGGTCGCCGAGCTCGCGTCGGAACGGGACGTACTCGCCGTAGGGCACGAGCTTGCGCTTGACGTACACCTCGCCGGGGCCGTCACCGTCCCAGACGATGCCCGCGTTGTAGGCGGTGCGTCAGGAACGCACCCGGCGTGTTTCCCTGGATGGCCGCGATCCGCCGCTCCGGGCCTCCCCCGGCGAGCCCCGACGGCAGGAACAGACCCGCGACGACCACCGCGACCACGACGCCGACGGCGAGCGAGCGCCGGGCGACCCCGGCGCCGGCGAGCACCACGAGCATCGCCGCGAGCACGAACAGCAGCGCCGACGTCCCCGGCATGCCGACGAGACGGGCGTAGGGGGCGAGCGGGGTGTCGATCGCCGTGTGGGCGAGTCGGCCCCACGGGAACCCGCTGAACGGGAAGCCGCTGCGCACCTGCTCCCCCAGCACCCAGGCAGCAGCGCCCCAGAGCGGCCAGCCCGGCAGCCGCAGGGCTGCGCGCAGCGGCACGGCGATCACCGCCAGCATCACGACCTGCGCGGCGACGAGGGCGACGTACGCGCCGCTGCTCACGGCATTCATCCACCAGATGAGCGGACCCATGAAGGCCGCCCCGTAGAGCGCACCGGAGAGGAGCACGGCCGCGACCCGGACGTCACGCTGACGACGCAGCACCCACACGAGCAGCGCGACGCCGACGATCATCGCGTAGGGCACCGACCACGGGTCGAACGCGGCGGCGCTCAACAGGCCGGCGACCGCGGCGAGCGGCGCCGCCAGGTACCACCTCACGGTCGACGCCGCGTCACAGGACGGTCAGGGAGCGGGAGGTGTTGTTCAGCACCTCGAGGCCGTCGTCGGTGCAGACGGCGATGTCCTCGATCCGCGCGCCGTAGCGACCCTCGAGGTACACGCCGGGCTCGATCGAGAAGGCCATGCCGGGCTCGAGGACGAGCTCGTTGCCCTCCACGATGTACGGCTCCTCGTGCGTCTCGGTGCCGATGCCGTGGCCGGTGCGGTGGATGAAGAGGTCTCCGAGCCCGGCGTCGGCGAGCACCTGACGTCCGACCGCGTCGACCGACTCGGCGGTGACGCCAGGTCGCGCGTGCTCGCGCTGCACCTGCTGCGCCTCCTCCAGCACCGCGTAGGCGTCGAGGTACTCGCGCGGGGCTGTACCTCCGGCCAGGTAGTTGCGGGTGCAGTCCGAGCAGTAGCCGGCCGCGTTCGTGCCGCCGATGTCGACGACGACGGGGTCGCCCTCCTGGATCACGCGGTCCGAGACCTCGTGGTGCGGGGACGCGCCGTTCGGGCCGGAGCCGACGATGACGAAGTCGACCTGCTCGTGCCCCTCCTCGAGGATGGCGCGGCCGATGTCGGCGCCGACCTCACGCTCCGTGCGGCCGGGTCGCAGCCACTCCCCCATGCGCTGGTGCACGCGGTCGATCGCGGCACCGGCGTCGCGCAGGGCGGCCACCTCGTGCGGGTCCTTGCGCATGCGCAGCTCCGCGAGCAGCGGGCCGGCGAGCCGGACGTCGGCGAAGCGTCGCTGGAAGGCGAGCACCCGCTCGGCCCACATCTGGTTGTCGACCGCGACGACGGCGTCGGCGGGCAGCAGCGAGCCGACGAGGGCGTAGGGGTCGTCGGTCTCGCCGAACGTCGCGATCTCGACCTCGACGCCCGACGCCTCCGCGGCGGCGCGCTCCAGCGCGGGCGCGACGAGCACCGGGTCGCCGTCGGCGGGCACGACGAGGCAGGTCAGCCGCTCCAGCGGCTTGGCGTGGTAGCCGGTCAGGTAGCGCAGGTCGGCGCCCGGGGTGATGAGCAGGGCCCCGACGGACCGGCTGCGGGCGAGGTCTTGGGCACGGGTCCAACGGGAGGTCACGCGTCGAGCCTACGTCGTGGAGCCCGCCGCAGCCGTCGACAGGTGCCGTGGCGGCGCGTCTCCCCTAGGGTGTACGGATCACATCACGAGTGGATCGGGGGATCCCCATGCGCAAGATCGTCGCTGCCACCGCAGCGGTCGTCCTGTCCGCAGGCCTCGTCTCCGCGTCACCGGCCGTCGCCGGTGGCTCGAAGCCGGAGGTCGACACGACGAGGCTGACGCAGGCCGTCCAGGTCAACGGGGTGCTCCAGCACCTGCGTCAGCTGCAGACCATCGCGAACCGCAACGGCGGCAACCGCGCGTCGGGGCTGCCGGGCTACGAGGCGTCGTCGGACTACGTCGCCAAGACGCTGCGTGCGGCCGGCTACCGGGTCCGCAAGCAGACCTTCACCTTCCCGTTCTTCGCGGAGAACAGCCCGGCGACGCTCGTGCAGCGCACGCCTGAGGAGAAGACGCTCGAGACCGGGGTCTTCACCTACTCCGGCTCCGGCTCGGTCACCGGGCCGGTCGTCCCCACGAAGGACGTCGTCATCCCGGCCTCGCCCACGCCGAGCAGCACGTCGGGCTGCGAGGAGGCCGACTTCGAGCCGGCTCCCACGGAACCCTCGGTCGCGCTCGTGCAGCGCGGCACCTGCGACTTCGGCCTCAAGGCGTCGAACGCCCAGGCCGCCGGCTACGACGCCGTGATCATCTTCAACGAGGGCAACCCCGACCGCACCGAGCTGGCCACCGGGACGCTCGGCTCGCCGGTCGACCTGCCGGTCGTGGGCCTGTCGTACGACGACGCCGTGGCGCTCGTCGACGACGTCCGCGCGGGTGGCGCCACGGCCACGGTCACGACCGACACGGTCACCGACCTGGAGCGCGAGACGCACAACCTCATCGCCGACTGGCCGCGTCGCACGAAGCACGACGACCAGGTCGTCGTGGTCGGCGCGCACCTCGACTCGGTGCCCGAGGGGCCCGGCATCAACGACAACGGCACCGGCGTCGCCGGCACGCTGGAGATCGCGAAGCAGCTGGCGAAGACCGGCTACACGAAGAAGCTGCAGCGTCCGGTCCGGTTCGCGTTCTGGGGAGCGGAGGAGCTGGGCCTGCTCGGCTCGCAGCACTACGTCGACACGCTGTCGGACGGCGCACGCTCGAAGATCTACGCGAACCTGAACTTCGACATGCTCGGCTCGCCGAACTACGTGCGGCTGGTCTACGACGGGGACGGCTCGTCGTTCGGCACCGCCGGTCCCGCGGGCTCGGCCCAGATCGAGAAGGTCTTCACCGACTACGAGTTCGACGGTCGCTCCGACTACGGCCCGTTCATCCAGTACGGCATCCCGGCCGGCGGCCTGTTCAGCCGTGCCGACGACGTGAAGACCGAGCGTCAGGCGAGCATCTACGGCGGGACGGCGGGCGAGATCCTCGACCCGAACTACCACACGCCGCAGGACGACATCACCCGCCTGAACACCACGGTGCTCGGCCAGCTCACCGACGGCGCGGCCCACGCCGTCGCCACCCTGGGCGTGTCGAAGAAGGGTCTGTACGGCGACGGCGCCCGCACCAAGGTGCGCACCAACGCCACCGCCAAGAAGGCCCCGAAGGTCACGGAGGGCCCCGCAGCCCAGCGCTGACGAGCCGTCCCCACGTTTCGGAACACCATCGCCCATCTGGCCCCGCCGGATGGGCGATGGTGTTCCAGGTCGCGGAGATTCCCAGGTTGACCTGGGAATCTCCACCGCGCACGGGGAACCGACGCGTGCACGGCTTGCTTTCCGTGCACCGGTGAGAATTCCGTGCGGCGACGGCGGGGACGCTGGTCTTCGACGCGCGAACGTCGACGCCGACTGATCGGAGGCGCTCGGCCGATCCTGGACTCTGCGCCCATCCGCCAGCCTGACGACGGCCTAGGCTGAGCGCGTGACCACCGGACGCCTGCTCCTGCTCGACTCCGCGAGCCTGTACTTCCGCGCCTTCTACGGCGTGCCCGACTCGTTCAAGGCGCCGGACGGGACGGTCGTCAACGCGCTGCGTGGTCTGCTCGACTTCGTCTCGACGCTGGTCGACCAGCATCGTCCCGACGCGGTCGTGGCGTGCTGGGACGACGACTGGCGCCCGCAGTGGCGGGTCGACCTGCTGCCCTCGTACAAGACGCACCGTGTCGCGCAGGCCGGCGAGGGCGGCCTGGGCGAGGCGAGCAGCGACGGCGCGGGCGGCACCGGCGCGGCCGAGGAGTCGCCCGAGCTGCTCACGCCGCAGGTGCCGCTCATCGCCGAGGCGCTCGGCATCCTCGGGGTCCCGGTCGTCGGTCGCGAGGGCGCGGAGGCCGACGACGTCATCGGCAGCCTCGCGCAGGCGTGGGACGGACCCGTCGACATCGTCACCGGCGACCGCGACCTCTTCCAACTCGTCGACGACGACGCCGGCGTCAGGGTCCTCTACACGGCCCGTGGGGTGTCCTCGGCCGACGTGGTCGACGCGGCCTGGATCCGCGCCAAGTACGGCGTGGAGCCGCAGCAGTACGCCGACTTCGCGACCATGCGGGGCGACACGTCCGACGGCATCCCGGGCGTCCCGGGGATCGGCGAGAAGACCGCGGCCCTCCTGCTCGATGCCTACGGCGACCTCGACGGCATCCTCACGGCGGCGCACGACCCCGACTCGGCCGTGAAGCCGCGGGTGCGCGCCTCGCTCGTCGAGAACGAGGAGCTCGTCGGGGTGATGCGTCAGGTCGTGCGGGTGCGCGACGACGTGTGCGGCACCGAGGTCGTCCGCGCCCTCGCCCCGCTCGCGCCGGAGCAGCGTGACGCGCTCGAGGCGTTCGGCACCACGTGGGGCCTCGGCGGTGTCGTCGAGCGGCTGACGGCCGCGCTCAGCCGCTGAGCGAGGAGTACGACACCACGCCGCGCCGCAGACCGTCGAGGCTCTGGCGGGCGGTGGTCCGCAGCGGGCCGGGCCCGGCCGCGTCGGCCACCTGGGCGACGAGGTCGATGAGCTGCTTCATGGCGCGCACGAAGTCGCCGGCCGCCATGCCCGTGGTCCGCAGGACGTCGTCGAGCGACGCGCCCCCGACCCAGGCCGCCGCCGTCTCCGCGAACCCGAAGTCGGGCGTGCTCAGGAACTTCACCCGGTGCTGGCGCTCGAGCGCCTGCAGGTCGGTGCAGAGCAACGCCATCTCCTCGGAGACGTCGAGCGTCGTGCGGTCGGGGAAGCGCGGCGCCGGCGGGTCGTCCTTGCGGCTCTCGAAGGTGAGGCCCGACAGGACGGCCGCGAGCTGGGCGGGGTCGAGCCCGTCCCACACCCCGCGCCGCAGACACTCGCTGACCAGCAGGTCGAGCTCGCTGTAGAGCCGCTGCAGGCGCCGACCGTCCGGTGTGACGGTGTCCCCGTCGAGGTAGCCGAGCTCGTCGAGCACGTCGCAGACGCGGTCGAACTGACGGGCGACGGTGTTCGTGCGCTGCTCGATGCGTCGGCGCTGCTGCTCGGTGTCGCGCTCGAGCTTCGTGTACCGCTCGGCCCACCGGGCGTGCGCCTCGCGGTCGGGACAGGCGTGGCAGGGGTGCGCCTTGAGCGCGGCACGCAGCTCGGCCACACGCGGGTCGGTGCGCTCGTCGGTGACCCGCTCGGTGGGCCGGTCGGGACGGGAGGGCGTGTCGGTCTGCCAGCGCAGACCCTCGGCCCGGCCGAGCGGCCGTGGCGCCTCGGCCGCACCGACGACACCCGGGTCGAGGACGACGGCGAGTCCCGCGAACTTGCCACCGGGCACGTTGATGACGTCGCCCGTGCGCAGCCTCGCCATCGACGCGACCGCGTCCTGACGTCGGTCGGCCTTGCGCTGACGTGCCCCCGACGACTCGATCTCGCCCAGCTCGCGCCGCAGCCGCGCGTACTCCAGGAAGTCGCCGAGGTGGCACTGCGCGGCCTCGCGGTACCCCTCGAGCGCGTCGTCGGCCTTGCGGATCTGACGCACCAACCCGACGACGGCACGGTCAGCCTGGAACTGCGCGAACGACTGCTCCAGCAGCTCGCGCGCGGGCCGACGCCCCATCTGGTCGACGAGGTTGACCGCCATGTTGTACGACGGGCGGAAGGAGGAGTTGAGCGGGTAGGTCCGCGTGGAGGCGAGGCCGGCGACCTGCTTGGGGTCGAGCTGCGGCTGCCACAGCACCACGCCGTGACCCTCCACGTCGATGCCGCGACGCCCCGCGCGGCCGGTGAGCTGGGTGTACTCCCCCGGCGTCACGTTGACGTGCGCCTCGCCGTTCCACTTGGTGAGCCGCTCGATGACGACCGACCGGGCGGGCATGTTGATGCCGAGCGCCAGCGTCTCGGTGGCGAACACGACCTTGACGAGGCCATCGCTGAACAGCTGCTCGACGACCTCCTTGAACGCGGGCAGCATGCCGGCGTGGTGGGCGGCGACCCCGCGACCGAGTCCCTCGCGCAGCTCGTGGAAGCCCAGCACGTGGAGGTCCTCGTCGGGCAGGTGCGCGCACGCCTCGTCGACGCGGTCCTCGATCTCGCGACGCTCGTCGGGGGTGGTCAGCATGACGCGGGCGTCGAGCAGCTGCTGGACGGCCGCGGCGCAGCCCGCTCGGCTGAACACGAACACGATCGCGGGCAGCAGACCCTCGGCCTCGAGCTTCTCGACCACCTCGACGCGGCTCGGCGTGCGGTGCCGGCTCTGCGGGCGCCGGTGGCCCTTCGGCGGCCGCCCGCGACCGCCTCCCTTGCGGGCACGGTCGAGCTGCCAGTCCTGGCGGGCCATGCTCTCGAGCTGACGGTTGACGCGCACGGCCTCGTTCCCGGACCCGGGCGCCGACTCCGCCGCATCGTCCTCGAATAGCGGGAACATCTTGCGACCCACGAGCACGTGCTGGTGCAGCGGCACGGGCCTGCGCTCCTCGACGATCGTCGTGGTCGACCCGCGCACCTCGCTCAGCCAGTCACCGAACTCCTCGGCGTTGGAGACCGTCGCCGACAGCGAGACGACGCTGACCGACTCGGGCAGGCCGATGATGACCTCCTCCCACACGGCACCGCGGAAGCGGTCGGCGAGGTAGTGCACCTCGTCCATGACCACGTAGCCGAGGCCGTCGAGGGTGCGCGAGCCCGCGTAGAGCATGTTGCGCAGCACCTCGGTCGTCATGACGACGACGGGCGCCTCGCCGTTGACTGTGCTGTCGCCGGTGAGGAGTCCCACCCGGTCGGCGCCGTAGCGCTCGACGAGGTCGTGGAACTTCTGGTTGGAGAGTGCCTTGATGGGCGTCGTGTAGAAGCACTTGCGCCCGGTGGCGAGCGCGAGGTGCACGGCGAACTCGCCCACGATCGTCTTGCCCGACCCGGTGGGCGCCGCCACGAGCACGCCGCGGCCCGCCTCGACCTCCTGGCACGCCTGTACCTGGAAGGGGTCGAGCGTGAACCCGTGCAGCCCGCGGAACTCCGCGAGGTGGGGGTGACGTCTCGTGGCCGAGGCCTGGGCGAACTTCTCGGCCGGGCTCGTCATGCCCCCAGCCTACGGACCCTCAGGGCACGAGCACGCGCAACGCGCGCTCGAGCACCGTCACGGTGAGCGGCAGCGGGCCCAGACGCTCGCCGTCGCCGTACGCGACGACGTCGGGACACGCGAGGTGCACGCGACGCACGCGGTGCCGCTCGAACTCCGGCAGGTCGACGTGCGTGCCGCGGTACAGCTGCGGGAACACCCGCACGAGCCGCGCCTTGCTGACCGGTCGGATGACGCACACGTCGAGCAGTCCGTCGTCCATGACCGCGCCCTCGGCGATGCGCAGTCCGCCGCCGAACGACGGACCGTTCCCGACGGCCACCAGCATCGCCTCGGTGTCGAGGCGCGTGCCGTCGAGGTCGAGGGTGAACGCCAGCGGCTGGAACGTCCGCAGCTCGGCGAGGATCGCGAGGTTGTAGCGCTGGTTCCCGCGCGGCCACCTCATGGCGTTGGCGCGCTCGTTGACCTTCGAGTCGAACCCCGACGCCACCACGGTGACGACGTGACCCCGGTCGGTGCTCGCGAGGTCGACGACACGGGTGCGTCCGCGGAGCACGACGTCGAGCGCCGCGTCCGGGTCGCCGACGGGCAGGCCCAGCGCGCGGGCGGTGTCGTTGCCCGTCCCTGCGGGCAGCAGGCCGACCGTGACGTCGCGCTCCGCCACGGCCGGCAGCACCCTCACGCGCCTGGGCCCCGTCGCTGCTGTGGATCCGGGCCACCTGGTGCCCCGCGCCGGTGAGTCGCGCCGCGGCGGCTGCGGCGATCCGCTCGCCCTGGCGGCGGCCGGAGACCGGGTTCACCACCAACGTCACGAGCATGGCGGACAGCCTAGGGGGTCCCCCGTCCGTCGTTCAGTCGTCGACCGACGACGGACCCTCGAGCTCGGACGGCCCGTCCAGCGGCGACGCGTCGTCGTCCGCCGTCTCGTCGACCCGCTCGCGTCCACGCTTGCGGTCGGTGAGCTTCGCGATCACCTCGGAGATGAGGTAGAGGATCGTCATCGGCACCGCGAGGAACAGCATGGTCAGCGGGTCCGTCGTGGGCGTGGCAATGGCGGCGAACACGAAGATGCCGATGATCGTCCACGGCCGGGCCGACGCGAGCTGCTTCGCCGAGACCAGTCCGAGCCGGTTGAGCAGCACGACGACCAGCGGGATCTCGGCCGCGACGCCGAACACCAGCATCATCTTGACGATGAAGTCGAAGTACTCGGCGCCGGTGACGAGCGAGCCGAAGCCGTCGGGCACGAACCCGATGAGGATCTCCATGGCCTTCGGCAGCACCACGTAGGCGAGCGCCGCGCCGCCGATGAACAGCGGCGCGCCGGTACCGGCGAGCAGCAGCGCCCAGCGCTTCTCGTGGCGGTGCAGGGCGGGCAGCACGAACGCCCAGATCTGCCACAGCCAGAACGGGCTCGACGCGAGCAGCCCGAACACCAGCGAGATCTTGAGCTGGTACTGGAACGCGCCGCCGACGCCGGTGATGATCAGCTGCGTGTCGATGCCCTCGCGCTCGAGCAGCGGACGCATCTCGTTGTACGGGTGCGTGAGGAAGTTCAGGATCGGGGCGTAGAAGACCAGCCCGAGGATCGTGAACACGGCGATCGCGAGGACCGCGCGGGTGAGTCGGGAGCGGAGCTCCCGCAGGTGCTCCACGAGGGGCATGGTGCCGCCCGCGGCCCCGGACGGCGCGCCGCTCAGCGACGCCAAGACTTACGCCTGCTCGGACGTGCCGTCGCGGCGCAGCTGCTCGGAGCGGGTGGTTGCCTCGGTCCGCGCGCCGGAGTCGTCGACGACCTCGCCGTCGAGGTCGTGGGACGGCTTCTCGTCGTCCTTGAGCTCCTTGACCTCGGACTTGAAGATGCGGAGCGCGCGTCCGGAGCCACGGGCGAGCTCAGGGAGCTTGCGGCCTCCGAACAGCAGCAGGACCACGCCGAGGATGAGAAGGATCTCCGTGGGGCCGATCTGCCTGAACATGGTGTCTCTTTCGTCGGGTGCGGTCTCATCCATCGTACGCCGCAAGTGCTGAACGGGCGGTGTCCAGCACCTGTACGCGCAGTGCGTCCGGCTCGACGACGTGCACGGTGCCGCCGTTGCGCAGCACGAGCCGACGCAGCCACGCCTCGTCGCCACCGTACAGGCGCACGCGACGTCGGCCGGCGACGTCGCCCAGCTCCTCGACGGTGTAGTACTCGGTGAGCCAGTGCGCGGCGGGGTCGAGGTCGAGGACGGCCGAGGGGGTCTGCTCACCCACCTCGAAGAGGTCGTCGCCCAGGTCGCGCGACGTCGCGTCGTGCCGCTGGGCGCGACGACCGGTGTCGTCGGCGCGGACGACACGGTCGAGGCGGAAGAAGCGCACGTCGTCGGCGCGCAGGCAGTACGCCTCGAGGTAGGTGTGGCCCTGGCGCGTGAAGAGCCGCTGCGGGTCGACCTGGCGCGTCGTGACGTCGTCGCGGGAGTCGGTCGCGTAGTCGATCTCGAGACGGTGCCCGTCGGCGAGCGCCGCGGCCACGGTGTCGCGCACGGCAGGGTCGACGTCGGCGACGTGCACGTCGACCGCCTCGACGGCACCCTCGGCGGCCACCGCCGTCTCGAGCTTCGCGAGCGCCGCGTCGACGATGGGCAGCTGCGAACCCGACGCCGACGCCCGCAGGGTGCGCAGGGCAGCCACGAGCGCCACGCCCTCGTCGGCCGTGAGCCGCAGGGGCCGGCTGAGGAACTCGGCGTCGCGGATGTGGATGACGTCGTCGACCTCCAGCGCGGCGAGGTCGACGTCGATCAGCTCACCGGCGTACTCCCCCACGCCCGTCCAGCACCGCGCGCAGCCGGGCGACGACCTGGTCGCGCAGGTCGGGCGGGTCGAGCACGACGACGTCCGGCCCGTACGACGCGATCTCGGCCGCGAGGTCCCACCCGGTGGAGAACGGGACGACGAGGACGTCGCGGCCGTCGGGGCCGGTCTCGACGTGCGTGGCGGTGCGTCGCAGTGCGTTCGCGCGGCGCTCGGCCACGCTCAAGCGGGCGACGCGGTCGGACGGGCGGGGGAAGAGTGCGGTGGCGGCCGCCGAGACGACCTCCTCCGGCGGGCGGCGGAACGCTCCCGGCTCACCGTCGAGCTCGAGGTCGCCCACCACGCGCGAGAGGCGGAACATGCGCGGTGCGTCGCGGTCGACGTCGTGGCCGACCAGGTACCAGCGACCGCGCCACGAGAGGATCCGCCACGGCTCGACGTGCCGCTGCGACGGCTCGTCGGCGCCGGGGCGACGGTAGGCGAAGCGCACGGGGACGCTGCGGGCCGCCGCGTCGAGCGCGACCTCGAAGGCCGGCTCGTGGGCCGACAGCTTCGGCTCGGCCATGCGGAGCACGTCGGTGTCGACGTCGACGCCGGCGGCCTTGAGCTTCACGAGCGCCGAGGTGGAGCTCGAGGCGAGCCCGGCGTGCTCCCACACCTGCGCGGCGAGGCCCAGCACCGCAGCCTCCTCGCGGGTCAGGTCGAGGTCGGGCAGCTCTGCGGTGTCGCGGCGGATGCGTGTCGCGCTCGACCTTGCGCTCGAACGCGACCTGGTTGGACTCGCGGTAGTCGGCGATCGCCTGGCGGATCTGGTCCTTCGACAGGTACTGACGGGTGACGAGGAGGGTGAAGATGAGGTTCATCAACCTCTCTGTCTTGCGGTCGGCCACGCCCCCAGCATGTCAGACGGTCAGGACGCGTCCAGGATGTCGATCGCGAAGGCCAGGGTGTCGCCCGCCTTGATGTCGCTGCCGGCCGGCGGCTTGTCGCCGTAGGCGCTGTCGGCGGGGCAGACCAGCACGACGCGGCTGCCGATGGTCTGGCCCGGGAGCTCGTCCTTCCAGCAGGCGATGACCTGGTCGAGCGAGAACGACGCCGGCGCACCGCGGCCCCAGCTGCTGTCGAAGACCTTGCCGTCGGGGTAGACCTGGCCGACGTACTGCGCGGTGATCTCCGCGCCCTTCTTGACCTTCTCGCCGTCGCCCTTGATCGCGACGTACGCCGCGGCGCGCTTCGGGTCCTTCGTGACGTCCTTGCCGTCCTTGAAGCCGCTCGGCTGGCCGTCCTTCAGCACGATCGACGGCACGCTGCTCGGCAGCTTCTCGGCCGTGCCCTTGGCCTCGGTGCCGACCTTGCCGACGATGTCGAACAGGAAGACCATCGTGTCGTCCTTCTTCACGCCGAGGGTCTGCTCGGCCTGCGTCTGGGCCTGGCCGTCCTTGAAGCCGTCCTTCGGCGGGATCGCCACGAGCACGCGGCTGCCGACCTTCTGGCCGGTGAGTCCCTTGACGAAGCCCGCCAGCACGCTCTCGGTCGACAGCTTCGTGGTGAGCGGGCGCTCGGCCTTGAAGGAGTTGTCGAACTGCTTGCCGGTGCGCCCGTTGACCGCGACGTAGTTCAGCTTCACGGTGTCGCCGTCCTTCACCTCGGCGCCGCTGCCCTCCTTGACGACACGCGTCTCGGTGGCCGACGCGGTGAAGTCGTCGGGGACCGTGACGGACGGGCTCTTGGCCGAGCTGACCTTCACGTCGTCGAGTC
>LUMS01000616.1_pt1 | contig 17434 bp, 35 predicted proteins | sample 729711 | NCBI WGS metagenome assembly LUMS01 (sample SAMN03860298, study PRJNA289734) | marine metagenome | biome: seawater column; feature: ocean; material: water; isolation source: Red Sea water column Station 192 - depth 25m | place: Saudi Arabia: Red Sea | collected 2011-10-15 | depth 25 m | reverse complement strand
GAAGATTGCTAACAATAGCAGAACTGCTCATGGTTCAAACACCTCTCTAAATGTTGCTTGAATTGTTGCTCTATTGTTATATGGTATAGATTTATTCCAAGCCTCGCAAACATATTGACCAGCACCCGATAAAGTAATCGAAACATTACCGCTATTGGTAGCACTGGCAGCAGCCGTAACAGTAAAGACATCTGAATCAGTAACCGAGGCGACAAGAAATGTACCATCAGTTGCCGATCCAGTTGTGTAGTCAATAGTAAGTTCATCTCCTACAGCTACACCATGACTTGTGATAGTAATTGTTACTGTAGTACCTGATTGAGAATAAGTTCCTGTCTTTGTGAACCCTTCTCCTGGTGGAGTGAAAGTAAAGCTGGCACTATCATTTGCTCTACTATCAAGAAAACCTTCTATGGTGTCCGCATCTGTTTCTGATACGTTGAAAGTAAAATTATAAACTTTTGGGTTTTGATGTGCAGCAAGTCCAAATAATATTCTATGTTCATAGCCATCAGCAAAACGAACTGTTCTAGTATTTGGTGCGGATCTTTTTTGTTGTCCGTATGTTGGTGTGATTGATGGGAAAGTAGCCATTATGCAAGTAAACCTCCAGGTCGTTTTTGCTTAATTAATTCTGATTCTATCGCTGCTGATAATGCAACCCCTAAAGCTCTACCTTCATCTTCATCACCTTCAACATTAGAACCTGATGCGTCTACATTAACAACAATATTTGTTCCTCCCATCCCACCTAATTGATGATTTGGTGTAACCATACCAGAAACTCCTGGTGTAAATAATTCTGGACCACGTTCTCCTACAAGATAAGATTTACCACCTTTAGCCATACCTCCATTCGCTAAACCAGGAACAAGAGGTGTATTTGGTACAACAAAGGGAATACTTGAACCACTACTAGAAAATGCTCCTGTTATAGCTGGATCTCCAACAGAATTAAACGCATTAAAACCACCAAATAAATTACCAAATAAACCCAATATTCCCTGCTGAAACTGATTAGCTAACATTCTTGCAGCAGTATCTAAGAAAACATCTGCAATACGATTCAACATACTTCTAAACGCATCTGCAACTGTCATTGTTCCTTTGATAATTCCTTTAAATGATTCTTCAAATGAAGCTCCCATAACATCTGATAAATTTATTGCTAATCTGATTGGATCTTGCAACATTTTCATCTCATCTTGTAAATTTTTTACTTTATCGTTAATAGCAGAAAAAGCTAAAACTCCTGATTGTCCAAATTGACCATTAGCCTCATTAACAAGGCCAAGCAATTCTCGAACTTCTTTCAATGAATTTTTAAAATCTTCCAATCTTTTTGATCTATTTTTATCAAATTCTTCTTGTATTTTCTGTGCTCTTTCTTCTCCAAAAATGTTTACATCAACGGGTCTGCCAACTTGAGCAGCAGCACTAGCTGCTAATTGATCTGTAAATGTAACAACTTTGGCTTTTGCAATAGCTTCATCATTAGCTGCTTTTGCTTTTGCTTCCGCTAAAGCTAATTCAATAGTAGAACTATCATTAATTAAATTTTGTTGTAATAGTTGTTTTGCAACTTGATTACCTATTTGTTTTCTTGCTTGAAATATTTGTTGAGCTAATGCAGCTTGTCTATTTGTTGCTGCTAAAGTATCAAATGCACCAGAATCAGTACCAAAAATACTGACTAAAGATTTTGCTACCGAACCAGAGCCAAATTCTCTAAAAGCACTTAAAGCTGCAATCGCTTCTTCTTTTGTCACACTAAGTCTTTTTGCTAATTTATCGACATCAGCAGCTAATATTTGAGTGCCTCCACTTGTGGCACTAAATTGCACATTTAAAACAGCAAGGGATTGTCTGAATTTTTCATTTTTATCAATAGCAGAACCTATTGCAGTACCAAGAATAGATAAGGCAAAACCAAATTGACCACCAATCAAACCACCTGCTGCACCACCAATTCCACCACCAACTGCTGCTGCACCTGTTTGTCCAAATAATAAAGGAAAAGCTCCACCAATGATTGCACTACTAGCCGTGCTTCCAAGTTTTTGCCTTCTTGCCCTTCTTTTTTCTGCAAGTTTATTTGCTTCTGCTTCTGCTTTTTTTCTTAATGCAGTTTCTTCTTTTATTGCTTTTTTTACAAAAGCATTTGATCTTTTTTCAAGAGATAACTGACGTTTTGTATTGGCTGCTCTTTTTTTACTTGCTCTTCCTCTTATAGCTTCAACATCTTTTACAAGTTTCTTTTCATTTTCTAATGCTTTTGCAATTCTATCGCCTACTGGAGATGATTGACCTTGCAAGCTGCCCATACCAAAACCAGGTATCATTTCTAGCTGTGAGGCTTGAAAAGGTCCAACTGGAGAAGAATATGCTTGTGGATTACCAGCTAGTTTTCTTCTTCTACGTTTTATAGATTTTGCAACAGGATCAGATCCAACACCAGAACCAGGTAAAGGCATTGGAGTAAATGAAGTTCTTAAATTATTTAATAATTTTTCTCTTTGTTTATATTCTTTATTTAGTTGTTTTTCTGCAAGTACTAATTGTCTTGCAGCTTTCTCTTGTAAACTCGTACCAGAAGCAGCAGCATTAAAATTACTTTTAGCTTTTGATAAAACTTGATTTAAATTATCAAAACTTTTTACTAATAAACCTTGATCTTTTGCAGCAGATCTTAATTGTTTAGCAAAAGCATCTATATTTGTAGTTGTAGCCTTAACTTCTCTATTGAAAGAAGTTAATTGTTTAGCACCTTTTAAAGCAACAGCAATATCTACGTTATAATTAGCCACTTGCTATAAAAATTAAAACATTTTCTCTATATTACCTTCTTTTGCCTCTTAAAGCATTAGTTTTTTGTGCTTGTTCTCTTTGTTTTTCAAAATCTTCATGTTCAATTTCTGCATAAGCAGCCCAACCTATCATCTCTTCAATGGTAAGAGTCTGGCATAACTCAGCTACAGTTTTCTTTAGTTCTTTTGCTAATGAAAATATAAACTTCCAATCATTATTAGCTTTTCAAATCGGCTTTAGCCTCTGATACCCCCTTATCAGCACCAGCATTAATCATTGCTAATTGTATTTCTTCAAGAACAGAAACTTCAACTTCTCTTCTAAGTGAAGCCTTATCTCCATCTTGAAAAATTCTTTTGCCATCTTCATCTAATGCTTTTTCTATCATCATTTGTAAAGCATAATCATTCACATCATCTGATGATTTTTTTTGTATAGCTTCTCTTTCTGCAATAGTTAATGGATGCCAATAGACAGTAAAGATAATCTCATCATCTTGTTTTACATCATGTTTATAAAGTTGAGAAACTCCAAACTTGTTTCTTAAAAGATCAACTGCTCTTGTCATGTTAATATGTAGCTATTATTAGTATACTAAGCGTTTGCGGTAAATTGGCAAGATATTAAGCCAAGAAAGTGTGAAGAATCATCTAATTCAATAGGAGCAGGGCCGACAACATCCAATACTCTAGGATCACAACTAAAAGTATCTGTATAATCAGAAGCATTAACAGAAGTAAGTCCATCAATAACAGCTTCTCCTAAAGCAGATAAAGTTGAACTACCTTTACCTCTTGGAACATAGATATTACATTGAATAACACCAGAATAAAAATCCTGTGATGCTCCTTGTGTCTGAGTTGTAGCCTGTGCAAAATCAACTGACATAAGAATATATTTTTTAGTTTTTCCAGGTGTTTTATAAACCATATTGTCATAAACCATTTCAACAGTAGCATCTACTGCTGCAACTGCGTCTGTTACTGCCTTTTCAAAAGCTGCTCTTGTGTTAACTAAAGTCATAAATCAGTGTAATCAACAAATACTGAAGTAGGATCACTAAATTTACCAATACCAGTTGCTTTAAATTTAACATTTGTTTGTTCTCCTCTAACTCCAGTACCAAACGTGGCAACTCCGATTTTAGGTTTCTTCTCGTTAAATATTTCATTAATTCTTTTACCAATAATATTTTGAACATATATAGGTATTTCACTATTTGGAGAAGCTAAAGCTCTAGCAGCATATTGTGATCTATTTCCAATAAATACTTTAGAAAAAGGTTTGAAATTATAATTAATTTTATCTATAAATCTAGGTTCAATTACAGCTTGTGGATTTTTTTGATCTCCTCTTCTTCTTGGCTTAATATTACTCCAAGGAGCAACTGATTCTCTAGCTTCATCAGGTCTAGGTCTTTGCGTACCAGCTGTCCAACTAGAAACAAAAAAACCAGTATCAACAGGACTATATCTTTGTGGTCCTTGATTAGACAAATCAGATCCACCCTGTCTTGTATCTATATTAACTATCTGTCCTACTCTTGTAGATCCAGCATAAGTTAATGTAACTTCATCTTGAAAATCAGGTTGATTATCTCCTATCAAATCAGGTGTTATATAAACCTTTGCTTCTCTTCTTTCTCTACCATCATCTTCAGTAGAAATAACAAACTCAACAGGAGCATCAAAACTATAAGCAGTGTCACTTGTAGAATAGACACCTGTACTTGTGTTATAACTTCCTGATGCCTTTTTTGTATAAATAATAGTTGAATCTAAAGACGCTCCAAGATCAGCTACAACCTGTTTAGCTACATTCTTTAATAATGAATCTAATTGACCTGCCATTATCCTCTAACCACCCTAAGTTGAAAACTTCCTGCTCCTCCAAGAACATAAGCTCCTAAATAACTTTGTAACCACGGATATACGTCAAATACATTATTAACAGAACCAGTACCCTGACTCTTTGTATTGTATTTAACTTGAATATCTCCTAGTTTTACTTCTTCAAAATTACCATCAGTTCCACTACTACCAATAATTGCATCAGTATCATTTGCCAAGGCAAAAGCTAATTCAAACTGTGCATATTTAATATTCTGTGGAATTAAAGTACAAGCCAGTTCAACTCCATCAACCTGATAATTAGTTCGTGGGAACTTTAAGGCTTGGTCGTCATCACATCTATCTCCATAAAAGACTAAAGTATCAATCCATCTTGTAGCTGCTATTAGTGCTCTATTCTTTTTATCATCTTGTTTATTATCCCATTGAGTAGAACTAGGAACAGTTTCAAAGTATGCTTCTGCTTCAGCTAATGTGACATAGCTATTAGCATTTGCTCCTTTTATTGTTGCGTCTATAGTAGCTGCCACGATTATTAAAGTAATTTAGTTTTATTGTAGCGTAAAGAAAAAACCCCACCAATATTTGATGAGGTTTGATGACCACACTTTAATGATATTAAGGATTAGTTCCTGTATCAAGTGGTGAGTTGACGATTAGCTCAACAATAGGAATTAAATCAGCATCGTATGTGATTCCCCAGTTGTTATCGTTAGCTAATGCTGCGTTAGTTGGGTTGTCTGAAGCAGATGTCCACTTAGTTCCCATAACGTGATAAGCACTGTGGTAATCAACAGACATAACATCTTGCTTAGATAAGATGTTTCTATCTGATTCAATACTTAGTGGAGATTGCTCACCTTCAAGAATTGTTCCTGACTTGATTAAGTAGCAACGGAACTCTTTTTGATGACCTGTTGTACCAGGGTGAACTGTATTAACTTGAGAGTCAATAACAACATTCATACCAGCAAATTGACCAATACTTCTGTCAGAAACACCAACTCCACCGCCACCCCAAGTTACTGCACCGCCAGAAACGAATGAGCTTGTTGAGAATGTAAGTAGACCTACTTGATATAAGTAGTAAGCAACAGATGGATGAACAACTAGAGTATCTAGCTCTTCTCCTCTTTCTCCAAGAAGTGATCTTCCTCTGGCAACTGTAGAAGCTGTCAAGAAGTTATCTTCATCAGCACCAGAAGCAGCACCCTTAGATAAATCTAAGCAGTTTGCACCTAATGGTCCGAAAGTAGATCCGAACAAACCATCTAACAAGCTGAATAGTCTTGCAGAATTTAGCTTGTTGATTGCATCTGCAATTTGGTTTCTGATATGACCCATTGGATCTTCACCAGCAGCCAATACAGCTACATCATCAACAGCATACGCAAAACCTCTATGACAGATAGTTGCGATCTGTGTTCCTGTACCAATCTTCTGTGGTGTCAAATAACCAGAGTTACTTGTACCCCATGTTGCTGTACCATCTAAGATTTCCTCAGTTGGAGATACAGGGTTAAATTCTGGAACTTGGATTCTTGTTCCACCTTCTGTTGCGTCAAGAAGTGAGTTTCTTACAACAGCACCAGATTTTAAAAATGCACTACGTTCTTTAATTGCTTCGGAAACATATGTGCTGAGATTATTTCTCTTAACGATATCCGCTAATAGGACACCGCCAGAGTAATTCTGAAACGGAGCAGCCATTCAGATTACCTATAAAAAGTTTTTTGCGATACCCTAATCACAGATAAGGGGATTAGTTTCACAGAAACTAACTATTTTTGTGCCTCTTGCTTGAGCACTGCTGCAAGCTGTGGGTCTTGTTCTGATATTAGCATTTGTTGAGTCAGGTTGCCCGTTTTCCAAGGGTTTACTTGACCTCCAGAAGCATTTGCTATAGGACTAGGCTTTGCACCCATTCCAGCAGCACTGCTTGGCTTGAAATGATGTTCCCAACCACTTCCAGGATTTTTAAGAGTTGACAGATAAGTATTTAAATCTTGTTCAACCCCACCATTAAGAACAACAACTTTACCTTCAGCATTTTTTTGTAACTTACTTTGTAGTAATGACAAAGTTTGTTCAGCATTTATCGCTCCAAGATTGCTGATAGCAGCTAATGCTTTTGTTTTTGTAGAAGCCACTTCATTAGAAGTCTTCATATCTTCTAACTGTTGCGATAAACTCATTATCTTTTGTTCTTTTTCTTGAGCAGTTTTATTAGCTTCTTCCCAAAGAGTTTTCCATTGTCCTTGATCTTCTAATTCCTGTTTTCGTTGTTCTTCTTTCTTTTTATAAACTTCATCAAGTTTATTTTTTGCACCTTTAAATTTTTCTTGTTCATCTGCAACTTGTTTTTTTAATGCAGATAATTGTTGTTCATATTCTGCTTTTACAGAATCTAAATTAGGTGCTTGTGGTTGTGTTGGTTGTGAAGTAGTTTCAGCCACGGGCTGTTCAGCGTTGGTCACAGACTCAGGCTGAATTACTTTTTCTTCGATTGCCATTAATTATTCAGATAGTGGGTTAGTAGTTTTCTTTTTAGCAACTTTTTTCTTAGTTACTTTTGGTTCGGGAGTAACTTCAGTAGTTTCCTGTGTTTTAGGTTTTAACTCTGTTACTTCCCATTTATACGTTCCGTCAGGTTGCAGAACATGGTCTATAGATCCAGCCATAAAAATATATGTACTTGCTTCCTAGTTTACCAAACTATTCAGTTTTGGCTTCATTCGCTGATGGTAACACTTCTCCCTGTACCAAAATGTCTCTAAATTCTTCTCTATCAATAACTTGTTGATCGAATAATGATGTTAAAGCTGTAATATCCTGTCCTATTAATCTTTCAATATCAAAGTCTCTACTGATCTTTACTTCAGGTGGTTCAATATTTCTGCAATTTCTGTTCTAATTCCATAGAAACCATTGCAAGCATAGAGTTAGTATCAACACGATCTAATCTTCTAGCATCAGCACTTTCAGCTACAAACTTCTGTTGACTCAAAGTACTTATCCCCAAGGTAGCCATCTGCATTTGTAATTCTTTTATTTCAGCAGATTGAGCATCAAAAGCACTAGAAGCTGGTTCTACATAGTAAACTTTATTTCCTGGTTGAGTTGCCATTGCATAATTAACAGATATAGCAAGATCTTTAGTCTGATCGTCATAACCTTCCATTACAAGCATTGGTTGAGATGCAACGTGCAAACTATGTATTAAATCAGCCTGTCTTTGAAAATGTGCAAGATTTAAATATGCAATATCAAGTAAAGGTGGTTTACTTACTAGATTTTCAGTTTTACCAGAATAAACAGTAACTAAAGGTATTTCCCCAAGAGAAAACTCTCCAGATTACGAAACACTCTGTATTTACCAGGTTCTATAACTCTTATCTGGTCATAAACTTTTTCACCAAAATCTCCATCAGGCAATACAGCCTTTTCTGCAATTCGAGCCTGTATAAGATTCCCATAGTTAGATTCTCTATCTAATCTCCAACCATAAAGATTATTTGGATCAACTTCGATCCAATAAGGTCTACGATTCTGTTCTCTTTCTTCTGCAAGACTTAACGCACCAGAAGGTGCAGGATAATCAACAAGAATATGACTTTGACCATATGTAAGAGAACACATCAGTATTCTTCTTGCATATTCATCTAAATCTGATTTGCAACCATCAACATCCATCTTGAACATTTCGGTCCAATAAGGATCTCCTGTTAATGTTATTGGTTTTCTTAATACAAGACCTGTAGCTGCTCTAATTAATCTTTGCGTAAAAGGACTAAATACTGCTCTATTTACTCTCGCAAGATAGGCTTCATAATCTTCTCTTGGTTCTAATGGTAAAAAGGCTTCACTATTTTCTCTTAAATATTCAGTACCTTCACTAACAGCTTTCATTATTTCCCAACCTTTCATCATATCTAGAACTGCTCTAGTTCTAGTAAAAGGACTATCAATACCACCTACAGAAGTAGATGAAACAATGTTGGTTCTAATTGGGCCAGGAACAGCATAAGTCATTTCAACACCTCCATCGTTTTAATGCTAACGCCTTTCTAGTCGGGCGACCTTTTTTATCTTTTAATGCACCTGGCATTCCTTCCATACGAGCACAGAAACTCTTTCTTCTTTTTTTTTCTGACTCAGTAAGGCCTGATTTTTTAGTAACAGGTGCTTTTAAATTACTTCCAGTAAGACGATTGTATTTTGCACGACCTTTTGCAGTAAGACCACCTTTTCTAGACTTCTCCCCTCTACCTAAAGTTAAACTGACAGATTTACGTTTTTTCATTTGCCCACCTTTGCCTGTGCTTTTTTATGGGCTTGAGTAAAAGTATCTCCTGCTCTCATTCGCCTTTTCATAAACTCCATGTGCTTATCGCTATGGTGTTCAGAATGTTTCTCTAATAGATTTTTTTGGCGAGTGGTAAGTTTCACTTCTTTTTACGTTTTTTCTTTTTGGCATTAAGTTTTTTAAGATCCGCAGCCGTAATCTTATCCCGTGGTGGAGCAACAGCAGCTAACCTACGTTGCTTCGCTGAATAAGATGATTTAGGCATTAAGCAGCGTTAGTAATAGTACCAGATGTAATAAAACTTACTGAAACAGTTGAAAGATCGCCAACAGTTGAAGATAAACTTGTTCCTGTGACAATTCCAGAAAAACTTACTTTCTTAGTTCCAGAAGTATCTAAAAATAATTCAAAATTTGCATCAGCAGCATCTTCTGTTGTTAAAACATCTGCTAATAAATTTGCAGTTTCGTTACCAGTAGCTGCTGTTTAACAGAACCTTCCTCTCCACGAAAAAATGCCATGATTCAAAGAAAAAAGAGTATTTATAAATAGTTTAACTTGTTGTTGACTTTTTTACAGTACCTTCTGTCAGTTTTCTTTGATATTGTTCACATCTAGGGTCCCAAAGTGCAGGATTTCGCTTTCCTTTCACTTTTTCAATGATGTCGAGCATCTCATCAGTAATTTCAATCATTTTTTAGTCCTTTTGGTAGTTTTTCGCCTATGTTGATAGGTTATCTTCTTTTTACCAGTTTTTTCACGTTTAAACCTTTCTTTCTCACTTTTTGTCATCTCGCCTACTGTCTTAGGTGTCTTACTTGATACTCGTTTACTTGGTCGACAGGCAGGATAGCTTCGTTTTTCGCCTTTTGAACGACCACAAGGTTTACCTGTTTTAATATCTACCCAATTTTCAGCAAACCAACGGGTCAAACCACCCACGTTTCTTATACTCTCGTACAAGCCACGCATTAGCATAAGCACTAGGATATACCTTAAACTTACGCTTGGCTTCGGCTTTTACTCTAGCGTAAAGAGTTTTATTTACAGGAACATTCGCCACGTTTTTTACCTCCCTTCTTTTTCTTTTTCTTCTTTTTCATCCCAGTGTGATAAGGCATAGTAAGAATTAGGTATCTTAGTATATTCTAAATGCAGTTTGACCTAGTGTCTCTGGTTTTGCCAAATTAAACTGCTGTAAACAAAGATAACCAAAAGCATCAAAAGCATGATCAACTCCTAGATTTTTATTAGGAAGACCTGTATTTGGTGCATATGTCAAAGTTCTAAGTGCTTTTATTAATTCTTTACATCTGGGATGTATTAAAGTTCGCCTTACACCTTCAGCATCATACAAAGCAGTATTTACAGCAGTAATCTTATCTCTGATCCTCCAGGGCGATTTAGGACTCATAACAGTAAAACCAGACCTTCTAAGTATCGTATGATCTGTAACCCCTACCCCACTTGTTTTTCTTGCACTACCAGTAGGATCAGGACAAGCAATAATTCTTCGATCAACCCCATATCTTCTAGTAACTTCTTCAGCAAAATCCCAAGTAGTAGCACCACCTGTCAGCATGATTTCATCAAAGACATATAGTGTATTATTATGCTTCACAGCACAGATTCCAGCCATAGGATCTACGTTAAAGTCCAAACCCAACAACAAAGGCAGCATATGAAGATCCTCTACTTCCTTATCAATATTCTCATCGCTAAAGCTAACAGCAACAAGACCAGTTAGATTCTCAAAACTAGCCTCAAACTCCTGTCTAAATGTCCTAGGATCTAACTGACCCCTAGCAGCTTCTACTTCTTCAGCTTTAACATTACCCCCTTCTATCGTAGTAAAACTCCATCTTTGCCAATCATCCCACTCCCTTTCCCCACAAAAGCACCACATATCATAAAACCAACTTGCAGTTCCATCAGGAGTACTAATAAACAATGCCCATCCCTGTTTATCCGCCAATGCAGGTCTAATAACTTCAGCCCATACATCCCTTTCCATAAACGCAGCTTCATCTAATACAACACCAGCAAGACTCCTACCCCTCAATGCCATAGCATTTTCAGTTCCCTTCAATTCAATACTTGACCCATTAATCAAATCAATCCTTAAATCCGTTTCATTCTTACTCTGAATCCATGTCTTAGGAGTTAATCTCTTCAATTCCTTCCACGCAATATCCTTTGCCATCCTATAAGTAGGAGCACAATAGAAATAAACTTCACCAGGTCTATTGATTGCTCCTCTAAGCAACTCGATACAGCCCCTGTGCATACCTTAAACTGACCTCATTTAAGCTCATATCACCCTTTTTTTCATAATATTACTCATTTTCTTTCGCATTTCATACTTTTAAGGCTATCATCAGAATATTAACCCCCTCAAAGACTAAGTCCGTGACTTCTTCCTTTATAAATAACTTTAACAACGACCTACCTGCTCCTCAACGTAAACCTCGTGTACAAAAGTACACAGGAGGCACAAATTCAAGAGCAGTTATAGAAGCTCGTTGCCAACGTCTATATTCAAAACAGTTAGAAGGTAAAACAACTAGACAACTAGTAATAGAACATTCACACAGAGAAGGCATATCAGAAACAACAGGTTGGGCTGATTGGAATAAAGTTAAAGAATGGAATGATCAAGATTGGTTAAAAGAAAGAGATAAAATGATCCCACGCTTACAAGCAATGCGTATGCGTCTATTCAATAAAGCAGTATCAAAAGGTCAACTTCAAACAGCAGCACAAATATTAGACTCCCTAGGCAAAGTAGTTGGTGAATCCGTAGAAACAGTCAACATCCAAGCTCCAGAACTTGCTATTCGTATAGAACCAAAGCAATAAACATTTGTAGAATATATTTAAGTTACCCACGCACACAAAAATAAAAAAACATTTTACAACTACACCCCTATTGTTACATAATGTTAAGATAATTATATATAATTATATTTAGTTATATTTTATGCTATACTAATAATAAGGGGATAGTATATCTACTTTCTCTGGTAACTTGAAAACTGCATACTTATTAAACTATGGAACAAAAATTATTTGATTCTCAAACTGTTGTAGCAGATACAGAATCAAACAAAACTGTCTTAAATGCACTTAAAATTGCATTTAAAGAAGATTATCAAAAACGTAGTGGTAAATCTTTTTTAAGATTGTTTCTTACAGAATCTCAGGATCATGACGAAACAATAGAAGAATTAAACCGCTGGCAAGTTCAAAGCTTCGTTGATAGGGTATTAAATTATTAAGCTCTAGTACTCTTTAAATCAATTCTAAGGGGTGTAATTATCTTTAATAGATAAATACACCCTTTATAACTAATAAGCTTTTACAGGCTTACTAAAACTAAACATCACTAAATTAATTAAACTCATGTTAAAAAATTTTGTTATCTGGTCGGGATTCTATGCCTTATCAGGAATAGTTTTAACTTCAGTTATTACTGAAAGTCTTAATAAAAGTACTTTTGCAGATTGTAAAGCTAATATCAGTAAATACAATGACGCATGCGTACAAGTATTAAAAACTGGTAGCAGTTACCAACAACAACAAGTTAAGACAATTCTTGCACTTAATGAACTAAAAGGTATATAATTATATATACCTTTACATCTTAATTAATTAAACTATGGAAGAAATTTTTTCAGATTTGCTTGATAATATCGAGCAACTACATAAACAAGGTTTACAGGCCTTAAAAGAATACAAGTTAAAAAACCCTAATTGGGATAAAAAACAAGAAAACAAGTTGAAAAAAATAGAATATTCTATAGATAATTATAGAATTCAACTTGCATCTGATAAATGTATTCATGCTCATAATGGGTTAATTTAGATTAACCCTTTTTTTTTATTCACTTTATTAATTTAAAAACTATGAAAACAATTAAAGACTTAAAAAACTATGTTAAGTACCATACAAGAATAGTTGTTAAAGACTTAGTTGATATTAAATATGCTACTGGTTCAGAATTAATGTTAATTAATGATATGAAAGTTAAAAAAAATAAACTAAGTAAAAGAATTTATAAAGAGTATAGAACTTTATTAAATAATGAAAACTTACCTTTAATTAGTGGTAACTATGGAAGCACTGGACGTTTAAAGATAAGCGAAAATAAAATTAATTACGTTAGTGGGCAAGATGCAAGAATGGAACTTCACTATTGTTTAGAGGATTATTTAAGAAAACATACTATAAATCTATTAGAAAAAGACTTTTTTAAAGTAACTAAGTAATAGTTTCTTAAAGCTATCAAATTTATTTTTGATAGTTTTAAAAAACTATTTTTTATAAATAGTTTTAATTTCAACTTACATTAATTAAAAAAATGAATCACACATTAACAGTATCTGCCGCTTATGGTAGAGACTTTAAAAGTAAAAAAGAAATTCTTAATTATTGGAATTCAAATAGAGATTTTCAAAACTTAGGTGTTAATTCTTATGGTGCATTAGTAAATAAACAAGACGCTAAAAGGTTTAAAGTAGGTTATTTGAATGTTAGATATAAAAACTTAATGAATATAGCAGTTATTGATGTTAATAAAGATAGATTTATTTAAAAAAATAATACTAGCTTAAAGGGATGTTTTAAACATCCTTTAATGAAAGTATTTTTTTTACTTTCAATTAAAAACTTATTTTATTAATTAAAAATGAAAAATGAATTATTTAAGTTTGGTGTTAATAACACTAAGCTTAAGAACACCATCACATTTTCTAAAAGTTCAGGGTTGACGTGCCCAGGTGCTAATGAATGCCGTGCATATGTTGATATGAATGCCCAGGGTAAAAGATCGGTTAAAAGATTTAAAGATACTAAATTTACTTGTTATAGTGCAAGTCTGGAAGCTTTATATCCTAGTTTGTATAACCTTACTAGGCATAATACAAGTTTATTGAATGAATACATTAAAAAAGATGATTTTAATGGATTAGTAGAATGTTTTAATGTGTCTTTAAATCAAAAAAGAAGTAAAAATATTAATCTTGTAAGGTGGAATCAAAGTGGAGATATATATACAAGATTTGAACTTGAAGCACTTAAAAAGGTATGTGAACTTAATAAAGACTTGATATTTTATTTTTATACTAAGAATTTAATATTATTTCCTACTAATAGATCAATACCTAACAATATGAAAGTAGTTGCAAGTTATGGAGGGAAATTTGATTATTTGATTGATAGAGGTTATTTTAAGAGATTCAGTAAAGTTGTATTTAGTGAGAATGAAGCAAAAATATTAAACTTGCCTATAGATACCGATGATACACACGCATACATGGATAAAGGTGCTAATGGATTTGCTCTTTTATTGCACGGTACGCAAGCAAAAGACAGTAAAGCAAGTGAAGCATTAAAAGAGATAAGAAGAAATAAAAAACTAGCTACTGTTTAGATTTAAGAATTAATAACAATAAGAGTTTATAAAGCATATCGTTATTATCTGGGGTTATCTCATCAACTTGAGATAACTTTCGATATTTAATGAAAGATTTAAACTCATTATTGGTTTTTATGTTGTGATCATGAATCAGGTTTTTAATAAAAGACATTAAAGGCGAATTAGGGTTGATTAGTATACTAATATATTGTATACTAAAATATATAATTATACAATTAATTAATCATGAACGAACCAAAAACAACTAATGAATCCAAAAAACAAAAATGGATTAAAACTGAACATGATAAGGCTGTTCAAATTCATTGGGATAACATAGACAGAATTAAAAAATTAAAAGATGAGCAATCTACAAAAATTTATAGGATATATTCCTATCAAATAACAAATAACAAACTTGAAGATGAAGGTTATGAAGATGATGAACATGAATTATCAATTGAATTAATCCAAAAGGAACAATTAAAACATTGTATTGAAGTTGCAAATCTACAAAAGCAAATAGATAAAAATCCTTTTGAGAAATCTGTTCAAGTTATGAGAAAAAATAGTAATGAAGAAATGCTATCTAAAAAATATGACAGGTTATTTAATAAAAAAACTAAGGAGAGTAAATAGTGTTAGATAAGGAAAAATGGGAAGAATCAAGAGCAGAAGCTAAAGATTTAGCTCAAGATTATCTTGATAAAAAAGAAACTAGGGCTAGTTGTATTAAGTATTTTGAATCACATTTTAAAATATCTACTGCTACTGCAAATAGATGGTATAACAGAATCTATGATGAACTTAGAATACCTGATATACAGGAAGCTTTAGATTTAAAATCATTTAAGGATACCTTAGAAACAGAACTACAAAAATGTACCAACAAACTTGAAGATATAGAAAATCCTGATGAAAAGGTTGAATTAATTACAAAAATCACAAAAGCAAAAAAGGAGTTAAAAAAGCTATGAGAAATTCTCATGAGAATCATCAAAAAAATGATTCAATTATCAATAAAGTTGATCAAGAATTTTCTGAACAACTTACAAAAATAATCAAGAGTTATGTACTTGATTTAGTAAATCATGAAGTTGATGTAATTACAGATTCTGATTGGTTTGAAGAAAAAATTAAAACAACTATTGAGGAATTAAACAAATGAAACATTTTAAATTAACAGTCACTTCGATGACTTGTCATCATCTTTACATCACGACACCTGATGATGTAACACAAGAAAAAGTTTATGAACATTGGAGAAATTTTGATGGTGGAGACTTTTCACATGATACAGATGGAGATTGGGAATATTCCGACCTTTATGAAGTTAAAAAAGATGAAATGGATAATTTTCACGTTAACTATGAGGATGTAATCAAATGATTGATAACCCACTAGAAAATCAAACTTTAGAGACTCTTGACGGTCTTTATATCAATGAAAAGTTTGAAGAGCATTGTACTGATGCTGCTAAAGAATTAGCTAAAGATAATAATCTAAATACAGATTATTATGAACCTTTTATAGAGTTCTATATTGAACAATGTAGAGAATCAGATAGAGGTTATTTTTTCGATAATCAAAAATATATTATCGATATGTGGTGGGATCATAATAAAGATTTGTATGAAACTAAAACACCTTATATGGAGATTACAAAATGACTAAAGATCAATTTATTGAAGAAGTTTATGAACTTGCTTTTGGTGATAATGCCATTAATCGAGACTTCACACAGGAAGAAGTAATTGCTGAATTAAAAAAGTTTAGTGATGATGCTCTCAAGTGGGAAGATATTCCTTACATAGATAAAGTAAAATTAGATCCTGATTTCGAGCCAACAGATCAGGAAATGATGAGTAGTTTTGGAACTAAATGGCATGATGGATTATGACTAATAACACTTTTAAAGAAGATGGTTTTCAAGATAGATTAATCGAAGGATTATTATCCAATAAACCATTTTTAAAACACTTTTTTGATCAATATTTAAGTTCTTTAAATGATGATGAACATAAAATGTTTTTTATTGAATATATAAATTCATATGATGGTTCTTTGGATTCCAATAAAGACTTTTATAAACCAAAAGAATTAATAAAACGTACAAATAACAAACTAATTCCTTTAAAAAAATGATTAAAAATAGAAAACCTACTATCGTCAACTCATCTTTGTTAAATGATGATGATTGGATTAAATTATGGGAAATATTAGGTCGTATATCTGATGATCCTGATAATAAAATTAATCCCTCAGAAGATGCTGAAATATTTATAGGATTTTATGATGACTGAATTTGTACCAGTAACACGTTACTCCAGATGTAAAAGATACTCTGGAGCAACTTTAAAATGTCCTAAATGTGATTTTATAACAACTACAGGACATCTATCTTGGACAGTAAAACGATGTCAAAATTGTGAATCACATATAAATAAATTTGATTGGTTAATAGAAAAAGGTAAATATTCTAAAAATTAAGTCTTAGCTAAATATTCTTGAACTGCTGTTCTTACCTGATATGAAATAGGCAAACCACCTACTTCACTTCTTTTTTTAAGTTCAGTAGCTATTTCTTCAGTAAAATTAATCATCATTTTAGTGTGATTACCAGTTCTAGGTCTTCCTTGAGGCATGAGATATACAATTAGATATAAATATATATAACACAAAATAAAAAGACTATCAAGTAAAACCTGATAGTCTTAATCCATTTACGGAATAAACCAGACATCATCCGTGTTAGATGACTAATTGCTTATGAATGGGTAATTTCGTCATGAAATAACGTTGACTCCCCAGGCATCCTCGATGGGAACTCATAACATCTCTGAATGGAAATTTGCGTCTTACTTAGAGTCATCAGTAAAATTTCTATCAGAGGAGCAGCAACTAAGATCATTATACACCTAAGATTCATATAATTAAACATATTTTGATATATAAATATATATCCTATTAAAGGGCAAAAAAGAAAAAGAAAAGAACCAAAAGAATTAATAAAACGTACAAATAACAAACTAATTCCTTTAAAAAAATGATTA
>LUMS01000255.1_pt1 | contig 17518 bp, 20 predicted proteins | sample 729711 | NCBI WGS metagenome assembly LUMS01 (sample SAMN03860298, study PRJNA289734) | marine metagenome | biome: seawater column; feature: ocean; material: water; isolation source: Red Sea water column Station 192 - depth 25m | place: Saudi Arabia: Red Sea | collected 2011-10-15 | depth 25 m | reverse complement strand
GAAGAAAATAGGGACAATATTTTATATTATTCACCAGGAAGAATTTTGAACAGACCTGAAGAAATAACTGTTGAGTCTGAAAAAGAAATGAATAAAATAACTTCTCCTGTAAGATTGAGTCTTCATCCCAATGATGCTAAGGCTTATAATCTAACTGAATCATCTAATATTTCAATAGTTGGAGAAAATGGACAGGTGATAATAAATACAGAAGTAGTACTTGACGGTGATGTTGAAGGAGTGATTTCATCAACAGATTATTTTGGAAGGATGGTAACTGATCTTGAGTCAAATAAGAATCCTGACTTTTCTTCTTTAGTACCTCAACTTGAATGTAAAAAAATAACAATAAAAAAATAAGAGAGGACAATATGTCAAAACCAATTAACGTTACAGAAGCAGATTTTGAAGAATTAGTAGAAAATTCATCAATTCCAGTTATGGTTGATTTTTGGGCTGATTGGTGTGGACCATGTAAAATGATTGCACCTACGCTTGATCAATTAGCTGAAGAATATGACGGTAAGGTCTTATTTGCAAAAGTAGATGTGGATAGCAATCCTAATCTTTCAGTAAAGTTTTTTGTAAGATCAATACCTATGAATGTGATTTTCAAGGATGGTAAACCTGTTGATCAAATAGTTGGAGCAATAGATGTATTTGCTGGAGACGCTGATATTGGCTTACTTAAATCTAAACTTAATAGACTTTTCAAGCAAATTACCTTAAGTAAAAGAGATGAGATTGAAGAAGCTTATAGCAACTTAGAAAAATTTGGAGTTAAAGTAAACAGAGAGGGTGCTGGAACATTAGGAACTAAGATGGTTGTTGGTGAAGATGGCGTATATAGATTTCAAGCTCAAGAGACAACATAATGGCTATAATTAATGTTGAAACCCCACAAGGCATAGTTAAGGTTGAAATAGCTGGCGATCAACCAACGCAAGAAGAAGCAGATGCTATAAGATCACAGTTTTTTAAAACACAAAAACGAGATCTTACTTTTGATGATTTAATAGAAGAAACAAAAACTACACAACAGAAACAAGTTGCCACTCCACAAGCAAATTTTGATACAGAATCTGGTATTCAAGATGCAGGTTTAAGAGCCTTACTTTCAAGTGCTGAAAACAAGGCAGAAGAAGAGAATATTCTTGCCACACAAGGTTTTAGCAGAGAAGATTACACAAGGGATAATAGAGGCAGATTAGCATTAACGCCAAGTGGTGCTAGAAAAGTAGGTGTAGAAACAGATAAAAATGTTCTTATTGATGAAGAGGGTTTTAGCAGAAACGATCTATCTGATCTAGCAGGCATTATACCAGAACTTGGTCTTGGTATAACTGGTGCAATCAAAGGTGCTGCAGTTGGATCAACAATAGCTCCCGGCATTGGAACATTGCTTGGTGGAGCAATTGGTGCATTTATCGGTGGTGGTGGTGGCTCTCTTGTAGAAGAGGCTATTGAGGGTATCGCTGGTGTTTCCGAACAAAGTGCCAAAGAGATTGCAACAGATGCTGCTATTGAAGGTGGTATAGCTGCGGCTGGAGAACTGTTGTTCGGCATACCTATATTAGCTTACCGAGCCATAGCTCCATCTGGTAAAAAATTTATACAAGAGGCAAGTAAAGAAGATTTAAGAATTACTGCTGAGGGTATTAAAAGAGGTTTAGAGCCTACTATTGCACAAATAAAAGGAAGACCTATTGCTGCAAAGTTTCAACAATTACAAGAGAGTGTATTAGGTGGGTCACCAAGAACACAAAAAATAGCGGCAGCTATGGAAAGAGAGATAGGCGAACTAAACAAGCTTATAAGTCAAGGTGTGACAGAGGGTAGTGAAAAATCAGCTGGTGAGTTGTTTATTGAGTTCGAGAAAAAGTTTGGTAAAGAATTAGCTAAGAAACAAACACAAGCTTATGGATCTATAATGACTGCTCTGAAAGAGTCTGCTGATAATTTAGCAGGTGGCTTAGAGCGTAATCAACTATTAGATGATAATATATTCAACTTTGTACAACAATCTGCAAAGAACTTTGAAAATACAATGTCTCAACAATGGGCAACAATAAACGAGGTTATTGAAACATCTATTGGTGATGCAAGAATTTTACCAACTAATCTTGTTAAAGATGTTGCAGATTTAGCAGAAAAGAAATTTTTAAAGGCAGGAACTGGTGAACTAGCTACAGAAGAAGGAAAAGTAGGTTTAAAACTAGCTGGAGTATTGAGAGGGTTAGGCGATAAGTCCTCTTTCACAGACGCATATCAATTAAGAAGAAAACTTTGGGATCTTAAAAACGCACCGAAAACAGCAGAGGAAATTGAACAAAAGGCTATCATTGATAGTTCTATAAATCTTAGTCAAGTTTGGGATGATGCCATTCGTAAAGTTGACAAATTATATGATGATATATCCGCGTCTTTAGGATCAAAAGATTTAGTATCTCAAATGAGGAGTGGAGCCTTTGACATCACAAGGCCTGGAGCTTTAACTGGATTAACTCAAAAAATTATTGGTAAAGGTGGCACACCTACTGGTTTAAAGAGATTAAAAAAAGCGTTAGATGACACGCAATATAATCAAATAAAAGGTCAGATGGGTAGAGATTGGTTGCAGAGTGCCTTAACTAAAACTGGCTTTGCATCAATCAAACCAACTAATTTTAAACCAAATGAATTTATAAAATCATTAGATGATTTAGGTGAAACTGGCGTAGAACTTTATGGTAGGGCAGAATACAATAGATTAAAGCAAGTTGCGAAAGGTTTTGAAGACTTAAAACTAACAAACATTGATGAAGAAGTATTGTCCAACGCTGTCGCACAAGGATTAGATCAAGGTGTTGCAAATGCCGTTAGGGGTGCTTTGGATACATTGGAAGAAACTTCAAGATTAAGGTCTAATAGTGTATTTGCTAAAATTAGAAATAATAGATTAGATCCTGAAGAAGCTTTAGATTTAGTAATGTCTCCAGGTGCTACTCGTGGCGACATTAGAGCTGTTATGGAGTTTTTTAAAGACAGTCCTGCAGAGTTAAAAACTATTAGAGGCACTTATGTAGAAAATATGCTCGATAATGTTGGTGCAGTAACAAACGCTGATAGTATGAAACAATTAGCTAAAAACATAGCAAGAGCAGATAAGAGCAATAAGTTAGATATAGTGTTTCCTAATGTTGGAGAAACTGCTGGTCAAGCACAGAACATTAGAGATTTTGGAAAAATTTTAAATAGAATATCATCAAACATTCCAAAAGGTGATTTGGTTGCTCAAGGTATATTGGCAAACATTTTTAATAACATTGGCAGAATTGCAAAAATGTTTGTGTTAGGTCAACTGTTTACTGGTAAAAAAGCTATGAAAGAAATAGTTGAAGCATCTAAAAAATTAGACAACACTGCTAGTCCGACTGCCGAACAACAAAGAGTATTTTTAGATGCTGTGGCTAACGCTTTTAGACCTGGACAAGCAACAACACAAACAATTCAAGAAGGCGTAAGAGACACATCTAATCAATTACAAGCGTTATCTGAGAGCAGTGGCATAAATCAAGCAGTTGGTAACATCGTAAATCAAACGACTAATCAGATTAGAAATGTGCAACCAGTAAATCCAAATACAAACATAGGTAAAATAGATGTTACAAGTCCAGGTGTTGGTGCTGCATTAGGTTTAAATCCAACAGATCAAGCGATAGCAGCTAGAAGAGGATCGCCATTGACTGTGCCAAAAGAACAATATGAAAGTTTATTTAATCAATGAACATAGATGAGTTAAGAGAAGAAATAGCACACGATGAGGGTGTAAAAAAAAATGATTTAGGCCAACATGTCGTGTACCTCGACCACCTCAACTTACCTACGCTTGGAATTGGGCATTTAATAACTGAATGGGATGAAGAGTATGGTAAACCTATAGGCACAGAGGTATCTGAAGAAAGAGTAAACGAACTATTTGCAAAAGATATTGAAACAACAATATCAGAGTGCAAAGAATTATTTGACAACTTTGATGAGTTACCAGAAGAGGTAAAAAAAATCTGTGCAAACATGATGTTCAATATGGGCAGACCACGTTTAAGTGGATTTAAAAAATTTCGTGCTGCGATAGCAAACAACGACTGGCAAGAGTGTGCCGTTCAGATGGAAGACAGCCGTTGGCACAAACAGGTAACAAACAGAGCGAATCGCCTAATATCAAGAATGAGAGCGGTCGAGAGTACCTAATCCCAACGTCTTTACGTTGCTTGTAATATCATGTTTTTCATATTCATTATCAACCATTAATCCAATTTGTTGACGTATGTTTCTACGCTCTTTATCGCATATAATTTTCAATTTATTATAGGTGCTAACGTCTATACCTATTGACTTGAACTTTGATGGGTCTGCCATTATACTACCTCCATGACTTATAAATACCCAATTATACCCAAAAAAACCCGAAGACCAAACAAATATTTCGCAAAAAAAACTGTGGCTATGGGATTAAAGTTTGACAGTAGATGGGAAGCAGAGCGTTGGGGTCAGTTAAAAGCTATGGAAAGAGCTGGTGTAGTTACACAATTAGAACGTCAAATTACATATGAATTAAGTATTAATGACGTTAAGATTTGTAATTATATAGCAGATTTTAGATACCTTCTTGAAGAAGAAGATGGCTTATCAAGACTGGTTGTGGAGGATGCAAAAGGCATACAAACGCCAGAGTTTCGTTTAAAAAAGAAAATGATGAAAGCCATACATAATATAGATATTTACCTTTCTTTCAAAAAAAAATAATAAACCTTATTGACAATTAGGTTATGTGTGCCTATGTTATAGGTATCTAGTGTCTATTTTATATAAAGAGAAAGGAATAATTATGGATTTAGATTTTTTACATATGCCTTTGCAGGATTTGTTCAAGTATCGTGAAGACTTGAAGAGCCAAATCCAAGCGTTAAAGGATAAACAAGCTCATCTTAATGATGACCTTGCAATTAGGTTTGGCAACACTGCAAGAAATAAACTTGCAGATGATGGCAAAGATTATGGCTCTGTAACATTACATGAGCATGGCTATAAAGTTAAAGTTAGCTTGAGGCAAAAGGTTACTTGGGATCAAGAAGGTCTTGCACAATCTTTAATGGATATGAATGAAGATGATGCTAGGCATTATGCTAAGATTACTTATGGCATTGATGAACGTAAATACAACAATGCACCTCCTGCTATCAAAGCAAAACTACAAGAACACAGAACTGTAGAACTTACTGGTACATCTGTGGATATTACGGAGGATACTAATGGCTCTTAAGATTATTACTGCTGATGAAAGGTTAGCTGAAAAGCGTGGTCATAAGATTGTAGTCTGTGGTCAAAGTGGTGTGGGTAAGACAACTCTTGCCCGCACACTTGATCCAGATACTACTTTGTTTATGGACTTGGAAGCTGGTGATGCAGCTATTGAAAGATGGCCTATTGACGTTATTAGACCAAAAACTTGGGAAGAATGTAGAGATTTTGCATGTTTCTTAGGTGGTCCTAATCCAGCTCTAACACCTGAACAACCATACTCAGTGGTTGAATACGAGAGAGTTTCACAGATGTATGGTGATTCTATTGAGATGATGAAAAAGTATGACAGCATCTTCGTAGATAGTATTACTGTAGCAGGTAGATTGTGTTTTCAATATTGTTTAGGACACCCTGATAACAAATCAGATAGAACTGGCAAGATTGATACAAGAGCCGTCTATGGTATGCAAGGTCGTGAGATGATGTCATGGCTTACTCATTTGCAACATATCAGATCTAAAAATGTTATCTTTGTTGGCATTTTAGATGAAAAGGTTGATGACTATGGTAGAACTCTGTATGAGTTACAGATTGAAGGTTCTAAAACTGGTCGTGAACTACCTGGTATTGTTGATGAAGTTATTACTATGGCAGTAATGCCAAGTGAGGAACATGGTCCTTATAGGGCTTTTGTATGTCAAACACTTAACCAATGGGGTTATCCAGCAAAAGATAGATCTGGTCAATTAGAAGTAATTGAGGAACCACATCTTGGTAAGCTATTGGCAAAAATTAGTGGTAGGTCAAATGAAGAAAGGGATTTAAACTTCGTTGACCCTAATGCAATCAAATCTAGCGAAAAAGGAGATACTAAATGATTGATTTTAATGAAGTCCCAACTGGTGGTGGCGGTGGAGGAGATTTTGAGTTAATTCCTGCTGGCACTGTAGCTCGTGTTATTTTAACTATGAAAAGGGGTCCTGAAGTTATCCCTGATTATTCAACACAACCTATGTTTAAGCAAGGTCAAACTGGTACTAAGTGGCTTGAGTGTGAGTTCACTGTTGTTGGTGGCAAGTATGATAAACGTAAGTTTTGGCAGAATATCATGGTTGATGGTGGCAAGATTAATCCTGAAAGCGGTATGCCTTGGTGTAAAGAAATTGGCATCAGAACTTTTAGAGATATTATTAATAGCACTTTTGGTCTTGATCCAAATGACACCTCACCAGAGGCAGCCATGAAGAGAAAGGTCAATGACTTAAACGTGCTTGATGGTGCAGAGTTTTGTGTCAAGGTAGCCGTTGAAAAAGGCACTAATGGCTACGCAGATAAGAATAAAATGATGGTTGCTCTTGCTGTTAATAGCAATGAGTACATTGGTTCTGCACAAGCACCTCAGACTAATAATACACAACCTCAACAACCTAATGGTAACAGTCCGTTACCACCTTGGGCAAAGAAGTAGGTTTCTAGGTTTCTAGCGGCAGGACTGCTTTCTCGTCTGCTAGAGTCGGTTTGGGTAGCACCGATGCCGCAAAGCTACCCATTTAACTAGGAAACAAACATGATTTTAAGACCATACCAAGAAGTAGCAGTAGACGACGCATCAACTGCATTAGATAAACACAAGAATACAATTGTGGTTGCACCGACTGGTGCAGGCAAAACAATTATGTTATCTGCCTTGGTTGGCAAGAGATACAAAGTAGGTAACAAGGTCCTTATTCTGCAACATAGAGATGAGTTAGTAAGACAGAATAGAACTAAGTTCTCTAAGGTTAATCCAAACATTACAACTAGCATCGTTGATGGGTCAGAAAAAGACTGGTCTGGCAACACAATATTTAGCATGGTGCAAACATTATCAAGAGAAAACAATTTAAATAACATCAATCACTTTGACTTAGTTGTGGTTGATGAAAGTCATCATGCAGTAGCAGATACATATATGCGTATCATTGACAAAGTTAAACAAGCAAATGAATCAGTAGAGATCGTTGGCTTTACTGCAACACCTAATCGTGGAGACAGAAAAGGTCTTAAAAAAGTATTTACCAACTGCTCACATCAAATTGAGATTAACACATTAATCAGAGAAGGTTTTTTAGTGCCACCTAAAACATACGTTGTTGATGTGGGTGTGCAGAAAGACTTACAAAATGTTCGCAAGACAGTAACTGATTTTGATATGTCAGAAGTTGAAAAGATTATGAACAAACGTGCCATTAATGAGAAGATTGTTCAAGAATGGCAAGATAAGTCTAATGAAAGAAAGACAGTTGTTTTTTGCAGCACAATTACTCATGCACAAGATGTTTGCGATGAGTTTAGAAAAAAAGGTATCAGAGCAGAAATTGTAACTGGTGATACACCAAGCGAACAACGTAAAGAAATATTATATGATTTAGAACATGGTGATGTGCAGGTCGTGGTCAATGTTGCTGTATTAACAGAAGGCTTTGATGCACCACCAATTAGCTGTATTGTTCTTACAAGACCATGTTCATATAAATCAACGATGGTGCAGATGATTGGTCGTGGTCTGCGAACAATCAGTCAAGAAGAATATCCTGGAGTAATTAAGAAAGATTGTATCGTCTTGGATTTTGGCACCAGTGTTTTGACACATGGGTCACTTGATGAGGGCGTTGACCTTGATGGTGCTCAAGCAAACGTAAATGGAGCAACACCACTTAAAAACTGTCCAGAGTGTCAATCTGAAATCCCATTGTCATCAAGAGAATGTCCTATCTGTGGACATGAGTTTGGCACTCAAGATAAAGAAGTTCTTGATAACTTTACCATGACAGAAGTTGATCTTATTGACAGATCACCATTTAGATGGCTTGACTTGTTTGAGAATAATAGATGTATGATGGCAAGTGGTTTTAATGGATTTAGTTTAGTTGCACATTTAGATGACCTATCTGTAGCTCTTGTAAAGCGTAATAAAGGGCGTTTGAGGGTTGTTAGTGTTGGAACTAAGGAACAAGCAGTTGCGTCTGCTGATGACTTCCTAAGAGGCATAGAAGATGGTGATGGTTCAAAGAAAGGTAAAAGATGGTTAAATCAAGGTGTGAGTGTAAAGCAAAGAGACGCATTAGCACAATTAGGTCAGTTTGTTAGACCTATGGATTTTAGTTGGAATAAATATAAAGCAGCCTGCTGGTTAAATTATTTGTGGAATAAAAAAGAAATTGATGCAAAAATTTTAACCTATTACGAAGGAGATGATAATGCAGCGTAGTGAAGCGTTGAAAAAAGTAGACTTAATTATTAATGGACCAAGAGCTAAATCTCATGGAGATGCCACAGAGACACATACTTATATAGCTCAAATGTGGAATATATTATTGAGAAAAAAATTAAAAGAGCCTTTAGACATACATGATGTTTATAGGGCTATGATTGGTATTAAACAAATTAGAAACAGTCAGAATCCAAAAGTCGATGACAACATGATTGATATTATTGGATATGCTGCATTAGCTTTGGAGGCAAAAGATGGCAAGAATGGTAATTGAATATACTATCCAAGAGGAAAACAAAGTTGGTATTGAAAACTTTAAAGATGGCAAGATGTTTGTTCAGTTTAGTTTTGATGATCATCCAGACGTTACTGCAGGTAAGATGCAAGATGCGTTAGTCAATGTGATGCACAAAAATAAAGATTACGTTTTAAGTATAGTCTTCATTGCTAAGTTTGAAGGCGTAACAATGGCAGAGGGTGCTCTGTACAAAGAAGGAGAAGGTAGATGGATAAACCCACAATCGGAGACGATTCACTAAAAAATTTAACTCAATTATTTACAAGAATTGGTTGGGATAAAAAGTTAAGCGAACTAACTGAAGATGAGATAGTCGCAACAATATTGATTATGCAATTTTCAAAAAGGATAGATTCAGATGAACAATATACAAAAGACAGACTCGACAAACTACTTCTTGAATATGTCTACGAAAAACAAGACGACACAATCGATGAAGACGAAATACCTTTTTGAAGAAGTTATTGATGAAACTATTGTAGACAAAAATAGAAAAGAGCCTAGACGTAAATATTTAGGTGCATCAATGTTAGGAGATAGGTGTGCAAGAAAAATACAGTATATTTATACTGGTTGCGAACCTGATGAAGAAAAAAAGTTTAATGCTAGGACTTTAAGGGTGTTTCAATTAGGACATGAGCTAGAAACAAGTATGGCTGGTTGGATTAGAAATGCAGGATTTGACATAAGAACTATGGATAGTAATGGCGAACAATTTGGTTTTTCAATAGCAGATGATGAGATCAAAGGACACATAGATGGTGTGATTTGTTCTGGTCCTTTGAGTGTTAGTTATCCAATGTTATGGGAATGTAAATCTGCTAATGAGAAAAAGTTTAGAGATTTCAAGATGAAAGGCATAAAAGCTAATCATACTTACGAAGTGCAAGTTGCGTTATATCAAGCATACATGGAGCTAACAGATAATCCTTGTTTGTTTACAGTTATTAACAAAAACACTAGCGAGATATTTTATGAGCTTGTTCCGTTCAATCAAGAGTTAGCACAATATGCCAGTGATAGAGCAGTTGATATATTAAGAGCATCAAAGCAAAATGAAACCTTACCTAGAATAGCACAGAACAGAGATGTATTTGACTGTAAATTTTGTCAGTTTGCAGACACATGTTGGGAAGATGGTTGATGGTGACACAGAAGGTAGCAAAGTGCCACCATCAAGGGGAATGGTAATGAACATTATAAAGTTTGGCAACAGTAAAAGAACTATGGATGCAAAGGAATTAGTTGAGCTAATTAGTGAGAGAGTTCCTGCAAATGTTCAGATTGATTTACTAAAAGATACTTATCCACAAGGTGTTGTAAGAGGAGATCAATTTACTATTGGCTCACTTGGTGGAGAAGCAGGTAAATCTCTTAAAATAGACATAAACCCTAGATCACCATACTTTATGAAAGGTCAAGATTTTAATGGTGCAGATGGGGTTGGAGGTATTGTTAAAATATTAATGGAGGGCAGAAACATGAAGTTGCCTGAAGTTAAAGAATTTTTTGATGATTACTTAGATGATGACACATCAAGACCAGTTGAAAAAATAAGTTCTATTGTTGACCCTAACATACAACAGATAAATCTAAACACACCCTATGATAGCGAACATAAGTATCTTAATGCACAAGGTGAATTGCTTTGTCTAGTTCGCAGATACAACGCAAAGGATGATGAGGGCAACCCTATTTTAGATAGTCATGGTAAGCCTAAAAAAGAGTTTAGGCAGTTCACTGGTGGCAGTAACTATCCAAAGATGCCAGATGTTCGACCACTCTATAACATACCGAACATAGTTGCGTCAGATAAAATAATATGGGTAGAGGGCGAAAAGTGTGCAGATGCACTAAATGAGCTTGGTTATACTGCCACATGCACAATGGGTGGTGCTGGTATGTTGTCCAAGAAGTCTGCAAATCTATTTGACTTTTCACCTCTGCATGAGAAAGAACTTATAATATGGCCTGATAATGATAATGCTGGTCGTAAATTAGCAGAACTTGTGCAAGAACTTGCTTTAAATGCTGGTGTTAAATCAGTAACTACATTAACACCACCAAGGGGTAAGCCCGAAAGATGGGATGTTGTTGACGCTGTAGCCGAACAATTCAACATAAATGAGTTTCTTAACACAAATGTAAAGCAAGTTAAAAAGAATATTAATCTTCTTGATGATAGTTTATTAATAAATAGATTTGTTGGTGATGCACCAGTGCAGAAGTTTTTGATAGCGAACACTCTTCCGTTAGCTGTGCCAATTATATTTTCTGCCGCAGGAGATGCTGGTAAAGGTATGATGACACTTGACCTAGCTATGAAAGTATCAAGTGGCTTATCAATGTCAGAATCTTTTGGTGGCACAATTAGTGAGTTTGGTAATTCTATTATATTTACTGCTGAAGATGATGAGGCAGAGATGCACAGAAGAATAGAAAGGCTTGATATAAACAATCAAAGATCAAGCTATGAGCATGAATTAAGGATTGTAAGTTTGCCTAATGTTGGTGGCGTGTTTCCTATATTACAAGAAACACATGATGGCTATAGAACAAGCGATGAATTTGATAAACTTTACGAACAAATACTACAAATGAAGAACTTAAAACTTATAGTCTTTGATCCATTAGCATCTTTTGTACACGCAGATGTTAATGCAGATCCAGCGGCGGGTGCAGCATTAACTGGCTTACTTGCACAGATAGCTACAGAAACTGGTGCGTCAGTAATTATGTGTCACCATATGACAAAGATAAAAGAAGACACAGTTGTTAGTACACCTGAACAAGCAAGAAATATGATTAGAGGTACGTCAGCATTGGTTGATGGTGTTCGTTGTGCTTTTGCTCTATGGCAAGTAGATGAAGCAACTGGTAGAAGACGTTGCCAAGATCTAGGCATAGATTATCAAAGAAACAAATGCTTTGATGGTGCAGTAGTAAAATCTAATGGTCCAGCAAATAGAAATATTAGACATTTTATAAGAGATGAGTTTAGTGGATTGTTGTTAGATAGAAGTGATGATATTTCAAGATTACATACTGGATCTAATAAAGAGATAAAAAAGACTGCATTGTTCAACTGGATTGCAGATTGTGAAAGAGAGGGTAGAGCAATGACACAACAGTCAGGTGCAGATGCTATCTTACAACGTATGTCTGCTGATACAGACGCACCTAACGTGCTTAACAACTGCACACAACGTATGATTGATGGTCTTGTCAGAGAGCTTATACAAGAGGGTAGGATCGCCAAGTATTCTTTCAGTACAAGTGGTGGTCGCAAGTGGTTAGGCACGATAGATGGCGATATGAGCAGAGGTGAATACGAAGCAACTACTGCGAGGGATAATGTATAAACTTCCAGACAATAATTGTGTAATTAGCTTTAGTGGTGGCAGAACTAGTGGCTTTATGTTGAAACAAATCATTGATAACAACAATGGTTTACCAGATAACGCAGTGGTTTGTTTTGCGAACACTGGTAGATTTTTATTCCCCAGTTGAGCGAACAATCATTAATAAACAAACATCAAATGTTGCCTAACCCATTAGCAAGATTTTGTACTGGGAGTTTGAAAAGAGACACCATAAGTAAATATTTAAGAAGCCTTGGTTGGAAAAGATGGCACAACATAATGGGTATAAGATCAGATGAGAAGCATAGATGTAAAGATGGTTTTCAAAATAGTTTTTATCCTCATTATCCAATGGTTGAAGCTAATCACAGCTTAATTGACGTTGATAGGTTTTGGAACGAACAATCTTTTAAACTTAACTTACCAGTTGTTAAAGGTAAAACCATAAAAGGTAATTGTGATTTGTGTTTCCTTAAATCTGAATCACAACTTGCATCTATGGTCAGAGATCACCCTGAGTTGGCTCAATGGTGGATTGATGCCGAACAAAGACTTAACAAAAGGTTTGAACGTAAGAGAAGTATGAAAGAGTTTGCTAAATTTGTTAATGCACAACAAGATTGGATATTTAATGATGAGGCTTATCTTTGCCAACAAGATGGTGGGGAGTGTACAGGTTGAAGATAGTAGATTTATTTAGTGGTATAGGTGGATTTAGTTATGCCGCCGAACAAATAGTGGGTGGCTTTGAGACAATAGCTTTTGTTGAACAAGATGATTATTGTCAAAAAGTCTTGCGTAAACATTGGCACGATGTACCAATATATAGTGATATAAGGAGTTTTAATGCAAAAGAATACAAAGAAGCAGACATCGTTGTTGGAGGTTTCCCTTGCCAACCCTGGTCGGTTGCAGGATCTCAAAGAGGCAGCGAAGATGACAGAGATCTCTGGCACGAAATGGTTAGGGTTATTGAAGACATACGGCCTAGATGGATCATTGGCGAAAATGTGTCAGGCTTTGTTACAATGCCAATGGGTCTCAGAAGAAGTCTCGTTGACTTGGAAAGTATCGGGTATAAAGCCATACCATATCTTATTCCAGCTGCAGCCGTCGATGCCAAACATAGACGAATGCGATGCTGGATTGTGGGCTACTCCGAACACGATGGATCATCTACCACCACGTTCAGAGGAGGGAACAACCAAGTTAATGGAGGGTCAACGCAAGGGCAGAACCAAACCAGCGAACTTGAGGGAGCAAGTAGACGAACAGACGATGAATTTGTACAAACAGACATCTTCGACCTTATGGCCGACACCCACCCATCAAACGGCAGGAACAGGGCCGATGATGAAAACATTGGTGACAAAAGAGGGAACTCCAGCAAAACAGGGAGAGAGAGCCTACAATCCGAAAACAGGCAAACACGTTCAAGTAACTTTGAATCGAGCAGTCAATCTTTGGCCGACACCCAACGCAAGTCCAGTAACAGTATCACAAACAGTAGAAGCGACCATGAAACTAAGAGGGAGGGACAGAAATCAAGGTCAATTGATGGAGGCGGTAGTAAACAAGATGTGGCCAACACCGACAACACAAGAGATAGAACACCCGGAAGCGGAGTTGACAGCGAACAACAGACGCTTGAGCAAGGACGGGAAGACATCTCACAGTCTGAATTTAGCGGACAGCGTGAAGATGTACCCAACACCGAGAGCAAGGGATTGGAAAGACGGATACACAGTACCGCCGTCAATTCAAAAGGGAACGAGAGCACACACTCTAGGGACATTTGTGGCGGAGAAAGAATCAATGTGGCCTACACCGACAACAAAGGGGTACGGACATGCGTCAATGGGTCAGACGATGATCTTCAGAAAGAAAGTGGAGAGAGGAGAGCTGACCGAACAACAAGCGGAACAGATGTTGGGAGTAACGCTAAGACCACCAAGAATGGAAAAATGGGATTATCCGAAAAAGGAGATGTTCCCTACGCCATCGGCAAACGAAGACGCAGCGGGTCGGCCAGGGGGGAAGATGCAAAAGATGTTAGGCAACCATCCTTCCGTGAGAGACCAGTCCTCTGGAACCCTGAACCCAACGTGGGTCGAGTGGCTAATGGGGTACGAAATAGGGTACACCGACTTAGATGTTTAGGGAATAGTATCGTGCCACAGGTGGTGGCTCGGATATTTTATGCAATCAAGGAGGCAGAAAATGATAGAGAAACACGCTAGATGTGCTGATTGTGATAGATTTGTCCGAGATAAAAAAGAAACTTTATGTAACAGATGCAAGAAGCGTAGACTATTGTTTAGAGAAAAAAAGGACATTAATATTGGATCACAACATTGTCCAGATGAACAGCTCTTTGAAGATGACCCCCGTGCATTAAAAGAAATAGAATATGGCAAAGTGTACAAAACAAGCACTCATGTGTTTGGTAGAAGCATTTTAGATGATTTGGGTTGACATGAGTGCCTATTGTTATTATATATAGCATATAAAGATAGTAATCGTCAGATTACCCTTTTGTTTTAAAAATGTTTGTTTAAAAAAGACCTAGCAAAAACTGGGTCTTTTTTTTGTCTTGACATTGGCATTGATTTCCTATTATAACTATCTTATACTAGCAAAAAGGAGATTGATATGGGCGAGTATGAATGTTTAGATTGTAACGAAATGTTTTGGGCTGAAGAACCACCTTATCCATTAGACATCTGCGATGAGTGTAAATGATGGACTAACAAACGATCAAGCCTTAGTCTTAGTTAAAAAACGATATGGTGAACACGGACATGAATATGTCTGTGATCTAATTAAGAAGGAGGAAGAATATGAACACTAAATATTTAAAGTTGCATATTCATAAAACAACAATTCACAAAAAGCCAAGTGCTTTAGTAAAGTACTACAGAAAGTTTGTTGAATGGTTAAAATGTTTTTAATGATTTGCGTTGTTTGGGTTGAAGGCTCAAGATACATGGGTGGTAAAACCAATTGTATGTGGCACATCAGCAAGGTTGAATATAGAACCCTTGAAGAGTGTAGGGCAGATATAAACAATAGCAAAAGACTGGTTTTAGGTCGGCTCAGAGATGAGTTCGGTGATAAGCCAGATGATTACAACGTACAAGCTAATTGTCTTAAGGCTGCTTAATGTTGGTAATCATAGAATCGCCTTACAAAGGTAAGGTAAAACAAAACTTAGCATACGCAAAAAAGTGTATGTTTGATTCATTAATGCGAGGCGAGTCACCATTTGCCTCGCATTTACTTTATACGCAAGTGTTAGACGATGCGATTAAAAAACAAAGAGATATGGGCATGGAAAGAGCTTTCAACTGGTACAAACACGCAGATCTTATGGCAGTTTATATAGACAAAGGTATATCAGATGGCATGAAAAAGGGTATCGAAGTAGCAGAAAAGCTCGGAATACAAATGGTTTATAGGACATTAAATGGAAGTAATAATAGAAGGTAGCACAGTATATAATGGCGACTGTTTAGAAGTCATGGATACAATAGATAAATGTTCGGTTGATAGCGTGGTAACTGATCCTCCGTATCACCTTACATCAATAGTCAAAAGATATGGTAAAGAAGGTTCTGCACCACCAAAAGATTACAATCAGTCTGGTGTGTTTAAGCGAACATCAACTGGTTTTATGGGCAAGGAGTGGGATGGTGGTGATATAGCTTTCCAGGCGAACACATGGCGTAAATGTTATGAGTTGTTGAAGCCTGGAGGTCATTTGATAGCGTTTAGTGGATCACGAACATATCATAGAATGGCAGTTGCCATAGAAGATGCCGGGTTTGAAATCAGAGATCAATGTATTTGGCTGTATGGCAGCGGGTTTCCTAAAAGTCATAATGTAGGAGATGGGTGGGGTACTGCGTTGAAACCTGCACATGAACCAATGGTGTTGGCAAGAAAGCCTTTGTCAGAGAAATCAATTGCAGACAATGTGATAAAGCACGGAACTGGTGCAATAAATATTGATGCTTGTAGGATAGAGGGCGAGGTCAAACATCCAGACACGATGCCAGACTTCCGAGATCAAGGCGAACAAAGTAAGGCTGCAATTGGTGTGGACAAGCTATCGTTTGGTCAGACATCTAACGCCAAGCGTAAAAAAGTTGATCGCAAAGCTCGGACAGCAGATGGCGTGTGGACTGATGATAATAGTGGCATGAAGTCGGAGGGATCGGAATACGCAGATGCAGACCCTAGAGGCAGATGGCCCAGTAACATTATGCACGACGGAAGCGAACAAGTGCAAGAAATATTCCCAACAACCATTAGCACGGAGGTCAGCAGACAGCGAACACATAAAGGGATTTGGACTGCTGGTGAGCTTGCTGATACCGAACAATTCATGCCAGCTTATGGAGATCATGGTAATGCTTCAAGGTATTTTTATTGTGCAAAGACATCAAAAGATGAGCGTAAGTTTGGACTAGGAGCTGATATTAAAGCGAACACTCACCCTACAGTTAAACCAGTTGAGCTAATGAGATACCTTGTTCGCTTAGTTACGCCCAAAGGAGGGCTAGTTCTCGATCCGTTCATGGGCAGTGGATCAACTGGCATGGGTGCAAGAGAAGAGGATTTTAGTTTCATTGGAATAGAAAAAGAAAGCGAATACTACGAAATTGCCAAAGCCAGAATAAAAAATGTAAAACCACAGTTAAAATTGTTTGACATATAGGTAATGAGTGCTTATATATACAAGATAACATTTAAACGAAAGGATATGATAATGTTTAACAGAAAGTACAAAAGCAAGAATGACCAAAAGGTTTATGACGGCTATGTAAAATTAGGTGTGTCAAAAGAAATGCACCCAACAACTTGCAATTCTGGTGCAACTACTAGAAATGTTTACAAATCTGGTTACAAAACTGGATTAGATAAATCATACAAAGATTCTTATACAAAGTATGGTCATTCTAATTCTTATACTAGACCAATGTATTGGGCGGGTTTTGATCTTGCACAGTACGAAAAAGAGAAAGGTTTAGTGTAATGTTGTATGGTGCATATGGTGCTAATCTAAATATGTCCAATATGGAAGTGCGTTGTCCACAAGCAAAGCCTATGATTAGTTTTATGCTTAAGGACTACAAACTTGTATTTAATAGTGTTGCAGACATCATTAAGTGCAAGGGTGCAGAAGTGCCTATTGGCTTATGGAAGATTACAGATAAGTGTGAGAAAGCCTTAGATAGATTCGAGGGTTTCCCATATCTGTATAAAAAAATGTATGTAAAAAATCTTGATATTCCAGGAGCAAGAGGAAAGTGTATGTTC
>LUMS01000212.1_pt1 | contig 17761 bp, 18 predicted proteins | sample 729711 | NCBI WGS metagenome assembly LUMS01 (sample SAMN03860298, study PRJNA289734) | marine metagenome | biome: seawater column; feature: ocean; material: water; isolation source: Red Sea water column Station 192 - depth 25m | place: Saudi Arabia: Red Sea | collected 2011-10-15 | depth 25 m | reverse complement strand
GGTGGTCGGCGAACGTGTCGCCGACCCAGTAGCCGATCCCGACCGAGGCCAGGTGGACGAGCGCGGTCGCGACCGTGATGCCGATGAGCACGTCACGCGCGCGGTAGCGCGCGGCGAAGGTCATCGCCATCAGCTGGGACTTGTCGCCGAGCTCGGCGACGAAGATGACCGCGGTGCTCAGCAGGAAGGCGTACATCGAAGGTGTCCTCTCGTGCCCGGCCTCTGGGCGACCTGGGGACGCGCCTCCGGCCGGGCGCATCTGGGGTGCGTGATCCGGCCGAAAGTCTCGTCCGCCACCGGAGGTGGCCTGCCGTGCCGGGCGCCCGGCGGACCGGGCAGCCAGTGTGTCGACACGGCTGTTGGGGACTACTCCCTCTCGTGGGCACCACCCTACAGGCCGCGGACCGCGGCGCACGCATGGGTGGCGCTCGGGTGGGCGCAGAGGGGATCGAACCCCCGACCACCTCGTTGTAAGCGAGGTGCTCTACCGCTGAGCTATACGCCCGTGCGAGGCAGGACCCTACCGAGGGCGGGGCCCGGCCGCGGAAACGGCATGCCCCTGAAATGAGTCGAACCGCTGGCGTCTCGGGTCACCAGCGGTTCGACGTCCCCTACCGTACGTGGTCGATCCGCGAAAACCCCGTGCTGCAAGGGAAAAACCCGGATCCGGTCCAGACCATCACGGCACCGGCCGCTGAGATGATGCCTCAGACGGCGTCGGCGAGCTGGCGCAGGTGCTCGTCCAGGTCGCGCCCCTCGGGCATCGCGTTGTGCACGGCCCACCGGATCGCCCCCTCGCGGTCCACGACGTAGGAGGAGCGGCGCGGGCAGCCGTTGCGCTCGTCGAAGACGTCGTAGGCGCGCGAGACCTCCCCGTGCGGCCAGAAGTCCGAGAGCAGCGGGAAGTTCAGCCCGTCGGCGTCGGCGAACGCGCGCAGCGCGAACATCGGGTCGCACGAGATCGCCAGGACCTCGGTGTCGAAGGTCATGAAGTCCGCGAGCCTGTCACGGATGCCGGCCATCTCGCCGGTGCAGACGCCGGAGAAGGCGTAGGGGTAGAACAGCATCGCCACCGCCTTGGTGCCGCGGTACGACGACAGCGACACGTCCTGGCCGAACTGGTCGCGCAGCGTGAAGTCCGGTGCGGGGTCGCCGATGCGCAGGCCGCTCACGCGTCGTCCCGCTGGCTCAGCTCGCGCTTGAGCACCTTGCCGGTGGCGTTGCGGGGCAGCTCGTCGAGGAAGACCACGTCGCGCGGCACCTTGTAGCGCGCGAGGTTCTCCTTCACCCACCCCTTGACGCCCTCCTCGTCGAGCGAGGAGCCCTCACGACGCACCACGAAGGCGCGCAGCCGCTGGCCGAACTCGTCGTCCTCGACGCCGACCGCGGCCACCTCGACCACTTCGTCGTGGCGGGCGATGCAGTCCTCGACCTCCTTGGGGAAGACGTTCTCACCGCCGGAGACGATCATCTCGTCGTCGCGCCCCTCGACGTAGAGCCGGCCGTCCTCGCGGAACCGCCCGACATCGCCGGTCGACATCAGCCCGTCGACGACCTCCTTGCTGCCACCGCCGGTGTAGCCCTCGAAGAGCAGGCCCGGCCGTCGACGGCGACTCCCGCAGGTCGCGCGGGCCGGCCACGGCCGCGTAGGCGACCTCGGTCGAGCCGTAGGTGGAGTACAGGTTGTCGCCGAAGCGGTCCATCCACGTCAGCGCCAGCTCGCCGGGCAGCGCGGACCCCGAGGAGGCGACGACCTCCACGCGGGACAGGTCGTAGCGGTCGAGCACCTCGGCGGGCAGCGCCAGGATGCGCTGCAGCATGACGGGGATGACCACGATCGACTCGCAGCGCTCGTCCTGGACGGTGCGCAGGCACTCCTCGGGGTCGAAGCGCCGACGCAGCACCAGCGTCGAGCCGAGCAGCATGCCCAGCGCCATGTGGCCGAAGCCCCAGGTGTGGAACAGCGGCGCGGCCACGTGGGTGCGCCAGCCGGCGTGCAGCGGCATCAGCGAGAGCAGCGAGACCGCCGCGTCGACACCGGCCTCCGAGCGGGGTGCGCCCTTCGGCGTACCGGTGGTGCCGGAGGTGAGGATGATGATCCGGCCGTGGCGGCCGGGCGCGGAGAGGTCGCCGGCGTCGTGGTCGGCGATCAGGCCGTCGAGGGTGGGCAGCGTCGGCGCGTCGTCGTCGCACCAGCCCAGGACCGTGACGGGAACGTCGATGCCCTCCAGGAGGCCGCTGAACTCCTCGTCGAGCACGAGGGCCTCCGGGCGGTCGCGCTCGAGCAGCTCGCGCAGCTGGGGACCGGAGAACGCGGTGTTGAGGTAGAGGACGTCGGCGCCCAGCTTGGCCGTGGCGATCGAGGTCTCCACGAACCCGCGGTGGTTGCGGCACATCACCGCGACCGCGTCGCCCTCGCCGACACCCTGGGCGGCCAGGCCACGGGCCAGGGCGTTGGAGCGGCGGTGCAGCTCGCCCCAGGTCAGCTGGCCGCGCTCGTCGATGATGCCGACCGCGTCGGGGTGACGGATCGCCAGCGAGGCGAACCCACCGGCCGGGCCTGTCCCCCACTCGCGCAGCATCAGCCCGAGCCGGGCGAGCACCGCCGGGGAGTAGGGCCGGATGACCCCGGCCTTCCCCAGCACCTTCACGCTGGTGGCGGCAGCACCGACACCCTGGACGACCTTGGAGAGCACGCCCGGGAGACTAGCGTCAGGCAGGGGTCTTGGGAGCCACCAGGCGGGTGGCCGCCCAGTCCTTGGAGACCGTCGCGGTGGTCGTCTGCGACAGACCGGCGATCGGTGCGGCCTCGGCGACCACGGAGGCGTCGACGCTGTTGGGGCGTCCGACCTTCGGGGTCAGCAGCCAGATGGACCCGCCGCCGACCAGGTCGGTGAGCGCGTCGACGAGGCCGTCGACCAGGTCGCCGTCCTCCTCGCGCCACCACAGCAGGACGGCGTCCACGACGTTGCCGTAGTCGCCGTCGACCATGTCGGCGTCGATGGCGTCCTCGACGGCCACGCGGAGCTCGTCATCGGTGTCGGAGTCCCAGCCCAGCTCCTGCACGACCATGCCTTGGCTCAGTCCGAGCCGGTCCGCCACGTCGTTCGCAGGGCCTGTCTGGGTGGACCCGCCACCCGCGGTCGAGCTCACCAGCGCCTCCTCGTATCCCCGGCCGTCCGGTGGCCGCGTCAGTCGGTTGTCGACCCGACGACGTCTGATGACGCCGGATCGTGGGTGCTAGTCCACCGGACTCCCGGGCCTTCCGCAACCTCTTCCCCACATCTGCGCACCGCTCAGCGGACGTCCGCGCACCGCCTGCGTGACTACTCACGGGTAAATACCCTTACCCCCAGGTGCGTGCCACGATGGCCGGGTGACAGACGACTCATCCACCGTTCCTGGCACCCGCACCGGCAGCACCCCGTCGGTCATCCACGAGGGCCTGCCCACGCAGCTGCCGGACATCGACCCCGACGAGACCGCCGACTGGATCGCCTCCTTCGACGCGATGCTCGACGAGCGCGGTCGGGACCGGGCGCGCTACGTCATGCTGCGCCTGCTCGAGCGGGCGCGCGAGACCCAGGTCGGCGTGCCCGCGCTGCGCAGCACCGACTACATCAACACCATCCCGCCCGAGCGGGAGCCGTGGTTCCCCGGCGACTACGAGGTCGAGCAGCGCATCCGCGCCTTCCTCCGCTGGAACGCCGCGGTCATGGTCTCCAGCGCCAACCGCAAGGGCCTCGAGGTCGGCGGCCACATCGCCACCTACCAGTCCTCGGCGAGCCTCTACGAGGTCGGCTTCAACCACTTCTTCCGCGGCAAGGACCACGAGGGCGGCGGCGACCAGGTCTTCATCCAGGGCCACGCCTCCCCCGGCATCTACGCCCGCGCCTTCCTCGAGGGCCGCCTCACCGAGGAGCAGCTCTACCGGTTCCGCCAGGAGGTCCAGCACGGCCGGGGCGCCGGCCTGTCGTCGTACCCCCACCCGCGCCTGATGCCGGAGTTCTGGGAGTTCCCGACCGTCTCGATGGGCCTGACCGCGATCAACTCGATCTACCAGGCCCGGTTCAACCGCTACATGCACAACCGCGGCATCAAGGACACCTCGCAGCAGAACGTCTACGCCTTCCTCGGCGACGGCGAGATGGCCGAGCCGGAGTCGCTGGGCGCCATCCGGGTCGCGGCCCGCGAGGAGCTGGACAACCTCACCTGGGTGGTCAACTGCAACCTCCAGCAGCTCGACGGCCCGGTGACCGGCAACGGCAAGATCATCCAGGAGCTGGAGTCGAACTTCCGCGGCGCCGGCTGGAACGTCATCAAGGTCATCTGGGGCCAGGGCTGGGACGACCTGCTCGCCCGCGACGTCGACGGCGTGCTCGTCAACAAGATGAACTCCACCCCCGACGGCGCGTTCCAGACCTACTCGGTCGAGGACGGCGCCTACGTCCGGGAGAACTTCTTCGGCTCCGACCCGCGGCTGCGCAAGATGGTCGAGCACATGAGCGACACCCAGATCCAGAAGCTGCCGCGCGGTGGCCACGACTACCGCAAGGTGTACGCCGCCTTCGACGCCGCCGCCAAGCACCGCGGCCAGCCCACGGTGATCCTGGCCAAGACGGTCAAGGGGTGGACGATCGACGCCCTCGAGGGCAAGAACGCCACCCACCAGATGAAGAAGCTGACCCCGGACGACCTGAAGAAGTTCCGGGACCGCCTCTACCTCCCGATCTCCGACCGCGACCTCGAGCGGTCCTACGAGGAGACCGGTGCCGCGCCGTTCTTCCACCCTGGCGAGAACTCCCCCGAGATGGAGTACATGCGCCACCGGCGCGAGGAGCTCGGCGGCTCGCTGCCCAAGCGCGTCGTCCGCGCCAAGCCCCTCACGCTGCCCGAGGACAAGGTCTACGACGAGCTGAAGAAGGGCTCGGGCAAGAACTCCGTGGCCACCACCATGGCCGTGGTGCGCCTGCTCAAGGACTGGATGCGCGACCCGGGCATCGGCAAGCGGATCGTCCCGATCGCCCCCGACGAGTACCGCACCTTCGGCATGGACTCGATGTTCCCGAGCGCGAAGGTCTACAACCCCCAGGGCCAGCGCTACGAGTCCGTGGACCGCAAGCTGCTGCTGAAGTACACCGAGTCCGAGCAGGGACAGCTCCTGCACGAGGGCATCTCCGAGGCCGGCGCGATGGCCTCGGCGACGGCCGCGGGGTCGGCGTACTCCACGCACGGCGAGCCGATGATCCCCTTCTACATCTTCTACTCGATGTTCGGCTTCCAGCGCACCGGTGACTCGGTCTGGGCGATGGCCGACCAGCTCGCGCGTGGCTTCCTCATCGGCGCCACCGCGGGCCGCACCACGCTGACCGGCGAGGGGCTCCAGCACGCCGACGGCCACTCGCCGCTGCTCGCGGCGACCAACCCGGCCGTCGTGCACTACGACCCGGCCTTCGCCTACGAGATCACCCACATCATGAAGTCGGGGCTCGAGCGGATGTACGGCACCTCCGAGGAGCACCCGCTCGGCGAGGACGTCATCTACTACCTCACCGTCTACAACGAGCCGGTCCCCCAGCCCGCGCAGCCCGAGGACGTGGACGTCGAGGGGATCCTCAAGGGGATCCACCGGGTGTCGACCGCCTCCGGCGACGGGCCGCGGGTCCAGCTGATGGCCTCCGGCGTCGGCTTCCCGTGGGTCGACCGCGCCGCGACGATGCTCGCCGAGGACTGGGGCGTGCAGGCCGACACCTGGTCGGTGACGTCCTGGAACGAGCTGGCCCGCGACGCCCTGGCCGCCGAGGAGTGGAACCTCCTGCACCCCGGCGACACCCCGCGCACGGCGTACGTCGCCGACACCCTGGCGGTGGCCGACGGCCCCTTCGTGGCGGTGTCGGACTACATGTCCGCGGTGCCGATGCAGATCGCGCGCTGGGTGCCCGGCGACTACTGCGTGCTCGGCGCGGACGGCTTCGGCTTCGCCGACACCCGGCCGGCGGCGCGGCGCTTCTTCCACATCGACGCCGAGTCGGTCGTGGTGCGCAGCCTGCAGGCGCTCGCCGACGCCGGGGAGATCGACCCCGGCCTCGTGCAGAAGGCCTTCGACCGCTACAAGATCGACGACCCCACCGCCACCAAGGGCGTCAAGCAGGAGGGCGGGGACGCGTAGGGGTCTCGAGGCTCCTCGCTGGCGCTCGTCGCACCTCGACCACCGGTGATCCGCTGGTCGAGGTGCAAGCGCAGCGAGCCACGAGACCCGGAGAGGCGGAGAGCAGCCTCAAGCGCCGGGAGTGGCCTCCGCCAGCAGCTCGACCGGACCCACGGGCGGCACGTAGCCGTTGCGCAGCAGCTGGCGCCACCTGGCCCGTGAGTAGGTCGCGGGCTGGGTGGTGCGCACGAAGTCGGTGACGATCCGCGCGAAGCGCTGCGGGTGGTCCTTGTGCGGGAAGTGCCCGCTGTTGGGGATCACCTCGATGCGGGAACGCGGGGCCATGGCGGCCGCCAGGCTGGCGTGCCGGACCGGGATGACCCTGTCGTCGCGGCCCCAGACCACGCACATGGGCATCGCCTGGGTCAGGTACGCGCGATCGGCCATGGTGACGATCTGCCCGCGCCAGTCGACCACGGCACGCACGACGTGGCGGATCGCAGCCCGCGCGGCGGGGTCCTTGAAGGAGTCGTAGATGGCGGCGACCTCGTCGAGGTCGTGGGTGGCCTTGAGCGGCAGCGAGGACAGCGCCTTCATGCCGGCGACGCCGAGGTGGCGCACCCCCGGGAGCGTGGCGACACCCATGGCCTGGTGGAAGCCCGGCGTGGTGATCGCCCGGATGGCGGGCGACACCTCGGGACCGAGACCGCCCGAGGCGACCAGCACGACCCGCTCGGTGCGCTCGGGGAACTGGTAGGCGAACTGCATGGCCACGCCGCCGCCGAAGCTGTGGCCCACCACCGTGACCTTGTCGATGCCCAGGACCGCCAGCAGGTCGCGGACGCCGTTGGCGTAGCCGCCGACGCTGTAGTCGGCGCGCGGCTTGGCCGAGAGCCCGTGGCCGAGCAGGTCGGGCGCGATGACGGTGAAGCGCTTGGCGAGGTCGTCGATCACCGGCTCCCACGTGGTGTGGTCGCAGCCGAGTCCGTGCAGCAGCAGCAGCGCGGGCCCCTCGCCGACCTTCACGAAGGCGCGTCGGTGGCTGTGGATCGTGAGGTACTGGACCTCGTGGGGGGTGCTCGACACCGGGCCTCCTCGCATCGCGCGGGCCGCGTCCACCGAGCCGGAGCCCGCTGTGCACGGTTGCGTGGGTCCACTGTCACGCAGATTTCCCTTGTACGTAAGGGCGTTCATGGTTTCTTGACCCGTGCGTGACCACACCGGACCGATCAGGTCCGGAAAGCGGACGGAGCGTGGGCACCCGACCGGGACCCGCATGACCTACGGTGGCGACGTGCCGCGCGCTCCCCTGCCCCCTCGCGCCTCCGCGGCCAGCCGCCTGCGGCGTTCCGCCGGTGCCCTGAGCACCGCGGCGACCGCCGGCATGGAGGAGCAGCTGCCGTGGTTCTCCGAGCTCAGCGCCCAGGACCGCTCCTGGGTCGGGGTGATCGTCCAGGCCGGCGTGCAGAACTTCGTCGAGTGGTACGCCGCCGGCGGCCCGACCCTGGGGACTCCCCAGGGCGGCACGGAGCTGGCCGCCACGGTCTTCGGGGCGGCGCCACGCGCACTGGCCGGCGTCATCACCCTGCAGCAGACCGTGGACCTGGTCCGCCTCTCCATCGACGTGGTGGAGGCGTCGGTGGACGACGTGCTCGAGGGCGAGGACGCCGAGGCGGTCCACGCGGCGATCCTCCGCTACGCCCGGGAGGTCGCCTTCGCCACGGCGGAGGTCTACGCCCGTGCCGCCGAGGCCCGGGGCGCCTGGGACGCCCGCCTCGAGGCCCTGGTCGTCGACGCGGTGCTGCGTGCCGAGACCGACGAGACCCTGCTCTCGCGCGCCAGCGCGCTCGGCTGGCGTGCCCGCGGCGAGGCGTGCGTCGTCATCGGCCGCGTGCCCGCGCAGCGCTCGGAGGCGGACCTCTTCGAGCACGCACGGCACCTCGCGCGATCCCTCGACCTCGACGCCCTGTGCGCGGTGCAGGGCGACCGGCTCGTGCTCCTGCTCGGCGGCGCCCACGACCCCCGCGCCGCCGGCACCGCCCTGCTCGACGTCTTCGACCCCGGCTCCCCCGTCGTCGTCGGCCCCTCGGTGGCCGACCTCGCCGAGGCGCAGCACTCGGCTCGCACGGCGCAGTCGGCGTTCCGGGTGGTCCCCGGCTGGCCGGACGCCCCGCGGCCGGTCCTCGCCGACGAGCTGCTCCCCGAGCGCGTTCTCGGCGGCGACGGCCACGCGCGACGGCACCTCGTCGAGGAGGTCTACCTCGCACTCCTGGAGTCCGGCGAGGCCCTGGAGACCCTGCGCGCCTACCTCGAGGGCTCGCGCTCGATCGAGGCCGCGGCACGCACGCTGTTCGTCCACGCCAACACCGTGCGCTACCGGCTGCGTCGGATCACCGAGCTCACCGGGCACGACCCGACGACGCCTCGAGGTGGGCTCGCGCTCCAGCTCGCACTGATCCTCGGTCGGCAGGCGGGGCACTGAGCGCTCGCCGCCGCACCTCTGGCTCCCTTTGTAGGATCCCCACAACAATCGACCGCTCAACTTCGTCGATGTCCCGCGTGAATCGTCGACCTCCTACCAGGCACAGTGACCCCGTGCTCGTCATCGTCGCCCCCGGTCAAGGGGCCCAGACCCCCGGTTTCCTCACCCCCTGGCTCGAGGACCCGGCCTTCGCCGCGCGCTTCGAGTGGCTCTCGACCGTGGCCGGGCTGGACCTGGTCGAGCACGGCACCACCTCCGACGCCGAGACCATCCGGGCGACCGAGGTCGCCCAGCCGCTGCTGGTCGCCACCGGGCTCGTCGCCGCCCTCCAGCTGTTCCCGCACCCCGGCGACGCCTTCGACCGGATCGGTGCCGTCGCGGGCCACAGCGTGGGCGAGATCGCGGCCGCCGCGGGTGCCCGGGCCATCACCGCCGAGCAGGCGATGGTGCTGGTCCGCGAGCGCGGGCTGGCCATGGCGCGCGCCGCCGCGATGACGCCGACCGGCATGACAGCCCTGCTCGGCGGCGACCCGGACGAGGTCGCTTCCGCGCTGGAGCGTCACGGCCTGACCGCGGCCAACGACAACGGCCCCGGCCAGGTGGTCGCCGCCGGCACCCTCGAGCAGCTCGCCGCCCTCAAGGCCGACCCACCGGCCAAGGCGCGCCTGATGCCGCTCTCGGTGGCCGGTGCCTTCCACACCCACCACATGGCGCCCGCCGTGGACCACCTGGCCTCGCTGGCCCGTTCGGTCTCGGTCCACGACCCGCGCACCCGCGTGATCTCCAACCGCGACGGCCGCGTCGTGCACGACGGTCGCGACGTCCTGGCCCGCATCGTCGGGCAGATCGCCTCCCCGGTCCGCTGGGACCTGTGCATGGAGACGATGGCCGACCTCGGGGTCACCGGCGTCCTCGAGATGCCTCCCGCGGGCACGCTCACCGGCATCCTCAAGCGCCAGCTCAAGGGTGTGGAGACCTTCGCCCTCAAGTCCCCCGACCAGCTCGACGAGGCACGCGCCTTCTGCGACCGCCACGGCGAGTCCGCGGGGATGGAGACCACGCCCACCTGGCGGATGGTCGTCTCCCCCGCCAAGGGCACCTTCCACCTCGACGCCGAGGCCGCCGACCGCGACGTCCTCAGCGCCGGCGCGCCGATCGGCGGCGTGGCCAGCCTCCGCGACACCGTCTCGGTCACCGCCGCCCACGGCGGCCAGGTCGTCGAGTGGCTCGTCGAGGACGGCGACCTCGTCTCACCCGGCCAGCCGCTGCTGCGCCTGCACCCCGAGGGTGCCGCCTGATGCCGGTCACCGCCACCGGGCTCCTCGCCCAGCAGGGCGCCCCGCACGCGGCCCTCCTCGGCATCGGCGCCTACCGCCCCAGCCGGGTCGTCCCCAACAGCGAGGTCGTCGACGCGATCGACTCCAGCGACGAGTGGATCCGGCAGCGCTCGGGCATCGCGAGCCGGCGCTGGGCCACGCCCGAGGAGACCGTCCAGGTGATGGCCGTCGCCGCCTCCCGGCAGGCGCTCGAGCGGTCGGGGATCGACCCGCGCCAGGTCGACTGCGTCGTGGTCGCCACGGTCAGTCACTTCCTGCAGACCCCCGCACTGGCCACGGCGGTCGCGCACGAGCTCGGCACCGAGCAGGCAGCGGCGTACGACGTCTCGGCGGCGTGCGCGGGCTTCTGTCACGGCATCGCGCTGGCCTCGGACATGGTCCGGGCCGGCAGTGCCCGGCACGTGCTCGTCATCGGCGTCGAGAAGCTCTCGGAGATGACCGACCCCACCGACCGGGGCACCGCCTTCATCTTCGCCGACGGCGCCGGCGCCGCGGTCGTGGGGCCCAGCGAGGTCCCGGGCATCGGTCCGGTCGTGTGGGGCTCCGACGGCGAGCAGTTCGACCTGATCCGCAACCGCGAGGACTGGCGCGACGTGCTGTCCTCCGACAACCCGCGGATGCCCCACCTGGTGATGCAGGGCAACGCGGTCTTCCGCTGGGCGTCGTTCGCGATGGCCAAGGTCGGCCTGCAGGCGCTCGACCGTGCGGGAGTGTCCGTGGAGGACCTCGACTGCTTCGTGCCCCACCAGGCCAACATGCGCATCACCGACGCCATGGCACGGTCGATGAAGCTCCCCGAGAGCGTGCGCATCGCCCGCGACATCATCGACCAGGGCAACACCTCGGCCGCCTCCATCCCGCTCGCGCTGGACCGGATGCTCACCGCGGGCGAGGCCCGCTCCGGGGACACCGCCCTGCTCATCGCCTTCGGCGCCGGCCTGGCGTACGCCGCCCAGGTCGTCGTCGTGCCCTGACCCGCCGGGTCCGGGCCGCACCACCACAGCACAGCAGCACCACAGCACAGCCACTCACCCGCAGCAGCACCCCACGAGAAGGAGAACCACCTGATGGCCACCACCGAGGAGATCCGCAGCGACCTCGCCGAGATCGTCAACGAGGTCGCCGGTGTCGACGCCGACGACGTGCAGCTCGACAAGTCCTTCGTCGACGACCTCGCCGTCGACTCCCTGTCCATGGTCGAGGTCGTCGTCGCCGCCGAGGAGAAGTTCGGCGTCTCCATCCCCGACGACGAGGTCAAGAACCTCAAGACCGTCGGTGACGCCGTGGCCTACATCGAGCGCGCCTCCGCCGCCTGATGGCCTCCACACGCGTCGTCGTCACCGGTCTCGGGGTCACCTCACCCGTCGGCGGTGACGTGCCCTCCACCTGGGAGGCCCTGCTGGCAGGCCGCTCCGGGGTGCGGGCACTCACCGAGGAGTGGGCCGCCGACCTGCCCGTCCGGATCGCCGGACGGGTGGCCGTCGAGCCCACCGAGGTCCTCGAGCGGGTCAAGGCCCGCCGCCTGGACCGCTCCTCGCAGCTCGCGATGGTCGCGGCCACCCAGGCCTGGGCCGACGCGGGCCTCGAGGGCACGGCCGACGAGGGGGGCCTGGACGGCGACCGCGTGGGGGTGGCCTTCGCCTCCGGCATCGGCGGCGTGACCACGCTGCTGTCGAATTACGACACGATGCTGGAGAAGGGGCCGCGGCGGGTCTCGCCGCTGGCCGTACCGATGCTGATGCCCAACGCACCGGCCGCCACGATCAGCCTGATGGTGGGGGCCCGCGCCTTCGCCAGCACCCCGGTCTCGGCGTGCGCCTCGGGCAACGAGGCGATCGCCTTGGGCCTGGACCAGCTGCGGCTGGGCCGTGCCGACGTCGTCGTGGTCGGCGGCACCGAGGCGGCGATCCACCCGCTCAACATCGCCGCCTTCGCCAACATGATGGCGCTGTCGAAGACCGCCAGCGGCCCCGAGGGGGGCGACCCCACGACGGTCTCCCGACCGTGGGACACCGGGCGTGACGGCTTCGTGCTGGGCGAGGGCGCCGGCTGCCTGGTCCTGGAGACCGAGGAGCACGCTCGGGCCCGTGGGGCCCGCGTCTACGCGACCGTGCTCGGCGCGGGCGTCACGGCCGACTCCCACGACATCGCCCAACCCGACCCCCAGGGCCGGGGTGGCACCCGGGCAATCGCCCGCGCCCTGGTCGAGGGCGACATCGACCCCGCCGACGTCGCGCACGTCAACGCCCACGCGACGTCCACCCCCCAGGGCGACGTCGCCGAGGGCCTGATGCTGCACGCCACCCTCGGCTCGCACGCCACGGACGTGGTCGTGACCTCCACCAAGTCCATGACCGGGCACCTGCTCGGCGGGGCCGGCGCCCTCGAGGCGGTCGCGACGGTGATGGCCGTCCACCACCGGGTCAGCCCGCCCACGATCAACCTCGACGAGCAGGACCCGCAGGTCGACCTGGACATCGCGACCAAGGCCCGCGACCTGCCTCTGGGCGACATCGTCGCCCTCAACAACAGCTTCGGCTTCGGCGGCGCCAACGTCGCGGTGGCCTTCGGGAGCGTCTGATGACCGTGACCCAGGACCGACCCGCCGCCAAGCCGCCCCGGGAGGAGGACCCGCGCCACCCGCTCAAGCGGTTGGGGGCGCTCCTCGACGAGGGCAGCCTCGAGCCGATCTCCCCCGACGACGACTCGGGCATGCTCGCCGCCGTCGGCACCGTGCAGGGCGCCCCCGTCGTGGCCTTCTGCTCCGACCCCACCGTCATGGGCGGCGCGATGGGCGACCTCGGCTGCCGAGTGGTCGTCGACGCCTACCACCGCGCGATGACCGACCGGGTCCCGATCATCGGGCTGTGGCACTCCGGCGGGGCACGCCTGGCCGAGGGCGTGCTCAGCCTCCACGCGGTGGGCCGGATCTTCCAGGTCATGACCCAGGCGTCCGGCCGCATCCCGCAGGTCTCCGTCGTGCTCGGTCCCGCCGCCGGCGGCGCCGCCTACGGTCCGGCACTGACCGACGTCGTCATCCTCGGGCCCGAGGGCAGGATCTTCGTGACCGGGCCCGACGTCGTGGCTCGGCGGGCCCGAGCCGCACGGCCGCCGCTCCGGCGTCGTCCACGTGCTCACCGAGAGCGAGCAGGAGGCGCTCGACCGTGCCCGGGGTCTCGCCTCCCTCCTCGGCGCCCAGGGCAGCCTGCGGGTCGACGACGTCGCGGACCGTGACCTCGCCGCACTGCTGCCCGAGTCCCGCAAGCGCGCCTACGACGTGCACCCGCTCGTGGAGTCGCTGCTCGACGAGGGCTCGGTCCAGGAGCTGCACGCCCGGTGGGCCCCCAACATCGTCACCGCCCTCGGTCGGCTCGGCGGCCGCACCGTCGGCGTGGTCGCCAACAACCCGTTGCGGCTCGGCGGCTGCCTGGACTCGCTGTCGGCGGAGAAGGCCAGCCGGTTCGTCCGCATGTGCGACGCCTTCGCCATCCCCCTGGTCGTCGTCGTCGACGTCCCGGGCTACCTCCCCGGCGTGGGCCAGGAGTGGGACGGCGTGGTGCGTCGCGGCGCCAAGCTGCTGCACGCCTTCGGCGAGTGCGTGGTCCCGCGCGTCACCCTGGTGACCCGCAAGACCTACGGCGGGGCCTACATCGCCATGAACTCCCGCTCCCTGGGGGCGACGAAGGTGCTGGCCTGGCCCGGCGCCGAGGTGGCCGTGATGGGTGCCGTGGCCGCGGTGCGCATCCTCCACCGCAGGCGCCTGGCCGAGGTGTCGCCCGAGATCCGTCCCCAGGTCGAGGCCGAGCTGGCCGCCGAGCACGAGCGGATCGCCGGCGGCGTCGACAAGGCCGTCGAGATCGGGGTCGTGGACGAGGTCGTCGACCCCACCCGCACGCGCAGCGCGATCGCGGAGGCCATCGACGCGGCCGTCCAGGCCGACGGCGTACGACGGGGGCACCACGGCAACATCCCGCTCTGATCGACGCCCACGGACCGGATGGGATCAGGCCGGGCGAGGGTTTGCGTAACCCCCGCCCGGTCTGTGACGTTGTCATGACGTCCATCACAGGGAGGTCCATCATGTCGACGCACCAGCCGATCACCCGGCCGATGCTCGCTCTCGCGGTCGCGCTGATCGGCGCGCTCGTGATCACGCTCGCCCCGTCGGTCCCGGCGGCCGGCAAGGCTCGGACGATGGCGGAGTTCGCGCAGACCTTCCGAGGCAACGGCATGCTCCACGAGGGATGCCGCAACTACCGCTACAAGTACAAGATCAACCCGCCCGAGGACGCCGACACCTGGGCGCTGGAGACCTTCCTGACCGACCGTCGCGGCGTCACCATCGCCTCCGGGGGCGTGCTGGAGGGCGCGGCGAAGAAGAAGGGCAAGGAGCGCTTCCGCTTCTGCCGGGAGAACACCGTGCCTGGGAAGTTCAAGCTCCGCGGCAAGTTCACCTACAAGGTCGGCTTCGACACCTTCGACGGGTGGATCGAGCCGACGTACTTCCGCCTCAAGGCCAGCTGAGCACGCCAGGGACGCTGGACCGCGCCGGAGCGGTCAGGAGACAGTCAGACCACCTGGTGCAGCCAGCGGACCGGCGCGCCGTCCCCGGCGTGCCGGAACGTCTCGAGCTCGTCGTCCCACGGCTTGCCGAGCAGCTTGTCGATCTCCTCGAGCAGCGTGACCTCGCCGAGGGCCGACTTCACCACGGCCGCCTTGAGCCGGTCCTCGGGGATGAGGATGTCGCCGTGCAGGCCGGTGACGGCGTGGAAGACCCCGAGCTCGGGGGTGTAGGAGTAGCGGCTGCCCTCGGTGCCCGGCGTGGGCTCCTCGGTGATCTCGAAGCGCAGGTGGTTCCAGCCCCGCAGGGCGGAGGCCACGGCAGCGGCGGTCCCGGCGCCGCCGGTCCACGACAGCTCCGCGCGGTAACTGCCCGACTGAGCGGGCTGAGGGGTCCAGTCGAGGTTCACGGGCGCACCGAGGACTCCGCCGACGGCCCACTCCACGTGCGGGCACAGCGCCGAGGGCGCTGAGTGCACGTAGAGGACGCCCCTCGTCGCGGAACGGGTGGCAGTGTTCGTGGTCACCTGGACCTCCTTCATCTCCGGCGCGAGCTACGCCTTCCCCAGCGGGCTCGTCATCGAGATGACCTGGACGTCAGGTCAGCACGTGCGGTATGTGGTTGTGGGGACCATTGTGACCGATGAGGCCCCTGAGCACCAGTATTGCCCGGGACGCGTCGCGGGTCAGCGACCCAATGACATCACCGTCGAGAGGACCTCCTCGGCGATGCCCAGGCCCCCCAGGTGGCTCTCCCCGTCGATGACGCTCATGGCGGCATCGGGCAGCCGGTCCACGACGTGCGCCCCGTGGTGGAAGGGCACGATGTGGTCGTCGTCCCCGTGCCACCAGCGCACCGGGACCTTCACGTCCTCCAGCGCGAAGCCCCACTCCCTGGTGAAGAGGATCAGGTCGTGGATCGGGGCGGAGGTCTGGAAGCGGCTGCCGTTGAGGAGGTCGTCGAGGAACATCGCCTTGAACTCGGGGCGTCCGAGGAGGTTCTTGTCGCCCGGCGGCTGCACCGCGGCGTACAGGTCCAGGCCGGGGCCGGCCACGGGACGTGCGAGCCGGATCAGCTGGGTCAGCGCCACCCCGAGCGGCACGCGTCCGGCACGCAGCAACGGGGAGAGCCACCGGGCCAGCTGGATCACGCCACCCGCGGCCGCGTCCGGGCCCAGCACCGGGGCCACGCCGCCGAGCACGCCGATGCCCTGCACCCGCTCGGGGAGCGCCGCTCCCGCGGCCAGGACGTACGGCCCGCCGCCGGACAGCCCGGCTCGGGGTAGAGGTGCGGCGTCGACGAGCCGATCCCGGGCCGGTCGATGCCGATGATCCGCAGACCGTGCTGCTCCGCGTACGCCCGGGCCTCGAACGGGATCTGGCGCCGCGCGCCGGGGGTCCCGTGCATCCACACGATCGCCGGGCCGCGCGGACTGCCGTACTCGGCGAAGCTGAGGCGGCGGCCGTCCCGCACGGCCACGCTCCCCTCGAGGGCTGGTCTCTTCACGTCCTTCACGCCCCGTAGTGTGACAGCCCTCTCAGCCGCCGGCGCTCGGGTACCCCTACGCTGCGCTCATGAGCCACGCCGCCCCTCCCCCGAGCCGCTCGGGAGGCACCGGTTCGCTCCGCCTGCGCCACAATCGGTGGCGCAGCCTCACCGTCGCGCTCGCAGGCGGGGCACTGCTGCTGGTCACCGGCTCGTGGTGGGCGACGCACCCGGCCGACCTCCCGGTCAGGGACGGGCACGTCACGGCCGTGACGACTCCGGGCAGGCCGGTCTACATCGGGGTCTACTCCGGCGCCGCGGACGGCCGCATCCTGCGGCTCGGCGGGGTCCACGTGCGCACCGACGCCACGGTGCCGGTGGAGGTGGAGCCGCTGCTGTGCCGCGGAGGTTCGGTCAGCGTCACCGCCGACGCCGCCGTCTTCTGTCGCGAGGTGGTGGAGCCCGATGGCCAGCAGCTGGGACCGGAGGACTCACTGGTGCTCAGGGTGACGGGCGACGAGGCCGGGGCGGCGTTCATCGGCCGGGTGTCGGTGGCGTACCGCAGCGGCCTCCGCGTCGGGACCAGCCCCGCAGGCACCAGCGCCGTGGTCGCGATCGTGCCGCCCACGGCCTCCTGACCGGCCAGGAGCACTACTCGGAAGCGGACTCCAGTGAGGCCGCGCGTGCGGCGGCGTCGGTGAGCTCCTCGGCGTCGATGGCGTCGGTCCGGTGGAACCAGGTCAGGGCCTCGGTCGGGCGACCGGCAGCCTCCAAGGTGTCGGCGTACGCGTAGCGCAGCCGCACCACCCAGGGCTCCCGGCTCTTGTTCATCAGGGGCGCCTGCTCGAGCACGCGCAGGGCGGCGTCGAGCTGCCCCATGTCACGACGTGCACCGGCCTCGACGATGGTCATCTCGGCCTTCGCCGGCGCCGCGAAGTTCGCCACGGACGGGCTCTGCGCGAGCTTGATGGCCTGCTGCGGCTGGCCGAGGGCACGGTGGCAGTCCGCCATGATCGGCAGGTAGTCGGTGGCACCGTTCATCCGCTTGGCGGCGCGCAGCTCGGCCAGCGCCTCGGAGTAGTGACCCGCCGCGTACGCAGCCTCGCCGGCCGCCTCGCGCACCACGGCCAGGCGCGGCGCCCGCGCTCGTGCCGCAAGCGCGTGTCGGTAGGCGGTCTCGGGGTCCTCGTCCCCCAGCATGCCGGCCGCCACCAGGTGGCGGGCGACCCTGGACGCGAGCTTCTCGGGCAGGCCCTTGAGCTGGGCGGCGACCTGCTTGTCCAGCTCCTTCCCGGTCACGTGCTCGGGCAGGTCGGGACCGTCGTAGACGGCCTGCTCGGTCGTCCGCGGTGCGCGATCGTCCCGAGCGGGACGGCCCGGACGCGAGTACGGGCGCCCGCCGCCGGGCTTGCCGCCTCCGCGCCTGTCCTCGCCACCACGACGCTGGTCGCTGCCGCCACGGCCGCCGCGCTGGTCGCTGCCGGCACCGCGGCGCTGGTCGCCGCTCCCGCCGCCACGACGCTGGTCGTTGCCGCGCGCGGGACGTCCGCCGCGCCCCGACGGGTTGTTCCCGGAGCGTTCCTGAGCCACGTCGTTGGTTCCTCTCGCAAATGCACGTAGGGGCCACCTGGCGGTGGCCCCTACGGAGTGTATGTCCGGCGGCGTCCTACTCTCCCACGACCTCGCGGTCGCAGTACCATCGGCGCTGAAAGGCTTAACTTCCGGGTTCGGGATGGGACCGGGTGTTT
>LUMS01000574.1_pt1 | contig 17779 bp, 15 predicted proteins | sample 729711 | NCBI WGS metagenome assembly LUMS01 (sample SAMN03860298, study PRJNA289734) | marine metagenome | biome: seawater column; feature: ocean; material: water; isolation source: Red Sea water column Station 192 - depth 25m | place: Saudi Arabia: Red Sea | collected 2011-10-15 | depth 25 m | reverse complement strand
GGGGGCGGCCCCGAGGTCCGCGCCGCCGCGACCCGCAAGGCGGCGACGAGCGTGCGCGACAGCGGGTCGGCGCTGCCGGCCTACACGGCCACCCTCCGGGGGCTGCGGCCCGGCACGCGCTACCGCTACCGCGTCGAGAACGCCGGGGGCACGGCCGGTCCGTACACGTTCCGCACGCCCCGCGACGACGACGCCCCGTGGACGTTCCTCGCCCTCGGCGACACCCAGGTCGACAACGCCGACGTCCCCGCGCGGATCGTGCGCGAGGCCGTTGACGAGCACCCGGAGGCCAACCTCGTCCTGCACGCCGGCGACGTCGTCAACGAGCCGTGGCGCCACGGTGAGTGGGTCGACCTGATGAAGGCCCTCGCCCCCGTGCGCACCAGCCGCAACCTCGCGGTCTCGATCGGCAACCACGAGCGGTGCATCCTCGTGCGCGGCTGCCGCTCGGGCGGCGCCGAGGGCTTCCGCACCTACTTCACCGACCCGTCGAACGACGTCGAGGGCCAGCAGCCGACCTGGTACAGCTTCGACCAGCAGGGCGTGCGCTTCGTGGTGCTCGACTCCTTCGGCACGGACCTCGAGGCCCAGGCCCGCTTCCTTGACGAGCGGCTCGCCGACAACCCGAACCGGTGGAGCGTCGTGCTCATGCACGCGGGGCCGTTCGCGTCGCGGGTCTACCGCACGAACACCGAGGTGTACTCGACGATCCTGCCGGTGGTCGAGAAGCACGACGTCGACCTCTTCCTCAACGGGCACGACCACGTCTACACCAGCGGCTACCACGGCGACCCGGACGGCACCGTCTTCGCGGTCTCGGACTCCGGGCCGAAGTACTACCAGATCTCGGGCGAGGACTGGACGCGCCGAGGAGCCACGCGCACGCGCTGGGCCAAGCAGGTGAGCACCTACCAGGTCGTCGACGTCGGGCCCGACGCGCTGCACTACCGCGCGGTCGTCGCCGCCCACGGGTACGCGCCCCAGCCGCGGCTGCGACCCGGGACGGTGCTCGACGACGTCACCGTCCGCAAGGACGCCAAGGGGACGAAGACCGTCACCCGCCGCTGAGCCGTGCTCAGCCGGCCAGCCGGGTGGCCGAGCACGACGGCGTGCCCAGCATCCGGACCTCCATGATCCCGAGCTGGATGCCGAGCATCTTCAGCAGGGGCTGGACGAGCAGGTCCAGCGTGCCGGTGAGCTTGTTGATGCCGTCGAGCACGGAGTTCGTGGTGCTGTCGACGCTGCTCAGGATGATCCGCTCGCCGCCGCCGTAGATCTGGGTGAGGTCCGGGGCCGGAGGATAGGGAAACTGCTGCGTGGTGGACTTCGCGCCCACGGTCCCGGTGATCCGCACGACGCCCGCGAGGGGGATGCCCAGCAGCGACAGCGGGGTGACCGTGGCGCTGCCCGTGCCGCCCGGCCCGCTGAGCGTCGCGAGCGAGGTGTCGCCGCGCACGGTCGTGGAGGCCTGCACGCCGCTGGACGCGCACGTGACGTTGGTCAGCGTGGCGGTTCCCTTGCCGACCTGCACGCCCAGCGAGACGTTGCCGATGCCCGCGATCCCGAGGATGCTCACCCCGGTCCTGACGTCGAGCCGGACCTGGGCGGTGCGTGCCTGCGCCCCGACCCCGCCGCAGGCGATGACCGGCGGCTCGATGATCGTCAGCTGCGTGTTGGCGGTGACCAGGTCGAGCGGCACGCCGAGGTCGGTGCCGATCGCGACCGCGTTCTTGCCGTTCGCGACCGCGGCGGAGACGGCGGCGGTGCCGATGAGGTCGAGGGCGTTCAGCTGGGCGTCCAGGCCGGACTCCCCACCGGTGCCCACCGACAGGAAGCGCCCGAGATTGACGTTCAGTGCGCCCACCTGGCCGCTGAGGGTGTTCAGCAGGGTCGCCTGTGCCGTGCTGCCCTGGCGCTGCAGGACGGTCGCGGTCGCGACCATCAGCTGGCGCAGCGTCACGGTCGCGGTCGCGAGCTGCTGCGTCGTGCCGATGCCCAGCTCGGCGGCCACGTCGCCCAGCCGGACGGAGAGGGTCTTGAGGTCGACGAGACCGGAGTAGCCGACGAGACCCAGGTTCACCCGCAGGATGCGGTCGAGCAGTGGACTCAGGGCGCTCTGCGAGGAGTTGAGCACGAGCGACTTGGTGCCCGCGGAGAAGCAGACGGCGGGCTGGGCGCGGGCGCCGACCGCGCTGCGTGCCGCCCCTCCCGAGCTGCGACCGATCACGGGGGCGAAGGCGAAGTCGACCGTGGTGCGGGACTCGACCTTCACCGCGTCGCAGACGCCGTTCGCCGCACCCGCCACGAACGTCTTCGTCGTCGAGTCGAGGTGGCCCGGCGTCACCACGAGCGGTGACGTCCGGCCGATGCGCCGGTTCTGACGGGCGAGGCTCGCGTTCGCCGCGGTGGTCAGCGCCGTGGCGTCGCAGGTGGGCAGCTTGCGGGCGGCGTCGAGCGCGACGACGTCGGCGACCGACTGCATCGGCCCGCAGCGCGAGACGCGCCCACCGGCCGCTCACGAGTTGATCTCCGCCGTCGTCTCGTAGGAGACCTTGGACGGCAGGACCACCCCGAGCCCGGGGAACGACGGCAGCAGGGGGTGGTCGCGGTAGAGGTGGGAGATCGCGACCTTCGCGCACTTCGACGTCGAGCCGGTGCAGGTCATCGACGGCGTGATCACGCACGTGCCGACGACCTCGCTGCCGCGGGTGAGCGTGCCGGCGGACGTGCACGTGACGCCGTAGGAGCCGAGCGAGCGGTTGACGGCCGCGCGGGCGTCGGACAGCGACGTCGTCGACCCGCTCGGCGCCACCGCGAGGACCCGCGCCCCCTCGGCCGCGGCCTGGCTGATCCCCTGGCGGTAGCTCAGCATCCAGCCGTAGCTGATGATGCCGAACAGCAGCGCCACGAAGATGGGCAGCACGAGCGCGAACTCGACGGCTGCCGCACCGTCCTCGCGGCGGCGCTGGTGCGTGGTGCGTCCCTGGACGCGTCGGTGTCGTCGTCCGACCATCACGATGCTCCCTCAGTCGTGACCGTCGGTTCTGCCGTGTGCAGAGCCGGCGTGAAAGCTCCCTCCCCTCCGGCGCTCCCACACCGGAAAGGTCTTTCGTCCCGCAACATAGCGCGAAAACGGCCCCCTGTCCGTGGAACCAGGACAGAGGGCCGTCGAGCGGTGCGGGGTCAGGCCCAGCGCTGCTCCGCGGGCACGAAGTCGAGCGTGCGCGCTCCCGTGTAGATCTGCTTCGGGCGAGCGATCTTCTGCTCCTTGTCGTCGACCAGCTCGATCCACTGCGCCAGCCAGCCGGCCGTGCGGGGGATGGCGAACAGCACCGTGAACATCTCCGGCGGGAACTGCAGCGCCTCGTAGATGAGGCCGGAGTAGAAGTCGACGTTCGGGTACAGCTTGCGCTGCACGAAGTACTCGTCCTCCAAGGCGATCCGCTCCAGCTCCTGTGCGATCTCCAGCAGCGGGTTGACGCCGGTGACCTCGAAGACGTCGTCGACGGCCTTCTTGATGATCTTCGCGCGCGGGTCGTAGTTCTTGTAGACCCGGTGGCCGAAGCCCATCAGGCGCTCCTCGCCCTTCTTCACGCCCTCGATGAAGCTCGGGATGTTGTCCTTGCTGCCGATCCGCTTCAGCATGCGCAGGACGGCCTCGTTGGCGCCGCCGTGCAGCGGGCCGTAGAGGGCCGCGATGCCCGCGCTGACCGCCGAGTACGGGTCGACGTCGCTCGAGCCGACCGAGCGGACCGCGTTCGTCGAGCAGTTCTGCTCGTGGTCGGCGTGCAGGATGAACAGCACCTCGAGCGCCTTCGACAGGCGCGGGTCGGGGTCGTACTTCTGCTCGCTCATCTTGAACAGCATCGACAGGAAGTTCTCCGTGTAGGAGAGGTCGTTGTCGGGGTAGACGTACGGCTTGCCCTGGGCGTGACGGAACGCCCACGCACCGAGCGTCGGCATCTTGGCGATGAGGCGCACGACCTGGCCGTGACGCACCTCCTCGTCGGTGATCGCCCGCGCCTCGGGGTAGAAGGTCGACAGCGCGCCGACGCTCGACAGCAGCATGCCCATGGGGTGCGCGTCGTAGCGGAAGCCCTGCATGAGGCTCTTGAGGTTCTCGTGCACGAACGTGTGGAAGGTGATCTCGTGCACCCACGCGTCGTGCTGGTCCTTCGTCGGCAGCTCGCCGTGGATGAGCAGGTAGGCCACCTCGAGGAACGTCGAGGACTCGGCCAGCTGCTCGATCGGGTACCCGCGGTACTCGAGGATGCCCTTGTCGCCGTCGATGTAGGTGATCGAGCTGCGCGTGGACGCGGTGTTGGTGAAGCCGGGGTCGTACACGGCGATGCCGGGCTCGTCCTCGGTCTTGCCGATCTTGCCGAGGTCGGAGGCGCGGACGGTGCCGTCCGTGATCTCGAGCTCGTACTCCTCGCCCGTGCGGTTGTCGCGGACGGTCAGGGTCTGGTCGGTCACGATGGGTCTCCTGTGACGTGCTGTACGGGTCGTTGATGTGGTCCCGGACTCACTTCCAACCTAGTGCGGCCCCCCTCGGTGCGCGAGGCTGGGTCTCGGGGACCGGACCCGCGACCGGGGCTCGCGTCGTGCCCGGCACCCCGTTTTGACCCGGCTGGGGCGGGCCGGTTACTCTTGGACGTCGTTGTGCCCTGCGTGCGCGATCGCCCTCCGGCGGTCCGGCGCCGACGCGGGAAACCACGTCCCTTCCGCCGCCACCTCGCGGCACGGGACCGCGCAACGACACCGACGCCAAGAACGACAACGAGAAGGTCACGCCGTGCCCACGTACAGCCCGAAGCCTGCTGACATCAGCCGTCAGTGGCACGTCATCGATGCCCAGGACGTCGTCCTCGGGCGTCTCGCCGTCTCGGCCGCGCACCTGCTGCGCGGCAAGCACAAGGCGACGTTCGCCCCGCACGTCGACGGTGGTGACTTCGTCGTCATCATCAACGCCGAGAAGGTCGCGCTGACGGGCAACAAGCGCTCCGACAAGGACGTCTACCGCCACAGCGGCTACCCGGGCGGCCTGAAGACGATCGCCTACGGCGACCTCCTCGACAAGGACGCCCGCAAGGCCGTCGAGAAGTCCGTGGCCGGCATGCTGCCGAAGAACCGCCTCGGACGTCAGATCATCAAGAAGCTGAAGGTCTACGCCGGCCCGGAGCACCCGCACGCCGCGCAGCAGCCCCAGCCGTACGAGATCAAGCAGATCTCCCAGTGAGCACCCGAGCAGAAGAGACGAGCACCGTGGCCGACACCACCGAGACCGACGTCCCCACCAGCACCGACGGCGTCTACACGACCGAGACCTCGCCCTCCTCGGAGATCGCGACCAGCAACTCGGTCATCGCCCCCGGCGCGGCCACCGGCCGTCGCAAGGAGGCCGTCGCCCGCGTGCGCATCGTGCCCGGCACGGGCGTGTGGACCGTCAACGGCAAGCCGCTCGAGGAGTTCCTCCCGAACAAGCTGCACCAGCAGATCGCCAAGGAGGCCCTGGCGGCCACCGGCCTCGAGGGCAGCTTCGACGTCGTCGCCCGGGTCACCGGCGGCGGCATGACCGGCCAGGCCGGTGCGCTGCGCCTCGGCGTCGCCCGTGCCCTGAACGGCGTCGACGAGGAGGTCAACCGTCCGATCCTCAAGAAGGCCGGACTGCTGACCCGCGACGCCCGCATCAAGGAGCGCAAGAAGGCCGGCCTCAAGAAGGCCCGTAAGGCTCCTCAGTACAGCAAGCGCTGACTCCGTTGGGCCGGATCTTCGGCACCGACGGCGTACGCGGCCTCGCCAACCGCGACCTCACGGCCGAGCTCGCGCTCGACCTGTCGGTCGCTGCTGCCCACGTGCTGGGCGAGGCCGGTGCGTTCGCCGACAGCCGGCCCACGGCCGTCGTCGCCCGCGACCCGCGTGCCTCGGGGGAGTTCCTCGAGGCCGCGATCGTCGCCGGCCTGGCGTCGGCCGGGGTCGACGTCCACCTGCTCGGCGTCGTCTCGACGCCCGGTGCGGCGTACCTGACGGCCGAGCTCGACGCCGACATGGGCGTCATGATCTCCGCCAGCCACAACGCGATGCCCGACAACGGCATCAAGTTCCTCGCCCGTGGCGGCCACAAGCTCGACGACGCCGTCGAGGTGGCCATCGAGCAGCGGCTGCGTGAGCCGTGGGACCGGCCGACCGGCATCGGCGTCGGTCGCGTCGGCGACAGCCACGTGGGCGTCGACGCCTACGTCAAGCACCTCGTCGGCACCGTGCCGCAGCCGCTCACCGGCCTGAAGGTCGTGCTCGACTGCGCGAACGGCGCGGCGTACCACGTGGGGCCGGCGGCGTTCCGACGTCTCGGCGCGGAGGTCGTCGCGATCCACGACGAGCCAGACGGCCTGAACATCAACGAGGCGTGCGGCTCGACCCACCTCGACGACCTGCAGGCCGCCGTCGTGCGCCACGGCGCGGACGCAGGGTTCGCGTTCGACGGCGACGCAGACCGGTGCCTCGCGGTCGACGCGTCGGGCCAGGTGGTCGACGGCGACCAGATCCTCGCCGTGCTCGCCCTCGCCCGGCTCGAGCGTGGCCTGCTGCACGCCGACACGGTCGTCGCGACCGTCATGAGCAACCTCGGGTTCGTGCAGGCCATGGAGGCCGCCGGGATCACGGTGCTGCAGACCGCGGTGGGCGACCGCTACGTGCTCGAGGCCATGCGGGCCGGAGGCTTCACGCTCGGCGGCGAGCAGTCGGGGCACGTGATCATGGCCGACCACGCCACCACCGGCGACGGGGTGCTGACCGCCCTGCACCTCGCGGCCCGGATGAGCGAGACCGGCCGTACGCTCGCCGACCTCGCCGGCGTCATGCGACGGCTCCCGCAGGTGCTCGTGAACGTCCCCGACGTCGACAAGAGCCGGGTCGACGCCGACCCCGTGCTGCAGGGCGAGCTGGTGGCCGCGAACGGTGGCCTCGAGGGCCGCGGCCGCATCCTGCTCCGCCCGTCCGGCACCGAGCCGCTCGTCCGCGTCATGGTCGAGGCGCCGACGCTCGAGGAGGCCACGTCGGTGGCCGAGCACCTCGCCGGCGTCGTGCGTCGCACGCTGGGCTGAGGACGCCTACCGCGCGACCGTACGGGTCCGGCCCGACCACGCGGCGGACGTCAGGTAGTCGCCGCGAGGATCCCGCACGCTGACGCGGACGCGCAGGGCTGCGCCGACGTCGGTGGACGTCACGCGGTAGCTCGTGCGCGTGGCGCCCTTGATGGCTCGCGTCCCGCGGTACCACTGCACCGACGTCCGCAGCCCTCGCCCGGGTGCCCACGTTCCGGTGCTGGCCGTGAGCACCTTCCCACGCCGGGCCGTGCCCGAGACGCGCGGAGCCGTGGTGGCGACGAGTCGCCGGTCGAGGGTGATGCTCCGAAGGGTCACGGTGCCGCCGTCCGGGACGGTGAACGGGCGAGCGGCCTGCTCGCTCAGCGCACCGCCGTTCCAGCGGGTGCCGACGTAGCGCGTCCGACCTTGGTCGTCCCGCAGACGTGCCGCAGCGCGCACCCGGTACCGGCCGGGCTCGACGCGGATCGAGCCGGAGGCGTCGGTGCTGGTGACGACGCGCCCGTCGAGGTCGAGGACCTCTACCAGCAGGCCGTCGTGGTCCTCAAGGTCCTCCAGTCCGTCGCGTTGCTGCACCGGGACGTCGACGCTCCCGTAGGACCGCAGCAGCTGCACCGGCACCGTGGTGCTGCCGCCGTCGACCACCGTCACCCTGGGCGCTGTCGTGCGGGAGGTGGCGCCGTCCTGGAGGGCCGGCACGTGGTCGGTGCTGCCGTAGGCGAACGAGAGCACGTAGCGCCCCGGCTCGATCGTGGCGAAGGCGTACGTGCCGTCGCGACGGCTCGTGGTGCGGTATGCCGGGGCCGCGGCGCGCGAGGCATCCTCGCGGTACGCCCAGACCTGGACCGGCTTCGCCGGGGCGCCGTCGACGTCGACCAGCGTCCCGTGGAGGCGGCCGACCGGGGCCGGGGGTCCTGGGAGGAGCCTCACGTCGAGACCGCTGGTTCGCGAACCCTCGGTGGTCGAGACCGGCGTCGCGTTGGCGAGGTCGGACCCGCCCCCGTACCACTGCGTCAGGTAGGTCCCGGCGCGGTCGACGAACTCGATGCGGACGTCGTCGAACGCCGACAGCCGCGCGGTGCGATAGGTCCCGTCGGGTCCGGTCAGCCAGAAGCGGTCGGTCGTCCGCCACCGGTCACCGACCCGGAAGTAGGGGCGCACACCGACGTTGCGCAGCGGACGGCCTGCCTCGTCGGTCACGGTCCCGGCCAGGTATCCCGACACGTCCACGACGTGGTCGCCGAGGGCCAGGGTCTCGTCCGCCGTCACCGTCAGCACGGTGGCCGAGGCCGCATCGGTGCCGCCGATCCACCGCTCGTCGGGGCCGTCGAAGGAGCCCAGCAGGGCGACCCGGTACCGGCCGGGTCGGACCCGGACGGAGAAGTCGTGGTCCTCGTCGTTCTGCCAGGTGTCGAGCACGAGGTCCTCCGTGCCGTTCTCGGGCCGGAGGCGCACCTTGACCGGGATGCCGACGCCGTACTGGTCGCGCACCGAGCCGCTCACCAGCCCGGTGCGCTCGGTGAGCCTCAGCTCCAGCTCGCCGTCGCCCGAGCGGAACCACCGAGAGGTGGACCGGTAGCGACCGGTGGGGTCCGAGGCGGTCACGAGGTACTCGACGTCGTCGGGGAGGTCGAGCGAGAACGCGCCGCGCTCGTCGGTCGTGGTCGTGGCGACCGCGGGCGACAGCCTGTCGTCATGGGCGGTCACCGTGAGCCCCTGCAGCCCCCGACCGGAGGAGTCGTCGGTGACGCGGCCGGTGACGACGACGGCCGCAGTGTATAAGAGACAGACGGTGAGCAGGACGTGACGACGCATGGATCCCCCGGATCAGCCGGGCGGGATGCCCGGGACGTCGACGAGTGTAGGGACGCGACGACCCGGTGTCCGCGTCTTCGCCAGGATCGCCTCTACGGTGGGGACATGCGTCCCGTCGTCGTCGACCTGGCTCGTGATCCGGACGGCTACGCCGCCTTCCACGACGCCTACGCGCGCGCCCACACGGAGCGCTTCGACGAGCCGTGGGGGTTCGCCGAGAAGCGCACCAACCTGACCAGCGACGCGTACGCCGAGCACGTCGTCGTGGCGGGTGAGGTCGACGGGGAGGTCGTCGGGGGAGCGTGGGTGTCGTTCCCGCAGCAGGACAACCGGACGCTCGCCTACCTGCACGTCTTCGTCGTGCCGGAGGAGCGTCGTCGAGGGCACGGGAGCCTGCTGCTGCGCGAGGTCGAGCGGCTCGCGCAAGAGCGCGGTCGGGCGAACGCGTTCGCGGAGGCCTCGTGGCCGGTGGAGCAGTCCGAGGGGCCGGGGTCGGCGTTCGCGCTGTCGCACGGGTACGCCGTCGACCTGCTCGACGTGTGGCGCGACGGGTACCCGTCGGGGGCCTGGCGTCGCTGCCCCGACGAGTGGCTCGACCAGTACGCGGTCCTGCGGGCGCTGATCCTCGCGGAGGCGCCGTCAGGGGAGGTAGGGCTGGAGCCCGAGTACTTCGACGCCGAGCGGGTGCGTCACGAGGAGGCCCGCTGGGCCGAGCAGGGCCGGGTCGGGCAGACGGTCGCCGCCGTCGCGCCCGACGGCACCCTCGCCGGCCACACCCAGCTCGTGGTGCCCGACCACGGCGACACCGCCTACCAGTGGGACACGCTCGTCCTCCCCGCCCACCGTGGCCACGGCCTCGGGCTCGCGATGAAGACCGCCGCCCTCGACGAGGCCGCCGACCTCCTCTCCGGCCGCGCCCGCGTGACCACCTGGAACGCCGCCTCGAACACGCCGATGATCGCGGTCAACGAGGCCCTTGGCTACCGGCAGGTGGCGTGGGCGGCGGAGCTGGTCAAGCCGTTGGGTCGCTGAGGGTTTCGACCTGCGGCTGTGCTGCTCGTCCTGCGGCTGCGCTGCTGCGGCTTGTTGTTCGGGTGGGGCTGCGTTGGTGCGGCTTCGACTCGTCCTGCGCTCCGAAAGGGCCTCGACCGGGCGGCTGGCGACCGCGCTGGTCTGGGGTCTCGGGCTGCGGCTTGGTGCTGGGGGTGGACGCAAGAATCTGCGTTTGCGCCCCCTCAGCGGTGGATCTGCCACAGAAACGCCGGCGGGGTCGGACGTGCGTTGTATCCCGAACGCTTCTGCGTTCGCGACGGGATCCCGTAGGAAACGCAGAAGTGTTCGCCCTCCAATGCACGAACGCAGAATCTCGCGTCCCCCGCGAGCCACAGCCCGAGAACCCGGGCCACCGCGCCCGCCAGCTGCCCGGTCGAGGCCTTTCGGAGACCACCCCCAGCGAGAGCCGAGGCAGCGCACCAGCAAGACGAGACCCCCCCCGGGGGCAGCGCACCAGCAAGCCCAGACCCTCCCGCGGCAGCGCACCAGCAAGACCAGACCCCCGCGGCAGCGCACCCGCAGGACGACGCCCAGCAGGACCCCCGCGACGTCACATCTTGCGGAACCGCACCCACTTGACGGAGTGGTCGCTGCCCTTGCGGAGCACGAGGTCGGCGCGGCCGCGGGTGGACTGGATGTTCTCGCGCAGGTTGGGCCAGTTGATGGTGTCCCACAGCTCCTCGGCGCGGGCGACGGCCTCGTCGTCGGTGAGGCTGCTGTAGCGGTGGAAGTAGGAGGCCGGGTCGGCGAAGGCGGTGCGGCGCAGGGCGAGGAACCGGTCGACGTACCAGCGGCGGATGTCCTTGCTCGACGCGTCGACGTAGATCGAGAAGTCGAAGTAGTCGCTGACCGACAGGCCGGGGGAGCCGTCGCCACGGTCCTTCGCCGGCGCGAGCACGTTGAGGCCCTCGACGATGACGATGTCGGGCCGTTCCACGACCACCGTCTCCTCGGTGCGGTCGTAGGTCAGGTGGGAGTAGACGGGGGCGGTCACCTGCTCGACGCCCGACTTCACGTCGATGACGAACCGCAGCAGCGCCTTGCGGTCATAGGACTCCGGGAAGCCCTTGCGCTGCAGGATGCCGCGACGCTCCAGCTCGGCGTTCGGCCACAGGAACCCGTCGGTGGTCACCAGCTTCACGTGCGGGTGCTCGGGCGACGTCGACAGCAGCTCGCGGAGGAGGCGGGCGGTGGTCGACTTGCCGACGGCGACCGACCCGGCGACGCCGATGACGAACGGCGTGCGCTGCGGCTGCGGCTCGCGCAGGAACGACTCGGTGGCCTCCCAGAGGCGGGTCGCGGCGCGCACGCGCAGGCTGATGAGCTCGGTCAGCGGCAGGTACACCTGCCGCACCTCGTCGATGTCGAGCTCCTCGCCGAGGCCCTTGAGACGTTGGACGTCGTCCTCGGTGAGGGGCTGGGGGACGTCGTCGGCGAGGTCGGCCCACGCCGACCGCTCGATCTCGACGTACGGCGAGAGCTCACGGGCCATGACGCCATCCTGCCGGTACCGGGGCCCACGGGCGCCCCACGACCGGACGGATCGCCTGGGCGAAGAAGGCCGGAAAGCTGGCCAACCTCGACGGCGTCCTGGCCGAGACGACGATGCCGGAGACGACCACCGGCATCGGCCACACCCGCTGGGCGACGCACGGTGCGCCGAACGACCGGAACGCCCACCCGCACCTGAGCGAGGACGGCCGCCTGGCGGTCGTGCACAACGGCATCATCGAGAACTTCGCGGTGCTGCGGGCCGAGCTCGAGGCTGCCGGGCACGAGCTGCAGTCCGAGACCGACACCGAGGTGGTCGTGCACCTGCTCTCCGACGAGCTGCAGCGCACCCCCGCCCTCGACGACGCCGTCCGCGCCGTCTGCCAGCGGCTAGAGGGCGCGTTCACCCTCGTCTTCACCGACGCGCAGCAGCCCGAGGTCGTGGTCGGCGCCCGACGCAACTCCCCGCTCGTGGTGGGTCGCGGCGACGGCGAGAACTTCCTCGGCTCCGACGTGTCGGCCTTCATCGAGTTCACGCGCGAGGCCGTCGAGCTCGGCCAGGACCAGGTCGTCGCCATCACGCGCGACTCCATGACGGTCACCGACTTCGACGGCGCGCCCGCCGAGACCACCAGCTACCACGTCGACTGGGACGTGTCCGCCGCCGAGAAGGGCGGCTACGACTGGTTCATGCTCAAGGAGATCGACGAGCAGCCGCAGGCCGTCGCCGAGACGCTGCTGGGACGCTACGGCCGGTCAGGCCGCCTGCAGCTCGACGAGATGCGCCTCAGCGACGACGAGCTGCGCGACGTCGACAAGATCATCATCATCGCCTGCGGCACCGCGTCGTACGCCGGTCTGGTCGCGAAGTACGCGATCGAGCACTGGACGCGCATCCCGTGCGAGGTCGAGCTGGCGTCGGAGTTCCGCTACCGCGACCCGATCATCGACCGGTCGACGCTCGTGGTGGCGATCAGCCAGTCGGGCGAGACGATGGACACGCTCATGGCGATCCGCTACGCCCGGCAGCAGCGGGCTCGGGTGCTGAGCATCTGCAACACCAACGGCTCGACCATCCCGCGCGAGTCCGACGCGGTCATCTACACGCACGCCGGCCCCGAGGTGGCGGTCGCGTCGACCAAGGGCTTCCTGTCGCAGATCGTCGCCTGCTACCTGCTCGGTCTGTACCTGGCGCAGGTGCGGGGCGTGAAGTACGGCGACGAGATCGACGCCATCATGGCCGCGCTCGAGAAGCTGCCGGCCGGCATCCAGCGGATGCTCGACGAGGGCGAGCAGGTCCGCAAGCTCGCGGCCGAGCTCGTCGACACCCGTTCCGTGCTGTTCCTCGGCCGCCACGTCGGCTACCCCGTGGCGCTCGAGGGTGCGCTGAAGCTCAAGGAGCTCGCGTACCTGCACGCCGAGGGGTTCGCGGCCGGTGAGCTGAAGCACGGTCCGATCGCGCTCATCGAGGACGGCATCCCCGTGTTCGTCGTCGTGCCGCCGAAGGCCCGCGACCAGCTGCAGGAGAAGATCGTCAGCAACATCCAGGAGATCCGCGCGCGCGGTGCCCTCACCATCGTGCTCGCCGAGGACGGCGACGACGACGTCGTGCCGTACGCCGACCACCTGATCCGGCTGCCGAAGGTGCCGACGCTGCTGCAGCCGCTCGTCGCCACGGTGCCGCTGCAGATCTTCGCGTGCGAGCTGGCCGGTCTGCTCGGCCACGACGTCGACCAGCCGCGGAACCTCGCCAAGTCCGTCACGGTCGAGTAGACCGCCGTGTCCGGCATCAGGGGCGCCGCGCACCTGCGCTCGGTCGGCGCGGCGCGGGTCAGCGTGTCGTGCTGGCACGGCCCGCCGGTGGCGACGGCGTCCGTCGTGGCGGAGGCTTGAGCCCGTGCTGAACGCCCACACCGTCGCCCAGGTCCGTGCTGCCGAGGAGCGACTGGCCGCCGAGATCGGCTGGGACGCGCTGATGCAGCGAGCTGCCCGCGGTCTCGCCGACGCCCTCGCCGACGTGCCGGCCGGTGCGACGGTCCTCGTCCTCGTCGGCCCCGGCAACAACGGAGGCGACGCGCTCTTCGCCGCCACGCACCTGCTCGCCCGTGGCGTCCGCGTCGACCTCGCGCTGCTCGACCCCGACGCCGTCCACGCCGAGGGACTGGCCGCGGCCGAGGCGGCCGGGGCCCGGCGCGTGTCGTCGCCGGGCGACCAGCGGTGGTGCCTCGACGCGCTGTTCGGCATCGGCGCACGTCCCGGCCTCGAGGGACGTGCGGGGGAGTGGGCCGACTGGACCCACGACACCGACGCCCACGTGGTCGCGGTCGACGTCCCGTCGGGCGTGGCCGTCGACACGGGCGCCACCTCCGGCCGGCACGTCCGCGCCGACCGCACCGTCACGTTCGGCACCCTCAAGGTCTGCTCGATCGTGGGGCCCGCCGCCGACGCCGGCGGCGGAGAGCCGCCGACGCTCGTCGACATCGGCCTCGGCCCGCACCTCGACGCGCCGACCGTGACGTCGCTCGAGGCCACCGACGTCGAGCTCCTCCGCCGGCACGTGCCCGGCGCCGCGTCGCACAAGTACGCGCGTGGCGTGGTCGGGGTCGACGCCGGCTCCGACGCCTACGCCGGCGCCGCGCACCTGTGCGTCGCGGGCGCGCAGTCGGGACTTGCCGGCATGGTGCGCTTCGTCGGCAGCGACACCCTCGCGGCGCGGGTGGTCGACCGCGCACGTTCCACGCATGCCTTTTTCAGATGCGCCCCGCATTTGGCCGCGATGTGACGGCCCACGGCGGTGGAACCGGTGAAAGACACCGCCTTGACCGTCGGGTTCTCGATCATCTCGTCGCCCACGGCCAGCGCGGCGGCAAAGCCGCGCGATGTCAGGATGCCGGGCATGTTCCACGGCGAGATGACAGAGACGACACCCAGCGGAAACCGCGTGGCCATCATGAACTTGTGGTGCTCCGAAGGCAGCACCTCGCCGATGTTCTGGTAGCAGAGTGCCGAGGCCGAGCGGAATACTTCGGCCACATAGCCCGCCTCGAACATGCCCTTGCCGACCCAGCCGCCGCCCTCCTGCACGGCGCCGCCGGCGTCCGCGCGAACCCGGGCGGACCGTTCGTGGCGTCCGACGTCGCCGCCGCCCTCCCGCGAACCCTGGCCGCGTTCCTCGCCGGCTCGCTGGAGCAGGTGCGCGCGTGGTGAGCCCGCAGGCCGAGGCCGTCGTCGACCTCGAGGCGTACCGGCACAACGTGGCCACCCTCGCGGCGCACGCGCCCGGCGCCGCGCTGATGTCCGTCGTCAAGGCCGACGCCTACGGCCACGGTCTGCGACCGGTCGCGCGGGCCGCGCGCGACGCGGGAGCGTCGTGGCTCGGCGTCGTCACCGTCGAGGAGGCCCTCGCGCTGCGCGAGGCCGGCGACACCGGGCCCGTCCTGTGCTGGCTCGCAGCACCCGGCGCCGCCTACGGCGCCGCGGTCGAGCACGACGTCGAGCTCACGGCGTCGTCGGTCGAGCAGCTCGACGAGATCCTCCACGACGCACCGACGGGTCGACGACCCCGCGTGCAGCTCAAGGTCGACACCGGGCTCTCGCGCAACGGCGCCCGCGGTCCGGCGTGGGACGAGCTCGTCGCCGCGGCCTCCCGCGCGCAGGCCGCGGGGAAGGTCGAGGTCACCGGCGTGTGGTCGCACCTGGCGTGCGCCGACGAGCCCGGCCATCCCGCCAACGACCAGCAGGAGACCGTGTTCCGGGCCGCGCTCGACGTCGTCGGCGAGGCCGGGCTTGAGCCGCAGTGGCGCCACCTCGCCAACTCCGCCGCCCTGCTGACCCGCCCCAGCGCGCACTTCGACCTCGTCCGTCCGGGCATCGCCACGTACGGCATCGACCCCGACCCCGCGGTCGCCGGCATCGTCGACCTGCGTCCGGTCATGACGCTGCGCGCGCGGCTCGCACAGGTCAAGCGGGTCCCCGCCGGCACCGCCGTGTCCTACGGCCACACGTGGACCACCGACCGCGAGACCACCCTCGGCCTCGTGCCGCTGGGATACGGCGACGGTGTCCTGCGCTCCGCGTCGGGTCGCGCCGAGGCCGCCCACGACGGCGAGCGCGTGCCGGTCGTCGGCCGCATCTGCATGGACCAGCTGGTCGTTCGTCACCCTGTTCGGCGCCGCCCCCGGTGCCCCCACCGCCCAGGACTGGGCGAGCGCCGCCGGTACGATCGCCTACGAGGTCGTCACCCGACTCGGCGACCGCGTCGTGCGTACCCACCGAGGCTGAGGGCCGTCCGAGCCCCGCCCCCGCCCGTCTGGCAGCACTCGCCGCGACCGCCGGAGCCTTCGTGGCTGCCGGCGTGACCGCCAAGGTCGTCGACACCCGACGTCGCGAGCACCGGCGCGAGCAGCGCGGCGAGGAGGTGCCGTTCGGCAGCGTGCACAGCCCCGCCCGCACCGTCGTCGCCTCCGACGGCGTGCCCCTCAACGTCGAGGTCGACGAGGCCGACGCGGCGCACGCGGGCAGCGCGGCGCCCACCGTCGTGTTCGTCCACGGGTGGGTGTGCACCCTCGACACCTGGCACTACCAGCGCCTCGCGCTGCGCGGCCTCGTGCGGATGGTGTTCTACGACCAGCGCTCCCACGGCGGCTCCGGCCGCTCGACGCGCCAGGGGTCGAGCTTCAGCCAGCTCGCCGACGACCTGCGGACCGTCCTCGACGAGGTCGTGCCCGAGGGCCCCGTCGTGCTCGTCGGGCACTCGATGGGCGGCATCACGGTGCAGCAGCTCGCGGCGGAGTCGCCCGAGCTGTTCGGCGACAGGGTCGTGGGTGCCGTGCTGCTCTCGACCAGCGACAACCGGCTCGTGCGGCAGAGCCCGGCGCTGCGCCGCGTCCTGCCGTTCCTGCGGGCCGGCGCGCCCCTGCTCGACTGGGGCCGGACCTTCAACAGCTACAGCGTCATCCGTCGCTGGGCGGTCGGGCCCGACGCGCCCCGCAAGTACGCCGACATGTCCGACGAGATGATCCTGCGCGCCCAGACGCACGTGCTGCTCGACTTCTACCCCGCGTTCGTGGACCTCGACGTCCGCAGCGGCGCCGAAGGGCTGGGGCGGGTGCCCGTCGTCGTCGCCTGCGGCGACCACGACCTGCTCACGCCCATCAAGCACGCCCGACGCCTCGCGCGCACCATCGAGGACGCGCGTCTGGTGACGCTCGGCGGTGCCGGGCACATGGTGCCGTTCGAAGAGAACGTGGCCGTCACCCGGATCATCGAGGACCTGCTCGACCGGATCGGGCACCCCGTGCGCGAGGGCGACCGGTGATGCGGGCGCTCGACGTCCTCGACGCCGGCCCCGAGCACGCCGAGGCGATCGTCGACATCATCCACCGCTCGTTCAGCGTCCGACCCGACCTCGACCCGCCCTCGACCGCCCTCGACGAGACCGTCGAGTCGGTGTCGGAGGTGCTCGCCACGGCCGGTGGGCTGCTCGTGGAACGTCGCGGCGTGCCCATGGGCGCGCTGCTGTTCGACGAGTCGCGGCCGGGCAAGCTCGGCCTGCGTCGCGTGTCGGTCGACCCGGAGATCCAGGCCCGCGGCGTCGCGTCGGCCATGGTCGGCGTCGCGGAGGACACGGCCGAGGAGCGCGGCAAGGACGGCATCTGGCTGCACGTGCGCGAGGAGCTGCCCGACACGGTGCGGTTCTGGACCCGCCGCAAGTACCACCCGGTGGGCCAGGAGGGTCCGCTGCTGGTGCTCGGCAAGACGTTGTGGCTCGCCCGCGAGGTGCCGACGCCCGACGCGATGCAGCACCTCGCCGCGCGCGTGGCCGAGCTGGTGCGCCCCGGCGACCTGCTCGTCCTCTCGGGCGACCTCGGCGCCGGCAAGACGACGTTCACCCAGGGGCTCGGCGACGCGCTGCACGTGCGCGGACCCGTCACGTCGCCGACGTTCGTGCTCGCCCGCACGCACCCGTCGCTCGTCGACGGTCCCGCCCTCGTCCACGTCGACGCCTACCGCCTCGGCAGCGCCGCCGAGGTCGACGACCTCGACCTCGACACCGCCTCCGACGAGGCCGTCACCGTCGTCGAGTGGGGCGAGGGGATGGCCGAGCAGCTCAACGACAGCTGGCTCTCGGTGAGCATCGAGGTTCGCGGTGCCCGCCCCATCGACCCCCTCGGCACCGAGCACGACGGCGACCACCCCGACGAGGCCGAGCCCCGCGTCGTGACCATCAAGCCGAACGGTCCCCGCTGGGTCGACGTGCCGCTGCGCTCCACGCTTCTCGGCTGAGGTGCTGGCCGCGGCGCTGCGTGGTGTGGGGG
>LUMS01000125.1_pt1 | contig 17921 bp, 20 predicted proteins | sample 729711 | NCBI WGS metagenome assembly LUMS01 (sample SAMN03860298, study PRJNA289734) | marine metagenome | biome: seawater column; feature: ocean; material: water; isolation source: Red Sea water column Station 192 - depth 25m | place: Saudi Arabia: Red Sea | collected 2011-10-15 | depth 25 m | reverse complement strand
TAACAAAATCAAACAAAAAACGTGTAAATATAATTATATCAAAATCAGGTAACACCCTAGAAACATTATCAAATTTAAATCTGGTTTTAAAGAAACAAAAAAAAAATAAAAATTTAATAATCACTGAAAATAAAAATAATATTCTAAGAGCTATGGCGAATAAACTGAAATCTGATGTAATAGACCATAAGAATTATATTGGGGGTAGGTACTCAGTATTATCTGAAGTCGGAATGGTTCCGGCAGAATTGATGGGTTTAAATGAAAAAAAATTTAAACGATTAAATTATCTAATAAAAAATAAAACATTTATTAATTTTTTAATTGAAAACGTTTCTTCAATTCACTCAAATATTATTAAAGGAAAAAAAAATTGCGTAATTTTAAATTATGATGAAAAATTAAATAACTTTTTGAAATGGTACCAGCAATTATCTGCTGAAAGTTTAGGAAAAAAGGGTAAGGGCTTCTTTCCTATAATCTCTACAATGCCAAAGGACAATCATAGTCTTTTACAACTTTATTTAGATGGTCCAAAAAATAATTTCTTTAGTTTTTTTTTCACTAGAGAGAGAAGTCCACTTAAATTTAATAATGCATATTTAATTGATGGATTGGAGCACTTAAAAAAGAGCAGCTTAGATCAAGTGTTGTATGCTCAAAAAAAAGCTACGCAAAATGTATTTAATAAGAAAAAATTATCATTTAGAAGTTTTGAAATTAAAAATAAAAGTGAGGAAACTTTAGGTGAACTATTTACATTTTTTATTTTAGAAACACTAATGCTAAGCTCCTTATTAAATGTAAATCCAATTAACCAACCTTCTGTTGAATTGATTAAAATAGAAACAAAAAAAATCTTAAAATAGTAATTTACCAAATATTATTTTTGATAAACCATATTTTTTTTCTCTAAGAACTTTAAAATCTTCTATAAAATTTTCTTTAAATTTCTTATTTCTATGTATTACTATTAATGTACTTTTGTGAGCAATTTTTAAGTCTAAAATTTTCCTTAATAATTTATTTATATTTTTATCTTTAAATGGTGGATCCAAATAAATTAAATTAATTTTTTCATTATCTATATTTTCTTTAGAAATTTCATATGCATTTATTTCCCTGATGACTGAATCTTTATCAATTTCTAACTCCTTAATGTTTTTTTCTAAAATTTTCAAAGAAGGTTTGTAATTTTCAAAAAAAAAAACTTTTTTTACTCCTCTAGATAAACATTCAATGCCAAACGATCCAGAACCAGAAAATAAATCCAAAACTACATCATTTTTGAATTTAATTTTTTCATTCTTAGAATGCTCTAAAATATTAAATATCGACTCTCTAACCATATCCTTTAAAGGTCTTGTTGTTTTATCTGTAGGATTATGAATTAATTTCCCTCTTAGTTTTCCACCAATTACTCTCATTTATCTATGACTTTATGACCTATATCTGATCTATAAAAACCATCTTCCCAATTCAATTTATTAATCTGATTGATGATTTCTTTTCTACTTGATAAATAACTATCTGAGATATTAACAAAATTTATTACCCTACCTCCAACTGCTACAATTTTGTTTCCAGAACTTTTTGTTCCAGCATGAAAAATAAAATTATCTTTAGTTGATTTGAATTCTTTTAAATTTTTAATTTCAACATTCTTATTATATTTTTCAGGATATCCTTTTGAGCATAAAGCAATGCACATACTTTTTTTATTTTTCCATTTTATTTCGTGGGTCTTTAATTTTGAATTACAACAAGAATTTATTATTTCCAATAAATCATTGTCAACCAAAGGTAATATAGTTTGGCATTCAGGATCACCCATCCTGACATTATATTCAATTAGGTATGGTTCATTACTTTTTATCATTAAGCCGGCATATAAAAACCCGACGTACTTCTCATTCATTTCACTTATAGCTTTTAACGTTGGCTCAATTATTTTGTTTAAAATTTTATTCTCTAAATCATCATTAATTAAGCTTGAAGGTGAATAAGCTCCCATACCTCCTGTATTTTTTCCAGTATCACCCTCACCAACTCTTTTATGGTCTTGAGCTGTATTAAAAGTTTTATAACTAATTCCATCTGAAATAATAAAAAAACTCATCTCATCACCTTCTAGGAATTCTTCGATTAATACTTGATCTGCTTTCCCAAATTTACCGTCAAATATTTCATTAACAGCAGTTTTAGCCTCATCAACATTTTGACAAATATAAACACCTTTACCTGCAGCAAGAACATCTGCTTTTACAACAAGAGGAAAATTAGATGACGATAAAAATATAAATGAGTCTTCTTTGGATTTACAAATTTTAAATTTAGCAGTTGGTATGTTAAATTTCTCACAAATTTGTTTTGTAAATATTTTTGAGCCTTCTAATTGAGCTACTTTTTTTCTAGGACCAAAAACTTTAATATTTTTTGACTCTAGGAAATCTACTAATCCTTCGACTAATGGTTTTTCTGGACCAACAATCACTAATTCGATTTGTTCTTTCTTAACAAAATTATACAAATCTTGAAAATTTTCCAAATTTAAATCAATATTTACAGATATTTGTTCGGTACCAGCATTACCCGGTATTGAATATATTTTTGTTATTTTTTTTGAATTACTTAAGTGATGAACTAGAGCATGTTCTCGTCCTCCACTTCCAATAATTGCAATTTTCATTTAGTAAATATATATCTTAAATATGTTAAATAAGTTAGCTAAATTAAAATACTTAGCAAATAATTTTGAGATCATTGAAGATGGTGATCATGTGATTTGTGCTATCTCACAAAAAAAAATACCACTTGAAAACTTAACTTATTGGAACGTTGAAGAACAGGAAGCCTACTTTTCGTATGTTGAGGCCTCAATGAAAAGAGATTTATTAGATAAAAACTGATTATGTTTTCCACCTATCATGAGTCCAGATCCACTGGTCTACATTTTTTAAAATCATTTTTTCAAGTATCTTATTTAGATGTTCAGTGATCTCTTTAATTGATTTATTGTTCCCGATTTTAATTGGTTCTGAAACAAACATTTTAAAATAATTATTTTTTCTTCTCTCTATATAAATAGGCACTAGATCACATTTATATTTTTTAATTAATTGTGCGGGTATGGTCGTAGTACTAGCTGGTTTACCAAAAAAGTTAATTTTTATACCTTCTCTTACTCTTTGGTCTATCATTAGAGCTACTGAGTTACCTTTCTTTATATTTTCAATAATCTGTCTTGTGCCTGATCTGCCTTTTTTAATTTGATTTTTGCATATAAAATTTTCTCTAATTTCTTCCATAGTTTTGTTAAGGAATACGTTATTTAGCGGTCTATAAATAGCGCACAAATTTATACCTGCCTTTTCTATTTGGAGCGCCATTAATTCAAAATTATTGAAATGACCAGATATAAATACAGCTCGTCTTTTTTCTCTCTTAATTTTGTTTAGGTTTTCAAGCCCGTCTATTTCAATAAATTTATTTAATTTGCTATTTCTAAATGCTTTAAGAAAAGGATATTCAGCAAGTATTCTTCCATAATTTCCATATATTTTGCTGATAATTTTATTGTAATTTTTTTTGTCTACAATGCCAGATTGTTCCAAATTATTCTCAATTAATTTTTTTGATCTAAATATTGGTCCAAACAAGCGTCCAATAAAATCTCCCAAATTAGATCCATTTTTATAACCAATTATAATTAGTATAAAAAAAAACAATTTTATTAAAATAAATTCAATTAAATAAAAAAACTTCCTCATAATTTCTTTAATAAAAAATTTTTAAATTCTTTTTCTTTTTCAATTTTTAATCCTATTTTTAAAAATTGGATATTTTTTTTTTGTATATTTGATAATCGATTGTAGTCTTTTTCGGTTGTTATAATTTTTAATTTATTACTCTTAGCCATATTTTTTATATTATTTATATCAGAATTTTTATATTTATAATGGTCTGGAAAAGTCATTATTTTTTTTATCTTAAAATTATATTTTTTTAATGTTTGTTGAAATTCTAAAGGATTACCTATGCCTGAAAAAACTAGAAAGTTATTTTTAAATTTGAAAGACTCAAGATTTCTAGGAGTGTATTTAGCTCTAAATATTTTTAAATTTGGATTTAATCTCTTTAAAGTTTTTTCGAAACTTTTATTATTTTTTTCTCCATTAAGAAATGCAAGATCATAATTTAAAATATTTGTAATTCTTTCCCTTAATGGCCCAGCGGGCAAAACTAGCCCATTTCCAACTAGCTCTGAACTATTAAAACAAGCAATAGAAATATCATAATTTAAACTTTTATCTTGTAAACCATCATCTAATATAGCTAACTGGTAATTTTTTTTCTCAGCAATTCTCAGCGCGATATCTCTAAAACTTAAACAAATTAGATTTCCATATTTTGATAAAATATTTTGCTCATCAATTTGATCAATATATTTTTTTTTAATAAACACAGTTTTAAACTTATATTTTAACATATCATTTATTTTTAAAACTAAAGGTGTTTTTCCAGTTCCACCTAAGTAAATATTTCCAACACAGATTGTTTTTATTTTGAAATATTTTTTTGGACTTAAAGATTTAAAAAAATTAAAAATAATTGTTATCAAACTAAATGGTAAGAGTAATAATGATATGAAATTGAAACTATCCCAAAAAATGGGTCTTTTTACTTTCATTATAAATAATTTTTAATTTCTTTAACGTTATTTTCAAAAATTTTAGCACCTAAATAATTAATCTTATTAAGTTTACTATTTGATATTTTGTAATTATGATTTTTTACAAATACCTTTTCCATTTGATCAATATTTTTAATCTCTGAAGTTATTTTTAAACTTTTTAATTCTTTATATATTTCTTTAAAATTATTTACTTTTTTACCATGCATCACGTAATTACCCATTCTTACAGCTTCTAATGGGTTTTGTCCTCCATGGTTTACTAAAGATCCACCAATAAATGTTACATTTGAAAGTCTTAAAAATTTTGACATCTCTCCATATGTATTAACAATATATACGTCACAATTTTCAGACGGTTTATGTCCGCTTGATCTTTCGGTAACTATCAGTTTTAATTTTCCAAGTTCTTGCTTTATATCCTCTGATCTATTTATGTGACGCGGAACCAATATTGTAATTAAATTCTTAAACTTTTTCTTTAATTTTAAATGTAATTTTCCAATGATTTTCTCTTCATTATAATGAGTGCTAGCTGCACAGAATATTTTTTTATTTTTAAAATAATTTTGAACATTTTTCTTCAAACTTTGTTTATCATTTTTGAAATACTTTAAATTTCCAATAAATTTAATTTTTTTAACACCCAATCTTTTTAAATAATTTTGGGTTTCTTGATTTTGAGGTAAAGCTATAGTTATTTTACTGAAAACATTCTTTGCAAAAGATGAAAAGATTTGCCATCTTTTGAAACTTTTACTCGTAATTCTAGCATTGATTAAAATAAGAGGTATTTTTTTTGAATTTATTTTTTCATACATATTCGGCCAGATTTCAGAATCTACAAATATTGCGATTTTTGGTTCCCAATAATTTAAAAAGTTATTGCATATAAATCCAATATCAAATGGATAGTAAATATGAGTTGTTTTCTTTAATGGTTTTTTTGCAATTATTGATGCAGAACTTAAAGTAGATGAAGTAAGTAAAATTTTTTTTATAGATTTGTCTTTTTCAAACTTATTTATCAAAGGGAGAATGCTCATGATTTCCCCAACACTTGCACCATGAAACCATACAGTTGTATCAGTCTTTTTTAAATTATAATAAGCGTATTTTTCTAAGATTCTCTTCCAATCTTCTTTTCCATTAATCATTCTAAAAAATAATATAAATGGTGAGATTAAAAAAAAAATAATTCCTAATATATTATACAAAAAATACATTAGTTATTTTTTATTTGTCTTTCGTAGAAGTTTTTATAAAGCAATGAATTTTTGATTAGATCATCATGTTTCCCTGATGATTCTACAGAACCTTTATCAACAACATAAATTTTTTCTGAATTAAGAATAGTTGATAGTCTATGAGCAATAACTACTGTTGTTTTATTTTTTGTTAATTCCTCAATAGCTTTTTGTATTTTTTCTTCTGTTTCAGAGTCAAGAGATGAAGTTGCTTCGTCTAGAAGAATTATTTTGCTATCCTTTAACAAAGCTCTCGCTATCGAAAGTCTTTGCTTTTCACCACCTGATAATTTTACTCCATTTTCTCCTATAACAGTCTGAAATTTATTTTCTAATTTTTCTATAAAATCTGTACACATTGATATTTTTGCAGCTGTAAAAATTTCTTCGTCACTCGCGTCTGGCTTAGCATATTTAATATTATTAAAAATAGTATCATCAAAAAGTGTTGTATTTTGATCAACAATAGATATTTCTTTCCTTAATGATTTAAGATTAAGGTTTTGTACTTTTTGATTATCAATTAGAATTTCCCCAGAGTCTGCATCATAAATTCTTGGTATTAAATTTAATATTGTAGATTTTCCTGATCCGCTGTGGCCTACTAAAGCTGTCATTTTTCTGCCAGCTATATCAATATTAATATCTTTAAGGACTATATTGTTAAGATTTGATTTGTAACTAAAATTAATATTTTGAAATTTTATTGATGCATTACTTATATCTAATATTTTTCCATTTTCATTTGTTGAAATTTTATTTTGTTGATCAATAATAGGTAATATTCTTTTTCCTGCCGATAGTCCTTGGCCAAAAGCAACATTAACTGTTGCTAAAGATTTTACTGGTTGATAAGCAAGCATCATTGCAGCCAAAAAAGAGAAAAAATTGTTTATACTAAGCTGGTCATTCATAATTAATTTTCCTGAGTAAAAAATTAATATTGCAATCATTATTCCAGTTACAACTTCCATTATTGGAGTGGATCTTATAAAAACAGTTGCAATTTTTATTGATTTTTCTTTTAGATCATTGACGAATTTTTCTGATCTTTCATGTTCATAATTCTCTCTTTGAAAAATTTTTATAATTTTATGATTTTTAAAAAGATCAATTAAATATTTATTTAAGTCGCCTGACTTTTCTTGTGCTTCTGTGGCAACTTTAATAATACGTTTTCCTAATTTTTTTGCAGTTATCGTAGCTATTGGAAGCATAATTAAAGCTATAAGAGAAAGCCTCCAATTTTGAAAGAACATCACAAATAATAAGCCAATAAGCGTTAAGCCATCCTTGAATAGGTTTAAAACTGCATTACTTAGCATCCCAGTTATTTGATTTACATCAAAGTTAAGATTTGAAATATATTTACCTGAATGTTTATCTTCAATTTTTTCAGTATCAGCTTTTATGAAAGAAGATAACATATCGATTTGAATATTTTTTTTCACTTCTTCTGCAGTTTTTATCATTAAAACTTTTGCTAAATATAGAGATATGCCTTTTGTAGCAAAAGCTATTATGATTAAAAGTGGAATTATGAAAATTAAACTTTGATCTTTGTTTATAAAAATTTTTTCTATTGCAGGGTCGAGTAACCATGCTGTTGCTGATGTGGCGCCAGCAACTAAAATAGAAAACACTATAGCAAGAATTATTTTATTTAGATGTTTTGTTGTATAATCATTGTACAATCTTTTTATAATATCAATATTTTTCATTAAGTTAATTTTCCTACTAACAAAATTATTAAAATAATAAGACCCAAAAGATTGTTGCTTTTAAATTTTGCTAAGCAGTCATTCCCACTTTCAGTTTTTAATTTAAGAGATTGAAAAATTAACAAATGAGTTAAAGGCACTATTAAAGCAATGTAATATAAATAATTAAAATTCATTTTATAACCAACAAGAAACAATGATATTAAAAATATAATGTAACAAAACGATATAAATTTTTTTGGGTTATTTTTAAATTTAATCGATGTTGATTTAACTCCAATTATTTCATCATCATTAATATCTTGATATCCATATATTGTGTCGTAACCTAATGTCCAAAATGTGGCTCCTAAATAAAATATAATTGGTACTATAGAAACTTCATTTTGAATGGATATCCATGCCAAAACTAGACCGTAATTAAAAGTAATACCTAAAAAAAGTTGAGGCCAGTAAGTAAATCTTTTCATTAATGGATATGTAAAAGCTAATGGCATTGAAATAAGAGCCATATAAATAGTAAATTTATTAAAATTTATCAAAACTAAAAAAGCGATTAAACATAAGATTGCGGCATATATTGCTGCATTAAATACTGAAATTTTTTCTGACGCGATTGGTCTATTTTTTGTTCTTTCGACTAACTTATCAATTTTTCTATCACTTATATCGTTAACAATACATCCTGCTGATCTCATTAGAACAGATCCAGAAAAAAATAAAAAAGCATAAATAAAATAAGTATTTAAAGAAAGAGAAAAATCATATGAAATTGTTAAACCCCAAACACATGGCCAAAATAGAAGCATGAAACCAATTGGTTTATTAAGTCTTGTTAATTCAATAAAAATTTTAACCTTTTCAGACATAATTTACTTGTAAATAACAAAGCGTAGATTCATAATCAAACTGATTCGCATGAATATTGATTACACTGTTACCGCATTAATGTTTCCCGCCATTCCTTTGATTATGGCTGTCTATAGTAATAGATTTCATACATTAAGTGGTTTGATTAGAAAAATACACGACGAATATGTTTTTGAAAAGCATACTCCACCAGAGTGGAAGCAGCAGCTAATTAATTTAAATGATAGAGTAAAAAATTTAAGGATTACTATACTTTTTGCAGCATTTGGTTTCTTATTTAATATGCTTACAGTTTTTGCTCTTTATTTAGAGACATATTTTTTAGCTAGAATAATTTTTGGCTCTTGTTGTTTATCGATGATGGTATCAATAATATTTTTTATAAGAGAAATACAAATCTCGACTAGAGCGTTAAGACTTCATCTTTCAGATATGGATGATCAATTTAAGGAATAATAACTGCTGGTCCAGTTAAAATTCTATTCTCTAAATCTATGTGAGCTTGTTTAGCTTCACTTAATTTATATTTTTTAGAAACCTCAATTTTTATTTTTCCTGAAAGAACCGCATCAAAAACCAATTTAGCAGATTTTTCTAATTCATCTCTTGTAATTGTATAATGCATTATTGACGGTCTTGTAAAAAAAAGACCTTTTGTATTTATATGTTTTTTGACATCTATAGTGTGAACATATCCAGATGCATTTCCAAATGCTACCATCATCCCTCTAATTTTTAAACACTCTATTGATCCCTCAAAAGTTTTTGCTCCAACACCATCATAGACAACATCTATTCCGTTTTTACCTACTATTTTTTCAACTTCTTCCACAAAATTATGATCTGTATAATTGATGACATGATGACACCCATTTTTTTTTGCTATTTCAACTTTTTCTTTAGATCCAACTGTTCCAATGACTTCACATCCTAAAGCATTAGCCCATTGGCACAATATTTGGCCAACACCACCAGCAGCAGCATGAAATAAAACTTTATCTCCTTTTTTAACAGCATATGACCTATGTAATAAATATTCTGATGTTATTCCTTTCAATAAAATGCAGGAAGCTATTTCATCTGAAATACCTTCTGGCACCGTGACTAATTTTTCTTCTGGCATTATTTGTTTTTCTGAGTATCCACTTATTGGAGCAGATGCATGACTTACTCGATCTCCAACTTTAAAAAGACTTACTTCAGAGCCAATTTCTTCAACTACTCCAGATGCTTCTAGTCCAAGTCCACTTGGTAATTCAATCGGATACAAACCTGTTCGATGGTAAACATCAATATAATTAAGTCCAACTGACAAATTTTTAACTAGAACTTCCTTTGGACCAGGTTTACCGATTTCAATATCCTTGTATTCTAAGACTTCTGGGCCTCCAAACTTTTCAAATCTTATAGCTTTCATATTTACTTTACAAAATTACCATTATGATAATCATCAATTGCTTGAAGTATTTCTTGTTTGGTATTCATGACGAATGGGCCACCTCTTGCAATCTGTTCTCCTATCGGTTTTCCAGATATTAGTAAAAATTTAGCGTTTGTTAAAGCAGTTACTTTCAAGTTTTCACCTTTAGATAATAAAATTAAAGTAGAGTCTTTAACACTTTCATGTTTATTGTTTCCAATTTCTATCTCACCTTCAATTAAATATATGAATGAATTGTGTGTGGATGGAACTTGATGATTAAAAGTTTTACTTTCATTTAATTCTACATCAAAATAAATTGGATCGACATTGTGTTTTTTTATTGGACCTTCTGAATTTTCAAACTTTCCAGCTATTACTTTTATAAATTTATCATCGTCCTTATGTGTACTCATTTTATCAGAGTCAATATAATGGTACTCTGGTTTGCTCATCTTTTCGCTAGCAGGCATATTAATCCATAATTGAAAACCATGAAGTTTTCCATCGTTCATAGCTGGCATTTCAGAATGAATTATTCCACTACCAGTTTTCATCCATTGCACATCTCCTGCAGTCATTTTTCCTTGACCACCTGTACTATCTTTATGTTCAAAACTCCCAGCTAACATATATGTAACTGTTTCAATTCCTCTGTGTGGATGAGGAGGAAAGCCTGCAATATAATCATCTTTATTTTCTGATCCAAATTCATCTAACATTAAAAATGGATCATAATAATTTGGTTCAACACCAATACTTCTTTTTAATTTAACTCCTGCACCATCTGATGCTGGTGTTGGATCTATAATTTTTTCTACTTCGATATTTATCATGTTGTTCATATAGGATATATCTAAATTAAATCAAGCAATTCTGATAAATTACTTATTTGTTTGTTAGGTTCAAAATCTAATTTATCAAAAATATTATTATTTCTATTCACCCAAACAGTGTTGTATCCATAATTTCCTGCGCCAGATACATCCCATGTATTTGCACTTAAGAATAAAACTTCATTCTTTTCAATATTATATTTATTTATTGGAAGATCATATACTTTTGAATCTGGTTTAAAAATACCAGCTTCTTCTACAGAAAAAATATCATCAAAAATATCTTTTAATTGATTGCTAACTACAAGTTCATTTAAAAGGTCAGGTGTACCATTTGATAGAATTGCTAATTTATAATTTGATTGTTTTAATTTTTTTAAAGCATCCCTTACTTCTGTAAATGGTGAAAGCACTTTATATAAATTTAATAGTTCTGATCTCATTGAATTATCAATATTGTAAAAATTCATAGATTTATCCAAACTATCTTCAGTGATTTGCCAAAAATCTTTGTGTCTTCTCATTAAACTTCTAAGCCAAGTATATTCAAGCTGTGTAGTTCTCCAATAATTAGCAAATCCTTCCCATTTATCTCCTAATTTTTCCTTACATTTTTCAGCTGCAGAATTAACATCAAATAGGGTGCCGTATGCATCAAATATGATTGCTTTAATTTTTTTCATAAATTAATTTAAATATAATGAGCAATATTAGAATATTTTATCCAGAAAAATTATCAATTAATTTAGAAACTAATTTAACTAAGTCTCAGTCACATTATTTATTGAAAGTAATGAGGATTAAACAAGGAGAGACCTTTTCAGTTTTTAATAAATCTGGAGAATGGAAGTCAATTGTAACTGAAATTTCAAAAAGCAGCTTAAATTTCAAGGTTGTTGAACAATTAAGACAAAAGGATAAAGAGCAAGATATTTGGTTAGCCTTCTCACCCATTAAATCAAATTATTTTAACTTCATGATACAAAAAGCAACTGAGCTTGGAGTAACAAAATTTGTACCAATTATTTCTGAAAGGACAATTGTTAGAAAAGTAAATAATGAGAGATTAAATAAAATAATTATAGAGTCGTGTGAGCAAAGTAATAGAATAAATATTCCTTCAATTGAAAAACCTCAATCATTAGATAAATTCCTGTCTAACAATTCAGATATCAATTTAATTTTTGGAGATTTAAATACGAATAATAAAAAAATTAAAATTTCAAATTCAAAACCAAATTGTCTTTTAATTGGTCCTGAAGGGGATTATTCAGCCGGTGAAATTAAAAAGATTCTAAACTTTAAAGGGTCTCAATCGATAAAACTAAGTGATAACATTTTAAGGTCTGAAACTGCGGTTATATCCGCGTTATCTGTGATCAATTATTTGCAAAATTGATAAATTGTCGCGAATTCTCTAGTATTTTTTATAATATTTTCGATCTATATAGAAAACAAATGAAGAAACTATTTTTTGTTTTTATAGCATTAATTTACTCAGTTGAGGCGTTTGCAAACCAACCAAAAAATTGGCAATTAGGTTTCCAAGAGCCTGCATCGCAAACTATGAGAGATATAGTTTGGTTTCATGACTATATGTTAGTACCAATCATAGTTGCTATAAGTGCGTTTGTTTTATTTTTAATGCTTTATGTGATGGTAAGATTTAGAGCATCGAGAAATCCTAATCCATCTAAAAGAACACATAATGTTTTAGTTGAAATTGTTTGGACATTAGTTCCTTGTTTAATCTTGATCGTGATGGCAGTTCCGTCATTTAAAGTTTTATATTCACAAGATGCAATTCCTAAAGCTGATGTAACTATAAAAGCAATTGGATATCAATGGTATTGGGGATACGAGTACCCAGATGAAAATATAATTTTTGATGCTTATATGATCGAAGAGAAGGATTTAAAAGAAGGTCAGCCAAGATTGTTAGCAACAGATAATGTAGTCGTTGTTCCAGTAAATAAAGTAGTTAAAGTTTTAATTACAGCAAATGATGTGCTTCATGCATGGGCATTACCAGCATTTGGAGTTAAAAGGGATGCGATGCCAGGAAGAGTAAATGAAACTTGGTTCAAAGCTGAAAAAGTTGGGACTTATTACGGACAATGTTCTGAGTTATGTGGAATTAAACATGCTTTTATGCCAATTGAAGTTAAAGTAGTTTCAGAAGAAGATTACCAAATTTGGCTTTCAGAGGCGAAGATAAAATTTGCAAAAGATGAAAATTTAATTAATAAAAAACTAGTAGCGAGTAAATAAAAATGAGTTCAGAAGCAGCACATATTCACGATCATCATACTCCAACAGGTTGGAAGAGATGGGCATATTCTACAAATCATAAAGATATTGGAACAATGTATTTAATTTTTGCAATTATTGCAGGAGTTATTGGAACAGCTTTTTCAGTTTTGATGAGAATGGAATTAATGCATCCTGGTGATGATGTTTTAGGTGGTAACTACCATCTTTATAATGTTTTGGTTACAGGTCATGGATTAATAATGATTTTCTTTATGGTCATGCCAGCGATGATTGGTGGCTTTGGAAACTGGTTCGTGCCGATAATGATTGGAGCACCAGATATGGCATTTCCAAGAATGAATAATATTTCTTTTTGGTTATTACCTGTTGCTTTTATTTTATTACTTTCATCAATTTTTGTAGATGGACCTCCAGGTGCACAAGGTGTTGGTGGTGGCTGGACGATTTACCCACCTCTATCTTCTACTGCAGGTCAACCAGGTCCAGCAATGGATTTAGCAATCTTAAGTTTACATGTTGCAGGAGCTTCTTCAATTTTGGGAGCAGTTAATTTTATTACAACAATATTGAATATGAGAACGCCTGGAATGACTTTGCATAAGATGCCATTATTTGCATGGTCAATATTAGTTACAGCATTTTTATTATTACTTTCGTTACCAGTATTAGCAGGAGCAATTACTATGCTTCTAACAGATAGAAATTTCGGTACAGCATTTTTTGATGCACAAACAGGTGGAGACCCAACATTATTCCAACATTTATTCTGGTTTTTTGGTCATCCAGAAGTTTATATTCTAATCTTACCAGGATTTGGAATGATCAGTCATATCGTATCTACTTTTTCAAAGAAGCCAGTTTTTGGATATTTAGGAATGGCTTACGCGATGGTAGCAATTGGAATTGTAGGTTTTGTTGTTTGGGCTCACCACATGTACACAGTTGGTTTAGATACTGATACTAAAGCGTATTTCTTAGCAGCAACAATGATTATCGCTGTCCCAACAGGAATTAAAATATTTTCATGGATTGCTACAATGTGGGGAGGATCTATATCATTCAAAACCCCAATGGTTTGGGCTTTAGGATTTATATTTTTATTTACAGTTGGAGGAGTAACTGGTGTAGTTCTAGCAAACGCTGGAGTAGATACTGCATTGCATGATACTTATTATGTTGTAGCTCACTTCCACTATGTATTATCTTTGGGAGCTGTTTTTGCAATATTTGCAGGCTTCTATTATTGGTTTGGTAAAATGTCAGGGTATGAATATTCTGAGTGGATGGGACAACTTCATTTTTGGTTAACTTTCATAGGTGTAAATTTAGTTTTCTTTCCACAACACTTCTTAGGATTAGCTGGAATGCCAAGAAGATACGCTGATTATCCAGATGCATTTGCTGATTGGAATTATATTTCTTCAATTGGTTCATATATTTCTGTAGTTGGCTTAGTGGTATTTTTCGCTAATTTAATCTACGCTTTTGCAAAAAAGAAAAAAGCAGCACAAAACCCATGGGGAGAAGGGGCCACAACATTAGAGTGGACAGTTCCATCACCACCGAATTTTCATACTTTTGATGAATTGCCGAAGTTTGAAGATTATGAAGGCACTGAAAAATCTAGTAGTTAGTAACGTCTTAAGATATAAAAATTAAAATGGCTACGACGTATTCTAAAGTAAAAAAATCATATTACGAACTAGGTATTATTCCTGAATTATTAAAGTTAATGAAACCAAGAGTAATGTCTCTTGTTATTTTCACTTGTGCAGTTGGTCTGTTAACAGCTCCTACTTCAGTTTCATTTCAACAATCAGTGATTGGGATATTAATTGTTGCCTTTGGTGCTGGAGCAGCAGGAGCACTTAACATGTGGTATGAAGCTGACTTAGATAAATTAATGTCTAGAACGTGCTTACGTCCAATTCCAAGAGGAAAGCTGAACAGAAACCAAGCATTATATTTTGGAACATCTCTGTCAGTTATTTCAGTTGTAAGCTTATACTTTGTCAGGAGCTTTACCACCAGTAATTGGATGGGCAATAGCAACAAATTCTATTTCGTTGGAGTCGATTGCTTTTTTCTTAATAATTTTCTTTTGGACACCATCACACTTTTGGGCATTAAGCTTATACAAAGCTGATGATTATAAAAAAGCAGGTATTCCAATGCTTCCAGTAACTAATGGAATTCAGGATACTAAAAAGAACATTCTAATTTATTCTTTGCTAATGATACCAACAATTGTTTTCCCATATTACATTGGATTTGTCGGTGAAGTATTCTTAACACTTAGCTTACTACTTACATTTTATTATAATTTAATTTGTTACCAGCTTTACAACTATAAAGTTGGAAAATTTAACATAAAGAAAGCTAGACATATTTTCAGCTATTCAATTATTTACTTATTTTTAATATTTGTTTTTTTCTTAGTGGATAAAGTTTTATGATAGTCAAAGATCAAAAATTAAAAAAGAAAAATTTATGGACAGCAGTTGGTTTGGTTGCATTTATAGTTTTCTTATTCATTTTCACACTATTTAATATTGGAGTATTTGAAAGACCTCTATGATTAAAAAAAATACTTTAACTCCACTAATTCTTGCAGGAATTTTTGTCTTTATGTTGGGATTATCTTTTGCAGCTGTGCCTTTGTATGATTTATTTTGCAGAGTAACTGGCTTTGGTGGAACAACACAAATATCCAAAGAGGCTCCTAATATAGTTTTAGATAAAAAAATAAATGTAAGATTAGATACCAACGTTAACAGTGCTCTTGATTGGAATTTTGATGTTGATCAAAAAACAATGGATGTTCAGCCAGGCAAGGTATACAGAATTAAATTTGAAGTGGAAAACACGGGAGATGAAATTTCATCTGCTGTAGCTACATATAATGTTTCTCCATCATCATTTGGAGCATATTTTAATAAATTAGGCTGTTTTTGCTTTGAAAAACAAACATTAGATCCGGGGGAAAAGGCAAGTTACACCCTAGTTTTTTACCTAGATCCAGAATTAGTAAATGATCCAAAAACATCTAGAGTTGAAGATGTTACTATGTCATATACTTTTTTCTCATCTGAATATTATAAAAACGAAAAAAAAGAGAGTTAAAATAAATGTCTGCATCAGGTCAAAAACATGATTATCATTTAGTTGACCCTAGTCCTTGGCCTTTAGCTACATCTATAGCAACACTAGTTACAGCTGTTGGATCTGTTTATTATTTTCACAGTAAAGTTATGTGGGCAATGGTTTTAGGTTTTTTACTTATAATTTATTGTGCCTTTATGTGGTTCAGAGATGTTGTAATCGAAGCTGAGCACAAAGGTCATCATACACCTGTTGTTCAAATTCATCATAGATATGGAATGACATTATTTATTGCTTCTGAAGTAATGTTTTTTGTTGCATGGTTTTGGGCATACTTTGATGCAAGTTTGTTTCCAAATGAATTCATGGGAAATGTATGGCCACCAAAAGATATTGAAACTTTTGATCCATGGGACATCCCACTTATAAATACTCTTGTCCTACTTTTATCTGGTACAACAGTAACTTGGGCACACCATTCTTTATTAGAGGATGATAGAAAAGGATTTATAAATGGTCTAATCTGTACAGTAATTTTAGGAGCATTTTTTACGTTATTGCAAATATACGAATACCAACACGCTACATTTAGTTTTTCAGGTCACATTTATGGAGCTACATTCTATATGGCCACAGGGTTTCATGGTTTCCACGTTTTAGTTGGGACTATTTTCTTAGCGGTTTGCTTATGGAGAGGTAAATTAGGACATTTTACTAAAGAACATCACTTTGGTTTCGAGGCTGCTGCTTGGTACTGGCACTTTGTTGACGTTGTCTGGTTGTTCTTATTTGCAGCTATTTACATTTGGGGAAGTTAATAGTTCTTGAAAAATAAGCTATCTTTTTCAATCTTTGTATACTTTTTTATTTTAGTTTTTTTGGCATTAGGTACTTGGCAAATTATAAGATTAAACTGGAAGCTAGATTTAATAAATTCAATCGACCAATCTTTAAAAAGTGATCCAGTAGAATTTAATGGAAGTAATCCAATTAACTTTAAAAAAATCAAATTTGAAGGAATATTAGATAATTCAAAAATAATTTATTTATATTCCTTAAATGAAAAAGGAGAGCCAGGATTTGACATTGTAAATCCAGTTAGTATTAACAATAAAAGCTATTTAATAAATCGGGGTTGGGTTCCAAGAGATTTTAAATCTAAAAAGTATGTTTCAAATGAAAGTAAATTTGAGGGAGTTTTAAAATTAAAAAGCAAATTTAATTATTTCAAGCCAGATAATGACGTAAATAAGAATTATTGGTTCACGCTTAAAGATGAAGATTTATTGACCTATACAGGTAAAGAATTTTCTCCATTCATTATCAACAATATTAGCAACCAAGAAGGAATTTATCCCCAGTCAAAACAAATTGGAGCCAATATTTCAAACAACCACTTAAAGTATGCTCTTACATGGTTTTCATTAGCTGTTTCCATTTTTTTAATATATTTATATTTTAGAAAAAAAAATTACTGATGGAATATATAAGCACTAGAAATAATTCAGATCATTTTTCATTTAAAAACGTATTTCTGAAAGGTTTAGCTGATGATGGAGGTCTTTTTGTACCAAAATCAATCAAACCATTTAGTAAAGATGAATTAAACAAACTAAGTGGTCTTAATTACAATGAATTAGCAGCCGAAATAATTTTCCCATTTATCGGTGATTTTATGACTAAGGAAGAGTTAATTTCCACAGTATCAAAATCTTACTCAAATTTTAGAGAAGAAGATGTTGTAAAAATCTCTGATTT